>ERZ1645185.77-NODE-77-length-43778-cov-5.203440_pt1 | contig 43778 bp, 33 predicted proteins | sample MGYA00575351_ERZ1645185 | MGnify/ENA primary metagenome ERZ1645185 (study PRJEB40838, sample SAMN11284767) | freshwater sediment metagenome | isolation source: river sediment | host: Sediment | place: India: Jana village, Kanpur | collected 2015-12-17 ... | reverse complement strand
CCATCAACTCGGCGACTTCCCACGAGCGGCCGCCGTCCGGGCTCACTTCGACCTTCGTCACGCGACCACGACCGCTCCACGCCAGCCCCTGCACGGAGTGCCATCCGCGGGCTTCGAGCTTTCCGGGATACGACGGCGTCGTGATGATGCTCTTCACGTCATTCTCGAACGAGAACTCGCGCGCCTTGTTGCCGGGGAGCGGGTCCGTGTACTTCGAGGTCTCCCAGCGCGTCATCCAGGGCTGGGTGCCGAGCTCGAGGCGGCGGACCCACTTCACGTTGATGTTGCCCTCCCAGCCGGGGAGGACGAGGCGGAGCGGGTAGCCCTGCGCGGGGCGCAGCGGCTCGCCGTTCTGCGCCCAGACGATGAGCGCGTCGTCCCACGCCTTCTCGATCGGGACGGAGCGCGTCATCAGGCAGGCATCGCCGCCCTCGGCGAGGAACCACTTGGCCTCGGGCTTCACGCCCACCTCGCGGAAGAGCGTGGCGAGGGGGACGCCGGTGTACTCGGAGGTGCTGACCATGCCCGAGACCTGCTGCGCGGTCATCTCGGGCTTGGGGGCGCGGTACGAGGCGCGGCCGTTGCCGGAGCACTCGATGAAGTGCGTGCGCACGACCTGCGGGAAGCGCTTGATGTCGTCGACCGAGAAGGTCATCGGGCGGTCGACGAGGCCGTGGATCGTGAGCGTGTGGCGCTCGGGATCGAGGGCCGGGATGCCCGCATGGTGCCGCTCGAAGTGCAGGTCGCTCGGCGTGATGTTGCCGGTGAGGTCCTGCAGCGGCGTGAGCGAGCTGCCCGTGGTGGCGCCGGTGGGGCCGCGCTTGGGCGTCTCGAACGGGCTGCGGTCGCCGAGGGCGGCGGTGGGGGCGCCCTGGAGCTTGGTGGCGTCCTTGGGGACGGCGGGGCGCGCGGGCGCGGCCTGCTGTCCCGCGAGCGAGACCGGCAGGCCGGCGAGCATCGCGCCGCCGATGGTGCCGACGGCGCCGGCGAGGAGGTCGCGGCGCGTGAGCGCCGGCGCGGCCTCCTCGGTCTCGTCAGGCGTGGTGGGGGGCGTACGGTCGGTCATGGATGGCGCTCAGCGATTGCCGCGGCTGATGACGGGCGGGTTGGGGACGAGGGCGCCCTTGGGGTTCGCGCGCGGGAGGAGCGGCGGCGGGTTGAAGGCCTTGTGCCCCTTGGTGTCGTACGGGACGTCCTTCGGCGCGCCGCCCATCGGCCAGTCCTGCTCCTTGCCCGGGGAGTCGGGGCGCGGATGCGAGTTGATGTAGGCGGAGAGGTCGAAGGCTTCCTGCGGGGTGAGCGAGCCCGGCGCGGTCTGCGGCATGTTGTGCCAGATGAAGCTCGCGGCGCGCTCGAGGCGCGTCATCGAGGCGCCCACCGAGTACGACTTGGGTCCCCAGAGGGCGGGGATGGGGCCGTTGCCCTCGCCATTGGCGCCGTGGCAGGTGACGCAGGTCTTGCTGGTGTAGAGCGCCTCGCCGCGGGCGACATCGCCGACGAGCGTGTCCTTCATCGAGATGAGGCCGTCGGCGCCCTCGATCTTGGTGCCGACCGGGACGTCCTTCGAGATGAAGGCGAGGTAGGCGAGGATGTCGGTCATCTCGCGGCTCTCGACCGGGATCGCGTTGCCGGCGAGGGAGCGCGTGAAGCAGTAGTTGACGCGGTCGGCGAGCGCGATGACGGTGCCCGAGCGCGGCATGTACTTGGGGAAGCGCGCGTGCGAGCCGGTGAGCGGTCCCGCGGAGAGCTTGAGGCCATCGTCCTGGTGGCAGCTGGTGCAGCGCAGGTTGGACGTGGCGTAGGCCGGGAGCGACTCGGGGGTGAAGCGGAGGAGGTAGAGGCCGCGCTTGATGCTCGCGCCCATCGAGTCGTTGGGGATGTCGGCTTCGCGCAGGGGCTTCCAGGCCGCTTCATTGAAGGTGACGGCCTTGGCGGTGGCCGAGGCGTCGGCGACGGCGGGCTTGTCGGCGCCACCGCAGGCGGCGAGGGCGAGGGCGGCGGCGACGGCCGCGGTGGGGGCGAACGTTCGAGCGCGCACGACGGAACTCCTGCTCTGGAGAGGGGGGCGAGCCGGTAGTGAGATTCCCTATACTCCGATACGGTAATATCGGACTTGTGGTACCGCAAGAATACGGTATGCGGGGGGAGGGGGGGAGGGGGAACGGCGGTCACCGCGGAGGCACCGCCGACACGGAGAGCGCCGGAGCGTAACTGCTTCACCGCAGGGGGCTTAGGAGGTGCAGGGGGCTGGCGCCATCTGCCGAAGATCGTTGCGGTCCGCCGCGATCGAACGACGAACGGCGAAGGAGCACGAAGCCCCTCCGCCGTTCCCGGTGTCCTCCGCGCTCGACGTGGTGAGCGCGGTCGTCCCGGACCTAGTGCTTCATCAGGTTGCTGACGGTGAGCTCGAGGTTGTGGCTCACCCGGATGCCGTACACGCCGTCCGTCGACGTGAGCTTGTCGGCCGCCACGAAGTCGCCCTTGGCGAGCGTCTTGATCTCGGTCCCGTTCACGACGCACGAGGCGTTGCCGCCCTTCACGCGCCAGCCGACGGTGTTGGTGGCCTCGCCGCTCTCGCCCGCCTTCTTGATCGCGGCGTGCTCCCCCTCGGCGAGCGTCGTCACCTTGGCGCCGTGGAAGGTCTTGATCGCGTACTTCCCGGTGCCGTAGACGATGCAGTACATCAGCGTCTCGTTGTCCGACTCGAGGTCCTTGCCGCCGATGAACATGCCGTACGAGTGCGGATGCGACGCCGCCATCTTGTGCTCCTTGAAGGTCCCCATCACCTCGTAGTCGCCCGAGACGGTGTTGGCGGGGTTCCAGAAGTTGCCGGCGGGGCCGACGGAGAGGCGGAAGGCGCGGCCTTCGGCGACGAACTTCGAGTCGTTGACGGTCTTGCCCTGCGAGGCAGGGCGGCGGTCGACGCGCCCCTTCCAGCCATCGACCTTGATGCCGCCGCCGGCGACCGAGCGGTCGGCGTCCTGGGCGGAGAGCGGGGCAGCGACGGCCGCGAGCGCGGCGGTGAGCACGAGAGCCTTGAGACGCACGGATCCTCCGAGGGTGTTTGAGAGCCGCTTCACGCTCGCCTCATACCCGGGGCGCGGCAAGAGGTCCCGCGCGACGGCGAGGTCAGCGTTCGGTCAACGCGCGGCCGACGCCGTGCGGTGCCCGGCCCAGGCGATGCGGCCGGCCGCCGTGCGGGGTCGCCCGCCGCGCGCGGGAGCCACAGATTCCCGCGATGCGATTCCCGGAAGATCCCCGGCCGGTCCGCCGCGCCGTCCTGATGCTGTCGCTCGCCTGCGCGGCCGGCATCGCGCCGGCGGCCGGCGCGCAGGCCGCCGCGCAGGCCTCGCGCGACTCCACCGTCGACGCGCGCGCCCGCGCCGTGCTCGCGCGCCTCACCCGCGCGCAGAAGTTCTGGCAGCTCTACATGATCCCCGGCGACCTCGACAGCGCGTCGTACGACTACGGCGACGGGGTGTTCGGGCTGCAGGTGGGCGTGGGGACAGGGGCGCAGGCGCGCGCCGAGGCGGCCGCGGCGCGCGAGGGCCGCCCCGGGGCCGCCCCGGGCGGCGGGCCCGACCTCCAGGCCGTCGGCCGCGCGCTCGCGCGCGAGCACGCCGCCCGCGTCGATTCCATCCAGCGCTGGTTCCGCTCGCGGTCGCGCGCGGGCGTGCCGATCATCCCGTTCGACGAGGCGCTGCACGGCCTGATGCGCGAGGGCGCGACGGTCTTCCCGCAGGCGATCGGCCTTGCCGCGACCTTCGACAGCACGCTCGTGCGCCGCGTGCACGACGCGGCCGCCGTCGAGACGCGCCACCGCGGCATCCGCATGGCGCTGAGCCCGGTGGTGAACATCGCCACCGACGTGCGCTGGGGCCGCACCGAGGAGACGCTCGGCGAGGACGTGCACCTCACGGGCGTGATGGGCCGGCAGCACGTGCGCGCGTTCGAGTCGCGCGGGATCATCGCCACGCCCAAGCACTTCGTCGCCAACGTCGGCGAGGGCGGGCGCGACAGCTACCCGATCGACGTGAGCCGGCGCGCCCTCGAGGAGCGCCACTTCCCGCCGTTCCGCTCGCTCATCGCCGATGCCGGCGCGCGCTCGGTGATGACGGCCTACAACTCCGTGGACGGCGACCCGGCGACGCAGAGCGCCTTCCTGATGAACGGCGTGCTCAAGGGCGACTGGGCGTTCGACGGCTTCATCATCTCCGACGCGGCGGCGACCGGCGGCGCGACGGTGCTGCACCGCACCGAGGCGAGCACCGCCACCGCGACGGCGCACGCCTTCCGCAGCGGCCTCGACGTGATCTTCCAGAGCACCTGGCCGCAGCACCGGCCCTACCTGCGCGCCATCGAGCAGGGCCTGGTGCCCGACTCGATCCTCGACGCGGCGGTGCTGCGCGTGCTGCGGCAGAAGGTCGCGCTGGGGCTCTTCGACGACGCGCGGATCTTCCCCGACTCGGCGGCCCACTGGGCGGGACACCCGACGCACCGCGCGGTGGCGCGCGAAGCGGCGGTGGCGTCGCTGGTGCTGCTCAAGAACGGGCCGCGCGCCAATGCCTCGCGCCCCGCAGACGCGCCCGCGCCGCGCACGCTGCCGTTCGCGGCAGGGACGCGGCGCATCGCGGTGATCGGCGAGGATGCCGACTCGGCTCGGCTGGGCGGCTACGCCGGGCCGGGCATCGCGCCGGTGTCGATCCTCGAGGGCATCCGTGCGCGCGCCGGCGCGGGCGCGACGGTGCGCTACGCGCGCGGGCCGGGCCGGCTCGCGCCGACGCACGTGGTGGTGCCGGCGGGCGCGCTCGAGTGGCAGGATGGCGCGACCACGCGGCGTGGCCTGCGCGGCGAGTACTGGGCCAATCCCGACTTCGCGGGCGCGCCGCAGCTCGTGCGCGGCGATGCGCAGGTCGACTTCGGCTGGACGCTCAGCTCGCCCGCGCCCGGCATCCCCTACGACTGGTACGCGGCGCGCTGGACCGGCACGCTGGTCGCGCCCGCCGCGGGGCTCACGCGGCTCGGCGTCGAGGGGAACGACGGGTATCGGCTGTGGCTCGATGACCGGCTGCTGATCGACAACTGGGAGAAGCGCTCGCACGGCGCGCGGCTGGCCGAGGTGCGGCTGGCGCCGGGGAGCCGCCACGCGCTGCGCGTGGAGTACCACGAGCGGCGCGGCAACGCGCGGCTCACGCTCGTGTGGGACGCGGGCGTGCCGCGCGACCACGAGCGGCGCATCGCCGAGGCGGTGGCGGCGGCGCGCGGGAGCGAGGCGGCGGTGGTGGTGGTGGGACTGGAGGAGGGCGAGTTCCGCGACCGCGCGTCGCTCGCGCTGCCGGGGCACCAGGAGGCGCTCGTGCGCGCGGTCGCGGCGACGGGCGTGCCGACGACGGTGGTGATCGTCGGCGGCAGCGCGGTGACGATGGAGCGCTGGCTCGACGACGTGGGCGCGGTGCTGATGGCGTGGTATCCGGGCGAGGAGGGCGGCAACGCCGTGGCCGACGTGCTCTTCGGCGATGCGTCGCCGTCGGGGCGGCTGCCGCTCACGTTCCCGGTGAGCGAGGGACAGCTGCCGCTCACGTACGACCACAAGCCGACGGGCCGCGGCGACGACTACGTGGACCTCACCGGGCATCCGCGCTTCCCGTTCGGGCACGGGCTCTCGTACACGCGGTTCGCCTACGGTGACCTGCGGATCGAGGTGGCGCGCGGCGCATCGGGCGCGGCGGGTGGCGGCGCGCGCGACACGGTCGGCGACGTGCGCGTGACCGTGCGCGCGCGCGTGACCAACGTCGGCGCGCGCGCCGGCCACGAGGTGGTGCAGCTCTACCTGCGCGACGTGCTCACGAGCGTCGCGCAGCCGCTGATCGCGCTCAAGGGTTTCACGCGCGTCGCGCTCGCGCCCGGCGAGTCGACCGACGTGACGTTCGAGTTGGGCGCCGAGCAGCTGCGGCTGCTCGACCGCGACCTGCGATGGGTGGTGGAGCCCGGCCTTTTCCGCGTGATGGTGGGGGCATCGTCCCAGGACATTCGGTTGCGAGGGGAGTTCACGCTGCGATGACGATCGACCGACGGGAGTTCCTGCGCGCGGCGGCCATCGGCGCCGCGCTCACCGGCGTGCCGGGGCTGCGCGCCGCCGCGCCCCAGCGGCTCGCGCCCATCGCGTGGCCGCGCGGCGCGGCCGCCTCGCAGCCGACGCGCCCGCGCCCCACGCCGAGCCAGCTCGCGTGGCAGCAGGACGAGCTCGCGATGTTCATCCACTTCGGGATGAACACCTTCACCGACCGCGAGTGGGGGGACGGCACCGAGGACCCGCGCACCTTCGCGCCGACGGCGCTCGACGCACGGCAGTGGGCGCGCACGGCGCGCGCGGCGGGCTTCAAGGCGATGGTGCTCACCGCCAAGCACCACGACGGCTTCTGCCTCTGGCCCACCGCGACGACGCGCCACTCGGTGGCGAGCAGCCCGTGGCGCGGCGGGCAGGGCGACCTCGTGCGCGAGTTCGTCGACGCCTGCCGCGCCGAGGGGCTCAAGCCCGGGCTCTACCTCTCGCCGTGGGACCGCAACCATCCCGCGTACGGCGACACGCCGCGCTACAACGACGTGTACGAAGCGCAGCTCACCGAGCTGCTCACGCGCTACGGCGCGATCCACGAGGTGTGGTTCGACGGCGCCAACGGCGAGGGGCCCAACGGCAGGCGGCAGGTCTACGACTGGCCGCGCACGTGGGGGCTCGTGCGGCGGCTGCAGCCCGACGCGGTGATGTTCTCCGACGCCGGCCCCGACGTGCGATGGATCGGCAACGAGCGCGGCGTGGCGGGCACGACCAACTGGAGCACCGTCGATCCCGCGATCGTGCCGGTACCCGGCCTCAGCGGTGACGAGGTGATGCGCTCGCTGACGTCGGGCGACCGCGACGGCACGGTCTGGCGCCCGGGCGAGACCGACGTCTCGATCCGGCCCGGCTGGTTCCATCATCCCGCCGAGGACGCGAAGGTGCGGTCGGCCGATGACCTCGTCGACCTCTACTTCACGTCGGTGGGGCGCAACAGCAAGCTGCTGCTCAACGTGCCGCCCGACCGGCGCGGGCTGCTGCACGAGGCGGACGTGGCGTCGCTGCAGGGGATGCGCGCGAAGCTCGACGCGCTCTTCGCGCGCGACCTCGCGGCCGGCGGCAGCGCGGCGTGGCGGCCGACGGGGGCACGGTCGGCGGTGCTGACGCTCGAGCTCCCCGAGGCGGCGACAGTGGGCGTGCTCGACCTGCGCGAGCCGATCGCGCTGGGGCAGCGCGTGGCGCGCTACGTCGTCGACGCGAGCGATGGTGGCGCCTGGCGCAGGGTCGCGCAGGGCACCACCATCGGGTATCGCCGGCTGGAGCGCATCGCGCCGGTGCGGATGCGCCGGTTGCGCGTCACGATCACGGACGCGGTGGAACCGCCCGAGTTCGTGCGCTTGGGGTGCTTCAGCGCGTCATGATGCGCCCGTACTCGGCGCTGAGCGCCGAGTCCTGCGCGACCTTGTACATCAGCTTCTCGAGGTCGTCGGCGGTCATGTTGTAGGCCTTGAGCACCGAGTCGGTCTTCTCGGGGAAGACCTGCAGCGCCATCGCGATGTCGGCGGCGCGCTGCGCGTCGTTCTTGGGCGCCGGGGCCTCGGCGGCGGCCTGCTCGGTGGACTCGGCGGCCTTGCCGCAGGCGGCGGCGATGGCGAGGACGGCGGCGGAGAGGAGGATTCGCTTGGTCATGGTCGGATTCCGTCAGTAGGGACGCTTGTTCTGGGCGCCGGGGGTCGCCGGCTTGTTCGCCTTGCCCTTCGCGCCGGCGTTGTCCGGCTTGCCACCCTTGCTCATCGCGTCGTCAGGGCGGTTGCCCTTGTTCTTGCCCGCGTCGTCGGGACGGCCGCCGCGCGCCTGTGGCTCGTCGTCGCGCTCGCCGGGGCGGCCCGCGTTGGCCGGCTTGCCCTTGCCGCGGGCCTGGTGCTCGGCGCGGATGGCGGCGGCGAGCTCGCGCCCGCGCTTGCCGGCCGCGAGCTGCGCCTGCACGAAGGCGCCGAAGTTGTCGGTGGGCCCGTGCTCGCGCGCGGCCTCGGCCTCGGTCTCGAGGATCACCGCGGCCTCCTCGGCCGGGAGCTTCTCCTTCACGATGACGTCGAGCACGCTGCGCAGCGTGCTGTCGGGCACGCCGGCGCGGCGCGCCTCCTCGGCCTTGCGTGGGATGCCGAGGATGACGTCGATGCGCTGCTTGAGCTTGATCGCGGCGCTGTCGGGCGCCTGCTGCGCGGCGAGCGGCGACGCGAGGAGCGCGACGCCGAGGAGGGCGAGGGCGGTTCGCATGGGATCTCCGGTGCGGGGACGGTGAATGCTAGCGGCGCGCCGCGCCGCGTGTGAGGTTGCGTGGACTCCAGCCGGAGCCCGAGCCGTGGCCACGACCCCCCATCCTGATAAAGACTCGCTCATCCGCCTCCTGCGTCAACACCACGGGGGCGAGCCGTGGCACGGGCCGTCGCGGGCGGCGCTGCTGGAGGGCGTGACCGCGGCGGTCGCCGCCTGGCACCCGGGAGCGGGGGCGCACTCGATCTGGGAGACGGTGCTGCACATGCGCAGCTGGACCGACGAGGTGCGGGAGCGGGCGCGGGGGAAGGTGCCCGATCGGACGGCCGAGCCGGTGGGCGGCGACTGGCCGAGGGTGACGGACACGAGCGAGGCGGCTTGGCGGGCGGCGGTGGCGTCGCTGGACGCGGCGCACGCGCGGCTGCTCGAGGTGGTGGCGGCGATGACCGACGCGCAGCTCGCGGCGCGGGTGGGCGTGACGCCCGAGTCGCCGCAGGGGACGGGGATCCGCGTGCGCACGATGCTCCGCTCGCTGGCGGAGCACGACGTGTATCACTGTGGGCAGGTGTCGCTGCTCAAGCGGCTGGCGCGCGCGGCGCTCGGGCTAGAGCAGTGACCGGATCCACCCGCCGTCCACCGCGATGCTCTGCGCGGTGATGTAGCTCGCGCGCTCCGACGCGAGGAAGGCCGCGAGCGCCGCGAACTCGGCCGGCTCGCCCACGCGCCCCATCGGGATCTGCTGCTCCCACACGCCGAAGGCCGCCTCGGCGGTGGTGCCCTTGGCCTGGGCGTTGTGTGCGGCGAGCGCGTCGAGCCGCTCGGTGCGCGTGTAGCCCGGCATCAGGTTGTTGACCGTGATGCCGAAGGGCGCGACCTCGTTGGCGAGCGTGCGCGCGAAGCCGGTGACGGCGGCGCGCACGCTGTTGCTGAGGATCAGCCCGTCCACCGGTTGCTTCACCGCGATCGACGTGACGTTGAGGATGCGGCCCCAGCGGCGCTGCTTCATCCCCGGCAGCACGCCGCGCACCAGGTTGACGACGCTGTCGAGGTTGAGCGCGACGGCCTTGCTCCACGCCTCGGGGGCGTGGCTCTCGAACGGGCCCGGCGGCGGGCCGCCGGCGTTGGTGACGAGCACGTCCACCTGGCCGAAGCGCGCGAGGGCCGCCTCGACCGCGCGCGCGACGTCCGCGGGCACCGACACGTCGGCGACGAGGCCGAGCGTCTCGACGCCGTGCGCCTCGGCGATGGCGGCGGCGACGTCGTGGATGCGTTCGGTGCGCGCGCAGACGACGACGCGCGCCCCCTCGCGCGCGAGCTCCTCGGCGATGGCGCGGCCGAGGCCCTGCGAGGCGGCCGCGACGAAGGCGACGCGGCCGCGCAGTCCGAGGTCCATTGTTACTTCTTGTCGTGGAAGTAGCTGTCGGTCTTGTTCAGCCAGTCGGCGCGCGGCGGGCTGAAGATGTCGACGTCGAGCGTGTCCTCGAGCGCCTCGGCCTTGTGCCAGACGTTGGAGGGGATGTGCAGCACCTCGCCGGCCTTCACGTCGTACACCTCGCTGCCGTCCTCGCCCATATAGAAGCGCAGGCAGCCCTCGAGGATGTAGGTGAACTGCTCGTTGTGGTGCTGGTGCTTGGGGACGATCGCGCCCTTCTTGATGTAGACGTGCGCGAGCATCATGTCCTGACCGGTGATCAGCTTGCGCGTGATCTGGTCGGTGACGGTCTCGAGGGGGATCTCGGACCAGCGCGTGTACTGCACGGCGGGAGTGGTCATGCGCCGAATGTAGCGCATCCGGCGCACGGCCACAGCCCGCCCGCGGCGCGGCCGCGTCGGTCGCGTCAGCGGCGCAGCGCGAAGACGAAGCGCTGCTCGACGAGCTGCCGCACGGTGCGCCCGTTCCACTCGGCGGGCCGGAAGCGCTGCGCGAGCACCGCCTGGCGCACCGCCTGCGCGAAGAGCGGGTGCGTCGCCTCGAGCGCGATGAAGCTCTCCGGCTCGACGCGCCCGCGCTCGTCGACCACGTAGCGCGCGATCACCTCGCCCTCGGTGCGCGCGTGGCGCAGCGGCTCGGGGTAGCGCGGCTCGCGCGGCGCGCCGAGCGGCCTGGCCGCGCGCGTGACCGCCTCGGCCCACATCGGGCCGGCGTCGGCGCCAGGGACGGCGGCAGGGTCGCCGCCGGGGACGCCGTCGGGCGTGCCCACCGTGCCGACCGGGCCGAAGGCCGAGTCGAAGGGGACGAGCGGGCCGTCGAGGTCCACGGGCGGCAGCGTGCTCGGCACCTCGACTGGTGCGGTCGGCATCGGGATGGTGGGGACGCGCGGCGCGGGCGCGCTGCTGCGCGGCGGCCGCGCGGCGGCCGGGGCCGCGGGCGCCGCCGGGGGCGGCTGCGGGATGAAGACGATGGGGCGGTCGGGCACCGTGGGCGCCGGCGGCGGCTCATCCGCGATGCGCGTCGCGGCGACCGCGGTGGTGACGATCGCGGCGTGCACCACGGGCGCGAGCACGGCGGCACTGCGGGTGCGGGGGCGCGCGGGGCGCGACTCGGGCAGCTGGCGAAGCACGGTACCTCCGGCGTGAGTGGTCCTCTGCCATTGGTACCGCGCGATCCCTGTGGGACGATGGACGGTCGATTAGGAAGCGGCGTCGGGCGGATTACGTCTCGGTGTCATGTGTGACGAGTATCACTTCATATCGCCTGACTGGAATATGGTCACTGTCGTCAGTTGATTCGGTGCAGCAGGACTGAGTCCCCACCTCAGCACCGGAGATCGTATATGAACCGCGAACGCATCTGGATCATGGATCGGGCCGACGACGCCGCCGAACGGCTGGAGCGGTGGGGACGGACGTCGCAGGTGCGCGTGGAGCACCTGCGCGATGCCGTGGAGCTGCTCGACCGCCTGGAGCGCGAGCTTCCCGATCAGCTCCTGCTCGCGCCTGCGGCGGACGTGGCGGAGACCGTCTCGCTCGTCTCGACGCTCACGCAGCACCCGGCCTGGAAACGGGTTCCCGTGTACGTGCTCGCGCGCGACCGCTCGCTGGCGCTGCGACGCGAGCTGCGGGCGGCCGGCGCGTGGGGCGTGCTCGGCCTGCCGATCGACGCGATGGAGCTGGAGACGAAGGTGCTCGGGCGCCGCGAGCGGCCGTCGCTGACGGTCGAGCCGTCGACGGCGGCTTCGCACCGCGCCGTGGCGAGCGCGCACGAGGTGGAGCTGGTGCGCCGCCAGCTCGATGCCCGCGTGGCGATGGCCGCGATGACGGTGCACGACCTCGGCAACCCGCTCGCGACCGTGATGCTCGCGTCGGACCTGCTGATGAGCGACGAGCTCGCGCCGGCGCAGCGGCGCCGCGTGGAGCTGCTCTCGGCGGCGGCCTCGCGGATGGAGAGCCTGCTCGACACGCTCGCGGCCTTCTCGCGCCTCGACGCGGGGACGCTCGAGGTGGAGCCGGAGCTCGAGGACCCGGTGGCGGTGGTGCGCGAACGGATCGCGCTGCAGGAGCTCGTGGCGGGGACGCGCGACGTGCGCATCACGGCGCACCTGCCCGCGGCGCCGATGCGCGTGCGGTTCGACGTGCGCCTCTTCCGCCGGATCGTCGACAACCTGCTCGCCTACGCGCTGCGGCGCGCGCCCCGTGGCTCGCAGGTCATCGTGCGGCTCACGGCGCACAGCGCGCCGACGGTGCGGCTGACGGTGCTCGACTTCGGCGGCGACCTCCCCGAGGAGGTGCGCACGCTGCACGCGGCCGACGTGGCGCGCGGCACGGGGACCTCGGCGGCGGCGGAGGCCGGGCTGGGGCTCGCGTTCGCGTCGATGGCCGCCGAGGCGATGGGCGGGCACTTCTCGCTCGAGCGCGAGGCGATCGGCGGCGCGAGCTACCGCGTGGACGTGCCGATGCCGGACGCGGAGGCGCGCCGCGAGCGGGGGGCCCCGCTCGCGCGCGCCTGCTGACGCTCAGCCGAAGATCGACTTCGCGACGAAGAGCACGTTGGCCGGCCGCTCGGCGAGGCGGCGCATGTACCAGCGGAACCAGGCGCTGCCGTAGCTGACGAGCGTCGCGACCGACTCGCCCTGCGCGCGGTAGCGCGCCTGCTCGCGCTCGCGGATGCCGTAGAGCATGTGGATCTCGTACTTGCCCTTGGGCAGGCCGATCTGCGCCGCGTACGCCACCAGCCGGTCGATGAGCGCGATGTCGTGCGTGCCGAGGATCGGCGTGCACTCGCCGGTCTTGGCCCAGTCGAGCATCGTGCGCGAGATCGCCTCGTAGGCGGCGTCGGTGTCGCTCTTCTTGGGGAAGGCGACCGCGGCCGGCTCGGCGTACGCGCCCTTCACCAGGCGGATCACCGGCTTGAGGGGACGCAGCCGCTCGAGGTCCTTCGGCGTGCGGAAGAGGTACGCCTGCAGCGCGAGCCCCGTGGTCGGATGCCTGGCCTTCACCTGCTCGTAGAGCGCGAGCGTGCGGTCGACGTAGGTGGAGTCCTCCATGTCGATCCAGAGCGCGGAGCCGACGCTCTCGGCCTTGGCGGCGAGCGCGAGGCAGTGCTCGAGGCACTTCGCCTCGGATTGGTCGAGGCCGAGCTGCGTGGGCTTGATGCTCACGTGCGCGGGAAGGCCACGCGCCTTGAGCTGGTCGAAGAACCCGAGGTAGTGGTCGCGGACCGCGTCGGCCTCGGTGAGGGCCGTGATGGCCTCGCCGAGCTTGGTGTAGAGGAGGGTGCGGCCGTCCTTCACGAGCCGCGCGCCGGCGTCGAGCGCGTCCTCGGGACGCTCGCCGGGCATGAAGGCCTTGGTGGCGCGCTTGACGACGCGGCTCTTGAGCGCGAAGCGGTTGAGCGCATCGCTCTGCGCCGCGGCGAGCAGGATCGAACGTCCGATCGACATGGGACTAGTTGGGTCGGGGGGAGGCGCGTCGGGCGATGCGCACGATCCAGGCGCCGACGAGGAGCAGGGCGGCGGTGCGCACCGACGCGACGAACGTCGGGCCGAGCGCGAAGGTCCGTGCGACCATCGGCGCGGTCACCCAATAATAGATGGTGCCGCTCACGGCGGCGAGCAGGGTGACGGCGCGCGCGGGCGTGGCGCGCGTGAGGCGCACGAGCAGGGCCGTGCCCGCGACGCTGGCGAGGGAGCCGCCGATCGTCGCGGCGTACGTGGGTCCGGCCTGCGTCCACCCGGCGTCCGGCACGCTCGCGTAGCCGAGGATGAAGCCGGGCAGCGCGGCGGCGAAGAGCCCGAACGGCGTGAGGAGCCAGCGGTCGCCCTGGCGCGCGTTGCCGAGCACCTGGCGCGCGGCCTTGTCCTCGGCGAGGTCGATGCAGCCGCGCGGCGTGCAGACCGAGCAGGCGGTGCAGCGGCCCCGCTCGACCGCGAGCAGCGGCGCCTGGCCGTAGAGCCGCTCGACCGGCAGCACCGGACAGAGGGCGTTGCAGAAGGCGCTGCGCGACGCGTAGCGCGCGCCGAGCAGCAGGGCGAGCAGGCCGATCGCGACGAGCGTCGCGGCGAGCGCGGGACCGTCGGTGTTGAGCGCGAGGTGCCGCGCGGGCACGAGGAGCTGGAAGACGGCGAGGCCGGCCCAGCCGAGCGCCCCGGACTCGCGCGCGGTGAGCTCGCGCGGCGCGCCGAGGTGGTTGCCCCAGGCGTTGAGCGTCGAGAGCGGGCAGATGCCGCGCCAGAGGGCCGGGGCGACGAAGAAGCTCGCGGGGAGGAGCGGCACCGCGACCGACCAGAGCGTGTGCAGGGCGGGCTGCGGCGCGAGCAGCAGCGTGGCGACGAGCGCGGCGAGGCCGACGAGCGCGACGGCGCGGCCGAGGCGCCAGAGCGCCGCGGTGCGCGGGTCGGTCTCGAGGACGTGCAGGCGCGCCATCGGGCGAAATGTGCGGCGGGCCGGCGCTCCCGGCCACGGGGTCCCGTGCCCGTGGCCGGGAGCAGTGCACGGGGGCACCTTTGAGGCATCCCCTTGCAGAGGATCGCCGGAGTGCCGCTGCGTCGACCGTTCGCCCCAGCCCTGCGCCCGTGCGGCGCGCGGGCCGCCCTGACCATCGCCGCGGCCCTGCTCGCGATCGCGCCCGCCGCGCGGGCCCAGGCCCCGGCGCCGCGGGGCATCGTGCTCGCCGACCTCACCTGGCAGGAGGCGGAGCGCGTGCTCACGCCCGAGGCGGTGGTGGTGATCCCGCTCGGCGCCGCCGCCAAGGAGCACGGCCCGCACCTGCGGCTCGACAACGACCTCAGGCTCGCCGAGTGGTTCCGAGGCCGCGTGCTCGCCGCCAGCGACGTGGTGATGGCCCCGACGGTCAACTACCACTACTACCCGGCCTTCGTCGAGTATCCCGGATCGACGCACCTGCGGCTCGAGACGGCGCGCGACCTGATCGTCGACATCGTGCGCAGCCTCGCCGCGTACGGACCGCGGCGCTTCTACGTGCTCAATACCGGCGTGTCGACGGGGGTGCCGCTGCGCGCGGCGCAGGAGGTGCTCCGCGCCGAGGGGCTGCGGTTCGAGTTCAGCGACGTGCTCACGATCGCCGCTGATGCAGAGAAGCAGGTGTCGCAGCAGGCGCGCGGGACGCACGCCGACGAGCTCGAGACCTCGATGATGCTCTACATGCACCCGGAGCGCGTGGACATGACGAAGGCGGTGAAGGACGATGCGCCGCGCGGGGAGGGCGGCCTCTCGCGCGTGCGCGGCAACGGCAAGACGTACTCGCCGTCGGGCACGTGGGGCGATGCGACGCTCGCGACCGTGGAGAAGGGACGCGTGGTGAGCGAGGCGATGCTGGCGGGGATGCTGCGCGAGATCGCCGCGCTGCGGGGGGCCAAGTGACCGCCGCGCGTGCGTGTGCGCGTGCGTGCGCGCGGGCGCTGTGGCTGGCGGCGGGCGCGGTGGCGCTCGCGGGCGCGCACCGCGCCCCGCTGCGCGTCATCCGCACCTCGCCCGAGGCGGTGGGGGACCCACGGGCCGCGATCACGGTGAGCTTCGACAAGCCGGTGGCGGGATCGCTGGAGCGCTCGGTGGACCCGCGGACGGTGCTGCGGCTCGAGCCCGCGATCGCGGGGCGGCACGAGTGGCGCGATCCGGTCACGGTGCGGTTCGTCCCCGACGCGCCGATGCCGGCCGACCTGCGCGTGACGGTCACCGTCGGCATCGACTTCGCGGCGATGGACGGCACGCGGCTCGCCGAGCCGCACCGGTTCACGTTCCGCGTGCGCGGGCCGCGGGTGCTCACGGGGAGCCCCGCGCGCCTCGGTGAGCTCGCGATGCACGTCACGCCGGCGCAGCGGTTCGAGCTGGTCGTCACCGATTCGGTCGACGTGGCGAGGCTCGCCGCCGCGACGGTGATCGAGATGGCCGCGACCTGCGCGCCGCGCGTGATCCGGCTGCGCGGCGCGGAGCAGCGTCGCATCACCGCGAGCGACGGGTGGGAGTACCAGAATGCCGGCGGCTGGGAGCGCGACCGGTCGCGCGACTCGCTGCGGCGCGTGGTGTCGCTCTTCCCGCGCACGCCGGTCCCGCGCGGCTGCGCGGGCGAGCTCGTGGTGCCCGACGAGGTGTCGTCCACGTCGCCGGTGGCGCCGCAGCGGTGGCCGTTCCGCTCGTACGGCGACCTGCGGCTGGAGGGCGCGACCTGCGCGCGCGGCACCGGCTGCCCGCGCGGGCCGCTGCAGGTGGTGTTCAGCAACCCGGTGCGCGGCGCCGACGTGGCGAAGCGCGTGACGCTCGTGCCGGCGGTGCCGTTCACCGTGCGCGACACGGGCGCCGTGGCGACGACATGGACGCTCGAGGCGGCACTGACCCCGCGCACGGGCTACGCCGTGGTGGTCGACACCGCGCTGCGCGACGTGTTCGGCCAGCGGCTCGCGGGCAACCCCGCGCGCGGCGTGCGCACGACCGGGTACGAGCCATACGTGAGCTATCCGTTCGGCAAGCAGACGGTGGAGCGGGTCGGATTCCGCACGCTGCCGGTGGAGCACGTGAACGCCGACACGCTGGTGATGCAGATGGCGCCGGTCCCGGTGCGCCTCGAGGCGCAGTTCCTCGCGCGCTACGCGTGGGGCTACCGCGAGCTGTGGGACTCGGTGGCGGACTCGGTGCCGCTGCGGCGGCTGCCGGTGCAGGCGGCGCGCGACCGCAGCGCGCTCACCGGCATCACGCTGCCGGCGCCTGACGCGTCACGCGCCGGCACGCCGACGCTGCTCGCCGTGAAGGTGGGCGGCACCGCGCTCGACACGGTGGGCCGCACCGCCGGCCTCGGCAACGCGACGATCGCGCTGGTGCAGGTGACCGACCTCGGCGTGACCGCGCGCATCGGCGTGCAGGAGGGCATGGTGTGGGTCACGGGCGTGAGCGACGGCAAGCCGCGCGCCGGCGCCGAGGTGACGCTGCACGGGCGCGAGGGACAGGTGCTCGCGACCGCGCGCAGCGACGCGAGCGGCCTCGCGCGGCTGCGCGACTACGCCGAGCCGATCGTCGCGCCCGGCACCGAGGCGGACGAGTACGACAACGGCACCGATGCGGCGTACGTCGCCGTGCGCTTGGACAACGACCGCGCGCTCGTCGCGGTGACGGACTACGACGAGGACCTCGGATCGTGGAGCTTCGGCATCCCGTCGGCGTGGGGCGCCGACCGCTTCCCGATGGCGGGGGCGGTGTGGGCCGAGCGCGGGATCTACCGCCCGGGCGAGCCGGTGCACCTGAAGGCCGTGGTGCGCACGGGCGCGCTGGGCGCGCTGCGGCGGCCGGCGCGCACCGACTCGCTGCGCTGGGTGGTGAGCGACCGCGAGGGGAATGACGCGCTCACGCGCACCGTCGCGCTCTCGGCCTTCGGCACAGCGCAGCAGGTGCTCGACCTCCCGGCCGGCGCGCCGGTGGGGACGCAGCGCGTGCGCGTGATGCTCAAGCGGCGCGGCGCCTGGCGCACGCTGGCGAGCACGAGCTTCCGCGTGGGCGAGTACCGGCCGCCCGAGTTCCTCGTCGAGATGGGGATGCGCACGCCGCCCGCCGGTCCCGGCACCGAGATGCGCGTGGGCGTGACGGCGCGGTACCTCTTCGGCGCGCCGATGGCGCGGGCGCAGGTGAACTGGGAGGCGCGCGAGCAGCGGGTGTGGCCGTGGGAGCTCGACATCCCGGGGGCCGACGGCTGGACGATCGGCGACATGCGGTGGGACGACGAGGCGCGCGAGGTGCCGATGGGCGGCACCTTCGCGAGCGGTGTCGACACGCTCGACGACCGCGGCGACCGGGCGCTCGCGGTGCGGCTGCCCGCGCGCGCGACCGGCACCGCGACGCGCGTGACGGTCGCCGCGGCGGTGACCGACGTGAACCGGCAGAGCGTGGGGAGCGTGACGAGCGTGCTGGTGCATCCGGCGCGCGTCTACGTGGCGGCCAAGTCGGCGGGCACGAGCTGGTTCTGGCGCGCGGGCGAGGCGCAGCGGATCGACGTGCGCGCGATCCGCCCCGAAGGCGGCGACGTCGCCGGCGTGCGCGTGACCGGGCGGCTGATCCGACGCGAGTGGCACCGCGTGCGCCGCGAGCGCGACGGCATCGCGCAGATGGTGGGCGAGTGGGTGGTCGACACGGTCGGGACGTGCGAGGTGGTGACGGCGGCGGCCCCGGTGCCCTGCACGCTCACGCCGCGGGGCGGCGGCGTTCATGCGGTCGAGCTGCGCGCGGTCGACGCCGACGGCCGCGAGGCGCGCACCGCCTTCAGCCGCTGGGTGAGCGGCCCGGGCTTCGTGCCCTGGAGCGACGAGACGCAGTTCAAGATGGACCTCTTCGCCGACCGCGACCGCTACGCGGTGGGCGACACCGCGACGATCCTCGTCGCCGCGCCGTTCACCGACGCGGAGGCGTGGCTGACGGTGGAGCGCGAGCAGGTGATCGAGCAGCGGCGGATCCGCATCACGTCGGGGGCGCAGACGGTGAAGGTGCCGATCACCGAGGCGTTCGTGCCGAACGCGTACGTGAGCGTGGTGGTCGTGCGCGGGCGCAGCGCGCCGCCGGGGAAGCTCGACGACCCCGGCCGCCCGACGATGCGCGTGGGCTACGTGGCGCTGCGCGTGACGCCCGAGGTGAAGCGCCTGCAGGTGGGACTCACGCTCGGCAAGCCGGAGTACCGGCCGGGCGACACCGCGCAGGTGCGGCTGGCCGTGCGCGACGGGCGCGGCGCGGGCACGCGCAGCGAGGTCGCGCTCTGGGCGGTGGACGAGGGCGTGCTCGCGCTCACCGGCTACCAGGTGCCCGACCCGCTCGACCTCATCTACCGCGAGCGCGCGCTCGGGATGCGGCTCACGAGCAACCTCGCGAGCGTGACGCCGCAGGTGGCCGAGGGGGAGAAGGGACAGCGCGCGCCGGGCGGCGGCGGCGGCAACGAGGGGGCGGAGGTGCTGCGCTCGCGGTTCAAGACGACGGCCTTCTATCTCGGCGACGTCGTCACCGACTCGGCGGGCAACGCCGAGGTGCGCGCGAAGCTGCCCGACAACCTCACGACGTTCCGGGTGATGGCGGTGGCTGTGAGCGAGGACGACCGCTACGGCAACGGCGCGACGCCGCTGCTGGTGACGCGGCCGGTGGTGGCGCGGCCGTCGCTGCCGCGCTTCGTGCGGCCCGGCGACACGCTGCAGGCGGGGACGGTGATCAACCGGCGCGACGCGGCCGCCGCGCAGGCGGCGGTGAAGGCCAGCGTGACCGGCGCGCGCCTGCTGGGCGCGCCGGAGCGCACGGTGCCGCTCGCGGCGGGGCGCGGGAGCGAGGCGCGGTTCCGGTTCGCGGCGGTGCCGGGCGACAGCGCGGCCTTCCGCTTCGACGTGCGGTCGGGACGCGAGGTCGACGCGGTGCGCGTGGCGGTACCGGTGAAGCCCGACGCGTTCACGACCACGCACGTGCTCGCGGGCACGCTGCGCGACACGGCGACGGTGGCGTTCAGCCTGCCGCGCGAGATCGACCCGGCGCGCTCGCGGATCACGATCACGATGGGCGCCTCGCCGCTGACGCTGGTGCGCGCGCTGCGCACCGAGCTCCGCGTCTACCCGTACGAGTGCACGGAGCAGGTGTCGAGCCGCCTAGTGCCGCTGCTCGCGCTGCTGCGCGCCGAGGGCGCGCTCACCGCAGAGGAGCGCACGCAGGCGCGCGAGGAGCTGGCGCGCGGCGTGCGGATCCTCGTCGGCCGCCAGCGCGCCGACGGCGGGATCGGTTACTGGGGCGCGGGCGACTGGACGACGCCGTGGCTCACGGCGCACGCCGGCGGGATCATCGCCGACGCGCGCGCGCTGGGCGTGCCGGTGGACAGCGCGCCGGTCGCGCGGCTGGTGGAGTACCTGCGCACCGCCCTGCGCGAGGGGCAGGTGACGGGCCGCACGCCGCTCGACCAGTGGTACGACCGCCGCGCGACGCGGCTCGCCGACCAGGTGGCGGCGGCCGAGGTGCTGAGCCGGCTCGGCGCGCCCGACCGCCCGGCGGAGAACGAGCTGCTGCGCAACGCGCCGCAGATGCTGCGCGAGGACCGCATCCGCCTCGCGGAGCTGCTCGGCGCGCGCGGCGCGACCGATGATGCGCGCCGCCTGCTCGCACCGGTCTGGCTGCAGGTGCGTGCGAGCGGCCGCTCGGCCTCGTTGCCGGCTGACACGACGCGCTGGTACTTCCACTCGACGCTGCGCGAGACGGCGCGCCTGCTCTCGGCGACGCTCGCCGTGGACGCCGGCCACGCGCTCGTCGGGCCGCTCGTCGAGTGGCTCGCGGTGTCGGGGCGCGAGCGCAACCTCAACACCCAGGACCTCGCCGCGCTCGTGCGCGCGATCGGCGACTACGACCGCCGCGTGAAGGCGGAGGCGCCGCGCGCGATCGTGGTGCGGAGCGGGACGCGCACGGTGCTGCGCACGGCGAGCCTCTCGGGCGACACGACGCTCGCGGTGGCGCCGTTGCTGGGGCCGGTGCAGGACGAGACGCGCGCGCTGCGGCTGGCGCTGCGCGCCGAGGGCACGAGCGCGATGCCGAGCTTCTTCCATGTGGCAGTGACCGAGGTGCCGCGCGAGCCGGTGCAGAAGCCGGCGGAGGCGGGCATCCGCGTGGAGCGCTGGTACGAGCGCTTCGCCGACGGACGGCCGGTGACGAGCGTCGCCGAGGGCGAGCTCGTGCGGGTGCGGCTGCGCGTGACGGTGCCGGCGGCGCGGCGGTTCGTCGTGCTCGACGACGCGCTGCCGGCGGGGCTCGAGGCGATCGACCTCAGCCTGCGCACCTCGACGACGGTCGCCGGCCCCGGCGCCAACCTCACGCGCGAGCCCGGCGCGGAGATGGAGGAGGGCGAGGACCTCGGCGCCGAGATGGGCTTCGGCCGCTGGGAGGGCGGGTGGTGGTCGCCGTGGGACTTCCGCGAGATCCGCGACGACCGCGTGGTGTGGTCGGCGAGCTGGCTGTGGCAGGGGACGTGGAACGTGAGCTACGTGGCGCGCGCGACGACGCCGGGGACGTTCGTGCGGCCGCCGGCGCGGGCGCACGAGATGTACGACCCGGGCGTGCACGGGCGCAGCGACGGCGGGCGGTTCACGGTGACGCCCAAGGCGCCGTGACGCCACGGGGCGCGCTCGTCCGCCGTGCGGCGCGCGTCGTCGTACGCGGTGCCGCGGGGCTGGGCGGCGCCGCGGCGCTCGCGCTCGGCGCGTGGGTGCTGTGGCCCGTGCCGGAGGCGCTGCTCGCGCCGCCGGACGACCCGGGCGTGCGGATCGTCGACCGGCACGGCGTGCCGCTGCGCTCGACGCGCGCCGAGGACGGCACGCGCGCGCGGTGGATCCCGCTGGAGCGCATCGACCCGGACCTGCTGCTCGCGTTCGTCGCGGTGGAGGACCGGCGCTTCTGGTCGCACGCGGGCGTGGATCCCGTGGCGGTGCTGCGCGCCGCGCGCGACAACGCGCGGCACGACCGCATCGTGTCGGGGGCGTCGACCATCACCATGCAGCTCGCGCGGCTGCTGCGGCCGGGCGCGCGCGGCTGGCGCGCCAAGCTCTCCGAGACCGCCTGGGCGCTGCGGCTCGACTGGCACCTGAGCAAGCAGCGGATCCTCGAGCAGTACCTCAACCGCGTGCACCTCGGGCAGAACACGGCGGGCGTGGGCGCGGCGGCGGCGCTGTTCATGGGCGCGGCGCCGGACGAGCTGAGCGTGGGCGAGGCGGCGCTGCTCGCGGGGCTCGCGCACGCGCCGTCGCGCGACAACCCCATCACCTCGCCGCGGCGCGCCGCCGCACGCCGCCGCGTGGCGCTCGACCGGATGCTGCGCACCGGCGCGATCACCGAGGACGCGGCCGCGCGCGCGCGCGAGGAGCCGGCGCTCACGCGGCGCGCGCGCGAGCCGTTCCTCGCGCCGCACTTCACCGCGCGGGTGCTGCAGGAGGCGGCGCGCGCGCCGCAGCCGGCGGTGCTGCGCACCACGCTCGACGCCGCGTTGCAGGCGGAGCTCGAGGCGGAGGCGCGGCAGTCGGTGGCGCTGCTCGCCGACCGCGGCGTGCGGCAGGCGGCGATCGTCGTGCTCGACAACGCGAGCGGCGACGTGCTCGCGTGGGTCGGGTCGCCCGACTTCTGGGAGCCGCGCCACGGCCAGACGGACATGGTCGTCTCGGCGCGGCAGCCGGGCAGCGCGCTCAAGCCGTTCCTCTACGCCATGGCGTTCGACCGCGGCGTGACGGCGGCGACGGTGCTGCCCGACGTGCCGACGAGCTTCGCCACCGTGAGCGGCCCGTACGCGCCGCGCAACTACGACCGCCGCTTCCGCGGGCCGGTGCGCGCGCGCGAGGCGCTCGGCAGCTCGTACAACGTGCCGGCGGTGCTGCTCGCGGAGCGGATGGGCGCGGGCGGCTTCCTGCACACGCTGCATCTCGCGGGCTTCACGTCGCTGCGGCGCACGGCCGACCACTACGGCCTCGGCCTCGCGCTCGGCAACGGCGACGTGACGCTGCTCGAGCTCGCCAACGGGTATCGCGTGTTCGCCAACGCCGGGCGCTACGCCGCCTGGCGCTGGCGCGGCGATGCGGCGGCCGCGCGGCCGGGCGACGGGCGCCGCGTGGTGAGCCCGCAGGCGGCCGCGCTCGTGCTCGACGTGCTCGCCGACCCCGCGGCGCGCCTGCCGGGCTTCGGGGCGCAGACGCCGTTCGACTTCCCGTTCCCCGTGGCGGTGAAGACGGGGACGAGCCGCCACTTCACCGACAACTGGGCGGTGGCGGTGACGGGTGCGTTCACCGTGGCGACCTGGGCCGGGGACGTGCGCGGCCAGCCGATGGAGGGCGTGAGCGGCGTCGCCGGCGCGGGCCCGCTGCTGCATCGCGCGGTGATGCTCACGGCGGCGCGCTACGCGCCGGGCGCGCTGCCCTCGCCGGCGGCGGCGGGGCTCGTGCCGGCGTCGGTCTGCGGCGTGTCGGGGCAGCTCGCCACGCGCGAGTGTCCGGGGATGCAGGAGTGGTTCTACGCGGGCACCGCGCCCACGCAGCGCGACACCTGGGTGCGCGGCGGGCGCGTGCGGCTGCCTGGCGAGTACGCGGAGTGGATCGCGCAGGCGGGGACGGCCTTCACGCTCGGCGACGAGGCCGACGCGGTCGACCCGCTCGATCGCGTGCCGGGCGACGCGCCGCCGGAGGCGGCGGGACCGCGCTCGCCCGAGCGGGCGCTGGCCGAGCAGCGCGAACGCACGCGCGCGGCCGCGCGCGGCTTCCGCATCACGTCCCCCGTCGACGGCGACGTCTATCGCCTTCCGCCCGGCGTGCCGGTCGACTACGCGACGCTCGGCCTGCGCGCGGCAGGGGCGGCGGGCCCGGTGCGGTGGTTCGTCGATGGCGCGCCGCACGAGGGGACGCGCTGGGCGCTGCGCCCCGGCGCGCACGTCATCCGCGCGGAGACGGACGGCGGCGCGACCGAGGTGCGGATCCGCGTGGAGCAGTGAGGCGGGGCGCGCACGCCCCGCCCCACGCCGGTCAGCTCGCGCGGATGTAGAGCGCCCCCTCCTGCTGCGCGCGCAGCACCGCGAAGACGCCGCTCGGCTGCAGGATGACGCCGGGCACGAGCCAGTCCCGCGCCTGCTGCGTCGCCACGGCGCTGGAGACCTTGTCGGCCTCCTGGATGAGCGCGACGAGGTCCTGCAGCGCAAGGTCGCAGGCGAGCGCGATGCCGCCGCGCTTGATGAACTCGGGGAGCGCGAACGCGACCTGCGCGGGCTCGACGCCGTCGGCGGCGCCCAGCAGCGCGGGATTGCGCTCGGTGGGCGCGCCCGTGACCGGATGCGTCACGGCGCGCGCCTTGCCGATGCCGTAGCGGTCCCAGAAGCCCTGCTGCATCGCGAGGATGATCGCGTTGTGGCGGATGACGAGCGCGGTGGAGGTGTCGCGCGCGGGGATCGCCATCACCGCCTCGTACTGCCGCGCCCAGATCGACGCGCGCCAGACGCCGTAGCCGCTCTCGACCTCGGGCACGTCGAAGACGGTCTTCACGCGGCCGGTGAGCCGCGCGGGCCAGCGCGTGTCCCAGGCGCCCTGCGCCGCGCCCTCGTCGGTGCCGACGAACTCGCGGGGCGGGAGGGCGAGCGCGGCGAGGGCGGCGGGCGTCGCCGCCGTCGTGCCGACGGCGAGCGCGGTGCCGGCAAGGGAGTCGAGGAAGCCTCGACGGGTGGTGGTCATGGTGCCTCCGGTCGCACGCGTGGGGAAGGGGTGGGCGCACGCGCCCCTGCCGGCCGCGCGTGCGCTGCGGCCGGGTCCAGCATCATCGAGCGGTCCCCGCGCGCGAGGCGCGGGGCGATCAGGTGCCCAGTCGCGCCTCGACGAACACCGGCGCCATCAGGCCCTTGAGCGAGCGGCCGTGCGGGTCCTGGTTGGCCCGCACCTCGTTGACCATCTCGAGCGCGGTCTTCCCGCATGGCGGCAGTTCGGCGTCGCTCGTGCCGAGCGGCGTCACGCGGCCGCCCCACTTCACGAGCAGCGAGCAGTAGGTGAGCCCGCCGCCGAAGGCGGGCATCAGGATCCAGCTCCCGGGCGTCACGCGGCCCTGCTCGAGCGCCTCGACGAGCGCCACCGGCACCGTGGCGGCGCTCATGTTCCCGTACTTCTGCACCGTGACGATGACCTTCTCCATCGGGATGCCGGCGTACTTGGCCACGCTCTCGATGATGCGCAGGTTGGCCTGGTGCGGGATGACGAGGCTCACGTCCTCGGCCTTCACCCCGTGGTCGGCGAGCACCTTCACCGAGGCCTGCGCCATCGCGTTCACGGCGCGCTTGAAGATCGCCTGGCCGTCGAAGTCCCACAGCGTGTCGCCATAGGTGATGCCGTAGCCGGAGTAGCCGCAGCCGAAACCGCGCACGCGCAGCGTCTGGCGCGCCTCGGCGTCGCAGCCGAGCACGCTGCCCAGCATCCCCTCCTCGTGCTCGCTCGCCTGCAGCACGACGGCCGCGGCGCCGTCGCCGAAGAGCACGGCGACGTTGCGGTTGCTCCAGTCCATGTAGCGGCTGATGAGCTCGACGCCGATCACCACCGCGTTGCGCACCTGGCCGGTGCGGATCATCGCGGTGGCGGTGGCGAGGCCGTAGCAGAAGCTCGTGCAGGCGGTGTTGAGGTCGATGGCGGCCGCCCTGGTGGCGCCGAGCGCGAGCTGCACGCCCGAGGCGCTGTTGGGGCACAGCTCCTCGTTGCTGACGCCGCCGTAGATGACGAGGTCGAGGTCGGCGGGGTCGAGGCCGGCGCAGGCGAGGGCGCGGCGGGCGGCGACCGTGGAGAGCTCGACGGCCGTCACGTGCGAGATCCGGCGCTCCTTCATGCCGGTGCGCGACGTGATCCACTCGTCGTTGGTGTCGAGGAAGGTCGCGAGGTCGTCGTTGGTCAGGACGGCCGGGGGCATGCACTTGCCCCAGCCGGTGATGGCGGCGTAGGTCATAGAATCGGGAAGATGCCCCGCGGGGGCGCGATGTCAACGCGCGGGCGGCGGCGGGCGCGCCCCGCTGGAGCCGCGCGGTCGCAGTGCCGATACTCCTAGGACGCGAAGTGCCCTGCCCGACGTCCCCCCGCCCGACCCCGTGAACCAGCTGCTCATCGTCCTCAGCACGATCACCTTCGCGTCGCTCGCCGGCGCGACGCTGGCGATGCTCGCGGTCTCGCGCGCGCCCGGGTGGGAGAAGGTTCGGATCGTCGCGGGCCTCACCGCGACCGCCGCGGTGTACGCCGCCATCAACGCCACCTCGTTCGTGATGGTGCGCACGCGCGCGTCGGTCGAGCTGGTCACGTCGATCAACCTCAGCGTCGCGGCGCTGCACGTGGCCGGCTGGGTGTGGTACACGTTCTCGGACGAGTCGGGGCGCTGGGCGTCGCTCCCGCGCCGCGCGCGATGGCTGGTCGGCGCGGTCGTCACCACGGCCTTGGCGGTCACGCTCTCCGGCCTCGCCATCACCGACAGCGCGGTGCGCGTGATCGCGGTGCCGTCGCTCGGCGTCCGGTATCCCATCTGGGCCGCTTCGGCCTGGTCGAACATCCCGTTCGCGGCCATCGTGCTCGCACTTGCGACCTGCCTGCGCGAGTTCTTCCGGCGCTGGCGCCGCGGCGTCCCCGGCGCAGGGGCGCAGTTCGCCGGCTTCGTCGTCTTCTTCGCGTTCGCGTCCGAGGAAGTGCTGGTCTCGATGGGCGTGATGGACTTCATCTGGCTGGCCGAGTTCGGCTTCCTCGCGCTCGTGCTGCCGGTGTCGCTGCAGATGCTCGAGCGCTTCGTCGCCGACGCGCGACGCCTGCAGGTGCTGACGAGCGCGCTCACCGCCGAGGTGGAGGTGGTGGCCGAGGAGCGCGACGCCGCGCGCGAGGCGCTGGCGGCCCAGGCGCGGTTCGCGGCGCTCGGTCGCATGGCGGGCGGCGTGGGGCACGAGATCAACAACCCGCTGCAGGTGCTGCTGCTGCACCTCGAGGAGCTGCGCGACGCGCCGTTGCGCGAGGACGCGCCCGACGCGCGCGAGGCGCTGGAGCAGTCGATCGCCGCGGCGGAGCGCATCGGGCGGATCGTCGCGGGGATGCGGGCGTACGCGGCCCCCTCGTCGGCGCCCCTGGAGCACGTGCGGCTGGACGAGGTGGTGCCCGACGCGCTCGCGCGCTCGGCGGCGCAGCTCGCGCACGTCGGCGAGGTCCGCACGAGCCTCGCCCCGGTGCCGCCCGTGCTCGCCGACCGCGAGCGGCTCACCCAGGCGGTGGTGCACGCGCTCACCAACGCCGCGCTGGCGGTGGAGTGGCACGCACGCGGCGAGGGGTGGATCGAGCTGCGGACGCGCACGTCCTCGACGGGCGACGCGGTGCTCGAGGTCGCGGACAACGGGCGCGGCTATCCGCAGGAGATCCGGCCGCACCTCGGCGAGCCGTTCGTCACGACGCGCGCCGGCGCGGGAAGCGCCGGCCTCGGCCTGTTCTTCATCCGGGGCGTGGTGGACGCGCACGGCGGCGCGCTCGACCTCGAGGACCGCCGCGGGGGCGGGGCGGTGCTGCGCGTCGTCCTGCCGCCGGCGCTCGCCGACGTCGCGCCGGGGCGCCCCGCCCGCTAGCGCCCGAGCAGCACCGCAGCCTCGCCGGAGGCCGTTGCGTCGGGGCGCGCGAAGGCGAGCGTCGCCTCCGCCACCTCGTCGACCGTGACCAGGCGCGACTGGCCCGCGTCGCGCAGGATCGTCGCCATCGCCTGATCGGTGGGGAGTCCCGTCTTGGCGACGATGCGCGCCACCGAGTCGCGCACGAGGTCGGTGTCGGTGTAGCCCGGGCAGACGGCGTTGACGAGGACGCCTTGGCCGCGGAACTCGGCCGCGAGCGCGCGCGTGAGCCCGACCATCGCGTGCTTGGCGGCCGCGTACGCCGCGATGTACGCCCCGCCCGCCACGCCGGCGACGCTCGCGATGTTGACGATGCGCCCGCGCCCGCGCGCGACCATCGACGGCAGCACCGCGCGCGCGGCGTGCACCGGCGCCATCAAGTGGACGGCGAGGAGCCGCTCGTAGAGGGCGTCGTCGCTCTTGAGGAACGGCCGCGTCTCCGCGAAGCCCGCGTTGTTGACGAGCACGTCCACCGGGCCGAGCGCGGCCACGGCCTCGGCGATCGCGCGGTCGAGCGCCGCGGTGTCGGTGACGTCGGCGGCGACGACGGCCACGCGCCGGCCGAGCGCGCGGAGCTCCGCCGCGAGGGACCCGGCGCTCGCCGGGTCGCGCACGAGGAGGGAGCAGTCGGCGCCGGCTCGGGCGAGGTGGCGCGCGATCGCGGCGCCGATGCCGCGGTTGGCGCCCGTGATGAGGGCGTGCTGTTGGTCGAGGGACACGCGGGGACGCTACGGCCTGCCGCCGCGCGGCTCAAGGTGCGCCGGAGGTGCCGCGGGGGTGCGGAGGGGTGGGACCCCGAACTAGGTTTCCCGGACCCGTATGCAGACCACTTCGACCGCACGGCACTCCTGATGGCGACCTCCCGCGGAGGGCGCGGCGGTCGAGCGCGCGGCGGCGCGAAGGGCGCGACCGGCTCGGCGGCCAAGCCGTCCGGCGGTGCCGCCAAGAAGAAGCGTCGCCGCCGCGGGGGCGGCGGCGGGGGCGGCGGCGCGCGCCAGCAGCCGCAGCTCACCTCGGTCCCCACGGGCCGCGCCGCGTACGTCGAGACGCGCCGCTGGCTGCTCGAGCGCTGGGGGCCCGTCTGCGCCTACTGCGAGCGCACCGTCCCCGAGCGCACGATCACGCTCGACCACGTCACGCCGCGCCGCGGGCAGACCGCCTACGACCGGCGCGACAACCTCGTGCTGTGCTGCAAGACGTGCAACGCGGCCAAGGCGGCCACGCCGATCCTCGCGTTCCTCCTCGGCAACCGCGCCCGGGTGGTGGCGATGTTCAAGTACGGCCAGCACCTCAGCCACCAGCTCGTGGAGATGGTGAAGGACCTGCTCCCGCCCGACGAGTGGCCGGCGATCCCCGAGCCGCGCCATCAGGGCAAGGGCTCGCGCCGCAAGTCGTCGCGCGAGCTCTTCGGTCCCGACGACCGCGGCCCGTCGCCGTACCTCGACGTCTGACCCCGTCCCGCGCGCCGCGTGGCGCGCCCCCGCGATGCCCATCCGCACCATCCAGACCTCCGGCGCGCCGAGTCCCGCCGGCCACTACGCGCAGGCCACCGTCCACCAGGGCGTGGTGCACGTCGCCGGCCAGCTGCCGTACGACCCCGTCACGCGCGAGCTCGTGCCGGGCGGCATCGAGGCGCAGGCCGAGCGCGCGCTGCGCAACGTGCAGGCGATCCTCGAGGCGGCGGGCAGCGACTGGGCGCACGTGCTCAAGGTCAACGTCTACGTCACCGACGTCGCGCTCTGGGGCGCGGTGAACGCGGTGTACGCGCGCATCCTCGGCGCGGCGACGCCGGCGCGCGCGGTGATCCCCGCCAAGGAGCTCAAGCCGGGATGCCTGCTCGAGGTCGACTGCGTGGCGGCCGTCCGTGAGTGACCTCGCGCAGCTCCCCACGCCGAGCCTCGTGGTGGACGGCGCGCGCGTGGCGCGCAACGTGGAGCGGATGGGCGCGCGCATCGCCGGGCTGGGCGCGCAGCTGCGCCCGCACGTGAAGACGCACAAGGCGATCGAGGTCGCGCGGATGCAGCGGGCGGCCGGGATGCGCGGCATCACGGTGAGCACGCTGGCCGAGGCGCGCGCCTTCGCGGCGCACGGCTTCGACGACATCACCTACGCGGTGCCGATCGAGCCGGGCAAGTTCGCGGCCGTGACCGCGATGGTCGCCGCCGGGACGCGGCTCGCGGTGCTCACCGACGACCTCGACGTGCCGGGCCCGCTCGCCGACGCGGCGCGCGCCGCGGGCGTGACGCTCGACGTCTACGTGAAGGTCGACTGCGGTTACCACCGCTGCGGCGTCGACCCCGAGGGGGCGGCCTTCCTCGCGCTCGCGCGGCGCATCGGCGAGAAGACGCCCCTGCGGCTCGCCGGGATCGTCGCCCACGCGGGCCACTCGTACAAGGCGCGCGGCGCCGAAGCGGTGCGCGCGGTCGCGCGGCAGGAGCGCGACGTGATGGTCGCGGCCGCGGCGCGGCTGGCGGGGCACGGCATCCCCGTGCCGGTCGTGAGTGTGGGCTCGACGCCGACGGCGACGCACGTCGACCACCTGGACGGCGTGCACGAGGTGCGGGCGGGCAACTACGCCTTCTTCGACCTGATGCAGGTGACGATCGGCAGCTGCACGAGGGACGACGTGGCGCTCTCGGTGCTCGCGGCGGTGGTGCACCGCGACCGCGCGGCGGGGAAGGTGATCCTCGACGCGGGCGGCATCGCGCTCAGCAAGGACACCGGCATCGCGGACCCCGACGGCGTGACGCACTACGGGCACCTCGCGACCCTCGAGGGCGAGCCGCTCGGCCTGCGGCTCACGAGCCTGTCGCAGGAGCACGGCGTGGCGGAGGTGCGCGACGCCGCCCTGCTCGACCGGCTCGCGGTGGGGACCCGCGTGCGCGTGCTCGCCAACCACTCGTGCCTCACGGCGGCGCAGCACGCGACGTACCACGTGGTGGAGGGGACGCGCGTGGTCGACCGCTGGGAGAACCACCGGGGGTGGTGAGCGCGCCGGGGGCCGTGCCGCCGGCCCGCACGGCGCGCCCCCGCGGTGCAACGCGATGGCCGCGGCCTGCGTAGAGGCGCCGTGACCTCCCGACATCTCCCGCGCGTGCGCGCGACCCTGCGCCTCGCCGCGCTGCTCGGCACCCTCGCGTGCGCCGCCCCCCTCGCGGCGCAGCCCGCCGACTCCGCCGTCGCCACCGCGCGCGCCGTCCGCGCCACCGACGCCATCAAGCTCGACGGCCACGACCACGAGGGGGTCTGGCGCACGGCGCCCGTGCAGGATGACTTCCACCAGTTCCAGCCCGCCGAGGCCGTGCCGGCGCGCTTCCGCACCGCCTTCCAGGTCGCCTACGACGACCGCACGCTCTACGTGTTCGTGCGGATGTTCGACCCGCGCCCCGACTCCCTCGTGGCGCTGCTCTCGCGCCGCGACGTGCGCACGCCGAGCGAGTGGATCAAGGTGGTGATCGACGGCTTCCGCGACCGGCGCAGCGGCCTGCAGTTCATGGTGAACCCCGCGGGCGTGAAGCGCGACGCGAACATCTACAACGACGTGCAGGAGGACGGCGCCTGGGACGGCGTGTGGGACGTCGCCGTGCAGGTCGACTCGCTTGGCTGGACCGCCGAGTACGCGATCCCCTTCTCGCAGCTGCGCTTCGACCCGGCCGAGGAGCTGACGTTCGGCTTCGGCATCTGGCGTGACATCGCGCGGTACGGCGAGCGCGACGCCTGGCCGGCCTACCGGCCGTCGCGCCAGACGTTCGCCTCGCAGCTCGGCGACCTCGTGGGCATCCGCGACATCGGCCGCAACCGCCGGCTCGAGGTGATGCCGTACGTGGTGAGCAAGAACGTCACTGTGCCGACGGCGCCGGGGCGCTGGGACCATCCGCAGCAGCAGGCGGCCGGGCTCGACCTCAAGGCGGGGCTCACGAGCAACATCACGATCGACGCGACGCTCAACCCCGACTTCGGGCAGGTCGAGGCGGATCCCGCGGTGCTCAACCTGAGCGCCTTCGAGGTGCGGTTCGACGAGCGGCGGCCGTTCTTCCAGGAGGGGGGGAACCTCTTCCGCTGCAACGGCCCGTGCGAGGGGATCTTCTACACGCGGCGGATGGGGCGCGCGCCGCAGCTGGCGACGAGTCCGCGCGACCCGAAGGCCAGCACGATCCAGGGCGCGGCCAAGGTGACGGGCCGCCTGGCGAACGGCACGCAGTTCGGCCTCGTGGCGGTGCAGAGCGCGCGCGAGACGGGCGTGGCGGGGCAGACGATCGAACCGGCGACGACCACGCTCGTGGGCCGGTTCGTGCAGGACTTCCGCGGCGGCCGGTCGCAGCTCGGCACCATGGTCACCGGCCTGCACCGGGCGCTCGACGGGGACACCGAGGACCAGCTGCGCCGCGAGGCGTACACGCTGCTGCTGCAGGGCTACCACCGCTTCGCCGACCGCTGGGAGGTCTCTGGCTACGGCGGCCGCTCGACGGCGCGCGGCACCGCGGCGGCGATCGCGCGCACGCAGCTCTCGAGCGTGCACTACTTCCAGCGCCCCGACCACGAGCGCGACTACGACCCGACGCGCACCTCCATGGACGGCGGCGTCACCTCGCTCACGCTGCGCCGCTACGCCGGCCGCGTGCGCTGGGAGACGATGACGCGTTACGCCGAGCCCGGGACCGAGCTCAACGACCTCGGCTTCGTCACGCTCGTGAACGACGCCCAGGTGCGGCACCAGCTCACGCTCGTGACGGTGCGGCCGAGCGACTGGTACCGGCGGGCGAACGCCGTCTTCTCGGTGGAGAACCACTGGACGACGGGGGGGCGGCCCACCGGCTTCACCGCGCAGGCGCACGCCTCGGCGGAGCTGCCGAACTTCTGGGGCGTCTCCGTGACGTACAACGCCGCCTCGCTCGGCAACACGCTCTGCGTGAGCTGCTCGCGCGGCGGACCGATGCTGCGGGTGTCGCCGTACCACCGGGTGTCGCTCACGTTCGACGGCGACGCGCGCAAGGCGCTCGTGCCCGAGGTCGACCTCCGGCTCGCCACGGGCGACGAGGGGCGCAGCTGGGCGGCGCAGGGGGCGGTGGGCGTGCTCGGCCGCGTCGGCACGCGGACGTCGGTGGAGGTGGAGGCGAGCTTCGAGCGCCGCGCCGACGACACGCAGTGGGTCCGCAACTTCGGCGCGACGCTGAGCGACACGGTGCACCACACCTTCGCCGCGCTCACGCAGAGCATCCTCGCGATCACCGCGCGCGCCAACGTCACGCTCACGCCCGACCTGAGCGTGCAACTCTACGCGCAGCCGTTCATCGCGAGCGGCGCCTTCGCCGACTGGCGCGAGCTGGCGGACCCGTACGCCAAGCGCTACGCGGCGCGCTACGCGCCGTACGGCGGGGGCGCAGTGCCGCCGGGCTTCAACCAGAAGCAGTTCAACTCCAACCTCGTCGTGCGCTGGGAGTACCGGCCCGGCTCGGCGCTGTTCGTCGTCTGGCAGCAGGGGCGGTTCGACGCGCGCCACCCGGGGAGCTTCGAGGCGGGACGCGACCTCGGGAACCTGTTCAACACGCACCCCGACAACACGCTCCTCGTGAAGATGAGCTACTGGTTCAACCCGTAGCGCGCGCCGCGCCGGCCGCGCCGTGCGGCGCGCGGTCGCGGCGCCCCGCCGGCCGCCGTAAGTTCCCGCCCCATGCCCCTCCTCCCGGACACCACGCGTGACGCCCGCCGCGTGATCCTCGCGTCGTCCCTCGGCACGGTCTTCGAGTGGTACGACTTCTACCTGTACGGCTCGCTCGCCGCGATCATCAGCAAGCAGTTCTTCTCGGGGGTCAACCCGACGGCGGCGTTCATCTTCGCGCTGCTCGCCTTCGCCGCCGGCTTCGCGGTGCGGCCCTTCGGCGCGCTGGTGTTCGGGCGGCTCGGCGACCTCGTCGGGCGCAAGCACACCTTCCTGGTGACGATCGTGATCATGGGCGTGTCGACGTTCATCGTCGGCGTGCTGCCGTCGTACGCGCGCATCGGCATCGCCGCGCCGGTGACGCTCATCCTCCTGCGCCTGCTGCAGGGCCTCGCGCTCGGCGGCGAGTACGGCGGCGCGGCGACGTACGTGGCCGAGCACGCACCCCATGGCGCGCGCGGCGCGTACACGAGCTGGATCCAGACCACCGCGACGCTCGGCCTCTTCCTGTCGCTGCTCGTGATCACCGGCTGCCGCCTGCTGCTGGGCACCGAGGCGTTCGAGGCGTGGGGGTGGCGCATCCCGTTCCTCTTCTCGCTCCTGCTGCTCGGCATCTCGGTCTGGATCCGCCTGATGCTCGACGAGTCGCCGGTCTTCAAGGCGATGAAGGCGGAGGGCACCGCGTCGAAGGCGCCGCTCACCGAGTCGTTCGCGCGGTGGGACAACCTGAAGATCGTGCTGCTGGCGCTCTTCGGCCTCACGGCGGGGCAGGCGGTGGTGTGGTACACGGGCCAGTTCTACACGCTCTTCTTCCTGACCCAGACGCTCAAGGTCGACGCGCAGACGGCGAACGTGCTCGTCGCGGTGTCACTGCTGCTCGGCACGCCGTTCTTCGTGGTGTTCGGGTCGCTGTCGGACCGCATCGGGCGCAAGCCGATCATCCTCGCGGGATGCGCGCTCGCGGCGCTCACCTACTTCCCGCTGTTCAAGGCGCTCACGCACTACGCCAATCCGGCGCTCGAGGCGGCGCAGCGGCGCGCGCCGGTGGTCGTGGCCGCCGACCCGGCCGACTGCTCGGTGCAGTTCAACCCGGTGGGCACGAGCAGGTTCACGTCGCGCTGCGACGTGGCGAAGGCGGCGCTGGTGGCCCGTGGCGTGCCGTACACCAACGAAGCGCTGCCGGCGGGCGGTGCCGCGGAGGTGCGCGTGGGGGCCACCGTGATCGCGTCGTACGATGCCGCCGGCGCGGACGCCGCCGCGCGCAAGCCGGCCTTCGACCAGGCGCTCGGCGCCGCGCTCGCCGAGGCGGCCTATCCGGCCGCGGCCGACCCCGCCGCGATCGACAAGCCGATGGTCGTGTTCGTCCTCTGGGTCCTCGTGATCTACGTGACGCTCGTGTACGGGCCAATCGCCGCGATGCTCGTGGAACTCTTCCCCACCCGCATCCGCTATACCTCGATGTCGCTGCCGTACCACATCGGCAACGGCTGGTTCGGCGGCTTCCTCCCCACGACGGCCTTCGCGATCGTCGCGGCGCAGGGGAACATCTACGCGGGGCTCTGGTATCCGGTCATCATCGCGAGCGTGACGTTCGTGGTCGGCGCGCTCTTCCTCCGAGAGACCAAGGACGTGGACATCATCGCGCATGGCGGTCGCGGCGCAGGGACCGCGCACGGATGACCTTCGGCACGAGGCGGGCGGGGGCGCTGGCGCTCCTGCTCGCCGCGATGGGCGGGACGGCGCAGGCGCAGCAGGAGGCAGGGGCGGGGACCGGCACGACCGGCGAGGCGGCCGTCGCATCCGGGTCGCACGTCGGCGCGTACGAGCTCTTCGGCGGCCTCGGCAACCAGTCGCCGCAGCTCGGGATCCTCGGCGAGGCGCCGGGGATGAGCTTCGGCATCGTGGCGCTGCGCCGCTCGACCGCGCTGGGCGCGCCGCCGACGCCGGGCCAGCTGCCGCGCTGGGAGTGGACGATGGACCTCGTGCCGCTCGCGCGCACGTCGCCGCCCCTCGTGAGCCTGCGCGGCACCGGACGCCCCTGTCCCACCGCGCGCCTCTGCGTCGAGCCGCCCGATCCGCGGCCGTCGGGCGTGCACTTCCCGTCGGGCTCCGCCTTCGGCGTGGGGATCACGCCGATCGGCGTCACGCGCCGGTTCCGCCGCGGCACCATGGCCTCGCCGTTCGTCGGCGTGAACGGCGGCGCGCTCTACTTCGACCGGCACGCGCCCACGACCAAGTCGTCGCGCTTCAACTTCACCGCGAGCGCCGAGGTCGGCCTGCGCATCGGCGAGGTCGGCGAGCCCGGGCTCACGATCGCCTACCGCTTCCATCACATCTCCAACGCCGGCACCGCGGGCGAGAACCCCGGGCTGGCGTCGCACGTGATCACGCTCGGCGTGCACCGGCCGCGCCTCGCGGGCAAGCGGCGCGGCTGATCCCCGTCAGCGCGGCGCGCGGTACGTCTCGCGCCCGCCCATCATCGTCAGCAGCGGTTTCGCCCGCAGCAGCGCCGCGGGCGCCGTGCCGATGATCTCCTCCGACAGCACCACGAGGTCGGCGAGCATCCCGGGCGCCAGGGTGCCGAGCTCCTGCTCGCGGAAGGCGGCGTAGGCGGCGTCGCGCGTGTAGTGGCGCAGCGCCGAGTCCACGCCGATGCGGTGCTGAGGCTGCCAGCCGCCGGTGGGCGTGCCGTCGGGCAGCTCGCGCGTGACGGCGACATGGATGCCGAGCAGCGGGTCCATCGGGAAGACGGGATAGTCGCTGCCGAAGGCGATCGTCGCGCCGGCGTCCTCGAGCGCCTTGAACGGCATCGCACGCGCGGCGCGCTCGGGGCCGAGCATCGGCGCGTAGTTGGTGAGCGTGGTCGCGTCGGGCGTGGCGAAGATCGCCTGCGCGCTCGCGATCACGCCGAGCGCCTTGAAGCGCGGCAGGTCGGCGGGGTCGGGCACCTCGAGGTGCTCCACGCGGTGCCGCCGGTCGCGCGGGCCGTTGCGTCGCGCGGCCTCCTCGAACGCGTCGAGCGCCATGCGGATCGCGCGGTCGCCGATCGCGTGCAGCTCCACCTGGAGGCCGGCGCGGTCGTACGCGGCGACGGCATCGGCGAGCGCGGCCGCGCCCCAGCGCGGCAGGCCCGTCTCGCCGCCGATGGCGTAGGGCGCGAGCATCGCGGCGGTCGCGGCATCGACGGTGCCGTCGAGCATCCCCTTGGCGATGCCGCTGCGCAGGTACGGGCCGTCCCACGCGTCGCGGCGCGCGGCGTGCGCGCGCAGGGCCTCGTCGCTCGGCGCCGAATCGAACGGCACGGCGACGCGCCAGCGCACGCGCATCGCATCCTGTGCGAGCGCGCGCAGGAAGGCGGCCTCCGTGACGGAGTCGAGCGCGTTGGCGAGTTGCAGCGCGGTGAGCCCGCGCTCGGCGGCGCGGCCCATCTCGTGCTGCAGCGCCGCGTACGCCTCGTCCACCGTCGGCGCGGGGAGGTGGCGGCGCACGAGCGGCATCGCCGTCTCCTGCAGCAGGCCGGTCGGCACGCCGCCCTGGTCGCGGATGATCGCGCCGCCCGCGGGCTCCGGCGTCTCCATGCCCACGCCGGCGATGGCGAGCGCGCGCTGGTTGGCGAGCGCCTGATGCCCGTCGCGATCGGTGAGGAGCACCGGGCGGTCGGGAAAGGCCGCGTCGAGGTAGCGCCGATGCGCGGTGTTCCGCGGGAACATGTCGGGCGTCCAGCCGCGGCCGGTGATCCACGCATCGGCGGGGAGCGTCCCGGCGAACGCCTGCAGGCGGCGTACGATCTCGTCCGCGTCCTTCGCGCCGACGAGGTCGGCGGTGCGGCGCGTGGGGAGGTGCCAGTGGGCGTCGTGCAAGCCGGGCACGACGCGCCGGCCCTCGAGGTCCTCGACCGTCGTGCGCCCGCCCGCGAGGGCGCGGATCGTCGCGTCGTCGCCGACGGCGACGATGCGGTCGCCGCGGATGGCGAGCGCCGTCGCCTCGGGGCGCGCGGCGTCGCCGGTCCAGATGCGGGCGTTGAGCAGCACGCGGTCCGGGGCGGGTTCGCGGCCGCAGGCGGCGGCGAGGACGAGCGTCGCGAGCGCGGCGCGGAGAGTGGCGCGCGTGACGGCGAGGGAGCGGACGGGGTCGAGGCGCATCGTCGAGAGTTACCGCGCACCGGCGGCGCGCGGAAGGCGCGCGGAAGCCGCGCGGACGGTGCGCGCGAGCGGACCGGTGGCGCGTGCCCGGTGCGTGCCGACGGCGTCGAACGGCACGCCGCGTGACGGCGGCGCGTTCGTGGTGTACTCTCCTTCCGACTCCCTCGGGACCGACCCATGCGCCGCCTTCTCTTCGTCCTGCCCTTCGCCGTCGCCTGCAACCGCACGCTCGAGCCCGGCCCGCAGACCGAGTTCGCCTCCCCGCAGCCGGCGTACACGCCCGGTGTCGTGCGCGCCGAGACGTACGCGTCGGGACTCGAGCATCCATGGGCGCTCGCGTTCCTGCCCGACGGCCGCCTGCTCGTCACCGAGCGGCCGGGGCGCCTGCGCCTCGTCGGCACCGACGGCGCGCTCTCGGCGCCGCTCGCCGGCGTGCCCGCGGTCTACGCGCGCGGGCAGGGCGGGCTGCTCGACGTCGCGGTCGATCCCGACTTCGCGACGTCGCGGATGGTCTACCTCAGCTTCGCCGAGCCCGAGGGCGACCTCGCGGGCACGGCGGTGGCGCGCGGCACGCTCGGCGCCGCCGGCCTGGAGAACGTGCAGGTCATCTACCGGCAGCGGCCCAAGGTGCGCGAGGGCGGGCACTACGGGTCGCGCATCGTGTTCGCGAACGACGGCACCCTGTTCATCACGCAGGGCGACCGGATGAACTACCGCGACCGCGCGCAGGACCTGTCGCAGGGGATGGGGAAGTTCATCCGCATCAACCGCGACGGCAGCATCCCCGCCGACAATCCCTTCGTGGGGCGCGACGACGCGCAGCCGGAGATCTGGTCGTACGGCCATCGCAACGGCCAGGGGGCCACGCTCGACCCCGCGACGGGGCGCCTGTGGACGATCGAGCACGGTGCGCGCGGCGGCGACGAGCTGAACCATCCCGAGCGCGGGAAGAACTACGGCTGGCCCGTGATCACCTACGGGCGCGACTACTCTGGCGCGACGATCGGCGAGGGGACGGCGAAGGAGGGAATGGAGCAGCCCGTCTACTACTGGGACCCCGTGATCGCGCCGTCGGGGATGACGTTCTACACGGGCGATGCGATCCCCGGGTGGCGGGGGAGCCTGCTGATCGGCTCGCTCACGCCGGGCGGGCTCGTGCGGCTCGAGCTGCGCGACGGCCGCGTGGTGAAGGAGGAGCGCTACCTCGGCGACCTGCGCGAGCGCTTCCGCGACGTGCAGCAGGGACCGGACGGGATGGTGTACGTCGTGACCGACAGCCCGGACGGGCGCGTGCTGCGGGTGCGTCCGGCGACGCCCTGAGCGTCGCGGCGGCGCGCGACGCGCATGCGGCGGGCGGCGGGGGTCAGCGCAGCAGCAGCGTCGCTAGGCTGAGGAACAGCCCCATGCTCGCGACGTCGCTCGCCGTCGTGAGGAAGATGCTCGACGCCGTGGCCGGGTCGGCGCCGACGCGGCGCAGGGCGAGCGGGATCAAGGCGCCGGCGACACCGCTCACGACGCAGGCACAGGTCATCGCGGCCGTCACGATGCCGGCGAGTCCCAATGGGTTCGTGGCGCCCTGCATCCGCGCGACGACGAACATCCCGGCGCCGGCCGTGAGCCCGACGAGCGAGCCGTTGAGCAGCCCGAGGAGCGCCTCCTTGCCCACGAGCGTGCGCTCGGTGCCCGGCTTGAGCTCGCCGAGCGTGAGTCCGCGCAGGGTGACCGCGAGCGCCTGGCAGCCGGTGTTGCCCGACTGGCCCGCGAGCACCGGGAGGAAGAGCGCGAGGATCACCATCTGGTCGAGCGTCTCCTGGAAGATCCCCACGACGCCGGCGGCGATGAAGGCGGTGAGCAGGTTGAGCTGCAGCCACGGATGACGGAAGCGCAGGCTGCGCGACCATGGCGTGAGGAGGCGTTCCTCCTCCGTGACGCCGACCATGCGCCCCGGCTGCGCGCTGATCTCGAACGCCTGCTCCTCGAACATCGCGCTGCCGCGCACCTGGCCGATCAGCCGTCCATGCGCGTCGACCACGGGATAGACGGGATAGTGGCGATGCACCACCGACTTCATCGCCTCGGCGAGGGGCTGTTCGGGGCGGAGCGCGAAGACGTCGCGGAGCATCAGCGCGGCGAGGGACGCGTGGTCATCCTCGGCCACCACGAGGTCGCGCATCGTCACCACGCCGACCAGGCGTCCCTCGCCGTCCACGACCCACAGGTAGGTGAGCAGCACGGTCTTGCTGAGGGCGCGCACGCGCTGCGTGGCCTCGAGGATCGACTCCTCGGGGCGGAAGGTCGCGGGCGGCGGCTCCATCAGCCGGCCGATCGCGTCCTCGTCGAACGTGAGGTTGAGCGACCACTGCTGCGTGACGGAGAGAGGGGCGACGGCGAACAGCGAGGTGCGCCGCTCGGGCTCGAGCTCCGGGATGATGTCGCCGGCGAGCGCGGGATTCACGCGCTGGAGGGCCTCCGCGACGAGCGCGTCGTCGTGGCGCTCGAGGTGGTCGGCGGCCTCGGCGGGGCCGAGGCGGCTGATGTGCGAAGCGAGCTGGTCGGCTTCGGTGCGCGCGGTGCCCGCGGCGCGCGGCTGCTGCCCTGCGTTCACGCTCGTGCTCCGGCTGGGGTGACGACGGTCGCGGGAAGATGCGCGCCACGCCTGCGGCCCGACAGGGGCGACGGCTCGCCAATCGCGGCGGTTTCGCCGAGATTGTGCGGATGGCCCTCCCCGACACGCAGCGCTACGACGCGGCCTTCTACGACGAGCAGGTGGAGGGCTCCGCGCGCTCGGCGGCGGTGATCCTGCCGCTGCTCTTCGCGGTGCTGCGCCCCTCCCGCGTGATCGATGTCGGGTGCGGGCAGGGGGCGTGGCTCGCCGAGGCGGGCCGGCTGGGCGCGACGACGCTCACGGGGCTCGACGGCGACTGGGTCGACCGCGCGCGCCTGCGCAGCCCGGCGATCCGCTTCGTGCCCACCGACCTCGCGGGCCCGATCGCGATCGAGACAACGCACGACCTCTGTCTCTCGGTGGAGGTGGCGGAGCACCTGCCGCCCGCGCGCGCCGATGCGTTCGTGGAGGCGCTCTGCCGCGCGGCGGACGCGGTGCTGTTCAGCGCCGCGGTGCCGGGGCAGGGGGGCACGGAGCACGTGCACGAGGCGCGCGCCTCGCGCTGGGCGGCGCGCTTCGCCGCGCAGGGGTTCGAGGCGTTCGACCTCGTGCGCGGCGCGGTGTGGGACGACCCGCGCGTGGAGTGGTGGTACCGACAGAACTGCCTCGTGTACGCCCGTCGCGGCAGCGCCGCGCACGCGCTGCTTGCCGCCGTTCCCCTCCCGCCCAGGCCGCGCGACCTCGTGCACCCGGACGCGTTCGAGGCGAAGGTGACCTGGCTCGAGGCCGAGCGCGCCCGGCTGACGCGATGGATCGAGCGCCCGACGGTGGGGCAGGCTCTGCGCGCGATGTGGCGGGCCCTCGGCTTGGGATGATGCGCGCCCTTTCCCTTTGAACCTTCTCGCTCCCTCTGCTGCTTCTCCTTCCCCCCCTATTTCGCTCCTTCCCTTGCCACCAGCCGTCCGATCGTTCACCGCCGTGATCTCCGGCATGGTCGTCGCCGTGACGATCGTCTCGCTCTTCGACTTCGTCGCGGGTCGCCTGCATCCGCTCCCGGCCGGCCTCGACCCCGCCGACCCCGCCAACCTCGAGCGGCTCAAGGCGCACATCGCGGCCACGCCGGGGTCGGCGCTCGCGCTCGTGCTCGCGGGGTGGATCGCCGGCCCCTTCGCCGGCGGCATCGTCGCGAGCCGCGTCGCCGGCACCAACCGCCGGCAGTACCCGTGGATCATCATGGCGCTGCTCTTCGCCGCGACGATCGCCAACTTCTTCGCCTTCCCGCACCCGACGTGGATGATCGTCGGCGCGGTGATCGGCATCCCCTCGGCGGCGTGGTGGGCCTCGCGGCTCGCGCCGCCCGACGAGCGGCGCTGAACGCCCGACCCCGCGGTCGCGTAGTCCCGGTGACCGCCGCACGCGTCCCTTCACCCGACCCACGATGATGCGACACTCCCTCCGTGCCTCGCTCGCGAGCGCGCTCGCGCTCCCGCTCCTCGCCGCCCCGCTCGCCGCGCAGATGGGCGGTGGCTTCGGCGGCCCGCAGGCCCCGCGCGACACCGTGCGCCGCGTGCACGTCGTCCCCGGCCAGCGCGACGGCAACTCGATGTTCGCGCTCACCAACTACAAGGAGGTCCAGCCGAAGCAGTGGGGCGTGATGGACTTCCAGCACTACCACACCACCGCCGAGATGAACTACTGGATGGAGCGGTGGGCGAAGGAGAAGCCCGAGCTGGTGCAGCTCTACCGCGTCGGCACGACCTTCGGCGGCCAGCCCATCTGGCAGATCACCCTCACCAACGTCCGGACCGGCAAGGACACGCAGAAGCCGGCCGCCTTCTTCGAGGGCGGGCGCCACTCGGGCGAGATCACGTCGAGCGCGAGCATCATGTGGCTGGCGCACCACCTCGTCGAGAGCTACGGCAAGGACGCCGCGATCACCAAGCTCCTCGACGAGAAGGCGATCTACCTGCGCCCGAACAACAACCCCGACGGCGCGGACATGTACAAGCTCACCGCGCAGACCAACCGCAGCTCGGTGCGGCCGGTGGACAACGACGGCGACGGCCTGCTCGACGAGGACGCCGGCGAGGACCTCGACGGCGACGGGCACGTGCGCCAGATGCGCAAGTACGTCGGCGCCGGCAAGGGCAACGCGGTCATCGACACGCTCGACAGGAAGGGCCGCCTGATGCGCATGGTCGGCCAGGGCAACGGCGACTATGTGATGTATCCCGAGGGCGTCGACAACGACAAGGACGGCCGGTACAACGAGGACGGCGTGGGCGGGCTCGACCTGCACCGCAACTATCCGTACAACTGGCGCCCGATGACCGAGGCGACCGGCCGCGGCAACACGCAGTTCGGCGCCGGCGAGTACCCGCTCTCCGAGCCCGAGACGCGCGCGGTGTTCCTCTGGCAGCTCAGCCACCCGAACATCTCCGTCACCAACTCGATGGACACGCAGGTGCCGATGCACCTCCGCGGACCGAGCTCGTGCGAGGAGAAGGAGTGCGTCTTCCCCGCCGACCTCAAGCTCCTCCAGTACTATGACTCGGTGGGCCTGAGCAAGACGAACTATCCGTGGGCGGGCGACGTCTACCGCACCTACGCGACGCGCTTCGCGCCGCCGGGGCAGGGCGAGCCCGAGGCGCTGTTCGGGCATGGCCCGGACTTCGGCTACTTCCAGATGGGGCAGGTCTGGTACGGCGACGAACTCTGGAACGGCGGCCGCGAGCGCGACTACAACGGCGATGGCAATTGGGACCAGTACGAAGTGCTCCGCTACAACGACGAGATGTTCGGCGGCGCCGGCTACCAGATGTGGACCAAGGTGATGCACCCGACGCTCGGCGAGGTCGAAGTCGGCGGGCCCAACCCGAAGTTCTGGTCGCAGAATGGCCCGCCGGAGGTGCTCGAGAAGTGGGCGCGCAACCAGGCGATGTTCAACCTCGCGATGGCGATGGAACTGCCGACGCTGAGCATCACGAATGTGCAGGTCGTGAAGGTGCGCGCCTCCGCCGACTCGGCCACGCATGAAGTGCGCGTCAGCGTGCGCAACAGCGGGCTGATTCCGACGGCGCTTGAGCAGGCGAAGCGCGTGCACATCGTCCGCCCGGATTTCCTCACCATCGAGGGCGGTGGCGTGCGCAGCGTGGGCCGCGGAACGGAATTCTGGGTTGGCGGGCGCGAGACGAAGGTCGTCTCGGTGCGTGTGCGCGTGCCGGCGGGTCAGGCGGTGGAAGCGAACGCACGCGTCACGAGCACACGTGGTGGCATCGTCGATGCGCCGGTGCGCATCACGCCATAGCGCCTAGGCGGGAAAGCGCGCATCGAGCCATTGCTCGATGCGCGCAAAGACCGGAGCGGCCAGCGCCTCCGTCTCGTTGAGAATCTCGTGGTAGAGCCCATCGAATCGGGTGGACTGCACGATCTCACGGGGGGCGCTGGCCGCAAACGCATCGCTCCCTCGCGGCGCGACCAACGCATCGGCACCGGCGTAGACGAGGAGGGTGGGCACTGTCCAGCGCACGGCATTCCCGCGCGCGATCGTCCCCGCATCGATGAGCACGCGGGCGAGTCGCGCCGAGATGCGATCGTGTACGAGGGGATCCTCCATATAGGCGCGCACGACGGTCTGGTTGTGCGAGATCATCTGGGGATCGAGCCCATTGCCCTGCGCGATCATCGGCATGAGGCGCTCGCCGATCGCGAGTTGCAGCTTCTGGAAGAGTGAGAGGTCGGCAGCAAGTGCGGGCGATGAAAGAATCAGCCCATCGATCCTGCGCCGACGCTCGGCGACAAAGCGTGCGGCGATGGCGCCACCCATGGAGTGTCCAAGGACGATCAGCGGCCCCGTTGCCGGACGCACGGTGTCGATGACCAGTGCGAGGTCTTCGTAGAGCGCCTCCGGTGTCGGCACGATCCCGCGCGGCCCCTCGGACTTTCCGTGCCCGCGGTGATCGTAGCTCACCATGCGGAAGCCGCGTGTGGAGAGCCATTGTGCCACGTGCCCGTACCGGTCCCCATGCTCACCAAGGCCATGGACAATCAGGACCGTCCCGCGAGGTCCATCTGCCGACCACTCAACGAGATGGAGGGCAATGCCGTCAGCGGCCGTTATCGATGGGGGGAGGGGCAGAATGGCACTCCGGAGGGGGTACCCTAGATAATGTTAACGGAACCAATTTCCCGCTATATGCGCCCCCTCCGCGTGCTCGTCCTCCTGCTCTTGCTGGTGCCCCTGCGGGCACCCGCGGGAGCGCGCCTCGAGGGCCCGGCGTCGGCGGAGCGGGAGCGGGAGCTGGTGGTGCTCCTGCACGGCATGGGGCGCACCTCGTTCTCGATGGCCCCCATGAAGGAGGCCCTCGAGGCGGCGGGCTTCGACGTGCTCAACCTCGGCTACTCCAGCTACTGCTGCGGCATCGCCGAGCTCGGCGAGCAGCTCACCAGTCAGATCGCCGCCGAACGTGGCG
>ERZ1645185.76-NODE-76-length-43856-cov-5.700897_pt1 | contig 43856 bp, 38 predicted proteins | sample MGYA00575351_ERZ1645185 | MGnify/ENA primary metagenome ERZ1645185 (study PRJEB40838, sample SAMN11284767) | freshwater sediment metagenome | isolation source: river sediment | host: Sediment | place: India: Jana village, Kanpur | collected 2015-12-17 ... | reverse complement strand
CATCGGCAGGCCATGGCGCTGGCCGACCGCGTAGTCGTTGAAATCGTGCGCCGGGGTCACCTTGACCACGCCGGTGCCGAAGTCACGGTCGACGTAATCGTCGGCGATGATCGGGATGTCGCGGTCGCCCAACGGCAGCTTCACGGTTTTGCCGATCAGGTGCGTGTAGCGGCCGTCTTCCGGATGCACCATCACCGCGGTGTCGCCGAGCAGGGTTTCCGGACGGGTGGTGGCCACGGTCAACGAACCGCTGCCGTCGCTGAGCGGGTAGGCGATCGACCACAGGAAACCGTTCTCTTCCTCGGAAACCACTTCCAGGTCGGAGATCGCGGTCTTCAGCACCGGGTCCCAGTTCACCAGGCGCTGGCCACGGTAGATCAGGCCTTCGGCATGCAGGCGTACGAAGGTTTCGATGACCGCTGCCGACAGGCCGTCGTCCATGGTGAAACGCTCGCGCGTCCAGTCGCCGGAGGTGCCCATGCGGCGCATCTGCCGGGTGATGGTGTCGCCGGACTGCTGCTTCCATTCCCAGACTTTTTCGATGAAGGCGTCGCGGCCGAGCGAGTCGCGGGTTTCACCGGCACCGGCCTGCGCCAGGTTGCGGTTGACCACCATTTCGGTGGCGATGCCGGCGTGGTCGGTGCCCATCTGCCAATGCGTGTCGAAGCCTTTCATGCGGTGGTAACGGATCAGCGCATCCTGCAGGGTATGCTGGAAGGCATGGCCCATGTGCAGGGTGCCGGTCACGTTCGGCGGCGGCAGCATGATGGTGTAGGCCGGGCCCTTGCCGGACGGCTTGAAGCAGCCGCTGCTTTCCCAGTGCGCGTACCATTTGCCTTCGAATTGGCCGGGATCGAAACTTTTTTCCATAAGGTGGCACAAGCAAATGCTTGTTTTTAGTAGAGAATGAGGCCTACAGCCTAGCAAATTTAAGGCTTTCACGAAAGCCCCGGTCTCCGGGCGGCTGTCTCGGCTTCAATAAAATCAGGCAATTAGATTGAGCCTTCACCTACCAGCTGGTAGAGTTCACGGCAATTAACCGGCCACCCTGCGGAACAATCACGTGCAGCCCACTTTCAGCAATGTCTTCGCCCATGCCCTGCCGGCCGATCCTTCGGCAGATCCCGGCACACGGCAGGTGCACCAAGCGGTCTATGCCTTCGTGCGGCCGACGCCGGTAGCGAATCCGCGATTGCTGCTGAGCTCGGCGGAAACCGCGGGCCTGCTGGGTTTGACAATCGCGCACATTGACAGCCCGGAGTTCGCCGCGGTACTGGCCGGCAATGCCATCGGTGCAGGATCCATGCCATACGCCACATGTTACGGCGGCCACCAGTTCGGCCATTGGGCCGGGCAGTTGGGCGATGGCCGTGCCATCAATCTGGGTGAGCTCGGCAGGTACACGCTGCAGCTGAAAGGTGCCGGACCGACGCCGTTCTCGCGCCATGCCGACGGACGCGCCGTGCTGCGCTCTTCTATCCGCGAATTTTTGTGCAGCGAAGCGATGTTCCATCTGGGCATTCCCAGCACGCGTGCGCTGTCGCTGGTCGGCTCGGAATCGCTGGCGGTTCGCGACATGTTTTACGACGGCCATGCCCGGCAGGAGGCCTGTGCCGTCGTGTGCCGGGTGTCGGAATCCTTCCTGCGCTTCGGGCATTTCGAGCTGCCGGCCAGCCGAGGCGAGATCGGCCTGCTGCGGCAACTGGCCGATGTCGCCATCGGCAGGCATTTTCCTGACATCGGCCCGCAGGCCGATAGCCGTTACAGCCGGTTCTTCGATGCCGTCTGCCAAAGCACCGCGCGGCTGGTCGCGGGCTGGATGGGGGTCGGTTTCGTGCACGGCGTGATGAACACCGACAACATGTCTATCCTCGGCGAAAGCATCGATTACGGTCCGTACGGCTGGTTGGAGAAATACGATCTGCAATGGACACCGAACACCACCGACGCCGAAGGCCGGCGTTACAGCTACGGCAACCAGCCGGCCATTGCGCAATGGAACCTGGCGCGCCTGGCCAATGCCCTGATGCCGCTGATCAATGATGTCGAGCCGCTGCAGGACAGCCTGACCGGCTACAACCAGGCATTCCATGCGCAGTGGAACGCATTGCTGGCGGCGAAGCTGGGTCTTGCCGGGCAGGTGTTGCGGGCCAACCCGCTGTGCCATCAGCAGCTGGTGCATGTGCTCAGCGCGCTGGAAATGGATTTCAACCTGTTCTTTGATGCCTTGACCCGCATCGCGCAGCGCGGCGATGACCCCGGCGGGCCGGAAAGCCAGTCGGCGCTGCTGGCCTGCAGTTACCATCCGCAACCGGATGCCGGCGTATTGCGGGATTGGCTGGCGCTGTACCGATCGTTGATCGACCCGTCGGACCCGCCGGAGCGCGCCGCCGAAATGCGCGCCGTCAATCCGGTGTTCATCCTGCGCAACCATCTGGTGCAGGATGTGATCGAAGCCGCCGAGCAGGGCGATCTGCAGCCGTTGCAGGAAATATTCACGCGTCTTAAAACGCCGTATGTGGACGCCGCCGACGATGCGCGCTGGGTGAAAAAATGCCCGCCCGAGTCGATGCACCGGGCGGGCTGTTCGATGCTGTCGTGCAGTTCCTGATTATAGCGCCGCGAACGCGTCGCGGCTGAGGTTTTCGGGTTCAGCGCCGGTGCAGTGCACTTCGTCCTCGATGCGCACGCCGCCGTACGGCAGCAGCTGCTCGACCTTGGCCCAGTTCACGGCTTTCGCTTCCGGGCGGGTTTTCAGCTGCGCCAGCAGGTTCGGGATGAAATACAGGCCGGGCTCGATGGTGACCACCATGCCGGCTGCCAGCGTGCGGGTCATGCGCAGGAATGGGTGGCCGTCCGGACGCGGGATCAGCACGCCGTTCTGATCGGAGAAGCCGGCCACGTCATGCACCTGCAGGCCGATCGGATGACCGAGGCCGTGAGGAAAGAACACCGAGGTCACGCGTTTTTCCAGCATGCCGGCCGGATCCATGTCGACGATGCCGAGCGTGCGCAGCACGCCGCCCAGCCTAAGGTGGCATTGCAGATGCAGGTCGCGGTAATCCAGGCCGGCCTTGACCTGCGCGCACAGCGCCAGCTGTTCTTTATCGACCGCGTCGACCAACTGTTCGAACAGCTCGAAGCCGTTGCCGTAGGTGCGGGTGATGTCGGCGGCGTAGCCGTTGCATTCGGCGCCGGCGTCGATCAGCAGGGAGCGGTGATGGGCCGGTTTGTTGAAGCTCTTGTACTGGTAGTGCAGGGTGGCGCCGTTTTCATTGAGCGCCACGATGTTGTTGTACGGCACGTCATTGTCGGTATGCCCGGAAGCGGCCAGGAACGCGGCGTTGACCTGCGCCTCCGACCCGCCGGCGCGGAACGCCTTCTCGGCGGCCTGATGGCCGCGGACCGCCTTGGCCTGCGCCTTGCGCATCTGCGCCAGTTCATAGGGCGTCTTGTAGGCGCGGTGGTAGTGCAGGTGATCAAGCACGGCTTTCGGGTTGTTCGGCGCGTAGGCGCCCAATGCGGCGTCGGCCTCGCCGATGATCGCGGCGCTGTCGGCATCCGGCAGGTGCATTACGGCATCGGCGGCGTCATGGATGATGCGGATGTCGAAATGCTCCACCCATTCGCCCTGCGGCGCGCTGGGCGGCACGTGCCAGTAATCGTCCGGCTGGTAAACCACCAACACCGGCCTGCGGCCGGGCGTGTAGGCGATCCAGCTGTTCGGGTGCTGGTTCAGCGGCGCCCAGTATTTGAACTGCGGATTGGGCTTGAACGGATAGGGCATGTCGTCCAGAAAGCGCATTTTCTCGACGCCCGAGGCGATGATGAGATGGTCAAACCCGGCTTTCTGCAAAGCGGTGTCCGCGCTGTGGGTGACGAATGCTAAGTGGTCCTTGAATGCGCTCATGGTAGGCTCTGCGGTGGATTCGAGCTCTATTGTGCCGTAAATAGGGCTGGTTTGCCGGATGCCTTGCTGCCGGATCAGGCGTATCGGCTGCCCGGTTCGTTGACCCAGGCGCGCAGCCAGGCCCGGTCAGCCGGGCTGATGTCGATGAAGCGGAAGCCGACTTCCGCCTGTCCCGACTGCGGGTTGGTTTCCGACCACAGCTCATGCGCGCCGACATGGATGGTCCTGTCGATGTCGGATGCCTTGAAAAAGCGGATTTCGCACTGGTAGAGGCCGTCGGGCACCATCCTGCGGCTGGCGGCGATCATCATGCCGACTTCGGAGAGGTCCGCGATGAAACCGATCGGCTGCTGGGTCATGCAGTCGAAGACCTGGATCGAGGTATCGGCCTTTCGGCGCTTCAGGCGGCGGAAGTCCTCAGTCATGGTCTTTGCCGTTCCGGCCGGGCAGCAGGCTGCGCAGGGAGTTCAGGACGTTTTCGAAGGCGCGCTCCACGAGGTTGCGTCTGTCTTCGACCTGGATGCGCGCCCGCCCTTCGGAAAGTTCCACGGCAAGCTCCTCCACCATCATTTCAGAGGTCTTCTGGCCGCGCTGGTTCACGAACAGGATGTTGTGGGTTACGAGGCTTTTCCAGGCCAACTTGCGGCGGACCGGTTTCGCGCTGTCGGCGATGATGAATTCAAGCCAGGTGCCGACCGGAATGGACCGAATCTGCTCGGCGAGTTGCAGCTGCTGTTCATCCAGCTCATAGACCTGTATGTTCGCGGCCTGGGTGTTTTCGCCGAAACGGGTTCGTTCGGGAATCGTGATCTGGATGTCGGGCTGGTCAGAGGTCCTGCCGGCGACCAGGTTTTCGGCGATGCTTTCCGCCTCGTCATGGTGGTAGCCGACCTGCGCCAGGGCGTGCTGGATTTTTTCCTTCAGCACTTTCGCCCGCGGATGGCCGAGCTTTTCGGCGTCCGGTTCGTTGGCGGCGATGATGTTTTCCGCGATGATCCTCTGTTCCTTCCAGTTCTGTGAATCGGATCCCTGCCTGAGTTCGGTCAAGGCCATCACGTCGGTCCATGCCTTGTTGAGCAGGCTACGGGTGGCAGCCGGCATCTCGCGTTTTGCGGTGAGTTCGGCCATCACCAGGGCGGCGCGCTTGCGGGCTATGCTAAGGCGTTCTTTGCCGCGCGCGGCCTCGACCTGGCGCCGTTCCGCGGCCTCGGCTTTTCTGATCAAGGTCTGCAGCAGCTCGTTGGTTTCCCGGTAGGCCTCGACCAGTGCCTGGTTGTCGCCGTCGAACTCCCTGGCTGTCCGGTTGACGATGGACGAAATTTTTTCATGCAGGGCGTCATCGCCGCCGTTTTCATCGAGCCAGTTGAAGCCGGTTTCCGCGATGATGTTCAGCATCTGCCGGGCGGGGTGTACATGGTCGCTGAAAAACGTCTTGTCCTGCAGCACCACGCGGATCAGCGGCGTCTGCATGATGGACAGCAGCTGCGAAGCGACCGAACTCGGATTCACGTCCTTGAGTGCGTTGTCCATGACCAGGCCAACCAGGTCGATGGCGTCGCTGTCCTCCTCGTTCAGCGTCAGCTCAAGTTCGCCGCTGGATTGGTTGCGCAGCTGGGCCATCAGGTCATGTTTGAGATGCTGGATGCTGGCGCGTGCGTTCGGCTTTCCGGCCGCATTGATCTGGAAGTCGTCCAGGATGGATTTCAGCAGCTCAGGCGGCGCGTCCGTGGCGCGCCTGGCGCCACCGGGAAGCCGGCTGGCCTCGCTAAGATAGGTGCTGGAAAACGAACTCAGTTTGTTCAGCAGCTGCTTGCGCTTCGCCAGCAGGTGCCGCAGCTGCGAGAAATTCTCTTCGATCCTGGCCGGATCCATCGGCTCGTGCGCCGGCGCCTGAGGATGGTCTTGGTCAGGCCTGAAGGCAAGCACTTTCGGGCTCTCGCCGGCATCGGCGGTTCCATCCGATGCGCTTCCGTTCCGGCCCTTGCCGAGCAGGGCGATCGGGGACTTCTTGTGCCTGAGTTCAGGATTCCTGAACGGCACATACGACAGGTTCGGCAGCACGCCGCTGCTGATCAGGTAGTTGTTGCACAGGGCCAGCAGGTCGGAATACTCGGTGAACACATACCGTTCGAACAGGTAGTAGACCTGTTTGGTGTTCGAAGCGTCCAGGTCGAGGCATTGAATCGCGTCCTGCAGGCACAGGCAGAGGTTTTTAGGGCCGAGCGGAAGTTGTTCGGCATCGAAGGCCGGCCGACCGGCAAGCACGCCGAAGCGTTGGCCGAGCAGGAAGATATCGAAGCTGTTCTGTGATTCGCAGCGCGAGGTTATTTCAAAACGGACCTGGGCCTGATCGAATGCATCCGCATCCAGCAGGTGCAGTTCATCGGGCTTGGCGGCTGTTGCCGCGTCCGGGGCGCCGGCCGCGAGGCTTGACGCCGTGCGTATGCCGGCAAGCTGGTGTTCAACGCCGGCGAGGAAGCGCGGGATGAAGTCATGCCGGGTCCGCTTCAGGTTGCGCAGATGCGCGAACTGTTCGGTCTGCGTTTCGTTGACGCTGGAGCTCTCAGTGCTCTTGTACAGGAGGCTTTCGAAGTCGTTCAGAAGCTTCTGCAGGTGCAGTTCGAAGAAGTCCGAATTGATCCTGAGCAGGCCGTCGCAGAGTTTCAGCACATGCTGGGGGAACCCGGACTGGTTCAAGGTCTTGCTGGAAAGCTGGAGGTCCGGATTATCCATGGATGATTTCAAATGGCCACGCCGTCTAGCATAACCCAGCCATTGCGCAAAACAAGAGGGCCGGTTTCCCGGCCCTCATCGGATCATCGCGCCTGATAGGACAGCCGGATGAAGACACTGCGCTCCGGCGTGTTGTAGCCGTCAATCACCTGGTAGTCCTTGTCCAGCAGATTTTCCAGCCGGCCTTCCACACGCCATGCGTCCGATATCGGCCAGCTGGCGGTCAGGTCAAGGCGACCGTAACCCGGCAGGACCGTGCCGATGTCAGGGCGTTCGCCGTAAGCGGTGAGTTCGGCGCCCACCGTCGCCTGGCTGCCGAATTGATAGTTCAGCCCGGCAAGGCCTTTCCATTCCGGCCGGCGCAGCAAAGCCAGTCCGGTATCCTGGTTGATGGCATCGGTCCAAGCGCCCTGCAACCGCCATTGCCAGGCGCTCTCCTGGCCGCGCAGCTCGGCCTCGACGCCCCGGATGCGGGCACGGTTGATGTTTTCGGCGTTGTTGTTCACACCCGTGAAGCTGATCAGGTCATCTATTCGGCTTTGGTATGCGGAAAATTCGACGCGCAGTCCTTCGTTCAGGCTCAGGATATAGCCGAGTTCGACGCTGCTGGACTGCTCGGGCTGCAGGTCAGGATTGCCGGCGAACGAACCATAAAACCCCGGGTAATACAGTTCATTGAAATTCGGTGCGCGGAAGCCCTGGCCCCAACTGGCGCGTATGCGGTTAGCGGCATCGATCTGCCAGGACCAGCCGGCGCTTGAGGTCAGCTGCGAGCCGAACTGGCTGTTGTCGTCGAAGCGGGTGGCCAGTTCGAAATTATGCGCGTCGTGGCGGGTATCCAGAACCGCGAACACGCCGGTGTTGCGCCGGGTTTCATTGAATTCAGGGCCGGCCCAGCCGTTGGAATAGCCATCCTCCTCCGACCAGTTCAGCCCGAAGCCCAGTTGCGCGGACGCATTGAGCTGCAGGGCGTGCGCCCAGTCGATGCTGTGCCGCGTGCTGCCGTAGGTGCTTGCATAGGCGGGGGTCTGCAGTTTTTCATACGCCTGGCCGACGGTCAGCGCATGACGCCAGTTTTCCGCCAGCGCGCCGGAAAGTCCGGCGCTCCAGGAATGGTTGTCGGCGTCGGTCAGGCCCTGGTCGAACTCGACCTCGCCGTGCGTCGCGATGCCGGAGAACTTCAGCGTCTGCGAGCCGAGTTTTGCCTGTGCGTTCAGGCCGATGCGCCGGTTGTCGTAGCCGTCGTCGTCAGGGTCATAGCTCCAGACATTGCCGGGGTTGGTGGATGAGAAGCCGTCGGAGCTGTCCATGCCGGCGATGACGCCGATGTTGTTGTCTTCATCGCCGATGCCGAAGCCTAGGTTGCCGCCGATGCGCTGATAGCTTCCGGCAGCGAGGTCGGCGCTCAGCTTCATCGGTGCGCGGGTGAATATCTGGATGACCCCGGAGATCGCGTCCGAGCCCCAGAACGCCGCACGCGGGCCGCGCACGATCTCGATGCGTTCGATGTTGGCCAAGGGCAGGTGGGCGAAATCGAACAGGCCTTGGGTGGCGGAATTGACCCGCACGCCGTCGATCAGAATCAGGGTGTGGTTGGAGTTTCCGCCGCGCAGGAACAGGGAGTTCTGCGCGCCGCTGCCGCCGGCGCGGACGATGTCGATGCCGACCTGCTGCGCCAGCAGGTCGGATACGTCGATGGCCTGGCTGGACTCGATGTCGTCACGGGTCAGCACGGTGACCGATGCGGTGGTTTTGTCGATGTCCAGCGGCATGCGGCTGGCGGTGACCTGGATGTGATCCAGGTTTCTGGCCGCATCCTCGGCGGCGGCATGCAGGGAGATCAGAAGGGCGGAAGAGAGAAGGGTGTATCGGATCGGGGATTTCATGAAGGTTCCTGTTGTGGTGCGCACCCGCGCCGCACGCTGAAGAGGAACCGACGAAACCATTGCACAGCGGAACGCCGCAGACAATAATTCGGCCGCGCTGCCCTCCGCAACGTGCAAAAAGACGGTGCATGGGCACCGCCGCTGTCTTCAAGCCGGTCTCCGGACTCATCAGTACCGCCGCCATTCGCCTTCCCAGTTTCCCAGTGGCATCGTGAATGGCTTACCTGACTTACCGTTGCGGGGGCAGTGTTGGACTTTCACCAACTTCCCGAACACCTGAAGTGCGTCCAGTTTAGCAAGTGCCGCCGGATTTATCGAGTGGAATCTTCAGCGCAGAAACAAGCCCATGACATCATTGGCAAAACGCATACCCATCTCGGTGGGCTTCGCCCAGGCGCCCGAGATCTGCAACCAACCACGTTGCACGGCTTCATCTAACTGCGGTTTGATTGATTCGCGGTTCGAACCAGTACGCACTTCGAAATCGGCCAGCGAAAAGCCGTCCACCAAGCGCAGTGCATTGAGCATGTGATCGAACGGCCGGTTTTCCGGCAGCACGAATTCATCGCCACCGATGCCGGCCTGCGTGCCTGCACTGGCGATATAGGTTTCCGGATGCTTCGGTTTCCAGCGCCGCAGGATGCGCCCGTCGTGCCCGCTGCTGATCTTGCCATGCGCGCCGGCGCCGATGCCGAGGTAATCGCCATAGGTCCAGTAATTCAGGTTGTGCTGGCAGCGTCGGCCTTCGCGGGCGTAGGCGGACACTTCGTATTGCACGAAGCCGGCTTCAGCCATGCGCGCGATGCAGGCTTCCTGCATGTCCCAGGCGTCGTCCATTTCCGGCATGCCGGCCGGCGGTTTGGCCGCGAACAGGGTGTTCGGTTCCAGCGTCAGCTGGTAATGCGACAGATGCTGCGGATTCAATGCAATGGCCTGCTCGACATCATGCAGGGCCATGGCCAGGGTCTGTCCGGGCAGGGCGTACATCAGGTCGAGGTTGATGTTGTCGAAGCCGGCATCCTGAGCGCTGATCACCGCCGCGCGTGCGCGTTCGGCATCGTGGATGCGGCCCAGGCGCTCAAGGCAGCCGTCATCGAAACTCTGCACGCCGAAACTGAGCCGGTTCACGCCGGCCGAAAGGTAGCTGGCGAAGCGGTCGTGCTCGGCGGTGCCGGGGTTGCACTCCAGTGTGATTTCACAGTTCGGCGCGAAGCGCAGCCGCGCATTGGCCATGCCCAGGATCTCGCCGATGGCCGCGCCGGAAAACAGGCTGGGCGTGCCGCCGCCGAAGAAAACGCTGCTGATGGTGCGGCCCCAGACCAGGTGCAGGTCCTGCTCCAGGTCGCGGGTCAGTGCCGCGATGTAATCGGCTACCGGCAATCCACTTTTTTGCCCATGCGAGTTGAAATCGCAGTACGGGCATTTCTTCACGCACCAGGGAATGTGGATGTACAGCGCCAGCGGCGGTGGCATCAACTCAGGCATGCGTTTGCAGTTTCAACTGGAGCTGCTGCAGGGCACGGCCACGGTGGCTGATGCGGTTTTTGAGTTCAGAAGGCACCTGCGCGGCGGATTGCTGCAGGGCAGGATCCCAGAAAATCGGGTCGTAACCGAAACCGTTTTCGCCCAAGGGCGCATCGAGGATTTCACCGTGCCAGACGCCTTCGGCGATCACCGGCTGCGGATCGTCGGCATGCTTGAGCAGGACGATGCAGCAGTAAAAGCGTGCGGTCTGCACGGGACACGGCAATGCCGCCATCTCCGCCAGTACTTTGGCGATGTTGCCGGCGGCATCGCCGTGTACGCCGGCGTAATGCGCGGAAATCAATCCGGGTGCGCCATCGAGCGCATCGATGATCAGGCCGGAGTCATCGGCCAGCGCCGGCAGTCCAGTCTGCCGGCAGGCATGGCGTGCTTTCAGCAGGGCGTTCTCGACAAAAGTCTGCCCGGTCTCCTCGGCATCCGGGAAGCCGTAGTGGCTCTGTGGAACGCCGTCGATGCCGGCCGCTTCGAGTATCGGCAGCATCTCGGCCAGCTTGCCTTTATTGGAGGTGGCGATGACCAGTTTCATGCGCGCAGTTCCAGAAGATCCCAGCGGTTGCCATACAGGTCTTCGAACACCGCCACGCTGCCGTAAGGCTCATGCCGTGGCGATTCGCAGAAATGCACGCCGCGTGCCAGAAACTGGGCATGGTCGCGCGTGAAATCATCGGTGTGCAGGAAATAGCCGACCCGGCCGCCGGTTTGCCTGCCGATGCAGGCGCGTTGCGCATCGTCCGCGGCTTTGGCCAGAAGGATCGCGGTTTGTGCACCCGGCGGCGCCACCAGTACCCAGCGCTTGCCGTCTTCACGCGCCGAATCCTCGCGCAATTCGAAACCGAGCATGCCGGTGTAGTAGGCGATGGCGCGGTCGTAGTCATCGACGACCAATGCGAAGGCGCCGATGTGGGAACTCATCCGGCGATCGCGCTGCGCTGCATGGCCAGCAGTTCGCCGATGCCGGCTTCCGCCAAGGCCAGCAGGTCGGCGAGGTGGGTGCGCGAGAACGGCGAACCTTCGGCGGTGCCCTGCAGTTCGATGAAGCCGCCGTTGCCGTCCATCACCACGTTCATGTCGGTGTCGCACTTCGAGTCTTCCGCGTAGTCCAGGTCAAGCACGGCGATGCCGTTGTAGACGCCGACCGACACTGCGGCGACCGAGCCGATGATCGGGTCTTCCAGGATCAGGCCCTTGGCCATGGTTTTTTGGATGGCATCGCACAGCGCCACGTACGCCCCTGTGATGGCCGCGGTGCGGGTGCCGCCGTCGGCCTGCAGCACGTCGCAGTCCAGGGTGATGGTGCGTTCGCCGAGTTTTTTGCGGTCGACGCAGCTGCGCAGGGCGCGGCCGATCAGGCGCTGGATTTCCAGGGTGCGTCCGCCTTGCTTGCCGGAGGCCGCTTCGCGGCTGTTGCGGTCGTGCGTGGCGCGCGGCAGCATGCCGTATTCGGCGGTTATCCAGCCTTCGCCCTTGCCGCGCAGGAAGCCGGGCACCCGGTTCTCGACACTGGCCGTGCACAGCACCTTGGTGTCGCCGAAGCTGATCAGCACCGATCCCTCGGCATGCTTGGTGTAATTGCGCTGGATGCTTACGGGCCGCAGCTGGTCGGCTGTGCGTGCGCTGGGACGGGTCATTTTCGGCTCATTTTTAGCAAAGTCAGGGCGAATAGATTACCATTCATCATCCTTCACCTGCGATAAAACCCATGATCCGAAGCATGACCGCCTACGCCCAGACCGAGACCAGCAACGAGCTCGGTTCCATCAGCTGCGAAATGCGCTCGGTCAACCACCGCTACCTGGAGCTCAGCCTGCGGCTTCCCGAAGAGCTTCGGCCGCTGGAAAACACCCTGCGCGAACGCGTCAGCCAGAAAATCTCGCGCGGCAAGATCGACCTGTCGTTCCGATTCAAGGCCAGCCACAGGCAAAGCGCCGCCCCGCAGGTCAATCAGGCGGTGCTGGACGATTACGCCAGGCTGAACCTGGCCGCCGCCGCGCAGTTCCCCGGCCTGCAGGTCTCCTTCACCGAACTGCTGCGCCTGCCCGGCGTGCTGCAGGAGGAAGAGTCCTCCGGCGATGCCCTGCTGAACGCCGCGAAACAGCAGCTTGAAATCACCCTGGACGAGTTCATCCAGGCCCGTGCCCGCGAGGGCGGCAAGCTCGGCCAGGTCATCCTGGAGCGCCTGCAGGGCATCGAGCGGATCGTCGTGCAGACCCGCGAATACATGCCTGAGATCCGTGCGGTCCTGAAAGCGCGGCTGCAGGCCAAGCTGGCGGATTTCAACCTGCCGCTGGATGCCGGCCGGCTGGAACAGGAGCTTGTTCTCAACCTGCAGAAAATCGACGTCGATGAAGAGCTGGACCGCCTGACCAGCCACATTTCGGAAGCCCGGCGCATACTGGGCCTGCCGGAAGCGGTCGGCCGGCGCCTGGATTTCATGCTGCAGGAATTCAACCGGGAAGCCAACACGCTCGGTTCCAAATCGGTGGACGGCAAAACCAGCAAGGCCTCGGTCGAGCTCAAGGTGCTGATTGAACAAATCCGCGAACAGGTGCAGAATCTCGAATGATGCGGGGAACTCTATACATCGTGGCGGCGCCCTCCGGCGCAGGCAAATCCAGCATCGTCAACGCCGTGCTGAAACGCGTCGACGACGTGGCCCTGTCCATCTCATACACGTCGCGCGCTCCGCGCCCGGGTGAGCGCCATGCCCAGCATTACCATTTCATCAGCAAGCCTGAATTCGAACGGATGATCGCCGGGGGCCAGTTCTTCGAGTACGCACTGGTGCACGGCGATTACAAAGGCACCGCCAGCGACTCGGTGCTGCCGCTGTTGGAAAAAGGCCTGGACGTTCTGCTGGAAATCGACTGGCAGGGCGCCCGGCAGGTCCGTCAACGCATCCCTGAGGCGAAAAGCATCTTCATCCTGCCGCCGTCCAAAAAAGCCCTGGAAATGCGCATGCGCAACCGAGGCCAGGACTCCGAGGCGGTCATCGCACAGCGCTTGGCGGCGGCTCGTGAGGAGATGAGCCATTTCCATGAGTTCGATTATGTGGTCATTAACGAATATTTTGATCAAGCGGTTCAAGAAGTTACCGCAATTTTCACTGCCCAGCGGCTACAGCTCGGCCAACAGCGGCAACGCCACGCCGACCTGATCGCGCATCTGCTGTCTGAATGAGCTTGGCCCGGTTTGGATTTTGGCCCAGCTTTACGCTATAATAATCGGTTCATGTAACTTATTGATTGCCCGTTAATTTCAACCGGCATATGGAGACAGTATGGCGCGTATTACCGTTGAAGATTGCTTGGAAGTGGTGGATAACCGTTTTGAACTGGTGCTGATGGCTTCGAAGCGGGCCCGTCAACTGGCCAAAGGCGAGCCGAGTACGCTGGAAGGCGCCCACATCGAATCCGAGAAGCCGACGGTCCTGGCCTTGCGTGAAATCGCCGACCGCTCCATCAACCATACCGTGATTGACGCCGTTGAACGCTCACAGCGCGAACGCCGTGAACGCGAAGCCCTCGAATGGGCCGCCGCGGAAGTGGTGGATGACGATCTGGCGAAAGCCGGCGACGAATAAGCGCAGCCTTTCCGCTACCGAAATGCCGGCTCTCCAGCTGGCATTTTTTATGCCCGCAATGCATAGGAAAGGCTTGTTTAATAAGCGTTTCTTGCGTAGCATTGAGCGATGAACCTCCCGCTTGCGCCAGCGCTTGATTTGGATATGCCGTGCCCGGACCCCTGTCCGGAGATGGCCGAGCGTCTGTTGGGCAAGGCGGCGGTCTACCTGCCGGAGGAAAGCCTGGCGAAAATCCGCCGGGCCTATCAACTGGGTGCCTTGGCGCACCAGGGCCAGACCCGTAAATCGGGCGAACCCTACATCACGCATCCGATCGCGGTGGCCGAAATCCTCGTCGAGCAGCGTCTGGACGGCGACGCCCTGTGCGCCGCCATACTGCACGACGCCCTGGAAGACACCACCCTGCCGCGCACATTCATCGCCGATACCTTCGGCGAGAGCGTCGCTGAAATGGTCGAGGGGGTCACCAAGCTCGACAAGATCCAGTTCAACAACCGCCAGGAGGCCGATGCCGAAAGCTTCCGGAAGATGATGCTGGCGATGTCGCGCGACATCCGCGTGATCCTCATCAAGCTGGCCGACCGCCTGCACAACATGCGTACCCTGGAATCCAAGAGTGCCGAGTCGCGGCGGCGCATCGCGCTGGAAACGCTGGAGATCTACGCGCCGATCGCGCAGCGTCTCGGCATCAACGTGGTCAAGGCCGAACTGCAGAACCTTGGCTTCAAGGCCCTGTACCCGCTGCGCTACAAGGTCCTGGCCAAGCATCTGGCCAACCAGCCGGTGCTGCGCCGCGAGGCGATGGCCACCATCGAAGCCCAGCTGGCGCAGCGCATCGCCGTCGAAAACCTGCCGTTCCGCCTGGTGTCCCGGGTCAAGGGTCCGTGGAGCGTGTACAGCAAGATGCGCGAAGAGCGCAAAAAGTTCAACGAAGTGATGGACGTGTTCGGTTTCCGCATCGTGGTCAAGAAGGTCACCCAGTGCTATCAGGCCCTGGGCGCGGTGCATTCGCTGATGAAACCGCTCGAAGGGCGGTTCCGCGATTTCATCGCCATTCCCAAGGCCAACGGCTACCAGAGCCTGCACACGCTGCTGTTCAGCCCGCTGGGCTCGCCGGTCGAGGTGCAGATCCGCACTGAGGAAATGGACGTGGTGGCCGAACGCGGCATCGCCGCGCACTGGGTCTATAAAAACCGGGGCGCGGCCAGCAGCAATGCGCAGGCGCGCGCGCAGACCTGGGTCAACGGTCTGGTCAGCAGCGACGAGTTCTCGCTGCCGTCCCTGGAGTTCCTGGAAAACGTCAAGATCGACCTGTTCCCGGACGAGGTGTACATCTTCACCCCGAAGGGCGAAATCCTGTCCTTGCCTAAAAACGCCACGCCATTGGACTTCGCCTATGCGGTGCACACCGACGTCGGCAACCATGCCGTGGCATCCCGCGTCGACCGCCGCCTGGTGCCCCTGCGCACCAAGCTGTCCAGCGGCCAGACGGTCGAAATCATCACCGCGCCGTCCGCTAACCCCAGTCCGCAGTGGCTCGAGTCGGTGGTCACCTCCAAGGCCCGCACATCGATCCGCCATTTCCTGAAACGCATCGAGCACGAAGACGCGGTCAATCTCGGCCACCGCATGCTGGACCGCGCGCTGGAACACCTCGAGACCTCTCTCGACAACGTCTCGGCCGCGCAGCTGCAGCAGTACCTGGCCGAAAACCGCTACCCGCGCCTCGAGGTGCTGCTGGCCGATATCGCGCTCGGCAACCGCATGCCGGACCAGGTCGCCCGGGCGCTGCAGCCCAACCAGCAGTCCCTGCTCGGCAGCGGCTCCGCCGGACCCAGCCACCATGAAGAAATCCAGATCAACGGCAGCGAGCGCGGCGTACTGACTTTCTCGACCTGCTGCTATCCGATTCCCGGCGACGACATCATGGGCTTCCTCACCGCCGGCAAGGGCGTCGTGGTGCACCGCATGGACTGTCCGAACGTCAATGAGTACAAGAAACGCCCGGAACGCTGGGTGCCGATCACCTGGGACCGCAGGGTGGAGGGCGATTTCCGGGTCGAGCTGCGTTTCGAAACCGAGAACAAGCCCGGCGCGCTGGCCAAAGTGGCCGCAGCGGTCGCCGAATGCAATTCCAACATCGATTCGGTCAACTACAAAGAGCGTGACGCGCGCATTTCGGTCATGGTGTTCTGCATCGAAGTGAAGGACCGCAAGCACCTGGCGGACATCATCCGGCGCACGCGCCGCTTGAGCGTGGTCTATTCGGTCGAGCGGGTGTAAACGGCCGTCAGCCGCAAACCGGAGTTTCCGGCAATGTCGCCTGGCCGGCGGTGCCCGCCATCCTGTCCAGCCAAGGTTCAAGCATGAAGCCCCTTTGCTTCAGCCATTCCGGATCGAACAAGGTGTCGGCATACCGTTCGCCTTTATCGCACAGCAGCAGCACGATGTTTCCTGGCCTCGCCGTTTCCTTCATCACGGCGGCCAACCGCAATGCGGCGGCCAGATTGGTTCCGGATGATCCGCCGAACCGCCTTCCCAGCCATCGTTCCAGCAGCCAGGCGCCTGCGATGGATTCCTGGTCGTCGATTTCAAGCACGGTTTCGGCGAGTTCAAACGCGAAGCACGGCTCCACGCGGGACCGGCCGATGCCTTCGATGCAGGTTTTCCGGGTGGCAAGCCGGCTCCGGTCATCGCTTTGCCAGCCCTGCGCAAACGCAGCGCCGGCCGGTTCGGCCACGCACAGCATGGCCTGGCTGCCGACGTAGCGCAGATAGCGGCCGATGGTCGCCGATGTGCCGCCGGTGCCGGCCCCGCACACGATCCAGTCCGGATCGCATGCGCCAAGCCGCCGGCTCTGGGCCAGGATCGATTGGGCGATATTGTTGTTGCCGCGCCAGTCCGTTGCGCTGCCGGCCAGGTTGAACTGGTCCAGATAGCAGGCATCCTGCCGTCGGGCCATGTCCTGGGCGTATTGCGTCGCGTCTTCGCCGTCCTCAAGCAGGGCGCATTGTCCGCCCAATGCGGTGATTTCGACCTGCTTGGCCAGCGAGGTCGCGCGTGGCATGACCGCGATGAACGGAAGGCCCAGCTTCCGGGCGAACCAGGCTTCCGATATCGCGGTGCTTCCGGATGAGGCGTCAATGACCGTCTGTCCGCGCCGGAGCCGGCCGCTGCAAAGCGCATAGAGGAACAATGAGCGCGCCAGGCGGTGTTTCAGGCTGCCGGTCGGGTGGGCGGATTCGTCCTTCAGCAGGAAACCGATGTCCGGGAATCCGCCCAGGCGCAGCGCCAGCATGGGGGTCTCGGCGCAGCCACCCTGTTCCTCATCCAGACGGGCGATGGCATCGGCTATCCAGGCGCGCTCAGCGCGGACTGACGGCGTGTCCGGACGCAACAGGGTGTTTTCACTGGTCATGCGCGAAGCATAGCGCCTGCGCGCCGTTCGATCGTTGATCAAGGTCAAGGCCGCGCGGTTTACCGCCGGACAGGGACTGATCGGCAGGGTCTCCATCATCACGGGCGTACGGTATTTTTAACGTTATACTGCTGATGCGGATGGACAACCACGCCATCCGCAACTCCGAGTCGGCGGCCCATGATTCCTTCGGGAAATGACCGTCTGACCGAGGCCTGTCGGCCGAGGGTGCCGTTGGAAACGACGGCGCCTCCCGTGTTTGGAAAGGAGTCACAAAATGGCTGTATTGACCGACCGTTTCGGCCGGGTGTTTCCGTATCTGCGCCTTTCGGTGATCGAGGCCTGTAATTTCAGCTGCAGCTACTGCCTGCCGGATGGCTACCAGGCCAGGCCGGACCTGCCGGTGCCGCTGCGCCTTGACGAAATCCGCCGCCTGCTGCACGCCTTCGCGGCGGTCGGCATGCGCAAAGTCCGGCTGACCGGCGGTGAGCCGAGCCTGCGCAAGGACCTGACCGAAATCATCCGCATCGCGGCGGATACGCCGGGGGTCGGCACGGTGGCCATGACCACCAACGGAAGCCTGCTGCGCAAACGCCTGGGCGACTGGAAGTCGGCAGGGCTGACCGCCTTGAACGTCAGCGTGGACGCGCTCGACAGCGCACGGTTCGCCCGTATCACCGGGCATGACCGGCTGGACGAACTCCTGCTTGGCATCGATGAGGCGCTGGACGCCGGCCTGCGGCAGGTCAAGCTCAACGCCGTGCTGCTGCGCGGCCTGAATGACGACCAGCTGCCGGCCTGGCTTGCGTATCTGCGCGACCGGCCGGTCGGCCTGCGGTTCATCGAACTCATGCAGACCGGCTGTAACCTGAACTATTTCAAGCAGCACCATTACCGTGCCGAGGTGCTGGAAACCGAACTGCGTGCGTTGGGCTGGAGTGCCCAGCCGCGCGCCGCCGACGCCGGTCCGGCGATCGACTATGCGCACCCCGGGTATGCCGGGCGGATTGGCATCATCGCCCCGTACGCGAAGGATTTCTGCACCGGCTGCAACCGCCTGCGGGTCACGGCAAGCGGCGATCTGAGGCTCTGCCTGTTCGGGAATACCGGGACCGCGCTGCGCCCACTGCTGCAATCCGACGACCAATCGGACCTGCTGCAGGCCCGGCTTCTCGGCCAGCTCGGCGTGAAAGCGGCCGGCCACGGCCTTCATTCCGGTCAAACCGGCCTGATTCCGCATTTAGCTTCGATTGGTGGTTGATATGACGCTTACGCCTTCGTTCCACATGGCCGATGTCCGGCATAAACGCCCGACCGCACGGCGGGCGGTCGCGGTCGGCGAACTGCACGCCGGTGCCGAGGCCTTTGCGGCCATCGTCGCGCGCCGCCTGCCCAAAGGCGATGCCCTGCTGATGGCGGAAATCGCCGGCCTGCAGGGCGCCAAGATGGCTTCGATGCTGATGCCGCTCTGCCATCCGCTGCCTCTGGAGCTGGTGTCCGTGCGCTGCGTGCCCGTTCCGGAACGGCAGGCCATCCGCGTCTACTGCGAGACGGCCACCGAAGCGCGGACCGGCGTCGAGATGGAGGCGCTGGCAGGCGTCAACGCCGCCCTGCTGACGATTTACGACCTGACCAAGCCGGTTGATCCGGCGCTGGCAATCGGCGGCATCCGGCTGCTGTTCAAGGAAGGCGGCAAGAAAGGCCTTTGGCTGCATCCTGACGGCATCAGCCCGGACGAACGTGCGCATTACAAGCCGCAGGCACTGGCCGGTCTGGACCATTGGCGTGCGGCGGTGCTGACCCTGAGCGACCGGGCCAGCCAAGGCACCTATGACGACCGCTCCGGCCCGGTGCTGGTGGCGGCGTTGCGCGCGCAGGGCGCCGATGTGGCGGAGGCCGAGATCCTGCCGGATAGCCAAGCGGCATTGGTCGAACGGCTGCGCGCTCTGGCGGCCGATGGCGTGGGGTTGGTGCTGACCACCGGCGGAACGGGGCTCGGCCCGCGCGACATTACGCCGGAAGCCCTGGCGCAGGTGGCGACGCGCATGGTGCCCGGTCTGTCGGAAATGTTCCGCAGCGAAAGCCGGCACCATACACCTATGGCCTGGTTGAGCCGGACCGAGGCGGTATTGGTCGGTGGCATGCTGGTCATCGCCTTGCCGGGCAGTTCGCGCGCGGCGGCGCAGGGCATGGCCATCCTGGCGCCCCTGCTGGCGCATGCCCGCGCGATGATCGCGGGCGGTTCACACCCGCCGGCAGCGCCGGCCCGGGACCCCGGGGAGCGGCCATGATCGGTGCCGATGAGGCGCTGGCCATCATCCAGGCGCAGTGCAGCCGTCTGCCGTCTGAACGCCTGCCTGTCAGCGAGGCCTTGGGCCGCGTCTTGGCGCAGGATCTATTCAGTCCGGTCGATCTGCCGCCGTTCGACAACACGGCCATGGACGGTTTTGCCCTGCGATGCGCCTCTGCCGTGCTGCCGGCCGGCATGGCGTTCAGCGTAGCGGGAGAGCAGGCCGCCGGTGATGGGAAGCAGTCCGCGGACGGGACAGGCACCTGGGAAATCATGACCGGCGCGCGCCTTCCCGAGGGCTTGGATGCCGTCATTCCCGTGGAGCAGGTCACCGTGCTGGAACGGACCGCCGATGGCCGGCCGGTCCGTATCCGGCTGGATGCCGAGGTCCGGCCCGGCCAGCACATCCGCCGTGCGGGCGAGGATGTCGCCCGTGGCGCCTTGGCGCTTGCGTCCGGGACATGGCTTGGCCCGCAGCATCTGCTGCTGCTGGCCGGCCTGGGTATCGCGCAGGTGCCGGTTTCCGTCCGTCCGAAAATCGCATTGCTGTGCACCGGCCGCGAATTGGTCGATGATCCTTCGGTGCCGCTGGAGGCCGGACAGATCCGCAATTCGAACGGCCCGTTTCTCGAGGCCCGGCTGCGCGCCGGCGGCGCCGATGTGGTCGCACGGGAAACCATTGCGGATGACCGCGACGCATTCGATGCCGCGTTGACGCGGGCTCTTGACCTCGGCGCGCAACTGGTGGTCAGCACCGGTGCGGTGTCGATGGGGCGGTATGATTTCGTGCCGCCGGCGTTGACCGCGCTGGGCGCGACGATACTGTTCCACAACGTGGCGATGCGCCCCGGCAAACCGCTGCTGTTCGCGCGCCTGGCGGGTGGCCAGCTGTATTTCGGATTGCCCGGCAACCCAGTGTCCAGCGCCGTCGGCCTGCGCTTTTTCATCGAGCCGGCGCTGCGCAGCCAGCTCGGCCTTCCGGAGCAGGCGCCGTGGCTTCTGCCGTTGCTGCGCGAGGTCCGCAAGAAGCCCGGCTTCCGCTTTTACCAAAAGGCCGTCATGCACCTGTCTACGGGCGGTCAGCTCAGCATCGAGCTGCTGCCGGGCCAGGAGTCGTTCAAGACCTTGCCGATGGCGGCGGCGAACGCCTGGGCGGTCTTGCCGGCGGAAGCCGGAATCCTGCCGGCGGGCGCGCCGATCGCGGTTTATCCACTCGGCCATGAGTCAAGCGGCCTGCCAGGAGTACAGCACCGGTGAAAATTGAATTGAAACTGTTCGGCGCGTTCCGGGAATTCGATCCGGCGCCGCACATCGTTCTGGAGGTTGCCGAGGGCGCCAAGGTGGCGGATCTGCGCCGTGCGGTCCTGGACTACGCTACAAGCCGTTGGCCGGCCTTCAGGCCAGGCCTGTTGGCCGGCTCCGCGTTTGCCAGTGACACCGAAGTGCTGCGTGATGACGCGGTCCTGCCCGTGGACGGGCGCATGGCGGTTCTGCCGCCGGTGAGCGGAGGCTGAGCATGGATGACGGCAAAGACCGCGTGCGGTTGTCGGTGCTGGATGTTTCGCAGGCGAAACTCGATCCCGCCGACGCGTTGGCGTTCGTGTCCGATCCGGGTTTCGGTGGACTGAGCATGTTCGTCGGCAAGGTACGCGACCTCAACCACGGCCGCGATGTGCTCGGTGTGAGTTACGACATGTTCGATTCGCTCGCCTTGACCGTTTTCCGGCAGGCCGCCGCCGAGGCGTTTGCCGGGTGCGGGCCGAAGCTGAAAGTCTATGTCGCGCACGCCAAGGGCCGCTTGGCCGTCGGTGATGTCGCCGTGGTGGTGGCGGCCGGATCGCCGCATCGTGACGAGGCATTCCGCGCCTGCCGTGCGGTCATCGAGGCGGTCAAGCACCGTGCCCCGATCTGGAAACAGGAACATTATCGCGACGGCGACAGCGTGTGGAGCGAGGGCTGTTCGCTGTGCGTGCCGGCGGATGGGCATGACGGACAAGGGCACTGATCCGCGGGCTGCCGCGCCGCACCGTAATGCCCGCACGCCGCGCGGCCTGAATGGCGGTCAGGCGCCGAAGAAAACATTAGACGGATGCATGGATTGAAGGTAGCTTATTCAATCATACGTGTCCTAAGGCGGGTGTTGCCCATGTCGAAATCCATCATCCACACCGATCAGGCCCCGGCCGCCATCGGGCCGTATTCGCAGGCGGTCCGCGTCGGCGATACGGTGTATCTGTCAGGCCAGATTCCCTTGCTGCCGTCCACCGGCGCCCTGCTGGAAGGCGATATCGCCGCGCAGAGCCGGCAGGTATTCGAGAACATGAAGGCGGTCTGCGCCGCGGCCGGCGGATCGTTGGCGGACATCGCGCGGCTCGGCATTTACCTGACCGACCTGGCGGATTTCGCCGTCGTCAACGCGGTGATGGCCGAGTATTTCAACGCGCCGTATCCGGCCCGTTCCACCGTCCAGGTTTCCGCGTTGCCGCGCGGCGCGCAGGTGGAAGTCGACGCCGTCCTCGTAGTGGGCTAAACGCATTTGCCGCAACCCGATCTCAGCCAGCAAGGCCGGCAACCGCTGTCGATGCTGCGCGGCGTCGGTCCCGCCGTTGCCAAGAAGCTGGCGGAGAAGGGAATTCTGACCCTGCAGGACCTGTGGCTGCAGTTGCCGATCGGCTTCGAGGACCGCACGCGCATCTGCCGGCTCGATGATTTGCAGCTTGGCCAGTCCGCCCAGGTCGAGGTCCGTGTCGTGGCGGTGGAGCGGGGCTACCGTTTCAGGCCGATGCTGAAAGTGACCGTGCAGGACGATTCGCTGCGCCAGCTCAGCCTGCGTTTTTTCCATTATTCCGGCAGTCAGGCCGGCCAGTTCACCGTAGGCAGGCTGCTGCGCTGCTACGGGCAGGTCCGGCTGGGCGCCAACAGCTTCGAGATGGTGCACCCCGGCTACCGGTTCATCCCGGACGAGGAAGCCGGCCTCTGCAAAGACCGCCTGGATCCGGTGTATTCGAACTATGACGGCATCGGCGCGGCGACCTTGGCCAAACTGATCCAGCAGTCGCTGCGCTTCCTGCCCGAGGACGGAAGCCTGGAGATCCTGCCGCCGGAGCGCCTGCGCGCTTTGGGTCTGGCCGGCCTGGTACAGTCGCTGCACGCCATCCACCAGCCGGACATCGGCACATCCATCGCCGACCTGCTGTCCGGGCGGCATCCGGCCATCAGGCGCCTGGCGTTCGAGGAGCTGATGGCGCACCATCTGAGCCTTCGCCAGAAACGCTCCGCGATCAAATCGAAGCCGGCCAGGACCGTACGCGCCGATTCGCCGGTGTTGGGGGATTTCTTGGATGCATTGCCGTTCGCGCTGACCCAGGCCCAGCGGACGGTCATCGCGGAAATCCAGCGCGATATGCAGCTCGGCCATCCCATGCTCCGGCTGGTGCAGGGCGATGTCGGCAGCGGCAAGACCGTGGTGGCCGCCATGGCCGCGCTGTCGGTGATCGCCGCCGGCGGACAGGCCGCGTTGATGGCGCCGACCGAGCTGCTGGCCGAGCAGCACGCCGCCACGTTCGGCGCCTGGTTCGCACCGCTCGGCATCGAGGTGGTGTTCCTGGCCGGCAAGCAGACCGCCGCCCTGAAAAGGAAGCACCTGGCCCGGATCGCCGACGGTGCGGCGATGATCATCGGCACCCATGCCCTGATGCAGGAGCATGTGCGTTACCGCGACCTGCGTCTGGTGATGGTTGACGAGCAGCACCGTTTCGGCGTGCACCAGCGCCTGGGCCTGCGCGACAAAGGCGATGCCGGCGAGTTCTCGCCGCACCAGCTGATCCTCACCGCCACGCCGATCCCGCGCACGCTGGCGATGTCGGCATACGCCGACCTGGACGTGTCGGTGATCGACCAGCTGCCACCGGGGCGCACCCCGGTGCAGACGTCCGCGATGGCCAACAGCCGGCGTGACGAGGTGATCGCCCGCATCGCGGGCCTGTGCCGGCAGGGCCATCAGGTCTACTGGGTCTGCACGTTGATCGACGAGTCCGAGGAAATCCAGGCGCAGTCGGCGCAGGCGGCATTCGAACTGATTTCGCAGAGCCTGCCGGACTGCACGGTGGCGCTGCTGCACGGAAAGGTCCCGGCGGCGGAAAAATCGCGTGTCATGCAGGCCTTCAAGGCCAATCAGGTCCAGGTGCTGGTGGCCACCACGGTCATCGAGGTCGGCGTCGACGTGCCGAACGCCAGCGTGATGGTGATCGAGAACGCCGAACGCCTCGGTCTGGCGCAGCTGCACCAGCTGCGCGGCCGGGTCGGGCGAGGTTCGGTGGCATCGCATTGCCTGCTGCTGTACCGCACGCCGCTGTCGGCGATGGCCAAGGAGCGCATCGAGGTGATGCGGCAGACCGATGACGGCTTCATCATCGCCGAAAAAGACCTGCAGCTGCGCGGCCCCGGAGAACTGCTGGGCACCAGACAGACCGGCGACATCGGCTACCGAATCGCCGACCTGGCGCGCGATGCCGGCATGCTGCCGGATGTCATCGCGCTGGCGGAGACCTTGACCAGCGAGTACCCTGACAATGCGGACCGGCTGGTGCAGCGCTGGATCGGCGGTGCCGCACGTTTCGCCCAGGCATGAGAATCAACCAGGAGCATTGGAACGCGCATGGATAATAAAATACCGCTGCTGATCGATACCGACCCGGGCGTCGACGACGCCTTGGCGCTGCTGATGGCGTTCAAGAGCGACAGGCACCGGCTGCTGGGCCTGTGCATCACCGCCGGCAACGTCGGGCTCGACCATACCTGCGCCAATGCGCTCAAGCTCTGCGAAGTGGCCGGCATTGACGTGCCGGTCTATCCGGGCTGCGCCCAGCCGCTGGTGTTCGCCGCCGAGGACGCCTCCTACGTGCACGGACGTGACGGCTTCGGGGATGTTGATTACACGCCGGCCGGCCGGGGTCTGGCGGCCGAACATGCGGCGCTGGCCATCATCCGTGAAGCCAATGACCATGCCGGGCAGCTGTTGCTGGTCACCTTGGGCCCACTGACCAATCTGGCCCTGGCGCTGCGGCTTGATCCGGACCTGCCGAAGAAAATCAAGCGGCTGGTGGTGATGGGCGGGGCGGTGACCGGCAAAGGCAATACCTCCATCGCCGCCGAGTTCAACATCGCCTTCGACCCCGAGGCCGCGCTGATCGTTTTCGAAACGTTCGGGCAGATCGAGCTGGTGGATTGGGAGGCGGTGCTCAGGCACGGCTTCAAGCATGCCGAGGTCGATCAGTGGCTGGTGCATACGCATCCCATCGCACGCTTTTACGACCAGATCTCGCTGAAAACCCGCCAATGGTCGGAGGGCAAGCGCGGCGATTATTGGCATAGTGCCGATGCCTTGGCCATGCTGGCGGCCCTCTATCCGGAGCATGTCATTGAAAAGGAAAGGCATTTCGTGCATGTTGAGACCCTGGGCGTGCACAGCCGCGGCGCCACCGTGGTGGACTGGTCCGACCGGACCGGCCGGTTTGCGCAATGCGATATCCTGCTTAAAGCCGACCAAGGCCGCTTCGAGCGCCTGATTCAGCAGGCCTTGGGGCTGGACTGACTGAATAAACCGCAACAGCGCTTGCTTGAGATTGCAGTATTGGGCTATAATTGCCCTCTTTATTCACGCAAATCCAGTGGGTTCACCATGAAAGCCGATATCCATCCCCAATACAAAGACGTTGTGTTCCAGGACGTCACGTCCAATTTTGCCTTCCTGACCCGTTCCACGCTGCACAGCAAAGACACCATCGTGTGGGAAGACGGCAAGGAATACCCGCTGATGAAAGTGGAAGTTTCGTCCGCCTCGCACCCGTTCTATACCGGCAAGCAGAAGCTGGTCGATACCAGCGGCCGCGTCGACAAATTCCGCAAACGCTACGCCAAATGATTCCGGAAAAAACCACCTTCGGGTGGTTTTTTTTCGCCTGCTCCAAGCCGATGACGGCATCACACAGCTGTGCGATAATAAGCCACTAAATCAGAAGCCAAAGCCCTTCGAGGGGCATAACAGGAGTTCGCTGTGTCACAGAAAACGTTCTCACTTCAAGCAGGCGAAAAATCGGTTGAGCTGCCTGTGCTTTCCGGCAGCCTCGGCCCGGATTGCGTCGATATCGGCAAATTGTACAAAGAGACCGGCGCGTTCACCTACGACCCAGGCTTCATGTCGACCGCCAGCTGCCGCAGCGCGATCACCTACATCGACGGCGACGCCGGCATCCTGCAGTACCGCGGCTACCCGATCGAGCAGTTGGCCAAGCATTCCAATTTCACCGAGGTCAGCTACCTGCTGATGAACGGAAACCTGCCGAACCGGGCGGAGCTGTCCAAATTCGAGCACGAAGTCACTCACCACAGCATGATGCATGAGGCGTTCCGCACGTTCCTGTACGGATTCCGCCACGATGCCCACCCGATGGCGATGATGACCGGCATGCTCGGCTCGCTGGCCGCGTTCTACCACAGCGACCTGAACCTGGAAGACCCGGAAGAGCGCCGCATGGCCGCCATCCGCCTGCTGGCGAAAGTACCGACCATCGCCGCCGCCTGTTACCGCTATTCCATCGGCTGGCCGATCCGTTATCCGAAGAACAACCTCGAGTACGTCGACCGCTTCCTGCACATGATGTTCGAAGTGCCGAGCGAACCCCTGCATCTCAAGCCGGTCGCCGCCAAGGCCCTCGACCTGCTGTTCATCCTGCACGCCGACCACGAACAGAACGCCTCGACCTCGACCGTGCGTCTGGTCGGCTCGACCGGCGCCAACCCGTATGCCTGCGTCGCCGCCGGCGTGGCGGCGCTTTGGGGGCCCGCCCATGGCGGCGCCAACGAAGCGGTGCTGGAGATGCTCAATGAAATCGGCCGTCCGGAAAACGTCGGCAGCGCCATCGCCAAGGCCAAGGACAAGGAATCCGGCTTCCGCCTGATGGGCTTCGGCCACCGTGTCTACAAGAACTTCGACCCGCGCGCCAAGATCATCCGTGAAATGTGCCACGAGGTGCTGAACGAGCTGGGCGTCAACGATCCGCTGCTGGAAGTGGCGATGCGCCTGGAAGAGGCGGCCCTCAGGGATGAATACTTCATCCAGCGCAAGCTGTACCCGAACGTCGATTTCTACTCGGGCATCATCTACAAAGCCCTGGGCATCCCGACCGAAATGTTCACGGTGATGTTCGCCATCGCCCGCACCGCCGGCTGGGTGTCGCATTGGCTCGAACAGCAGAACGATCCGGAAAACAGGATCGGCCGCCCGCGCCAGATATACACCGGCGCCGTCAACCGCGAATACGCGGCGCTCATCCAGCGATGAGAAAACGCCCCGAAAGGGGCGTTTTTTTTGCAGGCTTGAATGCCGGGGGCGGTCAGAAAATATCGTAGGACTGTTCTGGATGGTCCTGGTAGTTTTCACTGGACGGGACGCCCTGCATTTCCTGGTCGTACTGTTCCGCCTTGTGGAATTCGCCACTGGCGGACTTGATCAGCCCGCTCGGCGGATCCATGTTCTTCAAAGGCACGCCCTGCAGCGCCTCGCGCATGTAGTTGATCCAGATAGGCAACGCCGCGCGTCCGCCGTATTCGCCATAACCCAGCGTCTTGTAATTGTCCTTGCCTACCCAGACGGTGGTCACCAGGTCACCGCCGAACCCGGAAAACCAGGCATCGCGGTGGTCATTGGTCGAGCCGGTCTTGCCGCCGATGTCGGCGCGCTCCAGCACCTTGGCCTCGACCGCCGTGCCGCGCTTGACCACTTCCAGCATCATGTCGCTGATCATATAGGCATTGCGGGCGTCAACCGTATGCGGCGCCAACGCCACCTCGGACGGCCCGACGAAACTTGGGTCGAAAGACGTGCTGGTGCCGATGAGTTCCTCGGTCTTCAGTCCTTCCGAGCTCAGGTCGAAGCCATCGACCACCGTGGCCTTGCTGACATCGCCGGCCAGCCGCTCCGGGCAAAGCGCACAGGCGCGTTTCGGGTGCGTATAGGCCACCACGACGCCGTTGGAGTCGCTGACGCTCTGGATGAAGTAGGGGTCGACCAGATAGCCGCCGTTGGCGAGCACGGTGTAGCCGCGCGCAATTGACAACGGGGTCAGTGATGCGGTGCCGAGCGCCATCGACAGGTTGGCCGGCAGGCTGTTTTTGCTGAAGCCGAACCTGGTGATGTAGTCGCGCGCGAAATCAACCCCGATGCCGTCCAGCAGGCGGACGGAAACCAGGTTGCGCGATTGGACAAGCGCTTCGCGCAGGCGCATCGGGCCTCGGAAGCCGCCGCGGTCGTTCTGCGGGCGCCAGACGTTGCCCTTCCTGTCCTTGAATACCACCGGCGCGTCCAATACCACGCTGGACGGTGAATAGCCGCGGTCAAAGGATGCCGCGTACACGAACGGCTTGAAACTCGACCCGGGCTGGCGCTTGGCGGATGTGACCCGGTTGAAATTCGAGGTGGAGTATGAAAAGCCGCCGACGATGGCGCGCAGCGCGCCGTCCTCCGGCTGCAGCGAAACGAGCGCCGCCTGTGCCGCGGGGATCTGCGCCAGCCTGTAATTGCCGTCGGATTTGTCCAGACGCACGATGTCGCCCGCCTTGATGGCGCCGGACAGGCTTTTGCCTGTGCCGTCAGCGGCGCTGGCGCCGATGCTCACGTCATTGCCATCGGCCAGCAGCAGGGTGGCCCTGCTGTTCGACGCCGTAAGTACAAGTGCGGCCGGAAGCCAGTCAATCAGCGGCGCCCTGCGCAGTTCGGCCATGAGTTCAGACCGGCTTTTACCGGCCATGGCGATCTTGGCTTCCGCACCCCGCCAGCCGTGCCGGCGGTCGTATTGCATGAGTCCGGTCCGCACGGCCTGTTCGGCGGCCAGCTGGTCTTTGCTGTCCACCGTGGTGGTTACCCTGAAGCCGCCGGTGCTGGCCCGGTCGCCATAACGGCGCACCATTTCGATCCGGACCATTTCAGCCAGATAGGGCGCATGCAGCTGCGACTGCTGTTCATGCCGTTTGGCGGTATTGGGTTCGGCTTGGGCGGCGAGCATTTCGTCCCTGCTGATGAAGCCTTCCTCGGCCATGCGCTGCAGGATGTAATTGCGCCGGATCATCGACCGTTCCGGGTTGCTGATCGGATTGCCGCTTGAAGGGAATTTGGGTATGCCGGCCAAGGTCGCGGTTTCGGCCAGGCTCAACTGGTTCAGCTTCTTCCCATAATAATAGTCTGCTGCCGCCACGATGCCATAGGAGCGGTTCCCGAAAAATATCTTGTTCAGGTAAAGGCCCAGGATCTCATCCTTTGTCAGCTCCTTTTCCATTTTCAGCGCCAGCAGCATTTCCTTGAGCTTGCGGAAATAACTGTATTCGTTGGTCAGGTAGAAATTGCGGGCTACCTGCTGGGTGATGGTGCTTCCGCCCGGGACGCGGGAATCACTGGTGCTGGCCGTCAGCCAGACCGCCCGCACGATGCCTCGCCAGTCCACACCGATGTGCTTGTAGAAATGGGCGTCTTCGACCGCGATCACCGCATTCTTGGTGCGCTCGGGCACATCGTCGATATGCACCGGGTAACGGCGGGTTTCACCGAATTCGGCGATGAATTTACCGTCTTTGCTGTAAACCGTCAGGGGTATCTGCCAGTCGATGCGTTTCAGTTCGGTGACGTCCGGCAGTCCGGGCATGACGGCGAAATAGACGATGGCACCGGCCACCAAGAGTCCTCCCAGACCCAATGCCGCCAGTCCGATCAGCCATTTGAGAATTCTTGCCATTAGTTATATTCGTGATGTAATTAACATTGGAATGATTGTAACTCTTCTATAATGGCCAAAGGGAACAAAGCGGGCGATGGGGTTTTTTTAGGCCAATTCGGCTAAAAAACTTGCTAAAAAGATAAAAATCGTTATCTAATGTATTGGAATAAGAATGGCATTTAAATGTCTAATTGGGGGAACCAGTGCAATTATTCGGTGAACAATCAGCGCCGTTGATCGGAATTGATATCAGCTCTGCGGCCGTAAAGGTGCTCCAGCTCAGTCAAACGGCAGGACGCTACCGCGTTGAGCATTATGGCGTCGAGCCATTGCCGCCAAATTCCGTCAACGATAAAAACATCACGCAGGTCGAAGTGGTCGGCGCCGCCATCAAGCGTGCCGTCGCCAAGTCGGGCAGCAAGTCGAAGTATGCCGCCGTGGCCGTATCGGGCTCCTCGGTGATCACCAAGGTGATCACGGTGACCGGCGGCCTCGATGAAGTGTCCATGGAACAGCAGGTCTTCGACGAGGCATCGAACCACATCCCTTACCAGATGGATGAGGTGAGCCTGGATTTCGAGGAATTGGGTCCCATCCCGAACACCGACTCGGTGCAGGTCATGATCGCCGCGGCGCGTACCGAGAACGTCGAAGCCCGGCAGGCCGCGCTTGAGTATGCCGGCCTGACCGCGAAAGTGGTCGACGTCGAGGTGTTCGCGGTCGAGAACGCGTTCAAGCTGATTTCAAATCAGTTGGACATTCCGGCCGGCGGCCTGACCGCCATCGTCGATATCGGCGCGAACCTGACCACCCTTAACATCATCAAGGACGGCCGCAGCATCTATTCGCGCGACCAGGTGTTCGGCGGCAAACAGCTGTCCGATGAAATCATGCGGCGTTACGGCCTGAGCTTCAATGAAGCGGGCGCCGCGAAAAAACTCGGCGGACTGCCGGAAAGCTATGAGTCGGAAGTGCTGGAGCCGTTCAAGGAAGGCGTGGCCCAGCAGATCAGCCGACTTCTGCAGTTTTTCTATTCAGGCAGCGATTACACCCGAGTCGATCAGATCGTCCTGGCCGGCGGCTGCGCCGCGATCAGCGGCATGGACCGGGTGGTCGAGCAGCATTTGGGCGTCGGCACCGTGGTCGCCAATCCCATCGCCAGCATGACGGTCAGCCCGAGGGTGCAGGCGCACGCGCTGGCGGCCGATGCGCAGGCCTTGCTGATTGCCTGCGGCCTTGCTTTAAGGAGTTTTGACTGATGGCCAAGATAAATCTTCTGCCTTGGCGCGAAGAGCGCCGGAAATCCCTGCAGCGTCATTTCAACGGCATGCTGGGCCTGTCGCTGATCGCCGGTGTGCTGCTCGGCGCATTGGTCTATCTGTACTACTCCGGCCAGGTCACCGGCCAGATCCAACGCAACGACCTGCTGCGCCAGGAAATCGCGGCCGTCGAGGTCAAGATCAAGGAAATCGAAGAGCTTGACAAGCGCAAGGAAAGCCTCCTGTCGCGCAAGCGCGTCATTGAGGAGCTTCAGGGCAAGCGCTTCGAGATGGTCAGCCTGTTCAGCGAACTGGCCAAGACCATCGCCGACGGGGCCCAGATCACCACCATCAAGCAGTCCGGTGCCGATCTGACCATTCAGGGCCGCGCCCAGTCGAATGCCCGAGTCAGCAGCTACATGAAGAACATCATGGCCTCGCCGGTGATCAACGATCCCGATTTGACGGTCATCGAGGCCCGCGGCGGAGACCGCTCGCTGCCTTATGAGTTCATCTTGAACGCCAAAGTGAAGAAACCTGCCGCCGAAACGGAAGAGATCGGCACACTGCCGGCAGAAGGAGCCAGCCAATGAAAAACATTGACTTGAGGGACATCAATTTCAAGACCTCCGGGTCTTGGCCGATGCAGCTTAAATACGCGGTCTGCGTGTTCGTCGTGTTCATCATCCTGTTGCTGGCCTGGTTCCTGATGCTCAAGGACAAGCGCGATGAGATGCTGAACCTCATGAACGAGGAGACCACGCTGAGAGCGGACTTCGAGGACAAGCAGGCGCGTGCCGCCAACCTTGAGCCGTTGAAGCAGCAGCTTGCCCAGATGGAAATCATCCTCCAGCAGATGCTGCGCCAGCTGCCGAGCAAAAACGAAATGCCGGATCTGATCGTTGACGTCTCGCAGCAGGCGTTGGCCAGCGGCATCACCAACGAGCTGTTCCAGCCGGGACCGGAAGAGCCCAAGGAATTCTACGCCGAGAAGCCGATTTCCATCCGGATGGTCGGCGGCTATCACCAGTTCGGCGCATTCATGAGCGGCGTGGCGTCGCTGCCGCGCGTGGTGATCATGACCATGCACGACATCTCCCTGAAGCCGCGCGGCACCAACAACGAATTGCTTGAAATGGCCGGCACCATCAAGACCTACCGCTACCTCGATCCTGACGAGCAGGACGCCGCTTCAACCGCTCCTGTGGAGGTGAAGTAACCATGATCAGTTCGATTAAACGGAAACGCTGGTTGTTGCTCGCGTCCGCCCTTCTGCTGACGGCCTGCACGAAGGGTGACTCCGATCTGCGCGAGTGGCTGAATGTGGTCAAGAACCGCCCAGCGCCGCCGCTGGATCCCCTTCCTGTGATCGAAGAGCCGCCGGTGCTGGTGTATTCGCCCGACGGTCTGCGCGATCCTTTCGGCAAGCCGCCGATGAACAGGATGGCCAGCACGGGCGGGCCGAGCCCCGACTTGAACCGCCGCCGCCAGCCATTGGAGGCGTTCACCTTGGACAGTTTGAGCATGGTCGGCACGATCGGCTCAGGTCCCGGGTTGGTCGGCCTGGTGCTGGCCCCGGACAAAGTGACGTACCGCGTCCAACCGGGGGCCTACATTGGACAAAGCGACGGCCGGGTTCTCTCGGTTACACCATACCAAATCGACTTGGTGGAGTTGGTGCCGGATGGCAGTGGCGGCTGGCTCGAACGAGAAGCGCATATTGCTATGGACGAATTAAATAGTGGGGATAAGAAATGACAAATATTTTCATCAAAAAAACCAACGGCACACGCGCCAGTCTGGGATTCCTGGGCGCGGCTCTCTGTTTAATGATCGCCCAACAGGCTTTAGCGGCCAACACCTTGAAAGAGGTGAAAACCACAAGTCAGGCTGACGGAAAAACGGCCATTACCATGCGTTTCGCCGATCCAATCGGTGACGTGAAGGCCTTCAGTACCGATAATCCGCCGCGGATCGCCATCGACCTGCCGGATACCCAAAACGGCTTGGCCAAGAAAAAGCAGCTGATCAGCTCGGGACTGGCCAAATCGGTCAGCACTGTTGAGGCCGGCGGCCGTACCCGCATACTCGTCGAACTGTCGAAAACCGCTTCGTACCGGACGCAATCGGTCGGTGACACGCTGGTTCTGACCATTGACGGCAAGTCCGCCGTCCAGAGCGCTGTCGCGGTCTCGGCCATCGACTTCAAGCGTGCCGAAAACGGCGCTGGTCGTCTGGTGGTCAAATTCAGTGATTCAGGCGCCACCGCCAACATCAAGGAATACGGCACCGAAATCGTGTTGGACGTCAACAATGCCCAGCTTCCTGCCGACCTGCGCCACAAAATGGACGTCGCAGGCTATTCCACGCCGGTGCTGAACATCGATGCGCGCGATGAAAACGGCAAGACCCGTCTGGTCATCAACACCAAAGGCAAAGCCGATTTGATGGCTTACCAGACCGGCAACGAATATGTGGTGGAAATCAGTCCGAAAGGTGCGCAGGTTGCCGGGTCACCCGGCAAGGCCAGCGTCGCCCGCACCGGCGCCGTGTCGAACGGTAAGGCAAGCGCCGGATATTCCGGCCGTCCGGTGACCTTCAACTTCCAGGACGTGCCGGTCCGCACGGTTCTGCAGTTGATCGCCGAAGAGTCAAAATTGAACATCGTGGCCGCAGATACGGTGTCCGGCAACGTGACCCTGCGTCTGGTCAACGTGCCTTGGGACCAAGCGCTGGAGATCGTTCTGCGTGCCAAGGGCCTGGACCAACGCCGTGACGGCAATGTCGTCTGGGTCGGTCCGCAGGCTGAAATCGCTTCTTTCGAGCAGGCCAGGGACGAAGCGCGCATCGGCAAGGAAATCCGTCAGGAAACCGTCACCGAGTACATCCAGATCAATTACGGCAACGCTGAAAAGATTGCCAAGCTGCTGACCGATGATGCAAAAACCGGTCAACAAGGCGGTGGCGGCGGCGGTGTGTCCGCCTCGATCGGCGGCGCATCGGTTTCCTCGTCACGTGGCTTCCTGTCGCCGCGCGGCAGCGTCAGTTTCGATCCGCGTACCAACACCCTGCTGCTGATCGACATTCCGCGCAAGATAGTTGAAATCAAGAAAATGCTGTTGATCCTTGACCGCCCGGTCGATCAGGTCCTGATCGAAGCCCGCATCGTGGTGGCCGGCGATTCCTTTGCCCGCGAACTGGGCGCGAAGTTCGCCATCGGTTCGTCCGCAAGCGACCCGTCAAATGCCGGCAAAACCACCGGTTTTGAAACGTTCCTGAATACCCTGTCCAATCCGGCCGGCATCCTGAACTTCACCAATTCGAACCTGGATATCGAATTGCAGGCCATGGAAGAATCCGGAAAAGGTGAAGTGGTTTCCAATCCACGCGTGATCACTTCCAATCAAATGGAAGCAAAGATTACGCAAGGCGAGGAAATCGGCTATGTGACGCTGCAGCCGACCCAGACTGTCGGAGGCATCCAACAGTCGACGGTGGAGTTCAAGGATGTATTGCTTGAGCTCAAGGTCACCCCGACCATCACCCAGGACGGGCGCGTTTACATGAGCATCTTCGTCAAGAAAGACGAGGTCAAGAGCTATCTGTCCACGCCGACCGGCGATGTGCCGCAGATCGCCAAACGTGAAGTCAGCACCGCGGTCCTGTTGGACAACGGCCAGACCGTCGTGATCGGCGGCGTCTATGAGTTCAGGAACCGGGAAGACGTCAGCAAAGTACCGTTCCTCGGCGATATTCCGTTCTTCGGCACGTTTTTCAAGAACAAGAACAAGCAGCTTGAAAAGGCGGAGCTGCTGATTTTCGTCACGCCACGCATCCTGGTGCCGGTCAACCGTTCGACCGTGTCGACAGGTGTTGGACGTGCGGACCGTAATTGAGGCGACGCAATGGAAGAAAAGGCCGCGAAAGCGGCCTTTTTTTTGCATTACGGAAACAGCGAAATCGGCTTTCGGTTAAAATACCGCATTCCCCGTCCTGAGCCGCGTCCATGAGCACATCCCGTACCGAACTGGCCAATGCCATCCGATTTCTCGCCATCGACGCCGTGGAAGCCGCCAAGTCGGGCCATCCTGGCATGCCGATGGGTATGGCGGACATCGCGGAAGTGCTCTGGAACGATTTCTACAAACACAATCCGAATAACCCGAAATGGTTCAACCGCGACCGCTTCGTGCTTTCCAACGGCCACGGTTCGATGCTGCACTACGCGCTCCTGCACCTGTCCGGCTACGACCTCCCGATCGAGCAGCTGAAGCGGTTCCGGCAGCTGCATTCACTGACTGCAGGCCATCCTGAGGCCTCGGAAACCCCGGGCGTGGAAACCACCACCGGGCCGTTGGGACAGGGCTTCGCCAATGCCGTTGGATTCGCCTTGGCCGAAAAGGTGCTTGCACAGCGCTTCAACCGCCCTGAATTCGCTGTCGTCGACCACCACACCTATGTGTTCATGGGCGATGGCTGCATGATGGAAGGCATCTCGCACGAAGCCGCCTCCTTGGCAGGCACCTGGGGGCTTGGCAAGCTGGTCTGCTTCTGGGACGACAACAGGATCTCGATCGACGGCAACACCCAGGGCTGGTTCACCGATGATACCGCCGCGCGCTTCGAAGCTTACGGTTGGCAGGTCATCCGCCATGTCAACGGCCATGACCCGGTCGAAATCAATCAGGCCATCCGTACCGCGCAGGCCGAGACCGGCAAGCCCACGCTGATCTGCTGCCGGACCGTCATCGGCTTCGGTTCGCCGGGCAAACAAGGCAAGGAAAGCTCGCACGGCTCGCCGCTGGGCGCCGATGAAACCACCGCGACCCGATTGCAGTTGGGCTGGCCGCATGCGCCATTCGAAATTCCTTCTGAAATATACGACGGCTGGCGCGCCGGCAATGCCGGCACGGTGCGCGAGGACAGCTGGAACCAGCTGTTCGACCGTTACGCCGAACTGCATCCAACCCTGGCCGCCGAACTGGTCCGCCGCAGCAAGGGCCTGCTGCCGGACGGGTTCGACGGCATCGCCGCCGATTACATCGCCAAACTGCAGGCCGAAGGGCCGGTGGTCGCTTCGCGCAAAGCGTCGCAGATGGCCATTGAAACCTTTGCGCCGCACCTGCCGGAACTGATCGGCGGCTCGGCCGACCTGGCGCACTCCAACCTTACCCTGTGGAAAGGCTCGACATCGGTCGCTTCCGATGACGCCAATGCCAACTACGTGTATTACGGCGTGCGCGAATTCGCCATGAGCGCCATCGCCAACGGCCTGGCCCTGCACGGCGGCTTCCTGCCCTACGACGCGACCTTCCTGGTGTTCTCAGATTACTCGCGCAACGCCTTGCGCATGTCGGCGCTGGTTCCCGCCGACGTCATCCATGTGTTCACCCACGACTCCATCGGCCTCGGCGAAGACGGCCCGACCCACCAGCCGGTCGAACACATGGCCTCGCTGCGTTACATTCCCAACAACGAACTCTGGCGTCCCTGTGACGCCGTCGAGTCGGCGGTGTCCTGGCATGAAGCCATCAAGCGCCGCGGCGGTCCGAGCTGTCTGGTGTTCAGCCGCCAGAACCTGGCCCATCAATCGCGCAACGCGGCGCAGGTGGCCGATATCGCCCGAGGCGCGTATGTCCTTTTCGAAGCCAAGCCGGGCGTCTGCGATGCCATCCTGATCGGCACCGGTTCGGAAGTTGAACTGGCTATGCAGGCCGCCAGGCAGCTGGCCGGGCAGGGCGTGTTCGTGCGTGTGGTGTCGATGCCGAACAGCAACCGTTTCGACAGACAGGATGCCGCTTACAGGGATTCCGTGCTGCCTAAGGACTGCGCCAAGCGCGTGGCGGTGGAAGCCGGCACCCGCGATTTCTGGTACAAGTACGTCGGCTTGAACGGTGCGGTGATCGGCATGGACAGTTTCGGCGCATCGGCACCCGCCGACCAGCTGTACACGCATTTCGGCATCACTGTGGATGCGGTGGTGGATGCGGTGAAAAAACTCCACTGATCGCCCGTTTGCCGGGTTACCGTTGATGGGCAGGCCGATTGGCCTGCCCATTTCACATCAGCTCAGAAGCAATTTTCCGGCCGCGATAGCCAGTACCACCGCCAGGCCCTTGCGCAACCGGTGCGCCGGCCAGTGATGGATGCCGAGTTGCGTGCCGAGCAGCGCGCCGAGCGCGACCGCGACCAGCCAGAGCGGCAGGGCATCCGGGAATTCCTGACGGCTGCGCAGCAGACCGAGAATGGCCGCCAGCGAATTTAGCCAGACGAACGCCACCGACAGCCCCGATGCCTCGCGGGTATGCGCCCAAGCCATGGCCAACAACAAGGGCGTCAGGAAAATCGCGCCGCCGGTTCCGGTGATGCCCGACAGGCAGCCGATCAGCGCGCCGGTCAGCAGGGCGGCCGGCCAGGGAATCCGGTTGGATGCCGGACTTTCGCCATTGAGCGCGATCCTATCCCCGCTGTGCCAGGCGCCAACCGCGGCGGCGGCCAGCAATCCGCCCAGCAGCATGCTGTAGGTTTCCTTCGGCACTTTCCATTGCGCCGTCAGATAGGCTGCAGGAATCGACGCCAGCACGAACGGCAGGACTTTCCGCCACGGCACCAGCGATGCCCGGTGGAAGCGCCACAGTCCGATGCCGCCGACCATGATGTTCAGGACCAAGGCGGTCGGCCGCATCTGCTCCGGGGCGAAGCCGAGCAGGGCCATGGCCGCAAGATAGCCGCTGGCGCCGGCATGCCCGACGGAGGAGTACAGGGCCGCAACCAGAAAAAACAGCGCGGCAAGGGTGTAATGCTCGAAATCCATGCGGGTGAACTTGAATTATATCGGTCAATTCTAGCCCAATGCGTTGCAGGCAATCCCTTAAAATCCGCTTGTTTGCTAAAATAGCCGTCTATCCGTCAACCGCTTTGGAGAAGTTATGACCATTAAAGTCGCCATCAATGGCTATGGCCGCATCGGCCGCAACGTGCTGCGCGCCCTGTATGAATCCGGCCGCACCGATGAAATCCAGGTGGTTGCCATCAATGACCTTGGCGATGCCGAAAGCAACGCGCACCTGACGCAGTACGACACCGCGCACGGTAAGTTCCCGGGCACCGTCACCGCCGATGGTGGCGACCTGATCGTCAACGGCGACCGAATCAAGGTCTATGCCGTCCGAAATCCGGCCGATATCCCCTGGGGTGCGCACGACGTCGATGTAGTGCTGGAATGCACCGGTCTGTTCACCTCGAAAGCCAAGGCATCCGCGCATCTGGCCGGCGGCGCCAAGAAAGTCATCATCTCAGCCCCCGGCGACAAAGACGTCGACGGCACCTTCGTGTTCGGCGTCAACCATGACCTGCTGAAATCCGGCTACACGGTGATCTCGAACGCCTCCTGCACCACCAACTGCCTGGCGCCGTTGGCGAAAGTGCTGCACGAGACCGTCGGCATCGAACACGGCCTGATGACCACCATCCACGCCTACACCAACGACCAGGTGCTGACCGACGTGTTCCACAGCGACCTGCGCCGAGCACGCAGCGCCACCATGAGCCAGATCCCGACCAAGACCGGTGCCGCCGCCGCGGTCGGCCTGGTGCTGCCGGAATTGAACGGCAAGCTCGACGGTTACGCCATGCGCGTGCCGACCATCAACGTGTCCATCGTCGACCTGTGCTTCGTGGCCAAGCGCGACACCACCGTCGCCGAAATCAACGCCATCGTGAAAGCCGCCTCGGAAGGCGCCCTGAAGGACATCCTCGGCTACAACAGCAAGCCGTTGGTCTCCATCGACTTCAACCACAACCCGCACAGCTCGGTATTCGACGAAACCCTGACCAAAGTCACCGGCGGCACCTTCGTGAAAGTCTGCTCGTGGTACGACAACGAGTGGGGCTTCTCGAACCGCATGCTCGACATGACCATCGCCTTGATGAACGCGGAATAATCCCGCGGTCCGCCCGACGGAAAAGCCCGCATCATGCGGGCTTTTTCATGCCATCAAACTAAAACGCCGGTCAGGACGCCGCCTTACGCCATCAGGCTGCGGTAGAACGCCTCGATCTCAAGTGCTTTGGATTCAATCCGGTAGCGGCCCAGGTCATACTGCTTCCGTGCGACGGGATGGCTGCAGAACGATTCAAGCGCCATGCGCAACGAATCGGCGTCGTCTATGGGCACAAGCGGCGTCTGGATCAGATGGTGCAGATGAAGCGCGCCTTGGCTCGCGGTCGATATGATCGGCAGGCCGCTGTCCATCGCCTCCAGAAAAACCAGGCCGAAAGGCTCCGACCGCGCCGAACTGACGAACACGTCGAAGGCGGCGAACCAATCCGCCGGTGTCGTGCAGAAACCCGGCATGATGATGTCAGGTCCAGCCATTGCCTTCAGCTTCTTCCAGGCTTTGCCGCTGCCGATGATCGCCAGCCGGGCATTCGGGATATCGGATTGCCTGAAGGCTTTGATCAGCGTGTCAAAGCCTTTGCTGTCAACTGTCCTTCCCAAGGCGCCGACCAGGATGTCGGTAGGCTTGATTCCGTACTGGGCCCGCACGGACTCCCTTTTTCCGGCGTCCGCAGTATTGCCGGCTGTCCAGTTGTCGATCTGGGCGGTGTGGCCGAGCAGCTTCCCTGGAATGTCCGCGAGCTGCCATTGCGCGATGGCGATGAGGCCATCCAGTTTCTCGTGCTGCTGCCGCTTGTAATGGATGTGCAAGGTCGCGACCCGTTTGGCCGTTCCCGCATAGCCTGACAATGCACGGCAGGCCCTTTTCAAGTGGCCGTGGGCTATGTCGGGATTGATCTTCTTGAGCAATCGCCTGGCTTCGAAAACCTGTAAAAACCGTAACCTGTTCCTGAGCACAAATACCTTCACCGAAGGATCCATGCGGTGGATCAGGGCCTCGGGCCTCGACTCCGCCGCCTGCGGAGAGATGACCATGGATACCTCGTGCGTCCGGCTTTGCAGGTTTGCCAGCTCCATGGCATAGCGTTCGCTGCCCGCAAAGTTACGCGTCAGGATCAAATGTGTGATTTTCATGGGTTTTCAATGAGGTGTGCCGGTTCAGGCCCGCGCTGGTGGTGGTGACGCGGTTGCGGATGGTCTGCATGCGGATGAGATGGTTCCGCTTCTTGATTTCCGGGTCGACATAGCCCCGCGGGTGGTCCAGATGGACCAAGACCGCCGAATAGCGTATCTTGCGCGGCTTCAAGCCATTGTTCATCAGCCGGTCGCCCAACTCACGGTCTTCGCCGCCGTAGGCCATGTCTTCGTTGAATCCATTGACTTCGAACAGGTGTTCTTTATGGCACGATGCGTTGTGTCCGTTCCAGCTGGGGGCGGCGACCACAAGTCGGTTCAACAGGAATCCCAATGCGGCGCTGTGGGTCAGCTTGAGGTTCCTTGGCGACCGTTTCAGGCCCCGCTGCTTCAACCAATGGATATCGAAGGGGTGCTGTTCTTCAATGTCCTGGCACGTGATCGCCCGGCTGATATCCATGGACAGCTTGAAATATCCGCCTGACAGGAACCGGTTTTTGGCGGAGTTACGGACATGCTGCGCCACGAAGTCCTTCCTGGGAATGCAGTCGCCGTCCGAGAAAATCAGGTAGTCGCCCCGGCATGCGGCAATGGCTTTGTTCAGGGCCCGGTTTTTCCGGAAGCCATCGTCCTCCTGCCAAACATGCACGATGGGAATGCCCGAGCATTCCGAGAGTTTTTGGATGAGCTGTCGGGTGTCGTCCGTCGAGCCATCATCGGCGATGACGATCTCGAAGTCCCGGAAGGTCTGCTGCATATAGCCCCAAATGACTTTCTCCAGCCAGACCGGGGAGTTGTAGGTCGACAGAATGATGCTGACGGATGGCATAAGGAATATGTTCAGTTCGGACTCGAGCCTACTATAGCGCGTTTGATGCGGTCGGCGACCGCCAGCCAGGCGCCGTCCTGTGGAATCCTCTCCAGCAGGATCTGCGCGGCCTGCTGCCGGTCGAGCCAGCGCAGGCTGGCGTAAAGTTCCCTCGCATAGGTTGCCGCATCCCCGGGTATCGCCAAGCCGACAAGGCCGTGCGGCAGATCGTCCAGGCACAGCACCACGGCGTCCTGTCCGCGCGCGGCTTCGATCAACTGCCCGCGGCTGAGCATCCGCAGCGGCGTGTGCGGCGCATAGTGCGCGGCCATGTCGCCGGACACGCGCGGGCTGTCGGCCTGCCCGCCGGCCTGGATGTCGGGCAGAAAGGGCCGCAGCTGGTCGATTCCGATGCCCCCGGGACGCAGTATGCGCGCCGGTGAACGGGTCAGGTCGATGATGGTGCTTTCGATGCCGAGCGTGCACGGGCCGCCATCGAGGATCATCGGCGCACGTTCGCCGAATTCATCGCGCACATGCTGCGCCGTGGTCGGCGAGATATGCCCGAAGCGGTTCGCCGACGGCGCCGCCAGACCGCCGTCGAACTGCCTGAGCAGTTCCTGGGTCAGCGCGTTGGCCGGGCAGCGCAGGGCCACGGTCGGCTGGCCGCCGGTGACTTCATCCGGCACGTCGCCGCGTTTTTTCAGGACAAGGGCCAGCGGTCCGGGCCAAAAACGCGCCGCCAGGCGGTAGGCGATATCGGGAATGTCCACAGCCCACTGCGCGAGCCGGTCGGCGCCGGAAATATGCACGATCAGCGGGTGGTCGGCCGGCCGGCCTTTCAACGCGAAGATTTTCCTGACCGCATCCGGATTCCGGGCGTCGGCGGCCAGGCCGTAGACGGTTTCGGTCGGGATGGCGACCAATCCACCGTGTTTGAGCACGGTCACGGCCTCGGCGATGGCGGGTGGCGGGTGGCGCTCGGGCATGCGATGTACGTCGGCTGAAAGATCGGCCTATTTTCGCATAGGCATCTGCCTTTGGCGAGTTACAGGGCTTTCGGCAAAGCAGTCGACGCCGTCTTGTTCCTGTCCAGGTACGCATCGAAGCGCGATGCGATGACGCGCAGCAGCAGCCGGCCGGGCGGCAGGACCAGAAGCCGGTCGGAATCCACCGCAACCAGGCCATCCCGCTCCAGCTCCGCGAAGCGGCCCAGTTCCGCTTTGAAATACCGGCCGAAATCGATTTCAAAACGGTGCGCAATGTCTTTGAAGACGATTTCGCCCTGGCACATGATGGACTGGATCACTTCCGCACGGATCTGGTCGTCGCGTGTGGTGTTCATGCCGCGCACCGTGGCCGGCCTGCCGCTCTCGATCCGCTGCGTCCAGGCGGCCAGGTCCTTGGCGTTCTGGCTGAAGCTGTCGGCGACTTGGCTGATGGAGCTGACCCCGAAACCGATCAGGTCGGTCTGCTTGCGCGTGGTGTAGCCCATGAAATTACGGTGCAGGTCGCCGCTGCGCCGGGCCGTGCTCAGCTCGTCGTCGGGCAGCGCGAAATGATCCATGCCGATGTAGGTATAGCCGTGGCCGATCAGGAACTCGACGGCGGTCTGGAACAGTTCCAGTTTCAGGGCCGGGTTGGGCAGGGTGAGCACGTTGATGCGGTTCTGCGCCTTGAACAGTTCCGGCATGTGCGCGTAGCTGTACAGAGCGATCCGGTCGGGCCGCAGCCGGCTGACCGTTTCAAGGGTTTTCCGGAAGCCGTCGAGGTTCTGCATCGGGAGCCCGTAAATCAGGTCGAAATTGATGGAATGGAAACCGTTCGACCTGCAGGCATCGAAGATGGCGGTGATTCTATCTATGTCCTGATGCCGGTTGATGGCCCGCTGCACGTCGGCGTCGAAATCCTGGATGCCCAGGCTGACGCGGTTGAAGCCCATGCCGCGCAGCGCGGCGATGTCATCGGCCGAGACCGTGCGCGGGTCGATTTCAATCGAGAATTCCCGTTCGTTTTCCGGCGCGAAGCGGAACGATTCCGCGAACTTCCGGATCAGCCGTGCGAGTTGGCCGGTGTTGAGCGCGTTGGGCGTTCCGCCGCCGAGATGCAACTGCACCACTTCCCGGTCACTGTCGAAATATGGCGCGATGAGATCGATTTCCTTCAGCAGGTGCTCCAGATAAGCCTGCTTCTTGGCCTCGTCGCGGGTGATGATGCGGTTGCAGCCGCAGTAAAAACAGGGGCTGAAGCAGAACGGGATGTGCGCGTACAGCGACAGCGCGCGCGGTATGGGGTCTTGGTTGCTTTCCTTGATGGCTTGGATGAAGGCCCTGTCATCGAAGGACGGGCTGAACTGCGGCGCGGTCGGATACGAGGTGTAACGCGGCCCGACACCATCGTAGCGCTTGATCAGTTCAACGTTGAATTCGGTGCCGGGATCCATGGAGGAAGCTTAATCGGGCGGCCGCGCATTGACCTTGATTTAAGTCAAATCGTTGAGAAGTGCGGGCAAAAAAGCGACAATGGCGGATATCCAACAAGGGAACCACACATGGCCATCGTGCGCATGACCGATCTCGACCTGCAGGGTAAACGCGTCCTGATCCGCGAGGACCTGAACGTGCCGATCAAAGACGGCGTCATCACCTCCGAGCAACGCATCAAAGCCGCGTTGCCGACACTGAAGCTGGCTTTGGCCAAGGGTGCGGCGGTGATGGTGACCTCGCATCTGGGACGGCCGAAGGAAGGCGTCTGGACCGGGCAGGATTCCCTGGCGCCGGTTGCGGCGCGCCTGTCCGAACTGCTTGGCCAGCCGGTGGCCCTGCGCCGCGATTGGCTGGATGGCGTCGAGGTCGGGCCGGGCGAACTGGTCCTGCTTGAAAACTGCCGGATGAACGTCGGCGAGGCGGCCGATGACGAGGCCTTGTCGCAGAGGCTGGCGGATTTATGCGACGTCTACGTGATGGATGCCTTCGGCACCGCGCACCGCGCGCAGGCCAGTACCCATGGCGTGCTCCGCAAGGCAAAAATCGCCGCCGGCGGGCCGTTGCTGATGGCGGAGCTGGATGCCCTGGCCAAGGCGCTGGAAGCGCCGGAACGGCCGCTGACGGCCATTGTGGCCGGTTCGAAAGTATCGACCAAGCTGGAACTGCTGTCGAACCTGGTCGGCACCGTCGATCAGCTGATCGTCGGCGGCGGCATCGCCAATACCTTCATGGCCGCCGTCGGCCTGCCGGTCGGCAAATCCCTGTGCGAGCCGGACCTGCTCGATACCGCCCGGAAAATCCTGGCCGATGCCAAAGCCCGCGGCGCGGATATCCCGGTGCCGACCGATGTGGTGGTCGCCAAAGCGTTTGCCGCCGATGCCGAGGCCTGCGTGAAAGCGGCGGCCGATGTGGCCGAAGACGACCTGATCCTCGACATCGGCCCCGATACCGCGCAGCGCTACGCACGCATGATCGAGCAGGCCGGCACGGTGGTCTGGAACGGTCCGGTCGGCGTGTTCGAATTCGACGCCTTCGCCAAGGGCACCGAGGTGCTGGCGCGCGCCATCGCGCGCTCGAAGGCGTTTTCCATCGCCGGCGGCGGCGATACCCTGGCGGCGGTCGACAAGTTCGGCATCGAAA
>ERZ1645185.75-NODE-75-length-43947-cov-7.491092_pt1 | contig 43947 bp, 36 predicted proteins | sample MGYA00575351_ERZ1645185 | MGnify/ENA primary metagenome ERZ1645185 (study PRJEB40838, sample SAMN11284767) | freshwater sediment metagenome | isolation source: river sediment | host: Sediment | place: India: Jana village, Kanpur | collected 2015-12-17 ... | reverse complement strand
CGGGGCCGGATGCCACCAATCTAGCAGGAAATGGGGTCAGCCGAGGAAGCTCTCCAGCGACTTGGCCCGGCTCACGTGACGCAGACGTGAAAGCGCCTTCTCCTTGATCTGCCGCACCCGCTCGCGCGTAATGCCCAGCTGCGACCCGATCTCTTCGAGCGTCATCCCTTCGCCACCATCAATGCCGAAGTAAAGCTTGAGGATTTTCGCCTCGCGCTCCTTGAGGCTGCCCAGCGACTCGGCAATGGCCTCGATGAGCGCCTTCTCGAACGTCTGGTCTTCCGGGTTGGCGTGCTGCGTGTCGGGCAGATAGTCGAGCAGGCGGTTGTCCTCACCCGGCGTGAGCGGGGCGTCGAGCGACAGGTGCACCTGCGAAATGGACATCGTCTTTGCGACTTCTTCCTCGGTGATGTCCATGCCGTCGGCAATTTCGGCATGCGTCGCCTCACGGCCGAGCTCCTGCAGCAGGGCGTTCGCGCGCTTGCCGATACGGTGCAGGGTGCCCGCCCGGTTGAGCGGCACGCGCACAATGCGCGACTGCTCGGCCAGTGCCTGCAGAATGGCCTGACGAATCCACCATACCGCGTAGGAGATGAACTTGATCCCCTTGGTTTCGTCGAACTTGTGCGCCGCGCGAATGAGGCCGAGGTTGCCCTCGTTGATCAGGTCGGAAAGCGACACACCCTGATTCTGATACTTCTTGGCCACACTGACCACGAACCGCAAGTTGGATCGCACCAGCTTGTCGAGCGCGTCCTGATCACCCGTGCGAATGCGTCGTGCCAGTTCCGCTTCTTCCTCGCGGGAGATGAGAGGGTACGCGCTGATGTCGCGCAGATACTGATCGAGGGAGCCTTCCTCGTACGACGACGCCTTCTTCTTCGGGGGTGTGACCGCCATGTTCGACCGGCTCGGGTGCTGAGTGGCTCATGGTATTCACCGCGCGGGAGGGAAACGCGGTGCCCAACAGGTGCTGCGGCCTGCAGGATGTCGTCTGCAGTCTGGATATAAGCCTTACCGAGTCGATGTCATTCGTCAACGAGTAGGCGCATGAAATCGGGGACGGGAATGCGCGCGCCTATCGGACCGTCGTTCCGAGTCGCGTCCAGCGAATGCGGGTGAGCCATGGTGCCGGCTGCGCCGAATCGGGAGTGAAACTGTAGTACACGAACCACGGCGCACCACGCAGCAGAGTGTCGGGAACGAAGCCCCAATACCGACTGTCGAGTGAATTACCTCGATTGTCGCCGAGCACGAAGAAGTGACGAGGCGGCACCACCAGCGGCCCCCAACTGTCGCGCACGGCACCGTTTCCGGCGCCTACGTTGCCGACGCCCGTGTCGGCCGCGCCGCTCTGCACCACGTATGGCTCCGATACACTGGAGCCATTGCGCCACAGCACACCCTGCTGCATCACGAGCGTGTCGCCGGGCAGCCCCACGAGTCGTTTCACGAAGGCCTTGTCGGGATCGACCGGCCAATCGAACACGATCACGTCGGCGTGCCGTGGCGCGCGCAAGGCGGGAATACGCGCGCCCGTGAACGGAATCTCTGCTCCGTACACCCACTTGTTCACGAGCAGGAAATCGCCCACGAGCAAGGTGCGCTCCATGCTCGACGATGGAATGCGAAATGCTTCCACCACGAACGTGCGCAGCACGAGAAACAGCAGCAGCGCCATTGGCAAAATCGTGAGCCAGCCCGCAGCGCGCCCCCGATTGCCACTGCGAGTGCCATTCCGCGTGCCGAACGAAGGCAACCGCACGCCGCGACGCGGCTTGTTGGCCGCGCGCAGCGCTTCGTCGCGCCGGTTCCGGTCTACCGAGCGCATACGCTCGGCTCCGCCGTCATGACCAGCACCAACGCGTCATGCAACCGGCTCAATAGTTGTCGATCTGGGCACGCTGAAGCGCACCCGAATAGTCCACGTAGCCGACCTTGGTTTCCGAGTAGAACTCGTACACTTCCCAGCCGCCCTCGCGGTGCCCGTTGCCCGTTTCCTTCACGCCGCCAAACGGCAGATGCGCTTCCGCACCAATGGTGGGCGCGTTCACGTACGTGATGCCGTTGTCGAGATCCTGCATGGCGCGGAAGGCCACGTTCACGTTGCTGGTATACACCGAGCTCGAAAGCCCGTACCGCACCCCGTTGTTCACGGCGAACGCTTCCTCGGCGTCCTTCACCTTGATCACGCTCAGCACCGGGCCGAAAATCTCTTCCTGATCGAGACGCGAGCCCGCGGTGACACCGGTGAAGATGGTGGGCTGGAAGAAGAAACCCTGATCGAGATCGCCGCCCGTGGCGCGCTCGCCACCGCACACGAGCGTGGCCCCCTGCTCCTTCGCCACCGTCATGTAGTGCTGCACCTTGTCAAGCGCGGCCTGATTCACCAGCGGGCCCACGTCGGTGCCAGCCTTGCGGCCGTCGCCCAACACGAGCTTCTCGGCACGCGCCTTGAGTCGCGCCACGAACGCATCGTGAATGCCTTCCTGCAGCACGAGGCGGCTGGTGGCCGTGCAGCGCTGGCCGGTCGTGCCAAAGGCACCCCACAGCACGCCGTCGAGCGCGAGGTCAAGATCGGCGTCGTTGAGCACGATCTGCGCGTTCTTGCCGCCCATTTCCAGCGACAGACGCTTGTGCATGCGACCGCACGTTTCGCCCACGAAGCGGCCCGTTTCCGTGCTGCCGGTGAACGAGATGACCGGCACCTGCGGATGCTCCACGAGGGCCTTGCCCACCACTTCGCCGTGGCCGTGCACGAGCTGCACGACTTCGGGGGGCAGTCCGGCTTCGAGCAACACCTCCACCAGCACGGTGCTGGTATGCGGCACATCTTCGGCCGGCTTGAGAATGATGGCGTTACCGCAGAGCAGCGCCGGGAACCCCTTCCACGTGGGAATGGCGAGCGGGAAGTTGAACGGCGTGATGAGTCCGCACACCCCAATGGGGCGGCGCATGCTCATGGCCCACTTGTTGGCGAGTTCGCTGGGCACGGTGTGCCCGAAGAGGCGACGCCCTTCGGTGGCCGCGTAGTACGCGGTGTCGATGCCCTCCTGCACATCGCCGCGCGTTTCGGCGAGCGGCTTGCCCATCTCGCGCGTCATGATGTCGGCGAGTTCTTCCTTGCGGGCCGCCAGCAGGTCGCCCACGCGACGCAGTACGTCACCACGCGCCGGCGCCGGCGTGCGCTTCCAGATCTCGTAGCCGCGGCGAGCACTGGCCACCGCCGCCTCGATGTCGGCGGCGCCGGAGGCGGGGAACAGGCCGATCAGATCACGCTGATCAGCGGGATTGCGGTTCTCGAAGTGGGCGCCGGTGGACGGGGCAACCCACTGGCCGCCAATGAAGTTCTTGTAGGTGGTGGTCATGCCGGAAATCTACCCACCCACCCCACTGCGGTGCGCGTGGGGCTCTACAGCGTGGTGCCGCCGGTCACGGGTGCCGGCGTGCCCGCAGGCGATTGCGGTACCGGCGTGGTGGGCGAGCTCCCCGACTCCGGGAGCGTATTCGACGCCGGAGCCGGTGCGACGGCGGGCAACCCGTCGCAGCTCCACTGCGCGGGACGTTCGACCGATGCCACCGCGTATCCCACGCGTGGCAGCACCTCGCGCGCGCCGAGTGCCAGCCCCCAGGCGGTCACGAGCAGCGACGCGATATGGGCCCAGCCTAGGCGATGGCGCCAGGTACCAGCGGCGCTCCAGAGCCCCAGCAGCGCCACGCCGCCGGTGGCTGCGGTGAACCCTATGAGCGGCACGCCACAGCGCGCAGGCCATGGCCAGAACATGAGCCCCGCGGCGGCACCCACAGCCACCAGCACCTTGGCCCACGCCACCCACGGCCTTCCCGCTCCAACCGAGACCGCTGGCGCCGCGCTGGTAGCCGCGCGTGGCGCTGGTAGCGCCTTGGTCGGGCCGGCCGTCGCACCCTTGGCCGGCGCCACCGGCGGCGCGCCTTTCATCAGCTCCTCGTCCGAAATGGACGCGAGCTGCTTGTCGATCTTCGCGAGTTCCTTGTCCCAGTCGGTCATGCCATCACGCAGGTGGAGGGGTCTGCTGCACTACCGGACAAAGTCACTCGACAGTTTCACGCTGCAGATCGTACCGCTCGATCTTCTTGTACAAGTTCGACCGCGGCATATCCAGCGCCCGCGCGGTTTCGCTCACGTTCCAGTCGAACGCGCGCAGCTTGGCCAACAGATACGCCCGCTCGGCGGCCTGCTTGAACTCCTCGAAGGTGGCAATGTCGAGCAGCCCACCCAACCCCGGCGTTTCGGTGGCGCGTCGCCCCACCAGACGGTCCACGTCGGCCACACCAATGGTGGCGTTGCTGGCCAGAATGACGAGGCGCTCGACGGTGTTGCGCAGCTCGCGCACATTGCCCTGCCACTCGAGTTCCTGTAGCCGCTTGAGCGCCTCGTCGGTGATACCGCGCGCTGGCAACCCGTCACGCGCCGCCAACTGCTGCAGGAAGTGAATGACGAGCTGTGAAATATCCTCACGGCGCTCACGCAACGCGGGCACGGTGATGGGCACCACGTTGAGCCGGTAGAACAGGTCTTCGCGGAAACGCCCAGCCGCAATTTCCTCTTCGAGATTCTTGTTGGTTGCGGCCAACACGCGCACATCCACCTGCACCGGTTTGCTACCGCCAATGCGCGTCACCACGCCGTCTTGCAACACACGCAGCACCTTGGCCTGCGCGCTGGCACTCATGTCGCCTATTTCGTCGAGAAACAGCGTACCGCCATCGGCCTGCTCGAACTTGCCCGCGCGATCGCTCACGGCCCCGGTGAACGAACCCTTCATGTGACCGAACAGCTCACTCTCGATGAGCTCACTGGGAATTGCCGCACAGTTCACCTCCACGAACGGCTTCTTCGCGCGTGTGCTCTGCCGATGAATGGCGCGTGCAACAAGCTCTTTGCCGGTACCGTTTTCTCCCGTGATGAGCACACGCGCGGGCGTAGCGGCCACCTTCTCGATGCGATCGAGCAGCGCACGAATGCCAAACGAACGCCCCACGATTTCGTAGCGGCTTTCGATGGTCTCACGCAGACGCGCGTTCTCTTCGCTGAGCTGCCGGTTTTCGAATGCGTTGCGCAACAGCACCAGCACGCGATCGGTATCGAGCGGCTTCTCGAGAATGTCGTACGCGCCCAGCTGCGTGGCTTCCACCGCCGTCTGGATAGTGGCGTGCCCGCTGATCATCACCACCGTGGCGGTGGGGTCGGCCTGCCGCAGACGCTTGAGCACTTCGAGCCCGTCGAGCCCCGCCATCTTCACATCGAGAAACACCAACTGCGGGCGGAAGCTGTCGTACAGCGTGATGCCTTCGGCGCCGCCGCTCGCGGTTTTCACCTCGAAGCCTTCGTATTCGAGCAGCTGGCCGAGGGCCTGACGGATTCCCGGTTCGTCGTCGATGACGAGGACACGACGGCTCATGAACAGCTCACGGCTTGACGGTGGACGAAGAGGAGGCGCGATAGAGCGTGAGCTTGCCGTTCACGACCCGCACATCACTGACGGCTTTCGGCAGCGGTACCGGCAGCGCATCGTCGGCCAGGCCATCCGGCGCGCCGGCTCCGCTATCTACCACCGTGTTGCCCGCGCGTTCCGCCTTGCTGGAGGCGGCGGACTTGGACTCAGTCGCCGACGTGGTGGTGGCCGCATCCCGCAGACCGCGCACCAACCCCGGAATGAGTCGTGTGGGCACATCGATGCCCTTGAGCCGCAGCTCCTTCACCCGCATCTGCGCGAGTCCGGGGCGCACCGGTTCGATGGGCCCCGCCAGGAACAGCGTATCCTCGCCAACGAGCGCCTTGCCCAATACCGCCCCAATGGCCGATTGCCCCGTGAAGTCGCTCAGCGACACCGCCGTGCGCACCAGCAGCACGTCGCCATCGAGCGCCAGCTGCGCAGCAACGGCCGACGGCGGTAGTTGGGCCAGCAGCGGTGCCAACAGCCCCGCCACGTCCTTGGCGCTCAGCGACACATACGCCGGGCCGTTGCGACGACGCAGTGGCCGCAGCGGATCGACCTTGGGCGCCGCCGGCTGGTCGGCATTCACCGTGACCCACCCCAACTCGCGATCCCGCTGCTCCCGGGCGGCGCGGCGGCGTGCCTCCTGCTCGGCAGCAATGCGCGAACCTTCTTCGCTGTCGAGTCGCTCGCTGGTGCGGACGGCCGCGTCGGTGACCTTGTCGGCGGCACCGCTCGCGGCGCGCGAAAGCACCGACGGCAGGCGGTCGCCGTACAACCAGTAGCCGGCAGCACCGCCAACCACGAGTACCACGGCACATCCGATTCGCGTAAGACAACCCACAGGCTTGGCAGGGACGGAGGAGAGAAGAGACCGCTGCGAGCGGAAGCTACGCCTTGCCCACCGGCAACGGCAGGGCCATTCGATCGTCGGTATGGCATGCGCCTGCTTAGTCGAATGATTCCCGTGTTCGCGGCCATGGTGGTGGCCGTAGTCGCCAGCGCCTGCAACCGCAGCTCGCAATCCATGCCACGCGAGTACGGCCCCCTCGTCCTCGGGAGTGCCGAATCATGCCCAGTGGTGAGTGGCCGGTATTTCGAGTCGGAGGGGCCCATCAACGAACTGCTGTTTCTGGCCAACGTCCTCGGTGCGGCGCCCGACGCTGATCGCGCGTGGGTAGAACTCGCGGGGGTGGCCGACACGGGGATGGCGGTGACCGTGATGTACCGGGACAGCACGGTTCGGTATGGATCGCTGCGCAAGGGTAATCAATGGAGCGGTGACTATTTCTGCGAAGACGGATGGCTCAAGGTCGGTGACCACCGAATTCGAGGGCGGTGGGATAGAGACATCACCGATGCCGACTTTCAGCCGCGGCGGCGCGCCTTCTGGCTTGCGCCCAACGCCGACGGTGGGCTGGTGGGCCGTCTGCAGTTCATCGCCTTCGAGGCCATCGACAGCTGGTGCCCCAGCGGCTGCGAAGGCATCCCCATTCCGGGCACCTTCGAATACAAGGACGCGTGGAGTCTCGCCGAGCGATACGACCCCGACTTGCCGCCCCCGGTGGCGCGCAGACGGGAAGCCGACCGCCAGCGCGTGTTGGCCGACTTCGAACGGGCGCGACGCGACCCGGTGTATCAGGAGGAGCAGCTGCTCGAAAACGGACCCCCTGATCCTGAACGGGACTCGGTGCAAAAGCGCGCCCTGCGGTCGGTCGTGGAGGGGATGCTGATCAAGGGTGTTGGTCGCTCGCAAGGCGGCTTCAATATCAGCCTCGAGTTCGATGAACCATGGCAGTTGGAGCAATTCATGACGCGCTTCCAGGGCACCGGCCCGGTCGAGGAGATCACGGTGGCGCCGCACTACCGCGCCCGCACCACCGACGGTCATTGGACCGATGTGGTGTGGGTACGTCTGACACCCTGACACCAGGCTTCGTCAACGCTAGCGTCGCTTGGCTGCGTAACAGAGAATGAGGGGAGTGCGCGGGCCACGCCGGCCACCGTTACGGCCCCGTTTGCACGTGGAGCGCCATATGAGCCCGACCGCGATGCCCGAGTTCCGGGCGGCGACCGCCGCCGACCGGTGCGACGTTGAGCAACTACTGCGCGACGAGTCGCTGCCGCTGGCCGGTGTGGCCGAGATGTTCGCCGACGATCCGACACAGTTCGTGGTGGCCACCGCGAGTGGTGCTGTCGTGGCGGTGGCCGGGGTGGAGTCGTGCGATGCGCACGCGCTGTTGCGGTCGGTGGCAGTGCGTCACGATTGGCAGCAGCGTGGGTTGGGCGCCGAACTGGTGGCGCGGGCGGTGAGGCTGGCGGAAGAGCGCGGCATTCCGGCGCTGTACTTACTCACCATGACCGCCGACCGGTATTTCCCGCGATTCGGGTTCGAACGCATCGAGCGCGACGCCGTGCCGGCCGATGTCGCCGCCTCGGTGGAATTCACGAGTGCCTGCCCCGCATCGGCCATTCCCATGCGAAAGCCCCTCGGCGGTTCCGCCTAGGACACAGAGCCCACCTCCGCCGCGTCTGCGGCCGCGGGCTCGTGCTGAGCATCGTGTGTGGGGCGAAAGCGCAGCGCTTCGCCGATATGCGTGGCCGTTACGGTGTCGAGGTCGTCGAGATCGGCAATGGTGCGGGCCACGCGCAGCACGCGATGATACGAGCGCGCGGACAGCGAGAGTCGATCGGCGGCGCGTACCAGCAGCGCCCGGGCGGCCGGTTCGAGGCGCGCCGCCGGCGCAATGAGTCGCACCGCCGCCGACGCGTTGGTGAGGCCGGGCACGGTGGCATGCGAAGTTTGACCGAGTTGCGCGGAATGCGCATAGCGGGCGCGCTGCCGATCGCGCGCGCGCAGCACCCGGGCGCGTACGGTGGCGCTGCGTTCGGTGGGTTCGCTGGCGCCGTGTTGTGCGAGTGCCGCCGGCGGGACGCGCTGCACATGCACATGCAAATCGATGCGGTCGGCCAATGGCCCCGACAGTCGCTGCCGATGACGTTCGAGCTCCGCCACGGAACAGCGGCACGGCCGGTCGTCGCAGCCGGCGTACCCGCACGGGCACGGATTGCTGGCGGCCACGAAAGTGAAGCGCGACGGAAAGCGCAGCGCGCGCGCGGCGCGTGCCACCACAACACTGCCATCTTCCAGCGGCTGCCGGAGCGCTTCGAGTGTGTGTCGTGGGAACAGCGAGAGTTCATCGAGAAAGAGCACGCCGTGGTGCGCGAGACTCACTTCTCCCGGGCGCGGCCAACCGCCACCGCCCACGAGACCGGCAGTGGAGATGGAGTGATGCGGCGCGCGGAACGGGCGCGCACGTGTGAGCAGTTGGTGATCGGCCGGCCGCAATAGTCCAGCCACCGAGTGAATGGCGAGTACCTCGAGCGCTTCCTGATCATCGAGCGGCGGCAAGATGCCGGGGAGTCGCCGCGCCAGCATGGTTTTTCCTGCTCCCGGTGGCCCAACCAGCAGCAGGTTGTGCGCTCCCGCTGCAGCAATTTCTATGGCACGCACCGCGAACTCCTGCCCCACCACATCGGCCAGGTCGGGCGTGTCGTCAACCAATACCGCACGGTTGTGCGAGCGCTGATCGGCGCGTGCGGTGCCGTCGCGCAGCGCCGACACCAATTCGGCCAGCGTGCGCGGGGCCATGGCGCGCGCGTTGGGTACGCGCAGCGCTTCGGCCAAATTGTCTGGCGGCACGATGAGCAGGGCATCACTGGTCGCCGCCACATGCCGCGCCACAGCGAGTACCCCGCGCACCGCGCGCAGTTGTCCATCGAGCCCCAACTCCCCGATCGAGCAGGTCTGGAGCAGGCTTTCTACAGGGAGCTGTCCACTCGCCGCGAGCAGCGCGAGCGCGATGGGCAGATCGAAGGCGGTCCCGGTTTTCGGGAGATCCCCCGGTTGCAGATTTACCGTAACCCGTCGCGGCGGCACGGTGAACCCGCTGTTGGCCAGCGCCGCGTGCACACGGTCGCGGCTCTCCTTCACTGCCGTCGCGGCCAACCCGACGAGCGTCCATTGTGGTAGCCCATTGGCTACATGCACCTCGACGAGCACATCGAGGGCGTCGATGCCAAGAACGGCGGCGGAAGCGGCGGCGGCAAGCATGGGCCAACAGTAGGTCGGCCCACGCCTCCGTGTGTCACCAGAATCGTGCGCGTTGGACGATTACAACGCAGCGCCGAAAACCTGCCTTACATGGCCGTGCGCACCGGCGCACCCAACGTGAACTTCGCCATCCACTCGTACTCGCGCTTCATGCGATCGAGCTGATGGTAGTACTCGCTCAATCCGTGCCCCTCGCGCGGATAGAACACCAGTTCGGTAGTCTTGCCGCGATCCTTGAGCGCCCGGTAGAACTCCATGGGCTGGCCAATGGGCACGCGCTCGTCGCTGCCGCCGTGCAAGATGAGCAGCGGCGTGGTGACCTTGTCGCTGTACGAAATGCCGCTCCGCTCGAGATACTTGCGGATGTTCGCGTTCACGATGGAGCCATCGTACTGCGGCTGCCCGAAGAATGTGTTGATGTAACCCGGAATATCGGTGGTGCCCGCCATGCTCAGCAGCGACGGCAACCCTGCGCCCATCATGGCCGCCTTGAAGCGGCCCGTTTGCGACACCACCCAGCTGGTCATGTAGCCGCCGTAGCTCCACCCCTCAAACGCCATCTTGCTCGAATCGGCAATGCCGCGCGCAATGAGCGCGTCGACACCGGTCATGATGTCGCGGTAGTCGCCACCGCCCCAGTCCTGCGTATTGGCGTGCATCCACCACTCGCCGTAGCCCGTGGAGCCACGCGGGTTGGGATACAACACCGCCCAGCCACGCGCCGCATACGTTTGCCCGGGGCTGGTACCGGCCTTGAACCCGTTGGTATGCGCACTGGTGGGGCCGCCGTGCGCCGACACCAGCAACGGCACCCGCTGCCCCTGCTGATACCCCACAGGCAGCAGCAGCACACCTTCCACTTCGCGGCCGTCTTTCGACTTCCAGGTGATCACGCGCGACTCACCCAGCGCCCGCTCCGCCACCCACGCGTTGGTGTTCGTGATGCGCTTCGGCGCCCACGCTGTGCCCTGCTGCACATACACCTCGGCCGGCCAGTCGGGCGTATCGAGAATCATGGCGATCGTCGAGCCATCCTTGCTCGGTGACAGGCCGCCCACCAGCACGTCCTTGCTGCGCTTGCTGTAGTTCTTCGAGCTCAGGTCGTACGCGTACAACGACTGGTACACGCGGTCGCTGGCGGTGAACCAGATCTGCTGGCCATCGGGCGACCAGCGCGGCTGCCCGGGGCTCACATCGAAGTCGGGGCGGCCGAGGTTGGTAAGCGTGCGCGACGCGAGGTCGTACATCACCAGCTTCGCGTTGCGCAGTGTGCGCGGCATGATGCCGTCTTTGTGTGGCGCAAACTCGTGCGGTAAGATGGTGTACACGAGCCGCGCGCCGTCGGGAGAGAACTGCGGCGCGCTCTCGGCGTCACCACCGCTGGTGAGCTTGTCGAGACGCTGGGTGGCCACCTCCACCACGAACGCGTCGGTGCGTTCGTCGCGAATCATGGGGGTGGGCTTGGCACTGAACGCAATTTTGGAACCGTCGGGCGACCAGTTGATGCCGCCACCCACGGTAAACGCCCCCGACGTAACCTTGGTGGCCTTGCCCGACGCCACGTCGGCCACCCAGATGTGACTCAGGCGGAAATCGCCTTCGTACACCTGCGGGTCATCGCGGCGCCGGCGCTTTGCTTCCTGTTCGCGCGTGAGCGTATCGGTGGTGGTGAACGCAATGCGCGTCCCATCGGGCGACCACGCGTACCCGCTCACGCCATCACGGGCCGTAGTCAGCTGGCGCGCTTCACCACCATCGGCGGGCAACAGCCAGATCTGCGGACGCGGCGCGTCGTCGCCCGTGCCAGCCCCGCGGGCTGTCACGAACGCAATCGTCTTGCCATCGGGCGACCACGTCGGCTGCGACTCACCACGCTCGCCGTAGGTCAGCTGTCGCGGTGAACCGCCAGACGCCGGCACACGCCACACGTGCGATCGGCGTTCGTGGCGGTCCCCCAGGGCCGTGTCGCCGCGCGCGTTGGGATGCTCCCACGCCGAAATGGTGTACAACACAGCGCCACCGTCGGGCGACAGCGCGACGCCGCCCACACTCTTGAGGCGCATGATGTCTGCGTCATCGAGACCGCGGGGTTGCGCCACCAGCGCTACCGGAAAGAGCAGCGCACCCAGAAGGAACTTGCTTCGCATGGAGGAGGGGGTTGGGGTACCCCCCGAACTTACCTGCGCGTGACCACCCGTCCAGCACGAACCTCAGTGGCCTTGCCCCCCTCCACCGCCACCAAGCCATTCACGATCACGGTTTCGATGCCCACCGGGTACTGATGCGGCTCGGTGAACGTGGCCTGATCCTTCACCGTGTTGGCATCAAAAATCACGACGTCGGCAACCGCCCCTTCGCGCAGCACCCCGCGGTCGGTGAGGCCCAGCCGTTTCGCCGGCATCTGCGTCATCTTGTGCACGGCGGTTTCCAGCGGCAGCAGCTTCTGGTTGCGCACGTACTCGCCGAGTACGCGCGGAAAGGTGCCGTACGCGCGCGGATGCGGATGGCCGTCACCAGGACGCGACAACCGGCCGTCGCTGGCAATCATGGTGAACGGGGCCGTCATGATGCGGCGCACGTCGCCCTCGTCGAGCACATGATAAATGGCATTGGCGCCGCCGTTCAGCTGCGCCTCCAACACCAGCGCCGCGCCATTCACCGGCGTGGGCTCGAGGTTGCGACGCGCGGTCCAGTCTTTGAGCGTCTTCCCCTCGAGAGTCTTGTCCCAGTTCACCCGCGAGAACTGCACACGCGCCAGATCGCCGCCGCCGCGATCGTTGAGAATGTTGAAGATGATGCCCTGCATGATGCTGTCCTTGAGCGCCGCATTCTGCACGCGCCTGCGGAACTCTGCGTCACCACCGGCCATGGCCCAGCTGGGAATGAGCACGCCGATGTTGGTGTGCGTGGCCGTGTACGGATACTGGTCCACCATCACGTCAGTGCCGGCCTTGCGCGCACTGTCCACCATGGCCAGCGTGAGCACGCTCTTGCCCCACATCTGCTGCCCGACCGCCTTGTGATGCGTGAGCACCACCGGAATCTTCGCGCGACGGCCAATCTCGAGCGCCTCACCCACGCCGTCGAGCAAGCCAATGCCTTCCTTACGCAGATGACTGGTGTAAATGCCGCCGCTGTCGGCCGCGCTCTGCGCGAGCGCAATCACTTCCTCTACGTTCGAGTACGTGCCCGGCAAGTACAGCAAGCCGGTGCTCAACCCGAACGCGCCCTGCCCCATGGCCTCGGCCACGAGCCGCTTCATGCGCGCGAGTTCGTCGGCGTTGGGTGCGCGGGCCTGCATTCCCAGCACGGCGCGCCGCACATCGTTGTGGCCAACGAGATACCCCACATTGATGCCGGGCTTCACCATGCGCACGCTGTCCATGTACGGCCCCAGTGGCAGCGGCGACCCGCCATCGGGGCCTCCCAGCGCGAAGGTCACGCCCTGACGCAGCGCACTTTCCATGAGCGGCAAGTCGAGCAGCGGTTCCAGATGCGCGTGCAAATCAAGGAAGCCCGGTGACACCATGCGACCCGCCGCGTCGATGACGCGCTTGGCTCCGGCGCGCGACACGTTCGTGCCCACCGCCACGATGCGATCACCGCGAATGGCGACATCGGCACGACGCGGCGCGGTGTTGGTGCCGTCGATGACCAGGCCGTTCACGATGAGCAGGTCGACACCTTGTGTACGTGCCGAAAGATCCCGCTTGGCAAAGAAAAACCCGCCGGCCAGAAGGCCGACGGGAATCAGGTATCGCAGTGAGCGGGTCATTTGCCTACGACGCGGTCGAGGATCACGTCGAAAATGAGGGTGCTGTTGGGCGGAATCGCGCCGGCGCGCTCGTTGCGATAGGCAAGTGACGAGCCAATGACGAGCTTGCGCTGCCCGCCAACCTTCATGCCGGCCACCCCCTGGTCCCACCCGGGAATTACACGACCGGCGCCGAGCTTGAACGAGATGGTACCCTGGTCGAACACGGCGCCCGTGGTGAGCATGCCGCGGTACGTGACAAAAATGGAGTCACCGCTGACTGCCTGCGCCCCGGTGCCTGCCGGGTTGTCGCGTGTGTACAGGTTGTCGCTCACCCTGCTCATCTGCGCGATGACCACGCCTGTGGACGTGGCGTACGACTCCACGGCGGGGTTCGACGGAATGTCCGGAGCGGTGCTCGCCGACGTACCGCACGCGGCGAGAAGTGCAGCCGAACCGGCGGCGAGCGTCAGGCGACGGGCAAACGGGCGAAGCGACTGGATAAGCGACATGTCCTGACAGATCCTGACCACGGGAAAGCGAGCGGACGCCGAGCGCGCCACGACTATCCCTGTAAAGATATCGGATTGGCGCCGCGGGTGAACGCCTGGGCGCCGAAACCCGCGACCACGGGGACCGAACGCCCGGGTGTCGTCACCAACTGGTTGCCGCCACCGGCTGCCTCCCTTACGCTCACAGGATCATGTGTGCCGTTCGCCGGACGCCAGCTTCAGGAAGCGACGATTTGATTTCCCTCGACACGCCGCCGGCGCCGGGCGGCTTGCTGGGCGAGCCCGTCGATGCCGCCGCCCGCCGCTTCATTCTGCAGCTGGCCAAGCAACTTCATCAGCATGGCACCCCCGCGCACCGACTCGAAGTCACACTGTCGGTACTCGCGCAGCGCCTTGGCGTGCGCGCCGAGTTCTTCTCCACGCCGACCAGCATCATGGTGGGCATCGGCGAGCTCGAACAGCAGCGTGTGCACCTGCTGCGCGTGGAGCCCGGTGAACCCAACCTCGGGCACCTGTCGCAGCTGGGAGAAATCGTGCGGCAGGTCATGGACCAGCAGATTACGCCCGCCGAAGGACTGCACCGCATCGACCGGATGGATGCGGCGCCCAAGCCGTATCCACTGTGGCTGGTGCTGCTGGCCTTCGTGTGTGCGTCGGTGGCGATTGCCTGTTTCCTCAAGGTGCGGGTGGGCGACCTGGTGGTGGCCTCCGTGCTTGGCCTTGTGACGGCCATTACCGCCCTCTCGGCGGCGCGCTCGGAGAACACGAGACACGTCACCGAACCGTTGGCCGCGTTTATCGTGAGCACGCTGGCATTCACCATCGACGGCGTGCTGGGCACTCGAACTGGTTACGCCACCAGCCTCGCGGGGCTGGCCATTCTGCTCCCCGGGCTCACGTTCACCGTGGCGCTCACCGAGTTGTCTACGCGGCATCTGGCTTCGGGCACGGCGCGATTGAGTGGCGCCATTGTCACGTTTCTCGGTCTCGGGTTTGGGCTCGCGCTGGGCGCCAAAGCCGGTGGTGCGGCCGGCGCCGCCCTCCGCGATTTGCTGCCCATGCTGCACGGGGCGCTGCCGCGCACCGCGCTCCCGCCCTGGGCCGAATGGGCCGGCCTGCTCATTGCCCCGTTGGCGTTCACCGTGCTGCTGAGTGCCCGCAAGCAGGATGCACCGCTCATCGTGATTGCCTGCGCGGCGGCCTATGTGACCAGCAAGTTCGCCGGCGCCGCCGTGGGTGAAGAGCTGGGCGCGTTCCTGGGCGCGTTTGTGGTGAGCGCTGGCAGCAACGTGCTCGCCCGTGTACGCCGGCGCGTGGCCATGGTGACGCAGGTGCCCGGGCTACTCATTCTCGTGCCCGGCAGCATCGGCTTCCGCAGTGTGACCTCACTGCTCGGCCAGGAAATCGAAACCGGTATTCAGACCGGTTTTCGCGTGGCGATCGTTGGCATCTCTCTCGCCGCCGGCATTCTGGCGGGCAACGTAGTCACGCGCGCGACCAACCGCATCCGCAACTGAACGCGGGCGCCCTACTCCGCGGGGCGCAACGTGTTCACGGTGCGTATGAACGCCGGCCGTGCCCACGCCAGCAGCGCCGCCGCGATGGCCATACCTACAACGGTGGTAATGGCAAGGCTGTAGCGCAGCGCGAGTGGATTTCCGAATACGTGGTCGGTGAGCAGCGCCACTGCTGTTGGGCCGAGAGCGCCGGAGACGAGATTGACCACCAACTGGTAAATCGCGCTGCCTTGCCCACGCATGTGCGGAGGCATGGCTTCGGCGATGGCCGCATTGGCGGCTCCCCACGGCATGGCGGCGAATACGTTCACCGGTATCAGCAGCGCGGCCACCAGCGTGGCGTTGGGCACCAGCGGATAGAGCCCCGCGAACAGCAGCATCGACAGCGCGCCCAGCAACCCGACGCGCAGCGGCGCATCGACATGCCCTCGCCGCGCCCACGCGTCATTGAGGCGCCCGCCGAGCATCACGCCAATGGGGCCAATGGTGAAGGTGAGCACGCCTTGCAGGGTACCCGCCTGCTGCACCGTCCATCCGTGTGTACGAATGAGGAACGTGGCAAGCCAGAAGCCAATGGCGTAGTTCACGCTGGCCGATGCCGCGAAGCCGAACGAAATGGCGCCAACGGTGCGCGCGTTTCGGCGCACGTAGCGCAGGACTTCGGCGAAGGTGGTATCGGGAGAGGCGCTGGTCGATGAAGGCGCGACAACGACTGGCGCATCGCGGCGCGGCTCGCGAATGGTGAGCGCCAGCAGGGCAATGAGCAGTCCGGGCAGGCCAACCCAGAAGAACACGGTTTGCCACGGATGAATGGCGCCCACCAGCGGCAGTGTCACCAGCCCCGGCGTATCGACGCGTCCTACCACGTAGGCGCCGAGCGCATACGCCACACCGGAGCCGGCGAACGTGCCCACCATGTAGGTGCTCATGGCGGTGCCGAGTTGTCTGCGCGGAAACTGGTCGGCGATGATGGACACCGCGGCGGGGCCAAGTGTCGCTTCGCCAACACCCACACCAACGCGCGCCACGAAGAGCTGTCCGAAGGTTCGCGCCACGCCGGTGGCTGCCGTCATGAGGCTCCACACGGCCACACCAATGGCCACGATGTGCGGTCGCACGCCGCGATCGACCCACCGTCCAATGGGGAGCCCCAGCACGGAGTAGAAGAGCACGAAGCCAAGCCCAGCCAGCAGGCTGACCTGCGTGTCGGTGACGTGCAGGTCGCGCTTGATGGGCTCGACAAGCAGCGACAGGATTTGCCGGTCGACGAAGCCGGAGACGTTGGCCAGCGTGAGTACCGCCACGGCGTACCAAGCGCGGTTCAGGCTGGGCGTCGACGGCGGAGTCGAGGAGTGCGGAGTGTCGGACACGCGGGAAAGCTGACCTCCGACTCACATAAATGCATGGGGTGTCCGTATTTTTCGGGATGCTTCAGCTGCCTGCCGTGATTGCGTCCGCCGCCGTGCCCGACGTCCCCGATGATGCGTGGGACGAGATGTTCGATCGCGCCGTGGCCAGCGGCACGTTGCACCCGTTGGAGGCGAGCTTTGCCCGCGGTCTTCCAATAGCTCGACGTGCCACGTTTCTGGCCGGGCGTCAGGCGCTGCGACAGGCACTTGCTGCACTGGATGGGAACAGCCGCGGCTACGATGCGCCTATCCTGCGCACCCCGCGGGGCGCCCCCGCCCTGCCCCGCGAACTGGCCGGGTCGATTACGCACAAGCGCTCACAAGCCATGGCGGCCGTCGCGCCGCGAACCGGGTCGCTGCAACACCTGGGCATCGACCTCGAGCATCGCCCAACCGAGGCAGACCTCACGCGTCCATCGATTGCACGCAAGATCCTCACGGCCCGCGAGTTCGCCCAGGTGGCACAAACGGGTCACGACACGCTCGCCGGGCGCGAGCTGGTGCTGGTGCACTTCGCGCTCAAGGAAGCCGTGTACAAAGCCATCGACCCGTTCGTTGAACGCTACGTGCGCTTTACCGAAGTTGAGCTCGAGCTGACGCAAGGACAGGCGGAGGTGACGCTGCTGCTCCCCGAGCCAGCAGTAGCGGCGGTACGCGTGCAGGCGGGGTGGCGGATTGACGGCGAGTGGATTGAGGCGTGGGCGTCCAGTCACGTGTAACGGTGATGGCCGTCAACAGCAGACGGCAGACGGCGGGAACCACAGCTCGCAGACGGAAGGCATTCGGTACAACAACACGTCGGCCGGCGCTGCGCGCCGCCGCCGATACGGAACCACAAAGGACATCGGGCGCACCGCGAAGCGGCTGCGCCCGTTTTTACCATATCCCCGCCATCCCCCATCTGCAGTTCCTGCCGTCCCCCGTCTGCGGTTTAACCAACAAGCCCTCACACCACCCCCCGTCTCGCCGTGTGCCGCGCCACCCCGCCGAACAGGTACCGCTTCACGCTCACCACATCGAACCCCTCCGCGCGCAGCAACTCGCTGAACGCGTCGTCGCTCATGAATTGCTGAATGCTACGCGCGATGTAGCCGTACACCACCGGATCACGGTGCCACAGGTATCCCACCATATCGCCCGCCAATTGCAGATAGGTGAGGAACGCCATGCGCCACGGCGCAAAACTCGGGCGATAAAAGTCGAGCGTGACCAGCACACCACCAGGGCGCAGTACGCGCGCCATTTCGCGTACAGCCACACGCGCATCGGGGACATTGCGCACCGCATAACTCGCCGTCACCACATCGACGGACGCATCGGCCTGCGGTAGCGCCATCATGTCGCCCACCATGGGGGCCACAACGTCTGCCAGATCGGCGTCACGCGTGGCGAGCCGACGCTCAGCCTGTTCGATCATGCGCGGCGAGGCATCGAGCGCCTGCACCCGCACCCCAGGCCAAAGTCGCGCCAGGGCCACCGCCAGGTCACCAGTGCCGGTGGCCAAGTCGAGCGCCTGTTGCACCGGGCGCAGGCGACGCGCCGATTCGCGCACAGCGTCGATGGCCTCGCGCTTCCACTGTGCGTCCATGCCGAAAGAGAACCACCGCGTGAAGCGATCGTAGCGCGGCGCGATGATGTCGAACATGGGCGTCACGAACGCCTGCTTGAGCGCCGGGTCGGCAAGATGCGCATCCACATCGAGCGTGCGGAGCAACCGCTCTGGCGTCGGGGTATATTCCGTCATCGCATCGAACGTAACACCGCGCCCCACGTCAACGTGCCTGGCTTTTCATATCGCCGCCCAACGCCAAGTGCCGCCGCGCCGCGCCGCCCACACGGCTTCGTGAGTCTCGGCACGCTCTCGCTGGTACTCGTGGCCTGCGCCTGCGCCCTGCTCGTGGGCCAGCGTCTGGCGCAACGCGAAGTGGCCGCCAAGCTCGGTACGGACTTCGGTGTGGTAGCCGGTACCGACACGGCCCCGTCGGCGGCGCTTACGGCACAGCAGGCGTTGGGGAGCGCCACCGCACGCGACCTGGCCGGTAAAACCGTACCGCTGATCGTAAAGGGGCAGCCCGGCATCGTGATGCTCAGCTCGCGCACCTGCAGCTGGTGCAAAAAAGCGCTCAAGGATTTCGGCAACATGGCCGACGGCCGCCCCGTGCCGCGCCTCACCGTGCTCACGCTCGAAGGGGCCGCTGAAGGCGTGCCCATGCTCGAGCAGGAAGGGTTGCGCGGCGCGCGCCTGCTGGGCCCCGCCGGCAGCAAGGAACAGGCGCTATTGCTCTTCCGCTATCCGGGCACGCCCACCTTCGTGGCAGTCGACCGCAACGGCCGCGTGGTGCACACCATTCCCGGTTATCCGGTCCAACCCGAATTGCTGCGCCTGTTCAACGTGATGGTGGGCGACAGCGAGACGCCGTAACCGCTAGCTCGCACGCACCCGCTGCACGCGTTTCCACTCCACCACCATCAGCACCGTCAGCACGGTAATGGAAACCGCGGAGATGGCGCACCAAGGGCAGAATCCCTTGAGAATGATGAACTCGGCGTACTTGAGACGCAGCGTGAAGAGAAAGGCCGGAAAGACGAGCAGTTGCAACAACCGCGCCGGCCAGGCTTCGTCTTCGAATTGGGTGAGCGAACCAATGGTCGCCACCAGAAACACCAGCGAATAGCCGACGGCGCCAATGAGCGCCACATCGACGCCCATGAACCACCCGTAGCGGCTTCCCTGGATGTACTCGCAGCCGCCGGCCCCGCCACAAGCGAGTGACCCGGCCAACCCGATCTTCCACATGTGGAGATAGGTGGCCACCAAAGCGTTCAGCAGGGCGATGAGTGCGATGAACTTGCGAATGCTCACGAAGTGCTCGGCACGATGAAGATGAGCGGACCGGACACTGCCGCCGGCCCACGTGAATCCTAGACACGTGACGGGACCGTGCGCTATCGGCAAGCGCGACGCCGATGTAGCTTCGCGCGCCATGACGCCACGAACTGCCACCTCGACATCCGATGCACTCCAGGCCACCCGCGCGGTTGCGGCGAAGCGCTGGCGACTCGCCGCGACCCTCACCGCGATTATGGTGTTCGTCTACTTCGGGTTCATTGCGCTGGTGGCATTCCGCCCGGCCCTGCTGGGCACGCTCGTGAGCGACGGGCTGAGCGTGGGCATCGTGCTGGGCGCCTGCGTCATCGTGGCGGCCTGGGTGCTCACGTGGACCTACATCTCGTGGGCCAATCGCGTATACGACCCGGCGCTCGCGGCACTGAAGGCGCCCACCGGGGCTACCGAGAACCATGAAAGCAACGCGGGGGCACGGTCATGACGCCGCAGGCACCGGCGGCTGCGGCCACTTCATTCGGCACGCCCGATCCGGTCGCGATCGGGTTCTTCGCGGTGTTCATCTGCGTGACGCTGGGCATTACCTGGTGGGCGGCACGACGCACCCAAACCGCCGAACACTTCTATGCCGCGGGGCGCTCGGTGACGGCCGGCCAGAACGGCTTTGCCCTGGCCGGTGACTACATGAGCGCGGCGTCGTTCCTTGGCATCGCCGGCCTCGTGTCTACCAGTGGCTTCGACGGGCTCATCTACTCCACCGGCTGGTTAGTTGGCTGGCCGGTGGTGCTGTTTCTCATCGCCGAGCCGTTGCGCAACCTTGGCCGCTACACCTTCGCGGATGTAGTGGCGGCCCGTCTGAATCCCGTGCCCGTGCGCATCAGCGCCGCTTACGGCACGCTCGCCACCATTGCCTTCTATCTCATCGCGCAGATGGTGGGCGCGGGCAGTCTCATCCGGCTGCTGTTCGGCATCCCGTACGAAACGGCCGTGATGATCGTGGGCGTCGCCATGATGGGGTATGTGCTGTTCGGCGGTATGCTGGCCACCACCTGGGTACAGATCGTGAAGGCGGTGCTGCTGTTGGGCGGGGCGGCGCTGCTGGCGTTCCTGGTGCTGGCCAAGTTCGGCTTCGACCCGCGCGCGCTGTTTGCCGCCGCTGCCGCGCAGCAGGGCGCTGGCGTACTCGCCCCGGGCAAGCTGGTGTCCAACCCGCTCGACGCCATTTCGCTGGGAATGGCACTCATGTTCGGCACTGCCGGACTGCCCCACATTCTCATGCGCTTCTACACGGTGCCCGACGCCGTGGCCGCCCGAAAGTCGGTGTTCATCGCCACGGGGCTCATCGGCCTGTTCTACCTCATGACGTTTATTCTGGGCTTCGGCGCCATGGTGCTGGTGGGGCCCGACGTCATCAAGAGCATCGACGCGGGTGGCAACATGGCGGCCCCCATGTTGGCCGAACTGCTGGGCGGCCGTCCGTTCCTTGGCTTTATCGCCGCCGTGGCCTTCGCGACCATTCTGGCCGTTGTGGCCGGGCTCGCACTGTCGGGCGCCGCGGCCATCTCACACGACCTCTGGTCGAGCGTCATTCGCAAAGGCCACCCCAAGCCCGGCGAAGAGCTCAAGGTGGCGCGGCTGGCCACGATTGGCCTGGCGCTCGTGGCGATCGCCCTCGGTGTGGCGTTCAAGGGGCAGAACGTGGCGTTCATGGTGGGGCTCGCCTTCGCGATTGCCGCCAGTGCCAACTTCCCGGCGCTGGTACTCAGCGTATTCTGGCGGCGTACCAGCACAGCGGGCGCGGCCGCGAGCATGGTGGTCGGGACTACCGCCACGCTGCTGCTCATCACGCTGTCACCGGCCGTGCAGATCGATCTGCTGCACAAGAGCAGCGCCTTCTTCCCGCTCAAGAACCCGGCGCTGGTCACCATTCCGCTGTCGTTCCTCACGGGCATTCTGGTGTCGCTGCTCGCCCCCGATGCCAACGGCGACCAGCGCTACACCGATCTCGAGCGTCGGCTCCTGTTGGGGACCGACTGACGGCGACCGTTCCTTTCTGAGGAATTCGCCCCGCGCACTCAAGCTCGGCAATTTCGTCCTACTGCTCAGCTTCGGTCACTCGGCAGGATTCACCAGACTCAGCCGCTAGGCAGAAATGACCGCCTCACAAAACTTGCTTTGACTCACGCGGTTATACCACCCGGCAATGAAAATACCTAAAGCATTAACCAGCATACACTTGAACCGATTATCCACAGCGCCCGCCGAGAGCAGAAACGTGTCCCGAAGGCGTTTGGCACGACCCATGCTCTACAGTACGGTTGCCGCACCAGCACAGGCTGGTGGGCGCGGTGGGGTGAGCCGACGACGGCCATGACCTCCGCTGGCCTCTGTGGAATCTCTCCATGCTCGACCGACTCGCCTTGCGCACTGCATTCTGGGGCCTCCTGGCCCTCGTATCCGGCGGCACCGTTCTGGTGTCGGCCGGAATGCTTACGCTGCCCAGCTTCGTCGCAGCCGCACCCTTTCTGTCAGCACTCTCGCTGCTGATTGCGGTGGCCGGATGGCGCTTGCTGCACCGGGAACTCCTCCGGCGCATGCAGGATGATTCGGTACTCGAGGCACGCGTACGACGGCTGCAGGACGCGATGCAAGGCAGCATGGACGCCATGGTGCTTCTCCGTACGGTCCGCGACCGCGAGGGAGAAATCGTGGACTTCGAGATCACGGACGCCAACGCCCGCGCCGCTGCACTGCTCTACCGTCACTCCACGCAAATGCCGGGGCTGCGGCTGCGTCGTGACCTCACGCCCTTTGGCGACTCGCTGTTTCAGCGCTACAGTGAGGCAGTCACGTTCATGGCGCCGGTAGCCGAAGACACACGCGTGCATCGACGCTTCCTCAAGGCCAGCTGGGTACGCCACCAGGCTACGCCCACCAGCGATGGGCTGGCCGTAACGCTGCACGATATTTCCGCGCAAAAGCGCGAGGAGCTGCGGCTGCGCAAGGCGTCGCTCACCGACGATCTCACCCGCCTGCACAATCGCCGTGGCTTCATGTCGCTGGCCGAGCAGCAGCTGCGCCTGGCGCGGCGTCAGGGCAAGGACGCGGTGGTGATGTACGTGGATATGAACGGGTTCAAGGAACTCAACGACACCTATGGCCATGGGGTGGGCGACCGCGCGCTGATCGAGGTGGCCCGGTTGCTGCGCAGCACCGTGCGTGACTGCGATGTGGTCGCGCGCCTCGGCGGCGACGAATTCACGGTGCTGGCACTCGATGCGGACGGCTACGGCGCGCGCGCCATTCAGAAGCGCATTGAAGAACAGCTCTCGATCCTCAACGCCACCGGCACCTTGCCCACACAGATCGGGCTGACCATTGGGCACACGCGGGTCCGCCCCTCTGATCCGGCCAGCATCAACGAACTGCTCGCACGGGCCGACCAGCTGCTTTATGCGCGCAAGCGTCGCCGTGCCCTCACGGTGGCGGTAGGCAACGCGAAGCCCATGCGGGCGCCGCGTCGCACGCCGCGCAACATCCCCACGGTGCCCATCCCCGCCGATGTGGCGGCCGTGGCCATCGCGGCAGCGCGCACCCTGCCCTCACCCATCACGACCGTCAACATCCCGACCCTACCGCCGGCGCTCTCGATGGAGCGCGGCGTTACCAGTTCGGCGTAACCGACTCTGTGGGCTCGTCTTCCTGGGCGCCTTCGATGAGGCGGCGCCACCAGGGACGCTGATCTTCCGCACGGCGTGTCGCCCGCACCACCTGGCGCCACGCCGCGCGCATTTCCTGCGCGTCGTGGAAGCGATCCTCCACGCGCTGCGCAAGTCCGCGCGCGATCCAGGAACCCAGCTCCTCGGGGAAGCCGTCTTGCAGCAGCTTCTCCGGCAGCGTGTCCGACAGCTGCTGCGCCAAGATGTACTCGGCCGGTCCGTCGCCAAATGGCGGTCGCCCCGTGAGCACGTAGTACACGATGCTGGCCAGTGCGTAGAGGTCGGTAGCCGGCCCCTGCGCCTCTCCCAGCAGTTGCTCAGGTGCCGCGAACGACGGCGTGCCCGAGGTGCCGACCTTTTCGTCGCCCAACGCGTACGCAATACCGAAGTCGCCGATACGCCACCGACGGTAGCGATCGATGAGGATGTTCTCGGGCTTGAGGTCGCGGTGAATGATGCCACTGCTGTGCGCAGCATCCATGGCTTCGAGCACCTCGTCCACCTGCGGCGCAATTTCCTCGAACGGACGCGCGCCACTGCGAGCCACGAGATTCGCCACCGAGCCGCCTTCGGCGAGCTCCATGGTGTACCACACCACGCCGCCGCGACCGTCGGTATCGTAGATCGGCACGATGGCCGCGTGTGCCAACTGGGCCGCCAACCGCGCCTCACGCCGGAAGCGCGCCACCGCCACGTCGTCCTTGGCGATATGCGGATGCAGCACCTTGATGGCCACTTCGCGCGACAACGACAAATCGCGTGCGCGCCACACACTCCCGAACTGGCCGGTACCAAGAGGTGCCAGAATTTCGTAGTCGTCGGCGGTCGCCCAGCGCAGTCGCCCTTCGGCGCTATCGAACGCCTTGGGCAGTTCGTCGCCTTCGGGTGCAATGAGAATGGGGCGCACCGACACGTTGCGATCGAGCTCACGCAGCATGGTGGCGATGCTCGGATAGCGATCGGCCGGATCGACGGCCAATGCGCGTTCGAGCACCGACGCGAGTGCGTGCGGACAATCGCTGCGCAGCAACGCGAGTGGTGGCACATCGCGTTCCGGCGGCGTTTCCCCGGTGAGCATGACGAACAGCATGGCGGCCAACTGCCACTGGTCACTCGCGGCGGTGGGCTTCCACTCGCCGCCATTCCACTCGGGGGCCCACGGTGTGAACGCCGGATCGGGAGTAAGGCCAACAGGACGCTGATCGCGCGGCAGCACCCACTCCCAGCCGAGCAGCCATAAACGGCCACCGGGCGTGAGCCACACGGTGCTGGCCGACACGGCGCCGTGTGCCGCCGCCGTATCGTGCAGATACGCCAAGGTACTGCCCGCTTCGCGTAAAACCTGAAACCCGGCCTGAATGGAATCGGGACCAAGTCGCGACACGCGCGAATGCACCGTTTCACCACTGATCCAGCGGCGCAGATAGCCCGGCCCGCGCCGGCTCTCCTGATGCGACGCCCAGTAGTGATACGTGGTGGGAATGGACGGGTGATTGCGGTGCGCCAAGGCGCGCGCCTCGTGCCGCAGCCACTCGGCGTGCGCCTCATCGGGAATGCTCACCAACGACAGCGACCGCCCCAACGCGTCGACCACTTCCTGATAGTGACGATGTTCGCGGCGAATGGCTTCGTCTCCCCATGTCCAGCCCGGTGGCAGCTGCCACCCCTCCAGATGCGGCGGTGGCGAGGCCGTGAGCGTCTGGTCGGAAGAGATGGGGGAATCGTCCATGCCCAAGTTTAACGCGGGGCGGGCTCGGATGCTTCCATGGGCGCGCGACTGGTGTAGACGAGGCCGATGCGAACCGTGGTCCCCCGGCCGGCACCGCTGGTCACCCCGATCGTGCCGCCCCACCCTTCGATAAGTCGACGGCTGATGGCCAGGCCCAACCCGCTGCCGCTGGTTCGGGTCGAGAAGTGCGGTTCAAACACGTGAGGCAGCACGTCGGGTGCGATGCCGCTGCCGTCGTCGGTGACCTCCAGCAGCAGTTGCGCTGCCTCCCGGCGCGCGCTCAGCGTAACCATAGTCGCCCCAGCCAACCGCGCGTTTTCGAGCACGTTTATCAGCACCTCCCGGAGTTCGTCCCGCTGCGCGAGCGCCACCAACGATTCGTGTTCGGGAAGCTCCAGCTGCCACGAGACGCGCTGTCCCTGTTCGGCATGGTCGCCCAGCCGCTCGAGGGCCACCACATCGCGCACCACGGCAGAGACATCCACCGGCACCGCCGGCGCCCGCTCCGAGGGTGCCGTGCCGTAGCGACTGAACGCGCGCGCGATTTCGTCGAGGTGATCGATCTCTTCGAGCACGCGCCCCACGTTGCGATCAAGGATCTCGCCAAAGTCGCTTCGCCCGTCACGGTACGCGCGGCGCAAATGCTGTACGCCCAGGCGAATGGGGGTGAGCGGGTTCTTGATCTCGTGGGCAACCTGGCGGGCCATTTCGCCCCATGCCAGAACCCGCTGCGCCGTAGCGAGATCGGTGATGTCGTCCACGGTCAGCACCGCACCCGTGGGCAGGCGCGTAAGTCGGGCCTGCAACTGCCGACCACTCACCGTAAGCTCGAACGCTTCTTCGTCTGACGTTGCGGCCAGAAACCGGGAGCACTGCGCGGCCAACGGCGCCAGCGCCGGCGGCAGCACCGACAAGGCCGCGCCTCGCTGTCGCACATCCTGCCCCAGCAAGGCACCCGCCCGCGGGTTGGCCAGAATGATCTCCCCCGTGGGCAAGAGCGCGAGCACGCCGCTGGCCACGTTCTGCAGAACGGCCTCGGTACGCCGTTGCGCGGCCTGCAACGCGGCCTGACTGGTCTGGAGATCGTCGGCCATGCGCGAAAAGGCGCGGTACACCGGCGCGAACTCCGAGGCCGGGGCGGTACCCAACAACGGCGCCGGGCGCCCGGCCGCCAGATCGAGGGCGGCTTCGCGCAGCGCCCCCACCGGGCGTGCCAGCGAACGCGCCGCGATGCCGCTCGACCAGATGGCGGCCACGGCACCAAGCATGGTGGCAAAGATCACGAGAATGCCGAGATCTTCGCGGCGATCGTCCAGGGCGAATTCGTTGCCGCGGGCGGGCGTGGCGAGCACACTCACCGATGCCCCCGGCGTTTCCAGCGACGCGCCGCGCGTAATCAGACGGAATCCCACCAGCGCGCGCGTGGGGCCGGTGATCAATCGGCGCGTCGTGAAGACATCCTCGCTGCCCATGTCGTCAGTCGTCAACGACACCGGCAGCAACCGTCCCAACGGGGCGAGCGCATCGAGGAGGGGATCGCTGGCCTGCCCCAACACGCCATCGCGATACAGGAACAGGGGGGCGCCGGTGCTCGACGGCGAAGCGCCCAGTGCCCGCGTCTCCTGTTCGGCCGCCGCCACGCGCAGGGTTTCGCGGACGAGCAATTCACGGGTGGCGCGATCGTCTTCCTGCAGTCGATACCAGGCCCACAGGGCGAAAATGGCGGCTGGCGCAATGAAGAAGCCCAACAGCGCACCTGACAGTTGCACGCGGTACGAGCGGCGCCAGCGAGCACGACGCACCGCCACGAGTCGCCCGAGGGCGCCATCGGCAATGGCCGTGACCGACCAGATGAGCAGCACGACCAGCACGTCGAACATCACCAGCAGTGCCCCGCGCGGCAGCAGCACATCGAGGCCACCCAGATCGACCTCGACGTGCACACGATTCACATCCTGCCCTTCGCCGGCCACGCCATCACCATGCAGGGCATTGCCGCGTCGGCGCCACGTAAGGGTCGGTTCCACTCGATCGCCCGGCATCGCGGCGCTGAGCGACAGTCGATACGGTAGCTCGCGGCCACGCTCGCCCGACACACCGATGAACGACGAGAAGGGATCGGTGGGGAGCAGACTCGTGCGCGGCGGCAACGCAATGGTGGTCACGGTGCCGTCGGGGGCTGGAACGGCCGCGAGCAGCATGCGCCGCAAGCCGTCGCGCGCCTCGCGAAACTCCACGGCGCCATTCTCACGTGCCATCATGGCCACGTACGACTGCGCATCGATGGTGTCGAGCACCGGCGCCAGTTCGAGCACCGTAACCGGGGTATCGAGCGACGACGGGCTCCATCGGGCGAGCCGAGCGGCATAACCAGCCCGCGCAAGCTCGCTGGCGGCATAGCGCCTGAGCAGCACATCACTCGTTTGCACGGGACGCACTTCGTCGCGCAGGCTGATGGCAAACCGTTCGAGCAGGCGCTGCGCATCGAGGTCGCTTTCACCAATGCGCTGAATGTCGTGCTGCGCGAGTGCCGTACGCGCGCGCACCGTGGCGCCCCACGTGAGCGTCGACGCGCCCGCGCCGGCCACCACGGCCGCCGCCACTACCTGTGACAGACCACGCCGCGTCAGCGCCAAACACACAATGGCGGCCACCCACGGCACCGGATACCACCCGGGCCACGAACCCGGACTATCCCACAGTGCCGGCGCGGCCACCGCACTCAAAAGGGCCGTGAGCACGGCCACCGCCGGCGGAAGACCGCGGCGCCGTGCCAACGCCGTCTGCCCCGCCGAGGCCGCGGCCAGCAATACCGTGACCCCTACGAGGGCGAGGGCAAGTTGCCATGCCATCCAGAGCCCGAACCCAGCCCCGGTAGGCGGGAGGGTGATGCCGCGCGCCAGATCGCGGAGCAGGAATGGCCCGCCAGCGGCGGTGATGATGACGAGCGCAATGGCCACCGGCCTCGACGGCCGTTGCAGTGTCGCCCGCAGTGCGAAGAGCAGTACGGCCAGCGCCAACGCGGCCGTGACGAGCAGGGCCATGACCGTCGAACTGAGCGGGCCGCCCATGGGTGCGAAGTAGCTGCGCGGATCGAAGAGGCTCGAAAGGTTTGAAAGCCCCGACAAGGGCGCCATGGCCACCGTGAGCAACACGGCGGCGGCGGCGGCCACACGTTCGATCGTACGGGCCGGGCGCCGCCAGGCCACCACAAGGAAAGCCACCACGGCCACGAGCAGCGCGGCACTGCTGCGTGCGCGGGCCCGCTGTTGCAGGGCCAGTCGGGTCTCGCCCTCTGTATAGGTCGTGGCGTGCACGCGTGCGAGCGTGCGCGTACCATCGCGCACGAGAACCGCGGTTTCCCCGGGGGCCACGTTGGTGCTGTCGGGCGACTCCACCCGCGTGTGCGCCACATCGATGTTGCCAGGCAGCGTCTGCAACAGGGTGCGCGTGAAGCGATCGGCGGGCGGGGCGGACGTCACGAGCGCCGTGCTTACGACTTCAATGGCGCTGTCGGCCGATCGCGCGCGAGCAACCAGTGACGAATGGAAAGGCCCGTCGACCATGACGACACCAGGCTCGCCTCCCGGGCTCACCGGCGTGTGCATTTGTCCCGTGCGCGCCACTAGCACACCACGCCGAAACACCAGCATGGCCGACTCGATTTCCGGTGAAAGCGGCGGGTTGATCCCCACGGGGGCGCCGGTGAGGGCCCGGGCCACGAGCGCGCTGTCGGTGGCCGCCAGTTCCACCGCGCTTCGCAGCGACCAAGCCACCTCACTCACGCTCTCCGCGACCCGCCGGGCCCGATCCTCGCGCTCGTCGGCCGACCACGCGCCCCAGTCGCGGCGAATGGATTCGAGGGTGGCGGTATCCGCCGCGCCGAGCAGACATCCCACCGACAGGGCGGCCACGGCCACCACCGCCACCGGTCGCGGGCGTCGCACCTGTGAAAGAAACCAGGCGGCCGCAATCGTGCCGGCCATAGCGATCAGGAGTCGCAGCCACCCAGGCTCCTGCTGCCAGAAGGCCAGCGCGACCACGGCCACGGAACTGCTGGCCACCCACGCCGCCGGCCAGCGGTCGGCAGTGGGAACAGCGGGGGGCGGCAGCGGTGCGGAGTCAGCCATAGCCCCAGAATACCCCGACGGGTTCCCGGAGGCGAAGGGGGACCCCTTTTCAGTTATCATTCAATGATGCGTCCGATTTTCCTGCGGTTCGTCCCCGCCGTACTTGCCCTGCTTGCCGGCCCCTTCGGGCCGGCCGCGGTGGCCCGTGCGCAGCAGCCCCGTCTCGACGTGGGCAGCTTCACGATCACCATCAACGGGCATCGGGCGGGACGGGAGCAGTTTTCCATCCAGCGCATCACGTCGAACGACGGGGGCACGGTCGAACTCCGCTCGGAGTCGGCAGTAGGCGAAACGCGCACCGCCATGCGGCTCGAGGCCGATTCGGCCGGCACGCCCGTTCGGTATTCGGTGGAGGCGCGCCGTGGCGCCGAGCAAACGCTCCGGCTGGGTGGCCAACGCGTGCGGGGGCGCTTTGCGACGTTGGCCCGCAGCGTGACCGGAGAAGCGGCGCGCGAGTACCTCCTCCGCCCCGGGGCCGTCGTGCTGGAAGACGATGGGATCGTGCAGTACGCCCTGCTCCTCCGCGGGCGGCAACTCGACGAAGGCGCCGGCATCACTCTGCCCTCGCTCACGCCGGTTGCGAACACCCAGGGCGCTGTACGCGTTGTTCTCGAGTCGAAGAGTGACGTGGTGGTGATTGCCGGTGCCCGCCGGGTGGCGCGCCGCTATCGCGTGGTCTCGGCGGCGGGCGAAACGCGTCTCGTGTGGGCCGAAGCCGAAGGGTTACTGCTGCGCCTCAGCATTCCATCGCGAGGGCTCGAAGCGCTTCGCGACGATGTGCCACGATGACATTGAAACCAACAGATCGGGGGGACCGTACGCCCCCCTGTCCTTCTTTTCTCCATTCTGCAACAACGCCATGAGAATTCCCGTGAGATCTCACGTGCTCGCGCTCGCGATCGCCTGCTCGGCTGGGGCATTGGCCCCGTCGGTTGTCGTCGCCCAGACGCCGTCGCCCACTCAGGGGAACGTCCTGACGCTGACCGACGCCCTCACGCTGGCCCGTCGCAACAACCCGGTCCTGGCCAACTCGGTCAATGCCCGTCGCACAGCGGCGGCCAACGTCCGGGCGGCCAACGGGGCCTTCCTGCCCAACGTGAACTCGAGCTTCGGCGGCGGCTATCGCGAAGGTCGCCAGACGTTCTTCCAGGGTCAGGGTTTCGGCTCCACCAACGACCAGCTGTCCACCGACGCCAGCGCCAACGCCAGTCTTAACCTGTCGATGGGCGCGCTCAATGATCGCCGCGCGGTGAAGGCCGAGCAGGAAGCCACGGAGTCCGATATTGCGGCGGCCGAAGTCACGGTACGTAACAACGTCATTACGCAGTATCTGGCGGCCCTGCAGGCACAGGCCAGCGCTACGCTGCAGGATACGCTACTGGCCACCACCACCGCCCAGTTGCAGTTGGCGCGGGCGCGATTGCAGGTGGGATCGGGCACACAGCTCGACGTGCAGCGTGCGGAAGTGGCCGACGGCCAGCAGCGTGTCGCCTCGCTGCGCGCGCACAATACGGCACAGGTGGAAGTGGTGCGGCTGTTCCAGCAGATCGGGGTCGACCCCATGCCTGGCACCACGCTCGACCCCAACATTCCGGCTCCGCCAACCATCGAGCTGCAGTCTGTGCTCGATATGGCCAAGCGGGCCAATCCGGCCCTCGGCGCGTTCAAAATGCGCGAGGAATCGGCGCGCCGGCAGGTGAGCTCGGCCAAGAGTGGCTATTACCCCTCGCTTTCGCTGTCGGCCGGTGTGTCGGCGTTCACCAACCGGTTCACCAACACGAACCAGCTCATCGACCAGTCGCGCAGCAGCATTGCCAGCTCGCGTTCTTCCTGCATTCGAGCCGAAGAGGTGCGGGCGCGTCTGCAGCTGGCCAACAATCTGGCCGCGTGCGAGGCTCTGGCCTTCACGCCGGCTCAGGAGCAGGCCATTCGCGATTCGCAGGGCAAGTACCCGTTCGACTTCACGCGCAATCCGTACAGCGTGTCAGCCAGCCTCTCGCTGCCGCTGTTCAATGGGTTCCGCCGCGAGCAGCAGATCGAGCAGGCGCAGGTGCAGCAGCGCAATGCGCAGAACAACACGCGCAGCCAGGAGCTGCGGGTTACCGCCGACGTCACCGCCGCCTATCTGCAGCTGAACACCGCGCAGCAGACCGTGACGCTGCAGGAACAGAACGTGCGCACGGCGCGCACGGCCCTTTCGCTGGCGCAGGAGCGCTATCGCGTGGGCGCCATCAGCATCGTCGATCTGGTGCAGGCGCGTGGCGACTTCGAGCGCGCCGAGACAGATCGCATTACCGCCGTGTACGATGTGCAACGGGCGTTTGCTGCGCTCGAGAATGCCGTCGGTCGCCCGCTTCGCTAACAGAGACCATTCATGAACAAGAAAGCCAAGTACGGAATCGGCGGTGTCGTCCTCGTGGGTGTGGTTGCCCTCGCGGTAGTCGCCGCCAACAAGAACAAGACGAAGGCCACCGAAGTGCGAGTGGAAGCTGTGGAAACCCGCGACCTCGTAGCCTCGGTGACTGCGAGCGGCCAGATCCAGCCGCGCACCAAAGTCGACGTCTCTGCCGACGTGACCGGCAAGATCGTGCGCCTCGTGGTGAAGGAAGGCGAGATCGTGAAGAAGGGGCAGCTGTTGCTGCAAATCGACCCGGAGCAGGCCACGGCAGCGCTGCAGCGCGCCGAGGCGCAGCTGGCGTCGGCGCGAGCGCAGTCGGCGCAGGCGCGCGCCAACCTCATTCAGGCGCAGCGCAACTTCGAACGGTCGGCCGACATCCAGAAGCAGTCGCCGAACCTCGTCAGCGTCGAGCAGCTCGAACAGCTGCGCACACAGGCCGAAGTGAACAAGGCGCTCGCCGAAGCGGCCAGCTTCTCTGTTGAACAGGCCGTCGCTTCCGTGCGCGATGCACGTCAGGCACTGAGCCGCACCACGATTACGGCGCCCATGAGCGGCAAGATCACGCGCCTCAACGTGGAAGAGGGCGAAACGGCCATCATGGGTACGCTCAACAAGGATGCCGCGACGCTGCTCACCATCAGCGACATGAGCGTGCTGGAAACGAAGGTGAAGGTAGACGAGACCGACGTGGCGCGCATCAGCGTTGGCGATTCGGCGCTCATCCAGATCGATGCCTTCCCGGACACGACCTTCGTGGGGCGGGTGTTCGAGATTTCCAACAGCTCGGTGAACAAGGCCGCCGCGGGCGCGGCCACTGGTGACCAAGCCATCGATTACGAAGTGCGTGTACAGCTCGTGAACCCGCCCACCGATACGCGCCCCGACTTTTCGGCTACGGCGAAGATCGTGACGGCCAAGCGCGAGAAGGCACTGAGCATCCCGATCATCGCGCTTACGGTTCGTGAGAACGAAGACCTGCCAGCTGGTGATACCGCCGTGACCGTCGGCCGCCAGCCCACCAAGCAGGTCGGCAAGCGCGACGTGGAAGGCGTGTTCATCGTGGGCACCGACAACAAGGTCAGCTTCCGCCCCGTGAAGGTCGGCATCGCCGGCGAGCGTCACTTCGAAGTACTCGATGGTCTCAAGGCCGGCGAGCGCATCGTGGCGGGCACGTATCAGGCCATCCGCGAACTCAAGGACGGTGCGCTGGTCAAGGAAGCCGTGGCCGACGCGAAGAAGCCGGCGGAGAAGAAGTCGTGAGCACGCTCGCTGACATCGGCCTCAGCACCACGGGAGAGCGCCTGGCGGTTACAGCCAGCAATGGCGCCGCTCCCGGCCAGGACTGGGTGATCGTCACGCGTCAGCTCAAGCGGGAATACGACATGGGTGGCGAAATCGTCCGTGCCCTGCGCGGCGTCGATCTTGCCATCCGCCGCAATGAGTACGTGGCCATCATGGGGCCGTCGGGCTCCGGCAAGTCGACGCTCATGAATCTCATCGGCTGCCTCGACACGCCGAACGAAGGCGAGTACTGGCTCAACGGCATGCTCGTGAGCGAGATGAGCGACGATGCGCTGGCCCGGGTGCGAAACAAGGAAATCGGCTTCGTCTTCCAGACGTTCAACCTGCTTCCACGCGCCTCCGCCCTGCAGAACGTGGAGCTGCCGCTGGTGTACGCCGGCGTGTCGGCCGACGAGCGCAAGAAGCGCGCAACCGAGGCGCTCGAGCGCGTGCAACTCGGGCAGCGCATTCATCATCGTCCGAATGAGCTCTCGGGTGGTCAGCGCCAGCGTGTCGCCATTGCGCGCGCGCTGGTGAACCGCCCATCCATCCTGCTGGCCGACGAACCCACCGGTAATCTCGACTCCACCACCTCGGAAGAAATCATGAAGGTCTTCGAGGAACTGGCTCGTCAGGGACAGACGGTGGTCATGGTCACCCACGAACCCGACATCGCGGCGCATGCCCGGCGTGTGGTGGTGTTGCGCGACGGCGTCATTGCCAGCGACGAGCAGCGTGAAAAGTTCATCGAACGAGTCGGTCTGACACACTCAGCGCACTGATGCTTCGCTGAAACCGACAGTTCGTCGGAACGTACGGCACGGGGTCACCGCTTACCGCGAGGCCCCGTGCCGTTTTTCGATGCCATTCGATTGGCGCTCAACACCATCCGCACGCAAAAGCTCAAGAGCGCGTTCACGCTGCTCGGCGTTTGCATCGGCGTGATGTTCCTCATCTCTGTGGTCTCCATCGTCGAAGGGATGGGGCGCTACATGGAGGAGGATCTCATTGGCAAGCTGATCTCGGTGAATACGTTCGAACTCCGTCATCGCCCCAACATCAACATGGGCGATATCGACGAGGCCACGTGGGAAGAGTACCGCAAGCGTCCACGCCTCGACATCACCGACGTCGCGCCTGCCACGGCCAATCTGCCAGCCGACACACGCTGGTACCTGTACAGCGAAGACATGGTCATGGCGTCGAGCAGCACCAGCGGCAAACCGCGCCAGGTTCGCGGGCTCGCGGTGCAAGGGGCGTTCTTCGACATCAAGAAGATGGGCGTCACGCGTGGGCGGCTGCTGTCCGAACAGGAACTCGATCGCGGTGAGAAGTCGGTGGTCATCGGCATCGACGCCGCTGAGCGTCTGTTTCCGAACCTCGACCCCATTGGCCGCGAACTGAAGATGGGTGGTGTGCCCTACCGGGTGGTCGGACTCGCTGAGTCGCAGGGCAAGGTCATGGGCATGTCGTTCGACAACTTCGTCATCGCGTCGTTCCGTTCACCGGCGCGTCGCCTGTTGAACTCACGCCCGAACATCGTCGATGCGGTGGTCATCCAGTCGCCCAACGTGCCGGCCATGACCGAGAACATGGAACTGGTACGTGCCGCCATGCGCGGGCAGCGTCAGCTTCGCCCCGCGCAGAAAGACAACTTCTCGTTGCAGACCGCCGATTCAGCGCTCGAGTTCTGGAACAAGATCAAAGGCTATCTCGTGCTTGCGGGCGTTGCGCTGCCAGCCATCGGCCTGGTGGTAGGTGCGATTGTGATCATGAACATCATGCTGGTGGCCGTAGCCGAACGCACGCGAGAAATCGGCATTCGCAAAGCACTCGGTGCCAAGCGTCGTGACATTCTGCTGCAGTTCCTCATCGAAGCCTCGACCCTGGGAACGCTTGGCTCGGCCATCGGTGTGGCGCTCGGCATCGGTCTCGCCCAACTCATCGCTGCCGTGTCTCCCCTGCCGGCCAGCGTCGCGCCGTGGTCCATCGTGGTCGGCGTCGCCCTTGGTGCCGGCGTGGGCATCATTTCCGGGGTGTATCCTGCGAGCCGCGCATCGCGCCTCGATCCCATCATGGCGCTGAGACAGGAGTAACACATGAGTGCATTCTCCACGCGGCTGTCGGCCGTGAGCGAAGGGGTGCGCATCGCCATTGATGCGGTACGCTCCAACAAGGTGCGCGCCGGACTCACCATCCTCGGCATTGCGGTGGGTGTGTTCGTGGTGGTGGCCATCTCCGCCGCCGTGCACGGTATCAACGAATCGGTGGCCAAGGACTTCGCCAGCACCGGCCCCACGACGTTCTTCGTATCGCGCTACCCCATCAGCTTTGAGAATTGCGATGGCAGCGAGAACACCTGCAAGTGGCTGCGCAATCCGCCCATTCGCGGCGGAGAAGTCGAGGCCCTGCGCCGGCTGCCAACTATTGAAGCCGTTGGCGAGCGCCTCGATTGGGGCGCCAAGGTAGCGTACCGCAACAACCAGCTCTCCTCTACCAGTGTCGAAGGATACTCGGCGGAATGGACGCTGATCAGCGCGCCGGAAGTTTACCCTGGGCGTGCCTTCACGCAGTCGGAGGCCCGCACCGGCGCCCGGGTGGCGGTAATCAGCACGCTCATGGCCGAGCGCCTGTTCGCCGACAGCGATCCGATCGGCAAATCGATCACCATGAACGACGTGCCGTTCGAAGTGATTGGCGTGTTCAAGGACAACAGCAGCTTTCTGTCGGGTGGTGAACGCCCCAAGGCTGTGGTACCCATCACGGCGCTCATCCGGCACATCGGGGCGCGCGAAAGCAATGTAGGGCTGGCGGTGAAGCCGCGGGAAAGTCTCAACACCACGCTGGCGCGCGACCTTGCCATCGACGATGTCACCGCCACCCTGCGCGGCCTTCGTGGCGCGCGGCCGGCCGAAGAATCGAGCTTCGCTATCATCACCCAGGACAAGTTGTTCGAGACCTACAACAAGATCTTCGGGATGTTCTTTCTCGTGATGATCGCGTTATCGGGAGTGGGGCTCATTGTGGGTGGCGTGGGCGTGGTGGCCATCATGATGATCTCGGTAACCGAACGCACACGTGAAATCGGTGTGCGCAAGGCGCTCGGCGCCACCAAGGCCACCATTCTTTGGCAATTCCTGGTAGAAGCCGCCACCCTCACCGGTATCGGCGGAGCCATTGGGTTGTTCGTGGGATGGGTGGGGTCGGTGCTCATCCGCAACTTCACGCCCATCAACGCCAGCATTCCGCCCTTGGCAGTGGTGGCCGCGTTGGGAGCCAGCTGCATCACCGGCATTCTGTTCGGCATGCTGCCGGCCAGTCGTGCGGCCCGGCTCGACCCGGTTGAAGCGCTGCGCTACGAGTAGCAGCAGCTCCCCGTTCGTCTCTCCCCTCCCTTCCCTACCATGGCGTTTTTCGAGGCCGTCCGACTGGCACTTGCCACCATTCGCGTGCAGAAGCTCAAAAGCTTTTTCACGCTGATTGGTGTCACGATCGGTGTCATGTTTCTCATCGCCGTGGTCTCCATCGTGGAAGGGATGGGGCGCTACGTCGAGGAAGACTTTGCCGGCAAACTGTTCGGCGTGAACACGTTTACGCTGCGACGGTGGAACGACTTCAACACCGACGACAATCTCGACTGGCGGGAAATTCAGCGCCGTCCCCGCATCTTCCCGCACGAGGCCCAGCTGGTGCGCAACGCGCTGCCCGGCGGCAGTGTGTCGGCCATGGCAAGCGAATCGTTCCTGTCGGCGAACAGTTCGTTCGCGCGGCCCCGGCAGGTGCAGGCCGTGGCCACCGAGGCCTCCTACTTCACCATCAAGAAGTTCGTGGTGGAACGTGGTCGCGCCTTCTCACCGCAGGAGGTGAACGTGGGCGCGCGCGTCATCGTGATTGGCGTGGATGTCGCCGAGCATTTCTTCAACGGCCTCGACCCGCTGGGGCGCGAGTTGCGCATTGCCGGTTCGCCATACGAGGTCATCGGCGTCATCGAACGACAAGGGTCGGTGTTCGGTTTCTCGCTCGATCGCCTCGCCATCGCGCCCTATACGAGCCCGCTACTGCGCACCATTCGTCCGCGCGGTGATATCGAGTCGCTGGTGGTACAGGCACCCTCGGCGCTGCTCGTAACCGATGGTATCGATGCCGCCCGTGAGGTGCTGCGCAGCGCGCGCCGTTTGCCGCCTGGCCGCAAGGACAACTTTGCGTTGGAAACGCAGGACGAGGCCATGGCCTTCTTCGACGGCATCAAGTCGAAGATGGTGATTTTTGGTACCGCGCTGCCAGCCATTGGTCTTGTGGTGGGCGCGATGGTGATCATGAACATCATGCTGGTTGCCGTAGCCGAGCGCACGCGGGAAATCGGCGTGCGCAAGGCGTTGGGTGCGCGCCGACGCGACATCATGTCGCAGTTCCTGGTGGAGTCGGCCACGCTCAGTGTGGTTGGTGCCGCGATCGGGATTGCGCTGGGCGTGGGCCTGGCGGCGGTCATTGAAGCGCTTACACCGCTTCCCGCGGCCGTGGCGCCGTGGTCCGTGGTGGCCGCCCTCATTGTCGGAGCCGGCGTTGGTATCGCGGCCGGCATTTACCCGGCCAGTCGAGCGGCCCGGCTCGACCCCATCGCCGCCTTGCGCACGGAGTAGGCCATGCGATTCATCGATCGGGTACTCATGGCGTTCGAAGGCATCGGCATGGCCATCGACGCCATTCGCACCAACAAGGTGCGCGCCGGCCTGACCATTGCTGGTGTGGCCATTGGCGTGTTTGTGGTGGTGGCCATGGGCGCCACCGTGAACGGCATTCAGCGAAGCTTTCAGGCCGACCTCGACGAGTTCGGCGCCACTTCGTTCCAGGTGCGGAGACGCGGCATTGGCATCAACAGCTGCGACGGCAGTGATGAAAGCTGCCCCGACCGCCGCAACCCCGGCATCACGCTCGAAGAGTGGCGGGCTATTCGTGGCATGCCCGAAGTGGAAACCGCCACCGCCTGGCTCTCGGGTCAAACCTCGTTCGACTACCGCGATCGGCACGTCACCAATGTGGGGTACGACGCACAAAGCCCCGATTGGATCAAGACCGATGTAGCGGACATTTCGCCGGGACGCAGTTTTTCCGTGGCCGAGCACGATGCGGCGGCACCCGTGGTGGTCATCAACGACACGCTCAAGAACCGGCTGTTTGGCGACTCCGACCCCATCGGCAAGCAGATCGCCCTCGAAGGCAAGCAGTTCACGGTGATTGGGGTTTTCCACACCAAAGCCGGCTTCCTCAAGTCGATGGACGGTCGCGGCCCCGACAAGCCGCGCGCCATTCTGCCCATGATGACGGCGTACCGGCATCTCGATGTCTGGCGGCGAGGGATGCTGCTCATGGTCAAGCCGCGCGTCGGGGTTGACCCGGTGGTGGCCCAGGACGCGGTAACCGAGTTGCTGCGCGCGCGCCGAGGGCTCAAACCCGGACAGCCGAACAACTTCGCGCTGGTGGCTCAGGACCGCATGCTGGAAACCTTCGACCAGCTGTTCGGCGCCATCTTCATGGTGGGGCTCGCCCTGTCGGCCGTCGGGTTGCTGGTTGGCGGCGTCGGGGTGGTGGCCATCATGATGATCTCGGTCACCGAGCGCACCCGCGAGATCGGGGTGCGCAAGGCGCTGGGGGCAACGCGCGGCACCATCCTCTGGCAATTCCTGGTCGAGGCGGCCACGTTGACCTCCATTGGCGCGGGGTTGGGGCTGCTCATTGGCTCCGGCCTGGCATGGGCAGTTCGCACCTACACACCGGTTCCTACGGCCGTGCCGCCGTCGGCGATAGTGACGGCCATTGCGGCCAGTATTGCCACGGGGGTGCTGTTCGGCATGCTCCCGGCACTTAGGGCCTCGCGTCTGGACCCGGTTGAGGCATTGCGTTACGAGTAACACGCGGTGGGGACAACCGATTGCGCCCGAATCGGTTAAGCTTCAGGGGTGAATACCTTTGACGCCGTCCGCCTGGCACTGGCCCAGTTGCGGGTCCAGAAATTGAAGAGTGCCTTTACCCTGCTCGGTGTCACCATTGGCGTGATGTTCCTCATCGCCGTGGTGTCCATCGTAGAAGGCATGGGCAAGTACGTCGAGGAAGACTTCGCGTCGCGCCTCATCGGCAGCAACACCTTCACGGTACGCCGGTTCGACAATGTCGCCGGCGGCCCCGGTGGCAACCGCGGCATGGATATGCGCGCGGCACAGCGTCGTCCGCTGCTGCGCATGACCGACATCGAAGCGGTGAAGGCCGCTTTGCCGGTCACGATGAGCGCCACGGTCTCCAGTGAAACGTTCAAGTACGCCACGTCGCCCGGCGCGCGTCCGCGCCAGGTCCAAGCGGTGGCCACCGACGCGAACTACTTCGCCATCAAGAAGTTCGCCCTCGATCAGGGACGCGCCTTCACTGATCAGGAAGTGCGCGCCGGGACGCCCGTGCTGGTGATCGGCGTTGAGGTGGCGGAGCATTTCTTCCCTGGACTCAGCCCCATTGGGCGCACACTGCGCGTGTCGGGCGTGCCGTTCACCATTGTGGGTGTGGTGGAGAAGCAGGGTTCGGTGTTCGGCTTCTCGCTTGATCGCCTGGCCATCGCGCCGTACACCTCGCCGATGCAGCGCATCATCCGGCCGCTCAAGGATTTCAGTTCGCTCATCGTGCAGGCGCCAACGCAGCCCGACTTGGCGGAAGGCATCGAGGCCGCCCGCAGTGCGCTGCGCGCGTTCCGCGGCATTCGCGCCGGTGAGCCCGACAACTTCGGCATCGTCACGCAGGACGCGGCCTTTGGCTTCATCAAGCAACTCAAGGGGCGGCTCGTGCTCTTCGGCACAGCGCTCCCTGCCATCAGCCTTGTCGTAGGCGCCATGGTCATCATGAACATCATGCTGGTGGCCGTCGCCGAACGCACGCGCGAAATTGGCGTGCGCAAGGCGCTGGGGGCGAAGCGAAAGGACATCCTGTCGCAGTTTCTCGTGGAAGCGGCCACCCTCAGCACCATTGGTGCCGCCATCGGGATTGGTCTCGGTATCGGCCTGGCCGAAATCGTGGCCGCACTAACGCCGCTCCCGGCGGCGGTGGCTCCGTGGTCCATTGTGGCCGCGCTCGTCACTGGCGCCGGCGTTGGCATCGGGGCCGGGCTGTATCCCGCCAGTCGTGCATCCAAGTTGGATCCCATCGCCGCCCTGCGCACCGACTGAGCTCATCATGAACAGACTTCTGCTCGTCCTCGAAGGCGTGGGTATGGCGCTCGAGGCCATTCGTGGGAACAAGGTGCGCGCGGCCCTCACCATTGCGGGCGTCGCCATCGGCGTGTTCGTGGTGGTCGCCATGGGCGCAGTGGTGAACGGCATTCAGACCTCCTTCAAGCAGGATCTCGAGGAGATTGGCGCCACCACCTTCATCGTGCAGCGTCGCGGCGCCGGCATCAACTCCTGCGACGGCACCGACGAGAAATGTCCCGACCGTCGCAACCCGCCCATCACCGTGGGTGAATGGGACATGATCAAGCGCATTCCCGGTGTCCAGGAAGTCGTGGGCACGCAGGGCGGTTCCGGCAACTTCGCGTATCGCAACAGTCGCGTGGACAACGTAGGCTACGACGCCTACAGCGTGGAATGGCCGGCGGTCAATGCGTCCGACATTGCGCCTGGCCGCAACTTTACGCGCAACGAAGAGAACGCCGGCGCACCGGTGGTACTGGTAAACGACACGCTCAAGGCTCAGCTCTTCGGCGACTCCGACCCCATCGGAAAACCCATCACCATCAGCGGCCGTCAGTTCACGGTGGTTGGGGTGTACACGCCCAAGGCCGGGTTCCTGCGCTCACTCGAAGGGCGCGGCCCTGATACGCCGCGCGCCATCGTGCCGCTCACCACCGCCATTCGCCAACTCGACGCCTTCCGCGGCAGCCTCACGCTGTTCGTACGCCCGCAACCCAGTGCGCAGCAGTCGCAAGTGATGGACGAAGTGCTGGCCGCCATGCGTGCCCGACGCGGTCTCAAGCCCGGCGACCGCAACGATTTCTATCTCGTCGAGCAGGACCGCATCATGGACACCTTCAACCAACTCTTCGGCGCCATTTTCGCCGTGGGCTTGGCGCTGTCAGCGGTGGCGTTGCTCGTGGGCGGCGTGGGCGTGGTGGCCATCATGATGATCTCGGTCACCGAGCGCACGCGTGAAATCGGCGTGCGCAAAGCCTTGGGGGCCACGGCCGGCACCATCCGGTGGCAGTTCCTCGTGGAAGCAGCCACCCTGACCAGCATCGGCGCCATCATTGGCCTTGCCATTGGCGCCTTGTTGGCCTGGATCATTCGCTCCAACACCAGCATTCCGGCCGCACTGCCCACCAGCATCGTTGTCACGGCGCTCGCTGCGAGCGCCATCACCGGCGTGGCGTTCGGCATGCTGCCCGCCGTGAAAGCGTCCAATCTCGATCCGGTGGAAGCGCTGCGTTACGAGTAGGCCATGCTCCCCATCGACATCTTCCGTCTGGCCTTCGGCCAGTTGCGCGTGAATCCGTTGCGTACGGCCTTCACGCTGCTCGGGATTGTGGTGTCGGTGGGCTTTCTCGTGGCCGTCGTGGCAATCATCCAAGGGATGAACGCCTACGTAAAGGAGAACATCGCCGAGGCGATGATCGGCATGAACACCTTTCAGGTGCGACGGCTGCCGATAAGTCTGGGCCTGTTCACCGACGACGAATTCCGCCTGCTTCAGAAGCGTCCACGTGTCGACGAGCGCGACGCCGCGGCCGTCGAGGAGGCGCTGCCCGACGCGCTGGCCATTGGTCTCTCCACCGGCTGGCCCACCCCGCGCGCCGATGTGCTCTGGCGCAATCGCACGCTCGGCAGTGTGCTCGTGTTCGGCGTGACCGAAGGCTATCAGGTGGTACAGGACTATCGCTTCGTGGCTGGCCGGCCACTCAGCGATGTCGATGTGCGCGAACGCCGCGCCGTGGTGGCCATAGGCGCCGATGTTGCCAAGGATCTCTTCGACAACGGCACCGCGATCGATCAGGAAGTGCGCATTGCGGGGCGCCGCTTCACCGTGGTGGGTGTGGTCGCCCCCAAGGGGCGCGTGCTTGGGCAATCGTTCGATGCGTTCGTCATGATTCCCATTCCTGCATTCGAATCGATCTGGGGACGGCGGCAGCAAACGGTGGTATCCGTGAAGATGCGCACGGCCGAAGAAATGGGGCCGGCCATGGGACGCGCGCAGGAGGCCATGCGCATTGCCCGTCATCTGCGCCCGTCCGATCGCGACGATTTCGATGTCGGGACCGGCGAAGCCTTCATTGCTTTCTGGAAGCAGCTCACGCGCGTGCTCTTTGCCGTCGTGCCGGCCGTGGTGGCCATCGGCATTCTCGTGGGCGGCATCGTGATCATGAACATCATGCTTATGGCCGTCACCGAGCGCACGCACGAGATCGGGCTGCGCAAAGCCGTGGGGGCGACTCGTGCCGACGTGCGGCGCCAGTTCCTCGCTGAATCGGTGGCGCTGGCCGTGGCCGGCGGTGTATTCGGCGTGCTCTCCGGCTGGGGATTGGCATGGCTCGTGAGTGCATTGAGCCCTCTGCCCGCCCGAGTGACGCCATGGAGCGTGGTCCTTTCGCTTTCCCTCGGTGCGGGTATCGGCGTGCTCTTTGGCGTGTATCCCGCGTCGCGAGCTGCCAAGTTGGACCCCATCACCGCCATGCGCGCGGAAACGTGAGATGAGGGCCATATGGCACTGACCGCCGGCGGGATCACGGAAAACGTGAAGCTGGCCATCGAAGCGCTCCGCGTGAGCAAGCTGCGCTCGTCGCTCACCATTCTGGGCGTGGTCATTGGAGTGGCGACCGTCATGACGATGGCCGCTATGGTGCAAGGCATTCGCGATCAAATCGTGACCACCATCGAGGTGGCGGGCCCGACCACGTTTTACGTACTGAAGAAGTTTTCGCAGACGCCGCTCAACCCGGACGATCTCCCGAAAGATGTGCGCATCCGCCCTGATCTCAGCGAGGCGGAGATGGAGCGTATCCGGCTGCTCCCGGAAATCGGTTATGCGTCGCTCTGGGGACAGACGCTGGCGCGCATCGAAGCCGAGGGCGTGCGCACGCAGGGGATGGCCATCATGGGTGCCGACGATGGCTTCACCCTCATCCAGGGCGGCGAACTCGTGGAAGGACGCTGGTTCACCAAAGCCGAAATCACGGCCGGCTCACCCGTGGTGGTGCTGCAGGAGAATACGGCGCGCAACATGTTCGGACAGGAGCGCGCACTCGGCCGCCCCGTGCAAATTGGTGGGCGCGTTTTGCAGGTTGTCGGGCTGTGGGCGGAGCCCGGCAACATCTTCGCCCCGCCCGGTCAGTCGGTAGGCGCCATCGTGCCGTTCCGGTTCATGGACCGCTCCTACACCATCGATCGCACCAACGCCCTCTTCATTCCGGTGAAGCCGCGGGCCGGTGTTCCAGTGGCCACCGCCCAGAACGCCGTGGAGATGGCGCTGCGCGAATCACGCCGCCTGCGCCCGGGCGACGGCAACACCTTCGACCTCGTCACGCAGGACCAGATCCTCGACACCTTCAACAGCATCACGAGCGTGTTCTTTCTCGTCATGATCGTGTTGAGCGGCGTGGCGCTGCTGGTCGGTGGCATTGGCGTGATGGCGATCATGACCGTCTCGGTTACGAGTCGCACCCGCGAGATCGGCGTGCGCAAGGCGCTCGGCGCCACCAAGCGGGACATCCTGGTGCAGTTTCTGGTGGAAGCGAGCACGCTCACCGGCATTGGCGGCATCATCGGCATTCTCACCGGTCTCGCCCTGGGCAAGGTGGCCTCGGCCGCTCTCGACGTCGATGCGCCGGTCCCGGTGACCCTCACGATCGTGGCCGTCGTGGTATCGGTGGGCATTGGCATTGTGTTCGGCATGGTGCCTGCGCGGCGCGCGGCTGGACTCGACCCGATTGAGGCGTTGCGATACGAGTAGACCGCGTTGGCGTTCCTGACTCCGGAGAGCCTAGTGGGTCGTATTTGATTTACGTGTAGCAGGCATGCGACGGGTGACGTCGCGG
>ERZ1645185.74-NODE-74-length-44248-cov-8.524563_pt1 | contig 44248 bp, 35 predicted proteins | sample MGYA00575351_ERZ1645185 | MGnify/ENA primary metagenome ERZ1645185 (study PRJEB40838, sample SAMN11284767) | freshwater sediment metagenome | isolation source: river sediment | host: Sediment | place: India: Jana village, Kanpur | collected 2015-12-17 ... | reverse complement strand
CGCTATCTTGCCGCCGCCCGACTGGTGCGCGCGGCACACCTGCTCGAAAATCCCGGCTTCAGCATTACGCAAGTCGCGTTTCTCATGGAGTACTCGTCACCCCAAAGCTTTTCGCGGCACGTGACGGGCATTCTGCAGGTGGGCGCCGCCGAATTTCGTCGACGGTACACGGGTGAGTCCATGCTGCATGCCATGCGCTCATCACTGGTGCTCCCGTATCTTGAGCAGCTGCGGAATTTCGATCCCTTTGCCTCACCGCCGCAGTGGTTGTCACGACCAGGCAGCGAGATGGAACCGGCATTGCTTCCTACCGTCTCCACCGACTGATGGAGCCCCACGACATCAGTTCGTCGGCAACTCCACCGAGTGACGCAGCGCCATCGCCCGCAAACGGGCGGCCGTCTGTGACAACACCTGCGCGCTGCGCGAGAGCTCCTCGAGACTTGCGCGCTGTGCGGCAGACCCCTCGGCGGCGACTCGCGCCCCCGAAGACGCACGCTGGGCCGAAAGATCGAGAGCATCGAACGCCGAAGCGGCCGACGCGGAAAGCATCGCCTGATTTTGGGCGAGTTCGGCCACCTCGTCGCTCTGCTTCGTGATGCGCGAGATGCCCTCGACCATGCTCGACAGTGCACGCGTCGCGTCGCGTGCAATCGTACCGGCACCCTGCACCTCGTCGGCGGTGGTGTCCATGGCCAGCACCGCCGCGTCGATATCATCGCGCACACGTTGCACCGTGGCGGCCACGCGCTTCGCTGCCTGCGCGCTCTCCACACTCAGGGCGCGAATTTCATCGGCCACCACAGCAAACCCCAAGCCGTCTTCACCGGCGCGTGAGGCCTCGATGGCTGCGTTGAGGGCGAGCATGTTCGTCTGACGGGCAATGCGCGACACCGTTTCCACGAAGCGACCCACCTGCTCTGACGTTGGCTGCAACGCTCGCACGGTGGCCGCCGCCGTCGTGACGTCGTTGCCAACGCGCACCAACGCCAAGGCGGCGCGCTCGATCGATTCGCGACTTGCCGCGGCGACGTCGTCGACCACGTGCGCATCGGCGGCCGTCACCTCCGAGGTGCGTCGCGCAGCTTCGGCGGTACGACGGGCCTCGTGACCGGTGCGCACCCCGTCGGCAGCGCGCTGCTGTTGCGCCTGCAACTCGTCGCTCAGCGCATGCGCGCCTCCGGCAACTTCCACCGAACGGCGCTGCAATGTGGTGGCGGCGCCGTACACCTGCGCTGCCACGGCCGCGAGTTCGTCCGCTTCGCGCTGCACCGTTTCGATGAGCAACTGCAGTTCGTCGAGCATGCCGTTGAAGCTGCGTTCGAGGAAACCGAGTTCGTCGGCGTGCCGCGCGTCGGCACGCGCGGTGAGATCACCGCGTTCCACACGCGCCATGCGCTCGCGCGTGCGCCGCAACCGCGCGATCAGCCGCGATGGCATCTGAATGACCTGCTGGGACACAACCATCAACAACCCGGCCGCCAGCAGGATTTGTGGGACGGGTGTGGCATTGGCTGGCACGGCGGCGTTGTGCGCCATGCTGGCCACCAGGAATCCGACCACGGAAGCACCCGTGGTGACGTAACCCAGCGCCGGCCCGCGATCGAATGAATAGGGGACGATGGCCAACACGTAGGCAATCACCAGCACGGGTGTGCCGAACAGATACACGACGCTGCTGATGAGCAGCGCGTCGAAGACGGCGAACACGTACTTGAGCCACGGGCGGTACAGCGCCGTGCTGCGGCCCACTGCCGACAAGCCGACGTTCAGCATCAACGCGGTGGCAAACAACCCGGCCACTCGCGTGAGCGGGACGGTGGCCAGCCCCGCCTGCAGCGCACCCACCAGCACGGCCGCAATGATGACCGTGCTCCAGAGACGCCGCCGACCGGCCTGACGGAAGGTGGCGAGATCCTTGGCCCGTTCCTCTTCGCGAAGTGCAGCGGCCGAGCGCGACAAGGCCGGCGAGCCGGCCCGTGGTGTGGGCTGTCGGCTCGAGGAAAGCGGTGTGGAGCGGGGGAGCGCAGGGGCGGTCATGGCACTAACCAGACGCCTGAGCCCCTCGGCAGGTCTCTACTTGACCCGCTACTTGATCAGCGGCAGGAGCTGTTCGGCGGTAACCAAGCTGAGCACCTGCAGACCGGCCGCTTCGAGGGCTTCGCGCCCGCCTTCCTGGCGATCGACCAATGCGAGCACCCCAACGACGGTCCCGCCGGCCGCCCGGACGGCCTCGACCGCCTTGAGTGCTGAGCCACCGGTGGTGATGACGTCTTCCACCACGACCACATGGTCGCCAGGCTGGAACGGCCCTTCGATGAGCTTGCCGGTGCCGTGCTGCTTGGCTTCCTTGCGCACAGTAAAGCCCCGAACCATCTCGCCGCGCCCCTGTTCGGCAGCCAACGCACTGGCGTGGGCGATGGCATAGGCGATGGGATCGGCGCCCAGGGTGAGACCACCCACGGAATCGACGGTCCAGCCGCTGGCCTTGAGGGTGGCCAGCCCAACACGTCCAATGAGGAGCTGCCCTTCGGGGTGCATGGCCGTGAGGCGGCAGTCCACGTAGAGCGAAGAGCGTCGGCCGGAGGCGAGCACGAAATCGCCCCGCTTGGCCGAGCGTTCGGCCAGCAGGGCGATCAGGCGCGCGGTGTAGGTCTCGGTAGTGTCTTTGATATCGGTCAACGTCCGAACAGTCCCTTCATCTTACCGAACAGGCCGCCCTTGTCCTTGCCATCCGGGCCAGCCACGGAGGGGGCCGAACCGGAGGAGGGGGCCGCAGTGGTCGCGGTGGAGTTTGCCGCCTCTTCGAAGGCTCGCGCAAAGGCGTTCACCGACGGGTACCGATCGGCGGGCGCCTTGGAGAGCGCCTTCATCACGACTGATTCCACGGCCGGGGAGAAGCTCAGGCTGGGCTTCGCCTTGTTCAGCGTGACGGGCGGCTGCGTGAGCAACTGCGAGAACAGCTCGCGCGGTGACTTGCCGGTGTAGGGCAGGCACCCCGACAGCAGGAAATAGGCGATCGTGGCCAGCGAGTACTGGTCGGCCGCGGGCCCTACGAGCTCACCCGACAAGGCTTCGGGCGCCACGTACATGAGCGTGCCCACGAAAAACCCGGCGCGAGTGAGCCGCTGGTCGGGGGCCGCATCGGTGTCGGCGGCGATGCCGAAGTCGAGCAGCTTGATGTGCCGTGTGGCCGGATCGTACATGATGTTTTCCGGCTTCAGGTCGCGATGCACGATGCCCACATCGTGCGCAGCCTGTACGGCACCGCAGATCTGCGACATGATGGCCGCCACTTCCTTGCTGGGAAGCGGACCGCTCTTTTCGGCGTACTTGTCGAGGATTTCGCCACCGGCCCACTCGATCGCCAGATAATAGCGGTCGGTGTCCGATTGCCCGTAGTCTAGGGTGCGTACGATGTTGGGGTGTTCTACCCGTGCACCGAACTGCGCCTCGCGCAGAAAGCGCGCCACGGCGGTTTTGTCGTGCTGCAGCTTTTCGCGCAGCACCTTCAGGGCTACGGTGCCATGCGTGGCATGTTCGGCGCGGAAGACCGTAGCGGTCCCACCCTCGCCAACTTTCCCGCGCACCGTGTACCCGGCCAATGTCGTCCCGACTAGCGTCTCGATAGCCACGGGGCGAACGTAACGCCGACCCGCAGTCGCAGCAAGACAAAACTCAGGAACGTGTCGTATCCTTCGGACTAATAGTTATTCATGACACGGAAGCCGCTTCCGCCCCACATCCTCGGCACTCTGCTGCTCGCCACCGCCCTCGTCACCGCAGGGTGCGCCGGCGCTCGGCCCAGCGTGGCGGGCTCAGCCGTACCGCCTGGCCCCGGTGGGCCGCCGGGCGCGGCTGCCCCCGTGCTTGGGGCCCCCGCCGAGATGACGCGGCTCTATCGCAGCCTCGGCCTGGTTGCCGGGGCCGGCGCCATTCCGTTCACCGCCTCCGTGTCATTCCTGCGCGCGCCGTCGCCCGACAGCACGCTCACCCTGGTCGCGTTGTCGCTGCCGTCACGTGCGCTGGGCTTCGCACGCGAAGGGGAGCGCTATGCCGCGGCGTATGTGGCGCGTATTCAGCTGCGACAGGGGCCCACGGTGGTGCGCACCATCGAGGCCACCGAGCAGGTGCGTGTGCCCACCTTCCGCGAAACCTCGCGCACCGACGAAAGCATCATCTGGCAGCAGTTCCTGCGCCTGGCCCCCGGTCGCTACACGATGACCGTGAGTGTGAAGGACGAGTCGAGCATTCGCAATTCCAGTGAAGAGGTGTCGCTCGAAGTGCCGCGCCTGGCCGCCGACGGTCTGACGTCGGCGGTACCGGTGTACGAAGCCATACCGCGACAGGTCGTCGACTCGCTGCCGCGTCTGCTGGCGCGTCCTCGCTCGACGCTCGTATACGGGGTCGATTCGGTGTTGCCGTTGTACCTCGATGCGGTCGGGGCCACACCGCCGACGGCGGTGCGCGTGCGCGTAGTTGGTGATGCCGATATCGTCGGCATCGATACGCTCATCGAGTTGCCGGCGCGCGGTGCGAGCCGCAGCACCACCGTGGCGCTGCCCGTTGGGCGCATGGCCGTGGGCATCAATACCGTGCAAGTCACCGCCGCTGGCCGCACCGATACCGCGCGCACGCGTGTCCTTGTCACGCTTGGCGAAGATGTCCCCATCGGCACGTTCGAAGAGATGCTGGCGTATCTGCGGTTGTTCACCACGCAGGATCGCCTCAAGCAGCTTCGCGATGCCGACATCGCCGATCGGGCAACGGCGTGGACGAGTTTTCTGAAGGACACCGACCCGGTGCCGGGCACGGCTGAACACGAGGGGCTGCGCGATTACTTTGCCCGTATCCGCGCCGCCAACATCCGCTTCCGTGATGATGTCGGTGCCGGGTGGCAATCCGATCGCGGTACGGCCTTCGTGGCGTTGGGCGATCCGGACAACATCATCGACACCGGGCTGCTCAATCCAAATGACCGCGTTCGCCAGCAGATCTGGGAATATCGCGAGCTTCGCATCCAGCTCATCTTCATCGATCAGACTGGCTTTGGCCGCTGGCGACTGGCGGCGCAGAGCCGCGGCGATCTCGACGTGGCCATCCGCCGCAAGCTCGGCTCGCGCTGAGGCGCGGCATGGCTGAGGTAACCCTGCCGCCAGCGCCGCGGCTCTTTCTGGTCGATGGCTACGCGCTCATCTACCGCGCGTTCTTCGCGCTCATGCAGCGCCCGCTCACCACGAGTCGCGGCGAAAACACGAGCATCGCCTGGGGCGTGGCGAATTTCCTCAAGCGGTTGCTCAATACGCACAAGCCCGAACTGTTGGCGTGGGTGCACGACAGCGGCGCCACCTTTCGCGACGAACTGTACCCGGACTACAAGGCCACGCGCGAAAAGCTGGCCGACGATCTGCAGGCCGATTTCGATCAGGGGCTCGTGCGCGTGCTGCAACTGCTCGCGGCGTACGACATTCCCGTGCTCACCGCCGAAGGATTCGAAGCCGACGATGTGATTGGCACGATGGCCAAGAAGGGCGTCGAGGCCGGCTACAACGTGGTCATCGTGTCGGGCGACAAGGACTTCCAGCAGCTCGTACGCCCCGGCGTATGGCTGCTCAACCCTGGTCGCGGCGGCCCAGCCAGCGTGGAAGAGAATTGGGTGGGCGTGGAGAACGCGAGCGATCGGCTCGGCGTGCCTCCCGAACGGGTGATCGACTATCTCGCCATCGTCGGCGACAGCTCCGACAACGTGCCTGGAGTAAAGGGCATCGGCGAAAAGGGCGCGATCGAACTCATCACGCAGTACGGGCCGCTGGAGAACATTCTCGCGCACGTAAGCGACATCACCAAGAAGCGTCCGCGTGAAGCCTTGCAGCAGTACGAGGCCGAAGCGCGGTTGTCGAAGCAGCTGGTCACCATTCATTGTGACGTGCCGGTCGCGCTCGATGCCGATGCGTTGCGGGTGAACGCGCCCGACGCCGACGCCCTGCGCGCGCTGTATCTCGACCTCGAGTTCAACAGCCTGCTCAAGGATGTGGGCGGGGCGCCTGCTGCGAGCGCCACCAGCGCGGCAGACGCGACGGCAACGGTGCGCGCCAACGCCCCCGTGTTCGCGCCGTCACGCACCGCGCACCCTGCCGCGCCGGCAGTGGTGACGCGCGAGAGTGGTGTGCCGGTGCTCGCCGATGCGCGCTACACCACCGTCGATTCCGTCGACGCATTGTCGACGTTGCTCGAACGGGTGCGCGCGGTGCCGTACATCGCCATCGACACGGAAACCACGTGCGATCCCGATGCCCCCAATCAGATCGATCCGCTGCGCGCCAGTCTGGTTGGCATCTCCATCGCCGTGGCACCCGGCGAGGCCTACTATCTCCCGTTTCTGCATCGCCGAGACGAGGGGGGCAATCTCGCGCTGCTGTCAGGTGACGCGGGCATTGCCGGCCGTCGCATCAACGCCGGCGTGCCTGAGCCCGTGAACCTGCCACCGTTCGAGAGCGAGGCGTGCGCACCGCTGCGCGCCATGCTCGAAGATGCGAGCGTAAAAAAGATCGCGCAGAACGCCAAGTACGATGTGCTCGTGCTGCGTGGTGCCGGTGTGCGCCTGGCCGGTCTCGAATTCGATACGATGCTGGCCAGCTACGTGCTCGATCCGGGACGCCGCAGTCACGGTCTCGACTTGCTGGCGCTCGAATTCCTCGGTCATACCATGACCGCGTACGACCAGCTCTGCGGCAAGGGCAAGACACAGCTGCGCTTCGATGTGGTGCCGGTGGATTCCGCCCGCGACTACTCGTGCGAAGATGTCGATGCCACCATGCGTTTGCGTGCGGTGCTCGAACCGATGCTCGACGAGCACGCCATGCTGCCGCTGTTGCGCGAGATGGAGGTGCCGCTGGTCACGGTACTGGCCGATATGGAGTACGACGGCATCGCCATCGACCTCGCGTGGTTCGAATCGCTCAAAACGCGATTCGCCGCCGAGCGTGGGCGTGTGGAGCAGGCCATTTTCGCGGAGGCGGGGGAGACGTTCAACATCAACTCCAACCCGCAGCTGCGGCACATCCTGTTCGAGAAGTTGGGGCTGCCCGTCAAGAAAAAGACGGCGACCGGGCCAAGCACCGATGCCAGTGTGCTGCAGGAGTTGGCCGAAGAAGGGCACGTGCTGCCGACGCTGCTCATGGAGTATCGCGAGATCTTCAAGCTCGAAGGCACGTACATCGATGCGTTGCCGCGGCTGGTGCATCCGCGCGACCATCGCCTGCACACGTCGTACAACCAGACGGTGGCGGCCACTGGGCGGTTGTCGAGCTCCGATCCGAACCTGCAGAACATTCCGTCGCGGCGTGAACTGGGGCGCGAGATTCGTCGTGGCTTCGTGCCGCGCACGGGATGGCGTCTGCTCAGTGCCGACTATTCGCAAATCGAGTTGCGGCTGCTGGCACACCTCAGTGGTGATCCGGCCTTCGTGAGCGCCTTCAAGGCGGGCGGCGACATTCACAAGCAAACGGCCGCCATCATCTTTGGCGTGCCGCTGGCCGATGTCACGAGCGACATGCGTGCGCGCGCGAAGACCATCAACTTCGCCACGATCTATGGGCAGGGTGCGCACGCGCTCTCGCGGCAGCTGCGCATTTCCAATGCCGAGGCGAAGGCGTTCATCGAGACGTATTTCGAGCGCTTTGCCGGCGTGAAGGCGTTCCTCGATCGCAGCGTGGTGGAGGCTCGGGACAAGGGATATGTGCAGACGCTCTTCAAGCGCCGTCGCTACATCCCCGAACTCAAAGACCGGAACTTCAACATCCGGGCTTTCGGCGAGCGGGTAGCCGGTAACGCGCCCATTCAGGGGTCGGCGGCCGATCTCATCAAGATCGCCATGATCCGCGTGCACGAAGCGCTGGCGCGTGAGCAACTGGCGGCACGCATGCTGCTCCAGGTACACGACGAACTGGTGTTTGAACTGCCGCCTGAAGAGGAGCCGGCGCTGCGAGCCCTCGTGAAGCGGGAAATGGAGGGCGCGGCCTCGCTCGACGTGCCGCTGCTGGTGGAAATGGGGCTCGGCACCGACTGGGTGTCGGCCAAGTCGTAGGAGGCGTGTCCCGTTGGCCAAGTGCTGACGGGACAAAAACTTGCCTCGTTTCGCGAACGTGATGGTCTCGCAATGTGCAGCGTTTTGCCGGACGTGCCAGACCTCGGCGTTTTCCAAAGTTTGGGGCAGCAGACACAACGTGTTGATTGACAATGACTTGCGAATCTCCAACGCGGCGGCATCAGGATTGCTGTAGAGACATTCGTCTGCAGGGGGAAATGCCTCCTGCGCTGTCTGTCGGCAATTGCGCCGGTTCCGCCCCGAGGCTCCCATGCGATCCACCCGGAAGGGTTTCACGCTTATCGAACTGCTGATCGTCGTCGTGGTGATCGGTGTTCTCGCAGCGATCGCGGTACCGAAATTCCAGAACACGAAAGGGAAGGCGTATGCCGCCTCCATCAAGAGTGATCTGAAGAATCTGACCTCCATGCAGGAGGACTATTTCTACTTCAATGAGACCTACGCCAACGCCATTGGGCTGCTGAGCTTCAACGGCACCGACGGCGTGACGATTGCCATCGCCGAGGCCGACGGACGAGGCTGGTCGGCGACGGCCACGCACCCGGCGGCGTTCCCGCTAACTTGCGCCGTCTACTACGGCGACGCGGCACCGCTGGCTCCCGCTACCAAGGAAGGGGTCATCGAGTGCCAGTAAGCCGGCTTTCCGCCGGACGCTTTACCCGCAGCATGTGAACGCACTGCCCTCCATTGCGAAGGACCCTGACTCCCGCCGGCGACTCGAGCGCCTGCGGGAGCTGAATTTTGTACACGGCTGTCGCGAGTTCGCGAAGCGCCGCGACGGCATGATCCACGCCATGGACGGCGGCCTCTGGCTGCATCGGCACGTGTGGCTCGGGCAGCCGCTGGTGCATCTGGTGAGTACCGACCGCGCTCGCCTCGTCGCTTATGGCGAGGCGCTCGGTGTTCCGCTCACGCGCCTGCAATACAAACCGCTCAAAGACCCCCGCACCGACCAGCGACGCGAAGCCTGGCACTGGGACCTCGGCGGGCCCGTATACCCACCGCCCGATGCGCGGCTTGAGAATTGAGACGGGAGAGTTGAGACGGGAGACGGGAGACGGGAGACAACGGCCAATACAGAACAGGCGGAACAGACGGAACCGGCAAAACAGAACAGCGAAAATATTCAAGAAATGATTGTGGTCATTGTCGTCGCACGCGCCGCCGCTTGCTGTTCTGCCGGTTCCGTCTGTTCAGTCTGTTCTGTTTAGCAGTTGCCGTTCATCTCAAATCTCAAAACTCAAATCTCATCGCTCACATTTCACCGCTCACAGGACGAGCGCCCGCTCGAGTTCTCCGGCATCACGACGTAGAGCATCGGCGTCGGCGAGCAAGGAGCGTTGCAGATCGGGGTGACGTCGGAAGGTGAAGTAGGCCCGTATGCGAGCCCGTGCACGCCGAGTGCGGTCGCCGTAGCGAAGATCGCTGCTGGCCGAGGGCACGAGTGAGAGCAGGAAGGCCAGCGCCCACCACGGGCCGGCGAGCCACGCGACGACGGCGGTTTGAACCACGTAGGCCGCGAGGACCAGCACCAGCCCGGCCACGAGGGTGTTCATGGCGGGTTCGTCGCGCGATGTGGCGTTGCGCAGGGCTAGGGTGCGCGCCAGCTGAATGGGCACGAAGTGCGTCAGCCGACCCCAGAGTCCGATGGGCGCCATGACCAGGGCGAACAGGAGTTCGCGTAACGCGAAGCGCAGACCAGGCGTGGTGCCCGCGCTGATCGTGACATCGTGCACGTCGAGGCGCAGTGTCGCGAGCCGTTCGCGAAACGCCCGCACTCGCAGCTCGAACGCCGACGCGCGTGCGTCGAGTGTGGCATCCTGTCGTTCACGCAGCGTGGTGTGCGCGCGATCGAGACGGCGCACCACCGCCAGTGTGTTGCCCAGCGGGGTATCGTCGTCGCCCAACTCGGGTGCCGGCTCAAGCAGGGCGGCCATAGTACTTCCCACTGTGTGCAAACGCTCGGCGTCTTCGGCGGAGTCGAAGTTGAGTGTGACGGCCCGCAGACGTTCGGTCACGAGCTGCGTGAGTGTGCTTACCTGAACATTGGCCGCGAGCAGCGTATCCACGTCGATGGGTTCGCCGACTTGTACTAGTACGCGCGATCGTGGCTGTTCCTTGCGCTCGAAGAGCAGACCTACCGGTACGATGCGAATGTTGCGCACGCCGAACTGCTGCGCCGCGTGCATGGTCATGCGGGCAAGTCCGGTGCGCAACGGGGCGAGCTGCGGGTCGTCGTGGCTCTTTCCCTCGGGGAAGATCACGATGGCGGCGTGCCTCGCGAGTGCCTGCGCCACAGCGTCGAAGCTGGCGGCGTTGCGCGACGGGTCGTTGTCGGCATTCGACCCCTGCTTCGATTCGTCGGCCGCACGACGCAGCGGTACGACACCGGCGCGCGTGAGGAACTTCGCCACCAGCGGATTGGCGAAAATCGTGGCCTTGGCCGTGAAGCCGACCCGCCGCGGGACGCAGGCGGCCACCACCAACGCATCGACCAGGGCATTGGGGTGGTTCACCGCAAGAAACACCGGCCCGCTGGACGGAATGCGCTCGAGTCCGGCCGTGGTGATACGACGGTAGTACCATCGTAGCGCCACCTGCACGCACGGCTTGAGGAGCGCATAGATCATGCGTGGCCTCGCAGTTCGGTCAGGCGGCGTGCGTACGCGCGTCGGCGTCACGCGCCATGCGCTCGCCCTCGGCGATGTTCACACGCGTAAGCAGCGCGCCGCCCACCACGAAGAACGCAATGATCCACAGGATGGCGCTGCGCGAACTGCCCGTGCTGGTAATGGCGATGCCGAATACCGCCGGGCCCAGAATGCCGCCGAACTTTTCGAACACGCTGTAGAAGCCGAAGAATTCACCACTCTTGTGCTTCGGCACCATGCTGGCGAAGAGCGAGCGGCTGAGCGCCTGCGTGCCACCCTGCACCATCGCCACCATACCGGCGAGCACGTAGAACTGCGTCACCGTCTTGATGGTGTAGGCGTAGATGCAGATGCCCGTGTACACGATCAGTCCGAGCAGAATCGAGCGTTTGGTGCCGAGCTTCGATGCCAGCGCACCGAAGATGAAGGCAAAGGGGATGCCCACGAACTGCACGATGAGAATGGCGGTGATGAGATCGGAGCGCGGGAGTCCCAGCTCTTCACCGAACACGGTGGCCATGCGCACGATGGTCTGGATGCCGTCGTTGTAAATGGTGAAGGCGAGCATCGTGAGGAACGCCTGCTTGAACAGACGCATTTCGCGCAGCGTTTCACGCAGACGGGAGAACGCCACCGTAATCGGATTCTCGGTGGGCGTTTCGTCGGCCTCGATGAGGCGCGGCGGTTCCGGCACGCCCCGCAGCGTGGGAATGCTGAACAGCAGCCACCACACACCCACCGACACGAAAGCGAGACGCGCGGGCAGCGTGGACTGCTCGGCCGTGAGATTGTCGCCCGTAGGAAGGCCGATGAGCCCCGGGTTGCTGATCCACGCAAGATTGATGGCGAGCAGCAGACCGCCACCGATGTAGCCCATGGCATACGCGCCGGTGCTCACGCGGTCGATTTCATCTTCGCTGGCAATGTGCGGCAGCAGCGACTCATAGAACGTCATGCTGCCGGTGGCGCCGGCCAGTGACAGCACGAACAGCGTGCAGGCGAGAAACAGGTCACCCTGCATGATGAAGTACATGCTCATGGTGCTGAACACGCCGAGCAGCATGAACACGCCGAGGAACCGTTTCTTGGCCGATCGGTAGTCGGCGATTGCGCCCAGGATGGGTGAGAGCACCGCGATGAGAATGGCACCGGCGGTGTTGGCCCATGAGTACCAGGCGGCGGCTTCGGGCTTGGAGACCTCCGCACCAGCCACGGAGATGAAGTAGATGGGAAAGACTGCCGTGGTGATGACGGTCTGCATGGCCGAAACGGCCCAGTCGTACATGGCCCAGGCGCGCAGTTCGGGGCGGTGCAGCCCGAGAGCGTTCAGCAGGCCCTTCGGCTTGGCGGCAACGGCAGGCGACGTCACAGGGTCATGGTCCGGGTTTTGAGTCAGCCACGGGAATCGGACGTAATGCTCTGGGTTGTTGCGGTCGCTGTCCAGTACGTCAGGTGACATACTTCAGTCCATGACTTCACGTCCCCCCACATCCTGGCCACGGGTTCTTGCCGCCCCCGGGCTGGTCCGCATCAGGCGCGCGCTGCTGGTGGTCACGAGCGGCGGCGTTCTGCTGGTTCAGGGGTGTGATCGCCCGGCACCGGCCGTGCCGGGGGACAGCGCGCGGGCGGGAGTCAACGGCGCGCCACCAGTGAGTGCGACGGAGCCGACCGAAGGGAGTGGCTGGGATGAAGCTGCCGGCGCGTACCTGGTACTGCCCACGGTGGATGGCGGCATGATGGCCGGCTCGTTGCTGCGGCCGGAGGCCATCGATGCCACGGTCGGCGATACCACCGGAGTGGCCACGATGATCGGTGACGGTCGCCTCGATCTCTTCGCCCGTACGGGGCTCGTGCACACCGCGCGCTTGTCGGTAGAATCGGCCGCCGCCGTGGAGGCAGGGTGTACAGCTTGGCCGGTGGCGCGGTTGGCGGTGGACGCGGGGGTGACCATGGCTCCGTGGACCGCAGCCTTTGCCGCCGGGCGCGTGACGGCCATGCCGCTCGACTCCATTGAAGGATTGCCCGCGCGTGACTCGGCGGCGCTGGCAGCCAATCTGACGCGGCTGGCTTCACGCCTACCCGACGATACGAGCGCCACCTTTCGCGGCCTTCCTTTCGTGGTGCTACGCGCGTGGCGTTCCAGAGACGGGGCGGATGCCTTTGTGGTGGCCGTACTCGCGCGCCGGGTGAATCAGGAAGACAATCCGGTGGAAGAACGCGTGGTGCTGGTGGTTGATACGCCAAGCCGCGAGGTCACGAGCTGGCGAGTGGGTTGGCACGAACGCGCATCGGGCAACGAAGAGGAACTGGTCGTGGCCGAACCGTTGCTCGCGTTCCGTGTTTCGGGGGCAAACGATGTGCGCCTGCTCTTCGGCCGCGACGATGGCGTCGCCCTCGGTGCGGCGGTTCTCGCCCGGCGAGACGGTGCGTGGCGCGTGTTGTGGGAAAGTGCGATCGCCGGGTGCAGCTAACGGCGCGACGTTCTACGCTTCGCCGTGCACCCGCGCGAAGTACTCGCCCACCGCGAGGGTAAACACATCCGGATGCCCCGCCAGCTGCCACGTGAGCAGCTCGGAGATGATTTCCGGTCGGTCGCTGTTTCCCTCCCATCGTTCAAACACGCGCGCGTCGATGTCGACGATCCAGTACTCCACGCCTTCGCGTTGATAGCGTCGCCGCTTCACGACGCGATCGTAGCGCGCGGTGCTGGGTGACAGCACTTCCACGAACAACATCGGCGGTTCCGATTTCTCGTCGCGGGTGGGTGCCCGCCCCTGCGGTGTGGGCACGACGCTGACGTCCGGCTGTACGACCGTGAACGGGTCGAGCACGTAGTCGAGGGGAGCCGGCAACACCAGCGCGCGGTTGGCGTTCCGCACATAGTCCGTGAGTGCCAGTATGAGCATCGAGAGGGCGATCTGATGCGTGCGCGAGGGACCGGGACTCACCAGCAGTTCCCCGTCCACGCACTCGAAGCGCTTACCAGGCTCTTCCGGCAACGCTTGCACTTCGGCCGCACTCCAGCGGCGCATCTCGACGGCAGGCATACCCATATTGTGCTTGGCGCTTTGCGGGACTCGCAAGGGGACATGGCACAGGGTACCACGCACGCCGCAACCGTGTGTCACCGAAAACGCGCGCATGGTGCGATTTCCACGCATGAATCGCGGGCGTTTCGCAAGCCCTCCAATTCCGCTCCCGGCGCGCGTAGACTCCGCGCCTATGACTGCTCCCACCCTCGATACACTCGCCCCCGCCCTCGTGGCGCGCGTGGCGACGGAATTGTCGCTGAACGCCCAACAGGTTCAGCGCACGCTCGCCCTCTTCGCCGAGGGCGCCACGCTCCCCTTCATCGCCCGCTACCGCAAGGAAATGACGGGTGGCCTCGACGAAGTGCAGCTCCGCGATGTGCGTGAGCGCGCTGAGTATCTGAAGGAAATGGAAGACCGTCGGGCGGCCATTCTCAAGAGCATCGAAGAACAGGGCAAGCTCGACGATACGCTCAAAGCCGCCATCAACGCGGCAGACACGAAGCAGGCACTCGAAGATCTCTATTTGCCGTTCAAGCCCAAGCGCCGCACGCGCGCCATGATCGCGCGCGAGCGCGGGTTGGGACCGCTGGCCGAAGCGCTGTGGGACGGTGCAATCGACGACACGGCGGCGTTGGCCAAGGCGACAGAGTTTGTGCTGCCTGAGGTAGACGGCAAGCCGAGCGAAGTGCCCACCGCCGAAGCCGCGCTGCAGGGCGCGCGCGACATTCTCGCCGAGCAGATCGCCGAAGACGCCGTGGTGCGTGGCTGGGTGCGCGAAATCACGCGCGCCAAGGGCGTGGTGAAGAGCAGCGTCATTGCCGAGAAGAAGAACGACGAGTCGAAGTTCAAGGACTACTTCGAGTTCTCCGAATCGCTGGGCACCATTCCCAGTCATCGTATGCTCGCCATTCGCCGCGGCGAAACCGAAGGCGAACTGCTGTGGCGCATTGAAGCACCAGTAGAGGACATCAACGCGCGCCTGTTGAACGACGTGGGCGCTGGGCGGAAGGCCAAGCAGCAGTTCACGCTCGTGTGCGCCGACGCGTACAAGCGGTTGCTGTCGCCGGCCATTGAAGTGGAACTGCGCGTGGAGCTCAAGACGCGCGCCGACGACGAAGCCATCTCCATTTTCGGGCGCAATCTCGAACAGCTGCTGTTGGCCAGCCCGGCGGGCGAGAAGAAGACCATTGGCCTCGACCCGGGCTTCCGTACGGGTGTGAAGGTGGCGGTGGTGAGCGCCACCGGTGCGCTCGTGCACACCGATACGCTCTACCTGCATCAGGAAGACCGCTTCGCCGGTGCCGTGCGCGCCATGGTGGAGCGCTTCACGCCCGAACTCATCGCCATTGGCAACGGCACCGCGAGCCGCGAAACGGAAACACTCACCAAGGCGGCGCTGCGCGAAATGGATACGCCGCGCCCGCAGGTGGTGGTGGTGAATGAAGCCGGCGCGTCCGTGTACAGCGCCAGCGATCTCGCGCGCGCGGAGTTCCCGGAGCTCGACGTATCACTGCGTGGTGCGGTGAGCATCGCGCGTCGTTTGCAGGATCCGCTGGCCGAACTCGTGAAGATCGACCCCAAGAGCATCGGCGTGGGGCAGTATCAGCACGACGTGAATCAGACGAAGCTCAAGCAGCGCCTCGACGAAACGGTGGAGAGCGCCGTGAACCGTGTGGGCGTGGAAGTGAACACGGCGTCGGCCGCCTTGCTGGGCTACGTGGCCGGTATTGGGCCGAGTCTCGCGCAGGCCATTGTTACGCTGCGCGACAAGAAGGGCGGCTTTGGTTCACGAAAAGACCTCACGGAGGTGCCGCGCCTGGGCGCGAAGGCCTTTGAACAGGCCGCCGGCTTCTTGCGCGTGCGTGGCGGCGCACACCCGCTCGACGCGAGCGCGGTGCACCCCGAGCGGTACCCGCTGGTAGAGCGTATGGCGCAGGACCTCGGCGTGAATGTGGCCGAGTTCATCGGCAACGACGCGCTCGTGGACAAGATCGACCTGCGGAAGTACGTGAGCGGCGATGTGGGCATGCCCACGCTGGTCGACATCGCGGCCGAACTCAAGAAGCCGGGACGTGACCCGCGTGCCGCGTTCGAACCGCCCGCGTTCCGCGACGACATCCAGAAGCCGAGCGATCTGCTGCCCGGCATGGTGTTGGAAGGCGTAGTGACCAACATCGTGGCGTTCGGCGTGTTCGTGGACATCGGCGTGCACCAGGACGGTCTCGTGCATGTGAGCCAGATCGCCGACCGCTACGTGAAGGACCCCAACGACGTGGTGAAGGTGGGGATGAAGGTGAAGGTGACCGTGCAGAGCGTGGACTTGCCGCGCAATCGCATTGCGTTGAGCATGCGTAGCGACGGTGGCATGGGCCCCAAGGGTGGTAGCGCCGAGGGCGGCACGCGACGCGACGTGGAGCAGAACAACCGCCAGACCAACCAGCAGCAGCGTTCGCCGCTCAAGGGCGGCTTCAAGCCGGCGGCCAAGCCGTTCGTACCCACCAAGGGTGCCGTGGCGCCAAACGGAATCCGCTTCAAGTAGATAGCCGCGGCACAGCGACCCACCGTTCGCTGTAGAGAATCCGGCCTCCAACGGCTATTCTGCAGATTCGGCTCGTGCACCGCGGTTTCGCGGTGCACGGGTGCAGATGCCACCCCGATTCTCCATCGTGACCCTTCCGCAGCGATTGACCCGTCCTGACCGTGGTGTACCGCCTGCACCTCGGAGTGGTCGATGACAGGTTCCAATGGCAACGACGCCCCCTGGCGATCGGCGCTGGAGCAGGTGGCACGAGTGCACGGCGCGAGTGCGCCGACGATGCCGGTGTCGCGTACCCCGTCGCTCCCCGCCGACCGGCGCATCGTGTATCTCGTACATCTCGCGTCACCAACCGGCACCGCCGGCGTGCAGGTGTCGGTGGCCACCCAGCGCCGCAATCGCGATGGCATCTGGGAGGAGGCGCAGCCGTTCGGGTTTTCCGGTGACGCGTGGACCAACGCCCCCGATGCGAATGACCGACTGATTGCCAACCTGCTGCTGGGCACCAGCGCTGTACCGCACGTAACGGGCATGCCGGCTACCGGGTTCGTCGTGCCACCGCGCGCCTTCGAACCCACGCTGCGCCTCATTTGTGAAACGGGGCGCGCCTTCGTGAAAAGCCAGCGTCCGTCGCTGGACATGCGGCAGCTGCGCTGGGATGACGGCGCGCCGTACACGCTGCAGGTGGCGGTGGAATGCGATGACGATGGATCGTATCGCCTAACGGGCGCTTTGGGTCGCGATCAGTCCAGGTTGCCGGTACACGACGTCGACTTTCTGGTTGGTAACGACTTGCTGCTCGCCGGCTCCACGCTCTCACGTGTGGATCTCGGTGCATTGCAGCCGCTCGCGGCGGTGTTCTGGCGCGAAGGCGATCTCGAAATCGGCAACGATCTCACCGACTTCCTCGAGCAATACCACGACACGCCGGGGTTGCCGCCGCTGGCGCTCCCCGAGGGCGCGCTGCACACGGAAACCGATGTGGCGCCTGTTCCCACCATCGTGACGCAGGCCGATGAGTCGTGGAACCGACGGCCGCTCACTTGGCTTGGCGTGCGCTTTCGCTACGGCAATAGCTTTGCCGAAGCGGGCGCCGAGTCGCCGTGGCTCTTCGATCGGGCCAGTCAAACGCTGTATCGTCGTCGATTGTCGGCCGAACGCAACGCGGTGCTGCGTTTGCGCGCACTCGGCGCACAGGAACACTTCGCGGCGTCCACCAATCGCATGCGCCTGGCGCTGCCGTCGCATGTCATGCTGCGCACGCTCAGCACGCTCGTGCAGGAAGGGTGGCAGGTGCAGCACGAGGGGCGCGCACTCGTGTCGGCGGGGGCGCTCGATGTGCGCGCAAGCTCGGGGGTTGATTGGTTCGACGTCACCGGTTCGGTGACGTACGGCGACCACAAGGTGCCGCTGTTCGAGATTCTGCAGAAGCGCGCGGCTGGTGAAGATGTTGTGCATCTTCCCGACGGTTCGATTGGTCTGTTGCCGCGCGCGTCGCTGGCCGAGTGGCAGGCCATGTTGGCCCTCGGCGAGCGTCATGGCGACACGGTGCGATTCCGTCGCGGCCAGCTGGCGCTCATCGATGTGCTGCTGGACTCCATGCCGGAGCCCGATGTAGACGCCCAGCTAGCCAAGGCCCGGGAGCAGCTGCGCGATTTCCGTTCGGTGGGTGAGGTACCGGTACCGCCGGGGTTCGTGGGCGAACTGCGCGGCTACCAGCACGAGGCGCTTGGGTGGTTCGCGTTTCTCCGTCAGTTCGGTCTCGGTGGTTGCCTGGCCGACGACATGGGGCTCGGCAAGACCGTGCAGGTGCTGGCGCTGCTCGAAGCCCGTCGCGCCGAAGGGTACGCGCCATCGCTGCTGGTGGTGCCGCGATCGCTCGTGTTCAATTGGGAGCAGGAAGCCGCACGCTTCACGCCCAACTTGCGGGTGCTCGACTTGAGCATGCCCGACCGCGACGAGGTACCCATTGCCGAGATTGATGCCGATCTCGTGATCACCACCTACGGCACGTTGCGGCGTGATGTGGCGTCGTTGGGGCAGCGCCGCTTCGATTACATCGTGCTCGACGAAGCGCAGGCCATCAAGAATGCCGGCACCGCCACGGCCAAGGCGGCGCGTTTGCTGCAGGGCGATCATCGCCTCGCGTTGAGCGGTACGCCCATCGAGAATCGCGTCGAGGAGTTGTGGAGCCTCTTCGAGTTTCTCAACCCGGGCATGCTGGGTGCCAGCACCCGCTTCAGTCGCGCGGCGCGCATGCTGGGCGAGGTTGCGCGCGAAGCCGGTGACTCGCGTCCCGACGATGTGTTGGCGCGCGCGCTGCGTCCGGTCATTCTGCGCCGCACCAAGGCGCAGGTGGCGAGTGAACTACCGCCGCGGGTGGAGCAGACGCTCGAAGTCGAGCTGGAGCCCAAGCAGCGTGCGTTCTACGACGAACTGCGTGTACAGCAGGCGGCGTCGGTGTTCTCGCTGGTGGAGCAGACGGGCATGGCGCGCTCACGCATGCAGATTCTCGAAGCGCTGCTGCGGTTGCGCCAGGCGGCGTGCCATCCGGTGCTGGCCGATCCGCGTCGCGCGCAGCTGCCAAGCGCAAAGCTCGACGCGCTCATTCCGGCGCTGCAGGAAGTGACCGCCGAAGGGCACAAGGCGCTGGTGTTCTCGCAGTTCACGAGCTTTCTCGCGCTGGTGAAAGACCGTCTCGATGCCGTGGGGCTCAAGTACGAGTATCTCGACGGGCGCACGCGCGATCGTGGTGCGCGCGTGGCGCGCTTCCAGAGCCCCGAGGGCCCGCCGGTGTTTCTCATCAGCCTCAAGGCCGGTGGGCACGGTCTCAATCTTACCGCGGCCGAGTATGTGTACCTGCTCGATCCGTGGTGGAACCCGGCGGTGGAAGCGCAGGCCATCGACCGCGCGCACCGCATTGGGCAGACGCGTCATGTGCTGGCCACGCGCGTGGTCGCGCGGGATACCATCGAGTCGAAGATTCTCGAGCTGCAGGCGAGCAAGCGGGCGCTGGCGGACGCGATCTTGTCAGAAGACAAGGGAGGACTGGGGACGATCGGGCGCGCGGAGCTCGAGCTGCTGCTCGGCTGAGATCTCAGAGCTGAGACCCGAGCCGGCAGCAAGAGAATTGCCTGCTGAGCGGGTGAGTTGAGTCCGGATAGCGGCGAGCATGAGGGTTCTAGCGGTGAGAGTTGAGTGTCGACTCCTCAATTCTCGCTGCTAGAACGCTCAAATCGCACCGCTATCCGAGCTCAACTCTCCAGCGGTATTCTTCGTCTCAACTCTTCGTCTCCGAACTCCCCATCAATGATCCGGTCTCACGATTACGCCGCGATTCTACAGTCAGTGCTGGCCGGCTACGCGCTCCCGCATGACGGGTACCACGGTGTGTACCACTGGGCTCGTGTTTGGGAGAATGGTTTGCGTGTGGCCGAGGTGAATGGCGCCGATCACGAAGTCGTGCGCCTGTTCGCGCTGTTCCACGATGCACGACGCGTGAACGAACACCTCGACCCCGATCACGGGTTGCGCGGGGGTGACCTCGCGCACGCATTGCGCGGCACGTTGGTGCATCTCGACGACGCGCGCTTCGAGCTGTTGTACCAAGCCTGCCGCCTGCATACCGACGGGCATACCGAGGGCGACGCCACGCTGCTGGCGTGCTGGGACGCGGACCGGTTGGATCTCGGCCGAGTCGGGATTACGCCGCGGGCGGAGCTGCTGTGCACGGATGCGGCGCGAAGGCTGATCCCGTGGGCGCAGGCGCGCGCGACGGCGGATGCGCGGATGCACGAGGTGCTCGGGCTCTGGGGGCTGGCTGAGCGGTGAGTGGTGAGCTTGAGAGTTGAGAGCTGAGGCGGAGAATTGAGCCCGGATAGCGGTGAGAGTTGAGGGTTCTAGCGGTGAGAATTGATGACAACGACGCTCCAACTCTTACGGCTAGCCAACGCAACTCTCACGGCTATCCAGGCTCAACTTCCGCCTCAGCTGGCCGTTCTCCCGCTGCCCGCTCGGGCCTCAGATTTCAGAGCGGCGGCAACGCCGCCGCGTTCTCGAGGTGTCGAAACGAAGCCGGCCCCCACATCGTACGTCCCGGCACTTCCGGTGAGCGCTCCGCTCGCCTCCCACCTCCATGGCGGAGTCAGCAGTACGTCATGACCTCCCGACGTGATTTTCTGAAGCAGGGCGGTACCGCCTTCGGCGGCGCCTTGCTGGCCGGTAGCAGCTTGGCCGGCATTCCGCGGCTGTTGAGCGCCGCCCCCGCGCCCGACTGGCGCACCCTCGAAGCCTTCACCGATATCGCGAACGTGCGCGCCCTCATGGACGCCGCACTCAACGCCGCGAAGATGGCCGGTGCCACCTACGCCGACGTGCGCTGCAGCCGGCAACGGCAGAACTTCGTGTTCACGCGCGAGCAGCAGATCCAGAACGTCGTCGACACTGACACCGTGGGCCTCGGCGTGCGCGCCCTCGTAGACGGTACCTGGGGCTTCGCGGCCACGCGAATTCTCACCACCGACGGTGCGGCGGCTGCGGCGCGCGAAGCGGTCGCCATTGCCAAGGCCTCGCGCGTGGCGCGGGCCAATCCGATCGAGTGGTTGCCGGCGCCGGCCGTGAAAGACGGCGTGTGGAAGAGCGCCTTCACACAGGACCCGTTCGACATTCCGGTGGAGCAGAAGGCCGACCTGCTCATCAAGGCCAATGCGAACGCCATGAAAGCCAAGAATGTGAAGTATGTGTTCAGCGGCTTCTTCTTCGTGAAGGACGAGCGCAACTACGCCAACACCGACGGCACGGTGACCAAGCAGGACGTGGTGCGGTCGTGGCCCACGATGCAGATCACTGCGGTCAGTGCCGATTTCAGCGACTTCCAGAACCGCAGCAACATGGTGGCCCCCATGGCGCGCGGGTGGGAGTACATCCTGCAGAACGATCTGGTGGGCAACGCCCAGAAGTGGGGCGAAGAAGCGGCGGCCAAGCTCACCGGCAAGCCGGTGGAGCAGGGGCGCTACGACCTCGTGCTCGATCCGCAGAATCTGTGGCTCACCATTCACGAGAGCGTGGGACACCCCACCGAACTCGATCGCGCCATGGGCTACGAAGCCAACTACGCGGGCACCAGCTTCGTGGCGCCGCCGGACAAGATGCTCGGCACGCTCAAGTACGGCCCGAGCATCATGAACATCCAGGGCGACCGCTCGCAGGAAGGCGGGCTCTCCACCATCGGGTGGGACGACGACGGCGTGAAGCCCGACGAGTTCCTCATCGTGAAGAATGGCATGTTCAATGACTACCAGACCACGCGCGAACAGGCGCCGTGGCTGCGCTGGTGGTACGAGAAGAACGGGCGTCCCGTGCGTTCACACGGCTGCTCGTACGCGCAGGGCTGGGACAACGTGCAGTTCCAGCGCATGCCCAACGTGTCGCTCATGCCCGGTGAGAAGGATCTCACCATGAACGATCTCATCGCGGCCACCGATCGCGGCATTCTCATTCAAGGTGATGGCTCGTTCTCCATCGATCAGCAGCGCTACAACGCGCAGTTCGGTGGACAGCTCTATCACGAGATCAAGGGCGGCAAGATCGTGGGCGTGCTCAAGGATGTGGCTTATCAAATTCGCACGCCGGACTTCTGGAACAGCATGGACATGATTGGTGGCAAGCGCAGCTACGAACTCGGTGGGTCGTTCTTCGACGGCAAGGGACAGCCGCCGCAGGTGAACGCCGTCTCGCACGGCTCACCGCCAGCACGCTTCCGCAACGTCAACGTGATCAACACCGGGAGGAAGGCATAATGCAAGCGAACACGGCCATCCTCACGCGCGATCAGGCGCAGGCCATCGTGGAGAAGGCGCTCAAGCGCTCCAAGGCTGATGCCATCGACGTGCAGGTGAACACGTACACCGCCGGCAACATCCGCTTCGCCGACAATCAGGTGAGCACGGCCGGCAGCACCACCGATGCGCAACTCGGCATTCAGAGCTTCTTCGGCGCGCGGCACGCGGTGGTGACCACCAACGACCTGTCCGAAGAAAGCATTGCGCGAGCGGTGTCGGAGAGCGAGCGTCTCGCGCGGCTCGCGCCGGAAGATCCGGAAAACATGCCACAGCTTGGTGCGCAGCAGTACGCCCCGGTGAACTCGTGGTTTGACAGCACGGCGTCGCTCACGGCCGAAGATCGGGCCAAGGCGGCGCTCTCCGCGCTCGACATTGCGCGCAAGTCCGGCGACCTCAAGGCGGCGGGATATCTCGTCACCAACGCCGGCGCACTCGCCATTGGCAATAGCGCGGGCATGTTTGCGTATCATCGCAGCACCAACGCGAACTACACGCTCACCGTGCGCACCACCGACGGCACGGGCAGTGGATGGGCCGCGGCCGATCACGCCGACTGGGCCCAGCTCGACGCCCGTCGTGTGGCGGAGACGGCCAGCGAAAAGGCCAAGCTGTCGCGCAACCCGGTGGCCATCGAACCGGGGCGCTACACCGTCATTCTCGAGCCGCAGGCTGTGGGCGATATCGTGCAGCTCATCAGCCAGTACGCCGATGCCCGCAGCGCCGACGAAGGGCGCAGCCCGTTCGTAAAACAAGGCGGCGGCAACAAGGTGGGCGAGAAGATCATGGACGAACGCGTGTCCATCTACTCCGACCCCGCCGACCCGCAACTGCTCGGTCGCCCATGGGATTTCGAAGGCATGCCGCTGGGCCGACAGGAGTGGATCGAGAAGGGCGTGCTCAAGCAGCTCATCTACTCGCGCTTCTGGGCGAAGAAGCAGGGCAAGACGCCCACGGGCGGGCCCAGCACATTCAAGATGGCCGGCGGTACGCAGAGCGTGGACGATCTCGTGAAGGGCACCACGCGCGGCATTCTCGTCACGCGTCTGTGGTATCTGCGCGAAGTGGACCCGCGCACCATTCTCTACACGGGGCTCACCCGAGACGGCACGTTCCTCATCGAGAACGGCAAGATCACCAAGAGCCTGCGCAACTTCCGCTTCAACGAATCACCACTGTTCATGCTGAACAATCTTGAAGCACTCGGTCGTGCCGAACGGTTGGCCGGCACGGAGCAGGGCGGCGACGTGGTGATGCCTTCCATGAAGGTGCGAGACTTCAACTTCACGTCGTTGAGTGAAGCGGTCTGACGCTTGCCCATGAAAGAGCGTTATGGGTTATGAGTTAGGGGTTATGGGGTAACTGCCTAACAGAACAGGCAGAACAGACGGAACAGGCAGAACCGAAACACCGTGGGAGATATGCCTCCGCATCGTGATCTGTTCTGCCTGTTTTGTCCGTTCTGCCTGTTTTGTTGAGCGGTTCTCTGCTGTCTGTCCTGCCTGACGCTGACCCCGACCGCCCCGACCGCCGCTACTTGCCGGCCACCTTTTCCACGCGCTCCATCACTCGCAGCAGGTTGCCGCCCCAGATCTTGGCGATCTCGGCTTCGGTGTAGCCGCGGCGCACCAACTCCGCCGTCACGTTCATCGACTCGGTCGCGTTGCGCCAACCGTCTACGCCACCGCCGCCGTCGAAGTCGCTGCTGATGCCCACGTGGTCAATGCCGATGCGCTTCACCACGTAGTCAATGTGATCCACGAAGTCCTTCACCGTGGCCGCCGGGTCCGCGGGATAGCGACGCGCCGTGATGTCTTCCTGCTTGGCCAGATATTCGTTGCGCTTGTCGTTGGGCAACGCTTCGATGGCGCGCTGCACCGCCACGCGTGAACCCGGCGCAATACCGTATTCCTTGCGCAGGGCATCAACGGCCGCCGCCCGTTCCGCGTCCTTGGCCGGATTGCACTTCACGTAGCTGTTGAAGGCCACCAGCTGAATCACGCCGCCGTTTTTCTTGAGCGCGTCGAGCTGCTCGTCGTCCATGTTGCGGCTGTGACCGCACAACGCGCGCACGCCGCTGTGCGAGCCAATGATGGGCGCCTTGCTCAGGGCCACCGTTTGCAGCATGGACTGCTTCGAAGGATGCGACACATCGATCATCATGCCCAGCCGGTTCATCTCGGCAATCACCTGCTTGCCGAGCGGCGAGAGCCCGTTGTGCAACCACACGCCGTCACGCTCGCCGGTGTTGCTGTCGGAGAGTTGACTGTGTCCGTTGTGCGCCAACGACATGTAGCGCCCCCCGCGCTCGTAGAACTTCTGCACGTTCGTGATGTCGCTGCCAATGGGGAAACCGTTCTCGATGCCGATGAAGATCACGCGCTTGCCGCTCTTGTGGATGCGGCGCGCGTCGGCGGCCGTGTAGGCGATTTCCGCGCGCGCCGGCGCCAGTTTTTCGGTGAGGCGATGAATGGCGTCGAACTTTTCGATCGCCTGCGCGTTGGCGCGCGCGAAGCCGGCCGCGTTGAGCGCGGTGTCCTGGCCTACGTACACAATGAGAAACGCACCAACGAGGCCGCCCTCTTCCATCTTCACGAGATCCACCTGCGTACGCGGCAGCTTCTGCGTGTAGTTGGGGCCGCTCTCGGCGAAGTTGGCCGGCGCGATGTCCACGTGCGTGTCGATGCTCAGCACCTTCGCATGAATGCTCTTGGCGGCAGCCAGCACGGCGGCTTCATCGGTGACTGGGCGACGTGCCTGCGCACCAAGCAGCGATGGCGCCATCAATGCGGACACCACCAGCGCGGACGTGAGCAGCGCCGGACGGTTTCGCCGCGAATCGTGGCGTCCCGATACCGGTGGGACAGTTCGCTGGGATGGATGGTGGACCATGGAGAGAGGCCTAGGGTAGAGAGAAGAGGACGTGGTGTTCATCGCGTCTGCGCGAGCCGCCACGGCGGTCTCGTGTTCCTGAAGCTACGCAGGGCCGACGAGGGTCGCTGTCGAGCAGCGCCCGCGACCGCCAGCCCTCGGTGTATCACCCAAGCCGGAGTGTCTCATGCAGATTCAGGTCAACACCGTGAAGAACGTCGAAACCACCCCCGAATGGCTTGCCTCGCTGGAGGAGCAATTGGCCTCCTCGCTGGCGCGCTTTCGGGATGGAATCACGCGCCTCGAAGTGCACCTTCGCGATGCGAATGGCGACAAGTCCGGTGCTGTCGACAAGGAGTGCATGCTCGAAGCACGCTTGGCTGGTCGCGATCCCGTGGCGGTCACACACAAGGCCGATCGCTTCGAGCGTGCGGTGTCTGGCGCGCGCGACAAGCTCGTGCGTCTGCTCAGCCGCCAGGTCGCGCGTCAGCGCCCGCCCAAGGGGCAGGACCCCTTTGAAGCGGTACTGACCTGATCGCAAAATCGGCCGGCCACCGGCCGGTCGATCGAACCGGAACTGCGGTAGGGCGCGTCAGTCGCGCTTGCCGAGCGCAGCCGGTGCGGCGGTACGTCCGCTGGCACCGGCCAGCACCAGGAGGGTGAGTACATACGGCAGTGCCAGGAACAGCTGGTATGGCACGCCGCTCCACCCCATGCTCTGAAAGAGCACCTGCAGCGAGTTGGCGGCCCCGAACACGAGGGCCGCCGCCGCCACGCCGAGCGGACGCCAGCGCCCAAGCACCACAATGGCGATGGCGATGAAGCCGCGGCCAGCGCTCATGCCCTCCACGAACGTGCCCGCCTGCGCGAGCACCAGCGTGGCTCCCGCGAGCCCGGCCATGGCTCCGGCAAAGAGTACGGCCAGCAGCTGGTATCGACGTGGCGCGATGCCGGCCGCCACCGCCGCCTCGGGGTATTCCCCAATGGCCCGCAACGCGAGGCCGCTCTGCGTGCGCTGCATCCACCAGGCCAGCAGCGGTGCCAGCAGCATGACCACGTACGTGATCGCCGGCTGCGCGAAGAACGCCGGCCCGACCAGCGGTAGCTGCGACAGCCCCGGAATGGGCACCACCCCCGACGTAGGCGTGGAGAGCGCCACACCCGACGCACCGAACACGGTACGGTACACCGTCCCGGTGAGACCCAGCGCGAACATGGTGATGGCGGTGCCCGTGATGATCTGGTCGGCGCGCAGCCCCACGGTGAAGAGCGCGAAGATGGCAGCCACCACGAGGCCAGCCAGCGCGCCCGCCACGAAGCCGCCGCCCACGCCAACGGCACCAGCTGCCACCGTGGCGCCGAGCGCCCCGGCGATGATGGAGCCCTCCAGGCCGATGTTGATGACCCCGGCGCGTTCGCTCACGCATTCGCCAAGGGCCGCGAGGGCGAGCGGCGTGGCCGTGCGCACCGTGGCTTCAAGAAAGCCGGTGCCAATGGCGAGTGCCGTGACCGCCGGGGCCACGGCACCAACAACCTCGGGCATCGCGTCCATCATGGGCAGCATCAGGTGGTTGCCTCCGCACGCGCCGCCACTCGCCCAGTCCAACGGTCGGCGGCCACGATGAGCAGTATGAGCAGCGCTTCCACCACGCTCACCACAACACTGGGCACACCGGCATCACGCTGCATGGCATTGGCCCCCGCTTCGAGCGCGCCGAAGAGCAGGGCGGTGCCGAGTACGCCAATGGGATGCAGACGCGCCAGCAGGGCGACGGCAATGGCGGTGTAGCCGTACCCCGGCGAAAAGTTCTCGTAGAGCGCGTAGGTGATACCGGTGTACTCCACCGCCCCGCCAAGGCCGGCCAGCAGGCCACTCATCACGAATGCCGCGAACACCGTGCGCGTGACGGCCACTTCGCCGGCACTGCGGGCGGCAAAGGCATTCATGCCCACCGCACGCACACGGAATCCGCTCGCGGTGTGCGCCAGCCACCACCATGCACCAACGGCCACTGCAATCATGAGCAGCACGCCGGCGTGCAAACGCGTTCCGTCGAGCAACACGGGCAGATGCAGCGCGTCGGGGAGTGACGCCGACTGCGGGTTCACCTTGGTGGGCTCCTGCAGCGGACCGCGCACCAGCCAACCGGTGAGGTAGAGCGCGACGAAGTTGAGCATGATCGTGCTGATCACCTCGAGCACACCGAAACGCAGGCGCAGCAGTGCCGCGATGCCGGCCCAGGCCGCTCCGGCCAATGCGCCGCCCACAAGCAGCAGGGGAATGGCCACAAGTGATGGTACGCCGGCGAGCGGTACGGCCAGCGCCGTAGCGGCGGCCGCGCCCATGAGCAGTTGCCCCTCGGCGCCGATGTTCAGAATGCCCGCCCGGAACGCCAGCGACACCGCGAGGCCTGCGAACCCCAATGGCACCATGCGCACGATGGTGGCCGACGTGATCGCGTAGTACGAACCAAACGCGCCGCGCACGAGCGCGGAGAGCGCCCCGCTCACATCGTGTCCGGTGGCCAGCAGCAAAGCCGACAACATGACAATGGCCGCCAGCAGAACCAGACCAAGCTGCGCAAGCGCGCGAAGAGAGCCACGCATCAGTGCGCGCCGCCCAACATGACGCGTCCAATGGCCTCGCGGTCGCCCGCCACCTCGTGCAACCGACCCGCGTGCATCACGAGTACGCGATCGGCGAGCAGCAACACTTCGTCGAGATCACTGCTGTAGACCACCACGGCCGTGCCGGCATCGCGCGCGTCACGCAACGCCTGCTGCACGGCGGCGGTGGCTTTGAAGTCGAGGCCGCGTGACGGATTCTCCACGACGAGCGCCTGAGGCTGTTCGGCGAGTTCGCGACCAAGCACGAACTTCTGCTGGTTGCCACCACTGAGTGTGCGCGCGCGCGCGTCGGGTCCTGGCGCGCGTACATCGAAACGCGTGAGCAGGCCGGCGGTGTTTTCCCGCAGTGCGCGCCACGGCATGCGCCCGCGACGGGCACCGGCTCCACGCAACGCGGTGTTCTCGAACAGCGGCGCGTCGAGCAGCAGTGCGTCGCGGTGCCGATCTTCCGGCACGAACCCCACGAGTGCCGGACGCTCCACTTGGCCGACGGTCGGCGCGAGTCGGCCGGCGAGCAGTCGCAGCAGTTCATGCTGACCGGCTCCCTCAACTGCCGCGATGCCCACGATCGTGCCCGCTTCCACCGCGAGCGACGCCTCACGCACGCGCTGGACGCCACGGTCGTCGCTGAAGGAAACGTTGCGCAGCGTCAGCACACGGCCGCGTGTTGGTGGTGCTGCATCCGCGGGCGCAGCTGTTGTTGAACCCGGCGCTACCGATTGCAGTGAATGCGACTGCGGTTGCGCGGCGCGCTCGCCGATCATGGCCGCGGCCAAGGCGGCTTCAGTGGTGTCGGCTGCGCGCGTGGCGAGTACGGTGCGGCCGCGATGCAGCACGGTGACGTCGTCAGCCACGGCCAGCGCATCGCGCAGCTTGTGGGTGATGAGCACCACGGCGTTGCCGACATCGGCGAAGCGACGTACCCACGTGAGCAACTCGGCTGCCTCGGCCGGGGCTAACACCGCAGTGGGTTCGTCAAGAATGAGTAGCTGTACATCGCGCGCGAGGGCCTTCACGATTTCGCACCGCTGCTGCGCACCAACGGGCAGCGTGTCGATACGCGCGTGCGGGTCGAGTACGAGCCCGGCCTTGGCAGCCACTTGTTGCACATGGTTGGCGGCGTCTGCCGGATTGAACAGGCCGCGTCCACCAAGCGCCACATTCTCCGCGACCGTCATGGCGGGTACCAGCGTGAAGTGCTGATGCACCATGCCAATGCCGGCGCGCAGGGCGTCGGATGGCGATGCAAGGCGAAGCGGTGCGCCTTGCCATTGCACACGGCCGCTCTGCGGCGTGAGCAGCCCGAACACCACGCGCATGAGGGTGGTTTTGCCGGCGCCGTTTTCGCCCAGCAGCGCGTGAACGGTACCGCGTCGTACGACGAGTGAGGCGTCCTGCAGTGCCTGTACGGCGCCGAAGCGGTGCGAGATGTCAGCGAGTTCGAGCAACGGGTGCCGTCACGAGCCGGTAGGCAAATGCAGGAACGTCCACGGAATCCCGAACTGCTGTTCGATCCACGCGCCCAACGCCTGCACACCCAGCGTCTCAGTGGCGTAGTGACCGGCGTACACCACGCACAGATCGTGTTCGAGCGCTTCGACGGTGGTGTGGTGCGGACCTTCGCCGACGATGAGTGTATCGATGCCGCGCTCGCGTGCTTCCCGCAGCGTCTCGGTGCTCGCACCGCCACCGGTGCATATGGCCCATCGGCGTGTGGTGCGACCAGCGGCCGGGACGGACGTACGCGCCTGTCCGCCATATCGTGCGGCGAAGGCTTCCACGCGGGCCACGAGTTCGGCGGTGGGCACATTGCTCTCGCCCGTGACGCCAACGTCGATGGTCTTGTAGCGGGCGAAGCCGCCGGTCGGCTCAAGTTCGAGCGCGTGCGCCAGGCGCACGTTGTTGCCGAGCTGCGGATGACAGTCAAGTGGCAAATGCGTAGCGTACACCGCGATGTCGGCGCCGAAGAGCGTGCGGTACTTCTCGTACGACACGCCAGTAAGCGGCTGGGCACCGTTCCAGAAGAGCCCGTGGTGCACGATGAGCAGATTGGCACCGCTGATGGCCGCTTCGGTAATGGCCGCGCGCGACGCGTCGACCGCCACGGCGATCTTGCTGACGGTGCCACGGTTGGCCACCTGCAAGCCGTTCACGGCTCCGCTGTAGTCGGGGATGTCGACGGTGCGCAGTTCGTTGTCGAGCGCACGGACCACATCACGCAGCGGTGCGTGGGGGCCGGCCAACCCGTTGCCTGAGGCGTGCGCCAGAATGCGATCGGCTTCCGGAGTGGACATTGGTTAGCGCGCCGCGCTGTCGGGGGTGATGGGCTTGGCGCGGTCGGCGCTTACGGTGAGATCTTTCAGGGCATCGAAGGTGCCGGCGTGCAGCAGGGCGCCGACGCTGTCTGACGCGGCCTTGGCCGCGGCCGGTACGCGGGCTTCGAGTGCCGGGTTGAGCACCAGGCGCACCACGTCGTCCTTTACGCCAAGGCTGATCACGCGCCCCGTGAACGCACCACTCTGCACTTCGCGGCCAATGCGCATGAACGCCTTGGGAAGGTCGATGACCACGCTGCCGATGATGACGTCTGGTGCGACGTCATTCTGGTTGGCGTTGGAGCCGAAGGCATAGACATTCTTTTCCTTCGCCGCCTGGAAGATGCCCAGTCCGGCTGCGTCGGCGTTCTGGAAGATGATGTCGACACCGCGGGCGATTTGCGCGAGCGCCTGCTCCTTGCCGGCGCTGACGTCGTCCCAGTTGCCGATATACGACGTGATGACCTCAACCTTGGGGTTGGTGGCCTTCGCCCCGCGCGCGAACGCTTCGAAGCTGGCCTTCACGGGCGGCAGTTCGGTACCGGCGATAAGGCCAAGTTTGTTGGTCTTGGTCATCGCTCCGGCAATCATGCCGGCCTGGTACGACGCCTCTTCGAAGAGAAACGCGACGCCCGCCAGGTTGGGGCCGGTGACTCGGCCCGAGGTCACGATGTAGTTGGTATTGGGATACGACGGCGCGACGCGCGAAGCCGCGTCCTGGAACTCGAAGCCGTGCCCTACCACCATGGCGTACCCCTGCGCGCCGTACTGCCGGAAGTTCTCCTCGAACTCGGCGGGGGTTTTGGTCTGGATGTGCGAGATCTTGGCGCCCAGCGAGTCTCGCAGCATGGTCAGCCCTTCGTACGCGCCGCCGTTCCACGACTTGTCGGAGATGGGCCCCGGCGTGAGCAACGCCACTTTGAGCGTCGAACCACCGGCGGTGCTGTCGGCGCTGCTGCCCGCATCTTTGCCACCACAGGCGGTGATAGCGGTGAGGGAAACGGCAGCCGAGGTAAGCGCGAACGCGCGGAAGAGCTTCGCGATCATGGTTGTAGTCCTATTGTGGTGCCTTTGTGGCGCGCGAGTGATTCAGTCGAGACGGATACCGAGTACCTCGAGGAGACGCTCGAGGTCATCGTTGGAGAAGAAGGCGATGCGAACTTCGCCTTTGTCCTTCGCTGTCAACTGAATGGACACGCCGGTTTGCAGTTTCCGACGGAGTTTTTCTTCAAGCTGGCGCACCACGGCGCTGGACGCCCCCGGCGGGGTGGCTGCGGGTTCGGCCTTCTTGCCGGCTGCGGGCGGCTTGGGCCTCCCGGCCTGCACGCGGCGTTCGACTTCGCGCACCGACCAGCTGTTGGCCACGATGTCGCGCGCCATGTCCACGATGATGCGTTCGGTGGCCAGGGGGAGCAGGGCACGGGCGTGTCCGGCGGTGAGCTGCTTGTCCTGGAGCATGCGCCGTACGCTGGCCGGCAGCTGGCGCAGTCGCAGGGCGTTGGCGACTGTTGACCGGTCCTTGCCTACGACATCGGCGACTTCCTGGTTGGTGAGCGCGAAGTCGTCGATGAGGCGCTGGTAGCCGTCGGCCTCTTCGATGGGGTCGAGATCGGCACGCTGCAAATTCTCGATCATCGCGAGCGTGGCGAGCATGCGGTCGTCGACCGTCTTTACCAGCGCGGGGATTTCCGTCCAGCCAATGCGGGTGGCGGCGCGATAGCGTCGCTCACCGGCGATGAGTTCGTAGCCCGATCCGTTGGGAGCCGGGCGCACGGTGATTGGCTGGAGCAAGCCATTGGTGCGCAGGCTGCTTTCGAGGTCCGCCAATTCATCCGGGCGAAACTCCTTTCGCGGCTGGTACGGATTGGGGCGGATGTCGGAGAGCTTGAGCGTACGCAGAGCGCCAGCTTCGTTGACTTCTTCAACGGCCGGGGGAGCCGCGGGCGCTGTGGCCTGTGCGGCCACGCCCGCCGAGCCGGCAGCGGCCCCGGCGGCGGCGGCTGGCTTGGCCGGTTCCTTTCGAGCGAGGAGGGCGTCGAGTCCGCGGCCGAGCCTGCGTGGTGGTTCTGGCGTCACGGGGCGGTCTCCTGGCTGTCAGTGGCTGCGTTCTGGCCGATGTCGGCGGATGCCTGCGCGACCTTTGCCGCAGCGTCGGATGCGGACTCCGCTTGGTTGGTGGTCTCGTCGACGGGTACCTCCGTCGTCCGGTTCTGCCGTTCGATCATTTCGCGCGCGACGGCCATGTACGCTTGAGCGCCTACCGAGGCCACATCGTACACCACGATCGGCTTGCCGAAGCTGGGCGCTTCGGCGAGGCGGATGTTGCGGGGTACGACGGTATTGAGGACGCGGTCACCGAAGTGGGCCCGCGCGTCGGCGGCTACCTGCTTCGACAGGTTGAGGCGCGGGTCGAACATGGTGAGCAGCACGGCGTCGACGGTGAGATCGGGGTTCACCGAGTCCTGCACGCGCTGCACGGTCTGCAGCAGCTGCGAGAGCCCTTCGAGGGCGTAGTACTCGCACTGAAGCGGAATGAGCAGGGCATCGGCAGCCACCAGCATGTTGAGCGTGATGAGACCGAGGCTGGGCGGGCAGTCGATGAGGATGAAGTCGTAGCGATCCTTCACACCAGCGAGGGCATCGCGCATGCGCGTCACCCGATCCTCGGCATCGACGAGTTCCACTTCTACCGCCGAGAGATCGGGGGTGGTGGGGAGCACATCGAGGTGTCGGAACTGCACGCCGCGCACGAGCGCCTGATCGATGGGGACTTCACCGAGCAGCACGTCGTAGGTGTGCACGGTGAAATCGTCGCGGCTGATGCCACAGCCTGAGGTGGCATTGCCCTGCGGATCGGCGTCGATGAGCAGGGTACGCTGCTCGGCGACGGCGAGGGAGGCGGCGAGGTTCACCGCGGTGGTCGTCTTGCCGACTCCACCTTTCTGATTGGCGATAGCGAGGATGCGTCCCACGGCGGTTGGCTAGAGGGGGGTTCGCGGGAGGCGAAGTATAGGACGAACCTCGCTCGCTCACCATGGCGGGGGGCCGATTCCCGCGAAAATCCTCGCCGAGGCGGCGTTTGGGCGGCATATGCGCCTCAGGTAGGCGGCCAAAGGGCGGCGCGCCGGGGCCGTTTCACGTGAAACTGTTGGGGGCGCAGGATTGTGTGCGCCGAGCCGTGTGCTGAGAGCGGGAGATCACGGCGTTTCACGTGAAACGGTTTCGCACATCGACGGTGTCCGTCGACGGCGAGGCGGTGGTTACGGCAGCTTGGCGAACCGCCACCGCGTGCTCACACTCACGCTGACGGTGTTGGTGCCCGAGGCGATGGGTGCCGGGGCAGCGTCCGACTCGACTTTCATCGCCATCGCCATCATGGCGCGGGGCTCGGGGCGCTCGTACTCGTTGATGGTGAGCTCGATCAGCTCCGCCACCTGACCGCCCGCCGCCTTGGCCGCCACTTCCGCCTGACGACGGGCCGACGCCACGGCTTCGGTGAGCGCCTGATCCTGCGCCTTCGAACGGTCCTTCACGATGAAATCGAGCCCGGCCACCCGGTTGGCGCCGTTGCCGAGCCCGGCGTCGATGATCTGACCGGCGAGCTCGAGCCGATCGGTCTCCACCTGGACGATGTTCGTGACCTGGTAGCCGTCAATCACGACTCGCCGCAGCTTGTCGTCGTACCGCTGCACCGGGCTCACGTTGTAGTTGAGCGTTTGAATGTTCGCCTCCGGCACCCCCAACTTACGGATGGCGGCGAGAATGGCGGCCTGCTTCTTGTTGTTCTCCTGCGCCGCGGCCTGCGAGGTGCGAGCCTGGGTCTCCATGCCCACCTGCACGCGCGCCCGGTCGGGGGCCACCTGCACTTCGCCACGCCCCGAAACGAAAATCGTGGGCGGCTGCGGCGGCTGCACCTGCTGCGCACTGGCGGACTGGGCCAGCGCGAGGCTCATCCCTACCGCGCCAAGCGCCATGGGAAGCAATCCTCGCGTTCTGCTGCTCTTGTGGCTGGCTTCCGTCATCGTTCTCTCGCTCCGCACTGGGCGCATGGTCATCTCGTCTCCCGGCCACTCGGCCGTTCAGGGGTAGGTCATCAGCAATCCTACCACTGCTGACCCCGATCTGTCACCGAAGTTCGGATGTTCCACTGTGGCGCTATGCTGGCCCGTTGTGCGACATCATGGCGCCGGTGCTTGTTTGGGTCGTTCGCTGGCGGACGGCTGGGGCTCGTGTGGCTCTGCCTCGAGCGTTTGTGGCTCGCGACTGGCTGCCGGCGCAGGGGTAAGACGTAGGAACTGCTCGCGCAGAGGCGCAGAGAAAGCAGAGGCGCGGAGGGTGCGGGCTCGGCGGGTGTCAGTACGTCGCCGATTTGCTCTACAATATGCCAGTACTAGGAAGGCGGGAAAATCATTATCAACGACAGTCGTTCGGGCCCCTACTATATAGTAGGGCGCGCGCGACGCAGTTCGAACAACAGGTTCTGCAGGTCGGCCGGGCTGATGCCAGGAATGGCGCTGGCCTGGGCCAACGTGGCCGGCCGCAACCGCGAAAGCTTCTGGCGCGCCTCGATCGAGATGGTCAGGAAGCTGTCGTAATCCCAATGCTCGGGGAGGCGAACGGCTCCCTGGGCCTCGAGCCGAGCGGCGCGCGCGCGCTCCTTCTCGAAATAGCCGGCGTATTTGATTTCGAGCTCGGCGCCCACCACGGCGTCTCGCGGCAGGTCGCCGCCTACACCGGCAGCGTCGAGCAACGACTGCAACGAAATGTCCTGACGCTTGGCCAATTCGGCGGCCCGCACCGCGTGCAGCAACGCGCGCGACCCTGCGGCTTCGAGCACAGGCGCCGCGACCTCCGGGGTCATACTGGTGCGTTCAGCGAGGGTAATGACCTCGCGTACCGCACCGAGCCGCGCGTGCATGACGGCGCGCTCGTCGTCCTGCCACAACCCCGCGCGCTCAGCGATTGGCCCTAACCGCGCGAGCGCATTGTCTTGCCGCACCGTGAGCCGGAACTCGCTGCGGGAGGTGAACAGCCGGTACGGCTCGTCGACCCCGCGGGTGACCAGATCGTTCACCAGTACGCCTATGTAGCTCGTCTCGCGACCCAGCACGAGCGGTTCCTGCTCCAGCGCGCAGCGCGCGGCGTTGAGCCCCGCCACCACACCCTGACCGGCGGCTTCTTCGTAGCCCGTAGTGCCATTTACCTGGCCCGCGAAATAGAGGCCGCGAACGGCGCGCGACGCGAGCGACGCCTCAAGCTGTGTGGGCGGGTAGTAGTCGTACTCGATGGCGTATCCGGCCCGTGTCATCCGCACGGCCTCGAGCCCCGGGACACTGCGCAACACCGCCAGTTGCACCGGAGCGGGCAAACTCGTGGAGAGCCCGTTGACGTACAGTTCGGTGGTGTCGTGACCTTCGGGTTCGAGAAAGAGCTGATGCCGCGTCTTGTCGGGGAACTTCACCACCTTGTCTTCGACACTTGGGCAATAACGCGGTCCACGCGACGCAATGGCTCCGCCGTACATGGCCGACTCGGCGATGTGATTGGCAATGAGTTCGGTGCCAGACTGCTCGAGCCAGGTGATCCAGCAGGGCATCTGTTGCGGATGGCGCGTGTGCGTGCCGAACGGGCCGTGCTGTACGCGCGGCGTGGTCCAGAAATGCGACCACGAATAGTCGAAGGCGTCGATTTCGCTGTGCTGTAGTTCCAGCTGCTCGGTGTGCACCGAGCGCCCATCGATGCGCGGCGGTGTGCCGGTTTTGAAGCGGGCGGTGGTAAGGCCCACCGCGTCAAGCTGTTCACCCAGCAGCACGCTGGGGGCTTCGCCGGCACGTCCTCCACTGATGCGGGTGCCGGTGCCGATGTGCATGGTGCCGCGACCAAAGGTGCCGGTGGTGAGCACCACGGCCCGCGCACCAAAGCGCCGACCCTCTACGGTTTCGACCCCCGCCACACGTCGTTCGCCGTCATGCGCGCTTTCGTCGAAGAGAAGCCGCGCCACCATGCCTTGAATGGTGAGCAGATTGGGCTGCGCTTCGAGCAGCGTGCGCACCGCACGGCGATAGAGTCCGCGATCGCATTGCGCGCGGGGCGCCCACACGGCCGGCCCCTTGCCGCGGTTGAGCATGCGGAACTGCACGCTCGCGAGATCGGTAGCGCGCGCGATGATGCCGCCCAATGCATCAACCTCTCGCACCACCGTACCCTTGGCGATGCCGCCGATGGCCGGGTTGCACGACAGTTGCCCGATTTGTTCGAGGGCGCCGGTAACGAGCGCCACCTGCGCGCCGCCGCGTGCCGCCGCGACCGCCGCCTCCGTACCCGCGTGGCCGCCACCAATGACGATGACGTCGAAGGTGGCTTCGAGGGTGGCGCTGTTGGGACTGGAGATTCGATCGGGCGTCATGACGCGAAAACTATCAAGGAGGGGGCACGGGGCTGCCCCCCATGTATTTTCCCGTATGCCACTGACTATCGATCACACCGCCCCGACCCTGCTTATCCGGAAGAGCGCCTTCGAGCGCGCTGGGCGTTCCCGCGCGCAGTTCGATGAAGCGCTGGGGCTGACCGCCGACGAATTCCGAGTGGAAGGGTCGCTCATTGCCGTCGGCCCTCTTGTTGGCGAGGACGCGCTCACCGACCTCATAGCCCAACTCGAGGAGGGCGGGCTGGTGTACTACGACGACTTCTTCGAGTTGAGCGGCAACTGGCCCGACTGGCTGCGACTGTTCGTCATGGACGCCGGGGGCTGACGCTTCCAGAGCCGACGCTCGCGGCGGTACGCCGCCATCCAGGCATCGGTGCGGCGATGCAATCCTTCCCAGCCGCAGCCGATACACCAGCTCTGCCGAAACCGAGCATCGAAGAAGCGTCGCCAGCCTTTTCGCTCGACCGCCAGGGTGTCGCTGTCGCACACCGGACAGCGATCGCCCTCGGGGAGCATGCCGAAAAACACCTTCGTGAGCAGTAAAAACATGATGAGCTGCAGCGTCGTGATCACGGCAATGAAGACGAACGCGTCGTTCCAGGACCACCGTCCGGGCATGAAAGTCGTCTCCTAGAGTCGTTGTTCGACCGTGGCCCACAGCTCGGCGTAGGCAACGCCCTCGTCGACGCGATCGATGACCACATCGACGCCCTCCGCGAGTGCCGTTCCATCGAGTGAACGCACGGGCAGCGCGCACTCGTGCCCGTCGAGCACATACACCAGCTCGCCGGTGCCATTGATGTCGGCCGACTGGGTTACCCGGGCCAAGGTACCCTGCAGCAGATAACGCGGGTCGGGCTCGTCGGCGCGCGCACTGGGGATGGCCCAACGCGCGATGAGGAGCGACTGCAGCGCGAACGCAGCGCCACCAACGGCGATGGCGGTAAGCACAATGCCCCACGCCGGCCATGCACTTTGGCGGCTCATCAGATAGCCCGTAAGGCCGAACGCAAAGGCGAAGGAGGCGACGGTCGAGCGGTTGGCCACTGGTGACGGCTCGGAGGCCGGGTCGTGTTCACTCCGGCGCTCGTGCGGCGCGACCTTGGGCGCCACCGGACGCTCGGTACCGTGCAGCATGGCGGACACGCCGAGCAGCAGTCCTACCACGAAAAAGATCAGCGAAACGACAGCGACCACGGACACGGCAACACCGCGAAAAAGTGAACGGGACGAGTGTCCGACTCAGGAAGTCGGCGGCGCGTCCATCAGATTGTAGAGCTTCTGAATGTCGCGAAGCCGCGCGACAAAATCGATGTGCAGATCGCGTAACTGCCCGCGACGCAGGTCGAACACCCAGCCGTGCACGATGGGCGCGCCGCGTTGAAGATAGGCTCGCTGTACCGCCGCCGTCTTGATGACGTTGAGACACTGTTCGACCACGTTGAGCTCCACCAGCCGATCGTACCGCCTGGCCTCGTCGGGGATGGCCTCGAGCTCAGCCTCGTGCAGCCGGTACACGTCGCGAATGTTGCGCAGCCACGGATTGAGAATGCCCAGATCGCGCGGCTGCATGGCGGCGCGCACCCCGCCGCACTCGTAGTGCCCGCACACGATGATGTGCTGCACGTTGAGGTTCACGATGCCGTACTCGATGACCGCCCCGACATTGAGGTCGGTATTCGCGACCACGTTGCCGATGTTGCGGTGCACGAAGACATCGCCCGGGCCAACCCCCATGATCTCGTTGGCCGGCACCCGACTGTCCGAGCAGCCGATGTACAGGTACTCGGGGTCGTGTTCGGCGGCGAGCTTCTCGAAGAAGTCGGGATCGAGGGCGGTGCGCTCAGCGGCCCAGCGGCGGCTGTTCTCGAACAGTTGGTCGTAGGGGATCACGAGTCGAACCTGGCAGCGAGGAACGTCGCGGCTCGCCATTCGGCGTAATACCACGGTCGCCATGGGCGGGTGTAGCTGGTGAACCCCACGTGGCCACCGCGTGCGGGGAATTCGACTTCGACGTGGGGGACACCGGCGACGCCGGCTTCGACGTCGTGAAGCACACGCGGCGGTAGAAACGGATCGTCGACGGCACTCAACAGCAGAGTGGGACGACGGATACTCGAAAGGTACGGCAGCGAACTGGCCCGGGCATAATAGTCGGCGGCGTCGCGAAAGCCGTGCAGCGGAGCCGTGAACGCGTCGTCGAATTCCCAGAGTGTGCGAGCCCGCTGTACGGTTTGCAGCGCGGCGAGCTCGGGGTGACGGGCGATCTTCGTGAGCGCCTTCGGGATGAGCGTCTTGAGAAAGAACTTCTCGTACACGACACCGAAGCCACGTCCGATGTGCCGGGAGGCGGCCGCAAGATCGAACGGCACCGAGACCGCCACGGCCCCCCGCACCTGCGGTGGCAGCGCATCGCCGTCTTCGCCCAGCAACTTGCAGAGCACGTTGCCGCCGAGGCTGACGCCCATGAGCCCCAGCGGGGCGTCGGGGAAGGCGCCCACGAGCTGCTCGACGACCCACCGCGGATCGCTGGTTTCGCCGGAGTGGTAGCTCCTGGCCAGACGGTTCGGCTCGGAACCGCAGGTGCGGAAGAGCAGGAGGTCGGCTGCCCATCCCCGCGCATGCGCCTCCCGGAACATGGCGCGGGCGTAGTGCGAGTGGGCACCGCCCTCCAGCCCGTGGAACAGCAGCAGGCGCGGGCTGTCGGGGCCGCGCTGTCCATCGAGGCGGACCAGTTCGAGGAAGTCGCCGTCGGGGGTGTCCCAGCGTTCCGTGCGGACGGCGAGTTTGGGTTCGCGGCGACCCAGTCGCCCCCATAGGGTGGCGCTGTGCGGATCGGGGAGCCACCAGGCCGGCCGGTAGGACAATCCATGGGGCGGTCGCATACGCAAGGAATCTAAGTGTTACACTAGGCGAAGCCGGTCCCCCCGTGCTGTGCTTCCCCTCGCGCCCCCTTCCGCGTGCTCAACAGAATCGTCCGCAACCTCACGTTTCAGGTGCTGGTGGCGGTATCGCTCGGCATCGCTCTCGGCGTTGTGGCGCCGGACTTTGCCAAGTCTCTCAAGCCCATCGGCGACACGTTCATCAATCTCGTGAAGATGGTGATCACGCCGATCATCTTCCTCACGATCGTGCATGGCATTGCCAGCATGGCCGACTTGTCGAAGTTGGGGCGCGTGGGCGGCAAGGCCCTACTGTATTTCGAAATCGTGTCGACGTTCGCGCTGGCGATTGGTCTCGTGGTGGTGAACGTGACGAAGCCGGGCGCGGGGCTCGACATCAGTGCGCTGGCCAAGGGTGATGTGAGCAAGTTCGTGAAGGCGGGCGAGCAACAGAGCATGCTCGAGTTCTTCCTGCACATCGTGCCCAGCAACATCTTCGCGGCCTTCGCGAGTGGTGATCTGTTGCCGGTGGTCTTCTTCGCCATTCTCTTCGGTGTGGCACTCACCGCCGTGGGTGATGCCGGTCGTGACATCGCCGATCTGCTCGTTCGTTTTCAGGCGGTGTTTTTCCGCATCGTCTCCATGGTGATGGTGATTGCGCCCATTGGTGCATTTGGCGCCATGGCCTACACGGTGGGCGCGTTCGGTCTCAAGACGCTGCTGCCGCTTGGTCGTCTGATGCTCGACGTGTATCTCACGATGGCGCTGTTCATCTTCATCGTGCTGGGCGGCATCTGCCGGTTGTACGGATTCCGGCTGCTGCGATTCATTCGCTACATCAAGGATGAAATTTTGCTGGTGCTGGGTACGTCGAGCAGTGAAGCGGCGCTGCCGCGCATGCTGCAGAAGCTCGAGGCGTACGGCTGTGCGAAGCCGGTGGTGGGGCTGGTGATTCCCACGGGCTATTCGTTCAACCTCGATGGTACCAGCATCTATCTCTCGATGTCGGCGATCTTCATCGCGCAGGTGTACGGCATCGATCTCCCGATAGGCGAGCAGCTCACGTTGCTGGGCATTCTCATGCTCACCAGCAAGGGCGCAGCCGGCGTGACCGGCTCGGGGTTCATCGTGTTGGCGAGCACGCTCGCGGCCACACGCACGGTGCCGGTGGAAGGTGTGGCGCTGCTGCTGGGCGTGGACCGGTTCATGAGTGAAGCGCGCGCAATCACGAACCTCATCGGCAACGGCGTCGCGACGCTGGTGGTGTCGCGGAGTGAGGGCGCGTTTGACGATGCGAAGAGGGCGGTGGCGGAGGCGGGCTGAAGGGGATTGGGCGGCGGGTTGGTTCAACAGCAGACGGCAGACGGCAGGCACTACAGACGGCGGTTTGGCAGGAATAAGGAAAACGGCGGTCGGCGCTACGCGCCGCCGCCGATTTTCGTACCGCAAAGGAAATCGGGCGCGACCGCTTTGCGGCGCGCCCGTTCTTCCGAACTCCTGCTATCTCCGGTCTGTGGTTCCCGCTGTCTGCCGTCTGCAGTTAACGGACTCGCCTCGGCTCAACCCTTCGTCGCGGCCGCCTTCTTCTTCGCTTCTTCCTCCGCGGCCTTCTTCTTGGCGCCTTCGAAATCACCGGCGCGCACGATGAACGTCTTGCTTGGGTCGAGATACTTGCGCAGCGCCGCGTTCACGTCGGCTACGGTAAGCTTGCCGATCTGCGCGGCGAGTTTCCCGTCGTACGACGTGTAGTTGCGATCCCACCGGCGGTGCGCCACGAGCGTGCCGGCTACCTCGTTGTCGTTGGCGAGCTGCTGTTGCTGTTCGCGCAGCCAGCCCTGACGCGCCTGTTCGACTTCCTCTTGCGTAACGCCGTCGGCGAGCAGCTTCGCCAATTCCTCCTTGAAGCCCGTGACCACCTTGTCGACGTTCTGCGGCGCGTACAGCGCGAAGGTGATGGCGAAGGCTTCCTTATCCATGGGGCGCGCGGAGAACTGTGAGCCCACAGCGTAGCTCACACCGTCCTGCTGACGCATGCGCGTGGCCATGCGGCTCTTGAGGAAACCGCCGCCCATGATCTGCGCGCCCACCACCATGGCCGCATAGTCGGGGTCGCTGTCATTCAGCTGGAACGACTGTCCGGCCACGAACATCGCGTTCTGCTTGTCGGGCGTTTCGAACACGTTGGTGGTGCTGTCGGTGGCCGCGAATGTGCGCGGGAGTGGCTTCCACGGCTGCCTGGCGTTCCAGGAGCCAAACAGTTCTTTGGCAAGCGCTACCACACTGTCGGCGTCGAAGTCACCCACGAGCGAGAGATCACCCGCCTGCGCACCGGCGAAATCCTCGTGATAGCGCACGAGATCGGCACGCGTAATACGCTTGAGTGACTCGATGGATTCATCGATGGTGGGCGTGTACTCCGGATGGCTCTTGGGGAGCGGGCGCAACCGGCGCTGGAACGCGACGGACGCGATGGCCTGCGGCTCACTCTTGCCGGCCTCGATGCCCGCGAGCTGCTGTGTGCGGAGCTGTTCGAACTCGGTGCTGTCGAACGACGGCTTCTGCACCATTTCGGCGAGCAGGCGCAGCGTGGGCGCGAGATTCTCGCGCTTCACCTGAATGCTGCCCGACGTGGCTGAGCCGGAGTTGCTGAGGGCCACGGTGGCCTTGAGCTTGTCGAGCGTATCCTTGATGGCCTGACGCGAGCGCAGCGTGGTGCCGCGGTTGTACATCGCGCCCACAAGCTGTCCGGCCACGGCGCGATTCTCGAGCGTTTCGAGCGAGCCATGACGGAAGATGACGGTGCCGAAGATATTGGCGCCGCGTGTGCTCTTGGGGAGGAGCGACAGCCACATGCCGTTGGGCAACATCACGCGGCGCGTACGCTTGTCGAGGTTGGCCGGGGTGGCGTCGAACGTTTCGCCCGCCGCAACGGCAACGCGCCCCTTGTAGCCTGCGGTGAGCTCGCTGGCATTCGGTGCTTCGGGAATCTCGGCGCGATCGGGCGTTTTGGTGGGCACGAAGAGTCCCACCGTACGGTTGTCGGGCTTGAGATACGCCTTGGCTACGCGCTGCACGTCGGCGGCGGTGACCTTCTCGAGGCGATCACGCGTGAGGAAAAAGAGACGCCAGTCGCCGGAGGCTTCGTACTCGGTGAGGGTGAGCCCCACCTGGTCGGGATCGGCAAGCAACTGCTCGACCTGCTTGAGCAGCGCCGCCTTCACGCGACTCACTTCGTCGTCACTCGGCGCGTTGGTGACGGCTTCATCGATGGTGCGCAGCATCACGGCGCGTGCGGTGTCGAGGTTTTGCTCGAGTCGCAGATTGGCCTGACCCAGCAGCAGCCCCGGTTCGCGCAAGTCGAAGGTGAACGCCGCGGCGCCGGCCGCGAGCTTGCTCTCCACGAGCGCCTTGTAGAGGCGGCCATTGGGGCGATCGCCGAGCACACCGGCGAGTACCTGCACGGGGGCGTTGTCGGGGTGGGCGAGTGCGGGCACGTGATACGCCACGCCGACGAGCTGCTCATCGCCCACACGCTTGAGCGTGACAAGCCGCTCGCCGTCCTGCACGGGGTCACGCGTGTAGGTGGGGTAGAGCAGGTTGCCCTTCGCGAGCGACCGCACGGGCTTCGGGATGCTGCCGAACTTCTGTTCGATGAGACGCAGCGTTTTGGTTTCGTCGAACTTGCCGGCCACCACCAGCACCGCATTGTCGGGCTGGTAGTAGCGCTGGTAGAACGCCTTGAGCCGTTCGATGGGCACCCCTTCCACATCGCTGCGCGCGCCGATGGTGCTCTTGCCGTAGTTGTGCCAGAGGAATGCGGTGCTCATGATGCGCTCGAGCAGCACTCGGCTGGGACTGTTCTCGCCGATCTCGAATTCGTTGCGCACGACGCTGAATTCACTCTCGAGATCCTTCTTCGCGATGAACGAGTTCACCATGCGATCGGCTTCGAGGTCGAGCGCCCACGCGAGATTGTCATCGGTGGCGGCCACGGTCTCGAAGTAATTGGTGCGATCGTACCACGTGGTGCCGTTGGGGCGCGCACCGCGCTCACTCAATTCCTTTGGGATGTCCTTGTGGCGCGTGCTGCCCTTGAACACGAGATGTTCGAGCAGATGCGCCATGCCCGTTTCGCCGTAGCCTTCGTGCCGTGAGCCCACGAGGTAGGTGATGTTCACCGTGACCGTGGGGCGCGAGGCATCGGGGAAGAGCAGCACCTTGAGCCCGTTGGCGAGCCGGTATTCGGTGATGCCTTCCACGCTGGTGACTTTCTCCGCGCGATTGGCAGCCGGTCGTGCGGCGGCAGGCTTGGCGGCGGAAGCGCCGGTTTTGGCGGCGGCGGGCTGGGCGCCAGCACTGGTGCCGGCGAGTGCGAGGGCCGTGGCGGCCACGGTGGCCAGCCACCGCTGGCGCGGGGAGGCGAAGGACAAGGGAAAGCGCATTGGCCTTGGAGGGCGAAGGGGTGATACGTGACCCAGGAGGGAGTCCCGGCCAGCAGAGCGGGACGAGCTTGAAACCCCTGAACACAACATCATGTTTCAGTCATTCTGCAAGTCGCGAGGGACATTCGCGACCGGTGTGCTCCCGCTACGTTGTCTCCATGCCTCCAGCCGATCTGCAGGTCCAGATCTTCGGCACGAAGAAAAGTGCCGACACGCGCAAAGCGCTCCGCTTTTTCGCGGAGCGCCGCGTGAAGACGCATTTCGTGGACCTGGCCGAACGGGCTGCGTCGCTGGGCGAGCTCAAGCGTTTTTCACAGAAGTTCGGTGTCGAAGCAATTCTCGATCGTGAGTCGAAGCGTTTCGCCGAGCTGGGGCTACGCACCGCGTTGTACGGCGAAGAGAAGTGGCTGAGCATTCTAGCCGACGAGCCCTACTTGTTGAGGCAGCCGCTGGTGCGGTTGCAGAACAAGCTGTGCGTGGGTGTGGACGAGAAGCTGTTCAGGGAGTGGATCGCGTAGGG
>ERZ1645185.73-NODE-73-length-44265-cov-8.714363_pt1 | contig 44265 bp, 30 predicted proteins | sample MGYA00575351_ERZ1645185 | MGnify/ENA primary metagenome ERZ1645185 (study PRJEB40838, sample SAMN11284767) | freshwater sediment metagenome | isolation source: river sediment | host: Sediment | place: India: Jana village, Kanpur | collected 2015-12-17 ... | reverse complement strand
GATTCGGGAGTCCCGGCAATGGCCGCAGGCAAGGAAATACGAACCAAGATCAAGAGCGTGGAGAACACGCGCAAGATCACCAAAGCCATGGAAATGGTGGCGGCAAGCAAGATGCGCAAGGCGCAGGAACGCATGAAGGCGGCGCGCCCCTATGCGGAAAAAATTGCCAATGTCGCCGTACACATGGCGTATGCCCATCCGGAGTACAAGCACCCTTTCATCCTGCGCCGCGATGGGGTCAGGCGCGTGGGCCTGATTGTTGTCACTTCCGACAAGGGGTTGTGCGGCGGGTTGAACACCAATGCATTAAGAGTGGTGGTCAACAAGGTCAAGGAATGGGAAGGCCAGAATGTTGACGTGGATGTCACCGCCATCGGCAACAAGGGCCTGGGTTTCATGCAACGCATGGGTGGCAATGTCGTCTCTCAATTGACTGCGTTGGGCGATGCGCCGCATATGGAGCGCCTGATTGGTCCGATCAAGATCATGCTGGATGCGTACGTGGAAGGCAGGATCGATGCCCTATATCTGGTTTACAACCGCTTCATCAACACAATGAAGCAGGAGCCCACGATCAAGCAGCTTCTGCCTCTGGAACAGGCGGCGGGCAGTGAAGAAGACAAGCTCAAGCACCACTGGGATTACATCTATGAACCGGATGCCAAGCCCGTGGTGGATGCGCTACTGACACGCTATATCGAGTCCATCGTGTATCAGGGCGTGGTGGAAAATATCGCCTGTGAACAGTCGGCGCGGATGGTGGCGATGAAGGCCGCTTCCGACAACGCCAAAAACGTGATCGGCGAACTGAAGTTGCTGTACAACAAGACCCGTCAGGCGGCAATTACCAAGGAGCTGTCGGAGATCGTCGCCGGCGCGGCAGCGGTGTGATGCATTTAGCTCCCTCTCCCTTGAGGGGAGAGGGTTGGGGTGAGGGTGCCCCGTTAAGAATTTGATATTGATTGAACCAGGAAAAACCATGAGCAACGGAAAAATCGTTCAGGTCATTGGCGCGGTGGTGGATGTGCAATTCCCCCGCGAGTCCATGCCCAGGGTATTTGATGCGCTGAAGCTGTCCAACCCGGACACCACATTTGAAGTGCAACAGCAAATGGGTGACGGCGTGGTGCGCACTATTGCGATGGGTTCCACCGACGGCCTGCGCCGCGGCATGGAAGTCCTTGCCACTGGCAGCCCGATTCAGGTGCCGGTGGGTCAGGCAACTCTTGGCCGCATCATGAACGTGCTGGGTACGCCGATTGATGAAGCCGGCCCGATCGCCACTGATGCGCGCATGCCAATTCATCGCAAGCCGCCGGCTTTCGATGAGCAGGCTGCCTCCGTGGATATTCTGGAAACGGGCATCAAGGTGATCGACCTCATCATGCCGATTGCCAAGGGTGGCAAGATCGGCCTGTTTGGCGGTGCAGGCGTGGGCAAGACCGTTACGCTGATGGAGCTTATCCGCAACATCGCGGTGGAGCACTCCGGTTTCTCTGTGTTTGCCGGCGTGGGCGAACGTACTCGCGAAGGCAACGACTTTTATCACGAAATGAAGGAAGGCGGCGTGCTGGACAAGGTGGCACTCGTGTACGGCCAGATGAACGAACCGCCGGGCAACCGTTTGCGTGTCGCGCTGACCGGACTGACCATGGCGGAATTTTTCCGCGACGAAGGCCGCGACGTGCTGATGTTCATCGACAACATCTACCGCTATACCCTTGCCGGTACCGAAGTGTCCGCATTGCTGGGCCGCATGCCTTCCGCAGTGGGTTACCAGCCGACACTGGCGGATGAGATGGGCCGCCTGCAAGAACGGATCACTTCCACCAAGACCGGTTCCATCACGTCTTTCCAGGCAGTGTATGTGCCTGCGGATGACCTGACCGACCCGTCGCCCGCCACCACCTTTGCGCACCTGGATGCGACGCTGGTGCTGTCGCGTCAGGTTGCCGAGCTGGGGATTTACCCTGCTGTGGACCCGCTGGATTCCACTTCCCGCCAGCTTGATCCGCAGGTGGTCGGTGAAGAACATTACAACGTCGCCCGCGCTGTGCAAGGCACGCTGCAGAAGTACAAGGAACTGCGCGACATCATCGCCATTCTGGGCATGGACGAACTGTCGCCCGAAGACAAGCTGGCCGTGGCCCGTGCCCGCAAGATCCAGCGCTTCCTGTCGCAGCCTTTCTTCGTGGCGGAAGTGTTCACCGGCGCGCCAGGCAAGTATGTTTCGCTGAAGGACACCATCGCCGGCTTCAAGGCGATCGTTAACGGCGAGTATGACCACCTGCCCGAGCAGGCTTTCTACATGGTCGGCCCGATCGAAGAAGCGGTAGAGAAGGCGAAAACCTTACAGTAAATTCTAGGGGCTGGGGGCCAGTGGTCGAGGCGCGGCGAAGCCGCACCGCTCCTGAATCCTGAATCCTGAATCCCGACCCCTGAAGGGAAAGAAATGGCAATGACACTACATGTCGATATCGTCAGCGCGGAAAGCTCGCTGTTTTCAGGCACAGCGGAGTTTCTGTCCGTGCCGGGCGAGATGGGAGAACTGGGTATATACCCGCGCCACACGCCGCTGTTGACCCGGCTCAAGCCTGGCGCGGTGCGCATCAAGAAACCGGATGTGGCGGAAGAGGAACTGGTTTTTGTTTCCGGCGGCGTGCTGGAAGTTCAACCGCATGTGGTGACCATCCTGTCCGATACCGCCATTCGCGGCCACGATCTGGATGAGGCGAAAGCTCTGGAAGCTAAACGCGCAGCCGAAGAGGCCATGAAGGACAAATCCGCTGCCATGGATCTTGCCCAGGCGCAGGCCGAACTGGCTTCTGCCGTAGCGCAATTGGCAGCAATTCAGAAACTGCGCAAAAAGGTCTGATTGCGAAAGCATGTTTGAGGGGTTACCAAAGGCAGCTTCGGCTGCCTTTATTTTTGTATGCCGCCACGTGGCGATCAACATAATGCTGGTTCGGGCTGGCATGAGGCGACAGATTGGAAGAAAATCTCGTTTTCACTGAATTCAGCCCTGCGGTCGAGTGATAACCAAATGGGGCGTGCTTGACCGGGATCGTCTGGCTCGAAATCGAAACAAGAGTTTTCAATCAATATCGCATCGAGGAGCCATAGATTTTTTCTTTACTGGCCAGGCTGGCCAACCGATTCCCTTGGGCCCTGATTGGCTTTATCGTCCTGTGGGCGGCGCTTAGTGGTCTCTATGGGCTTGATATTGAAAATCGCCTAACGCTCAATCCCGGCTGGGATGCGCCCGGCAGTGGGTCGGAACGGGCCGCAAGGCAGTTGCGTGACAACCTGGGGCGGGACGAAACACCTGTCATTCTGCTTTTCAGCCCGAACGTTGCCGGGCTCGACCATGTCGACATGCTTGCCTACCGACAGGCCGTTGAAGCGGCATTGTTGCCACTATTCAGCAACGCCCACGTCAACAGTGTTTTTACCTATTATTCCACCGGCAATGCCAAGCTGAAATCTCATGATGACCGCATGACGTACGCCATCGTGAATCTCAAGCGTGGCGAGGATGAGGGCGTAGCAGCCTATCGCCAGTTGAGGGAAAGCATCGCCAGCGATCAACTGCAAATCAAACTGGGCGGTGAGTTGGCCGTGTATGTGGATGTGCGCGAGCAGCTTGATCGTGATCTCAAAAGAGCCGAACTGATCAGTTTCATATTGCTGGCAGTGTTGCTGGTTTGGGTGTTCCGCTCCGCCGTGGCAGCCATGCTGCCGCTGGTGGTAGGCGCTGTCACGATTCTGAGCAGCACCGGCTGGCTGAAGATGGCAACCAATTTCACCGACATCAATGTTTATGCACCCAATGTGGTATCCATGTTGGGATTGGGCCTGGCCGTGGATTACAGCCTGTTCATGGTGTCACGCTTTCGCGAGGAACTGGCACTGGGCCACCTGGTCGACAGGGCGCTGAGAACCACGATGTTGACGGCGGGGCGCACGTTGATGTTCAGTGGACTCACCGTGGCGGCCAGTCTGTTCTGTCTTTTTCTTCTTCCGCAGCGCTTCTTTCACAACATGGGGCTGGCAGGCGGTATTTCAGTCGCATCGGCAATGTTTGTCACCATCCTGCTGCTGCCGGCGATGCTTTTTCTGCTTGGAAAGCGTGTCAATAAATGGGTGCCCCCCTTTCTGGCAAAGCAGTCATCAATACTGAGTGAAGAAGGGCGGTGGTATCAATTCAGCCATTTCGTCATGCGAAATGCGCGAGTCGTCCTGGCCCTGTCATTGGCGGTTTTGCTGGTCATGGGGTTGCCGGTCTCCGGCATGAAAGTGGGACCAGCCGACAGTCGGTCGCTGCCAGTCTCCGCCGAAAGCCGTCAGGTGCAGGAGACGCTGCAGAAAGAATTTGCAGCGAATGAACTGACACCGATCATGGTGGTGGTGCGAACAAAAGGAGAATTGGCATCAGCGGAAAGCCTCTCCGCCTTGTACCGGCTGACGCACGAAATCAAGGATCTGTCAGGGGTCACGCGCGTTGCCGGGCTGATGAGTCTGGATAATTCGCTGGGCCTGTCTGATTATCAGTTGCTGTATCAAAACCCCGGGCAGTTTCCACAAGCCTCGGGGGCACTCGCGGAATTTGGGCGCGGGCAAAGCACATTGATAACGGTCCATATCAAACCGGATTCGACTTCGGCCGAGGCGCGGGAACTGGTGACGGGTATTCGTGCGTTGCCTTTACCTCCTGCCTTGGCGGAAATGCAGGTTGGAGGATTTTCCGCATTTCATCTTGATTACCTCACCTCGCTTCGCAGCGAAGTACCCAAGGTGTTTATCGCGATTGTGATCGTGATTTTCGTGCTGCTGTTCCTGATGCTGGGCAGTATTCTGGTCCCTATTAAAGTAGTGCTGACCAATCTGCTGTCCCTGTCCGCCACATACGGCGTGCTGGTCTGGATTATCCAGGAAGGGCACCTGTCCGGGCTGCTTGGGTTTACCCCGCAGGGCGCGCTGGATGGAACCATCCTGGTGCTGATTTTTGCCAGCGCATTTGGTCTGTCGATCGACTACGAAGTCTTCCTGCTGTCCCGCGTCAAGGAAGTTTGCGATGCGACCAAGGGGGACAATGTGAAATCCGTTTCCATCGGCATGCAGCGCAGCGGCCCCATCATTACCAATGCGGCCCTGCTGATCGGGGTGGTGCTGGGTGCTTTCGCCATGGGCGAGGTGGTGTTCATCAAGGCAATCGGGCTCGGCTTGTTGCTGTCGGTGATTGTTGATGCCACACTTGTCCGGATGCTGCTGGTTCCATCCACCCTGCGACTGCTGGGATGGCTGAACTGGTGGGCACCCAGGCCCCTGATGCGGATCTATCAGCGGTTGAGCCTGAGTGAGCAGGAAAACGAGGAAAAATATCGATGACAGCAAAAAAAGGCATGCTGGTTTTTCTGGCGATGCTGAATTTATGGCCGTCCTTCAGCGGCGCGGATTTGACGCTGACTGGCCACAGCATGGCTGGCACGGCAAATATGCCCATGTCCAGCCAGGAAAAGATATGGATTCGCAAAACGACCCTGCGCAGGGATTTTGTCGACCGAGGCCGGGCTTATACGCATCTGTACGATCTGGCCCAGCGGCAGGCGGCCATCATTGATCACATGACGCGGGTGGCCGAGGTCCATGATTTGTCCGCCGTTCAGGCCGCAACAGAAGTCAGCGCGCCCTTGAAGAACCTGAAAATGACGCTGGAAAAAACCGGCAATTCCAAGTCCTTGAAGCACTGGAAATGTGAAGAACACACATTGACTGCCAGCATGCCGGCACGCCTTGGCAATGAAGAAACGGTGTTTCATCTGAAGGGCCAGCTATGGGTGGCGGGCAAAGTAAAGGAACTGACCGAAATCAGGGAGTTGACCAAAATAGCCAAGAAACCGGACTTTTTCCTGGGAATCCCGGCGGTAGCCAAGGTTTCCCCTGCTCAATCGGCGGCGCTCAGTGAGGTCGTTCGAAAGTTGGCACCCAAGGGGCTGCTTTGCGCGGGGGAGATCGAGACCAGCTACGAAGGAAATGGCCCGATGGCCAATCTAGCCCGCAGAATACCCGCGCGGCTGAGCATTACCTTTCAGGATTTTTCCAGGGAACCCATCGCACAGGATGTGTTTTCCATTCCTGCTGGCTACCAGTTGGTAAGGAAATGACCCGCGTCCATTGTTTATACTTGGCCTGCATTTTGCACACCATGCGTGAAAATAACGCACAACCATGAACCAGACTCCTTTAGACATCGTCATTCTGGCCGCGGGCAAGGGTACCCGCATGCGTTCGGATTTACCCAAGGTGCTGCATCCGCTGGCCGGCAAGCCGCTGGTGTCGCATGTCATTTCCGCGGCGCGTGCCGTTGGCGGTAACAGGATTTGCGTGGTCTATGGTTTTGGCGGCGACGCGGTGCCCAAAAAGCTGAATGACGAAAGCCTGACGTTTGTGTTGCAGGCAGAACAGCTGGGCACCGGCCATGCCGTGCAGCAGACCTTGCCTGAACTCGACGCGAGCGGGGTGACGCTGGTGTTGTATGGAGATGTGCCACTGACCCGCCCGGATACGCTCAAACCCTTGATTGCCGCGGCACAGGCGGGAAATCTGGGGTTGCTGACGGTAATGCTGCACGATCCCGCCGGTTATGGCCGCATCGTCAGGGAAAACGGGCGGGTGGCGCGCATTGTCGAGCACAAGGATGCGACTGAAATCGAGCGGGAAATCCGCGAGGTGAACACCGGGATTCTTGCCGCGCCGACTGCGAAGCTGCATGCCTGGCTGGGCAACCTGAAAAGCAACAATGCCCAGGGCGAGTATTACCTGACGGATATCATCGCCATGGCCGTTGCGGACGGTGTGGACGTGCTGACCAGCCACCCAGCGGATGAATGGGAAGTGCTGGGCGTCAACAGCAAAAGCCAGCTTGCGGAGCTGGAGCGAATTCATCAGCAAAATATCGCCAGAGCATTATTGGATGACGGCGTCACACTGATTGATCCGGCGCGTATCGATGTTCGGGGTGAGCTGCTATGCGGGCGAGATGTCGTTATTGATGTGGGCTGCGTCTTTGAAGGCCGGGTGGAAATTGGCGACGGCGTCACGATCGGTCCGTATTGTGTACTCAAGAATGTGCGGATTGCTTCCGGCACGAAAATCGATGCCTTCTCGCATCTGGTCGACTCGGAAATTGGCGAAGACGTGCGCATCGGTCCTTTTTCTCGCACCCGCCCCGGCACAAAGCTCATGCGCGACGCGCATGTTGGCAATTTCGTCGAAATCAAGAACAGCGTGGTGGCGGCAGGCGCCAAGGTCAATCATCTGTCCTATGTTGGCGATGCCGAGGTGGGTGCAAAAACGAATATCGGCGCAGGCACCATCACCTGCAACTACGATGGCGCAAACAAGCATAAAACAGTTATTGGAGAAAATGCATTCATCGGTTCCAACACGGCATTGGTCGCGCCTGTCAGCATTGGAGACAACGCAACGATTGGCGCGGGGTCGGTAATAACCAGGGATGCACCCGCGGGTGAGCTCACACTTGCGCGCGGCAAACAACTTACCATTCCAGGCTGGAAACGGCCGGTAAAAACGAAAAAGGAAAACTGATCATGTGTGGCATTGTCGGCGCGGTGGCACAGCGCAACGTGGTCCCCATTCTGCTGGAAGGTTTGCGTCGCCTGGAATACCGTGGTTATGACTCCGCTGGCTTGGTGACCGTGAATGGTGGCCTGAAACGTGTGCGTAGCGTGGGCCGCGTGGCTTCGCTCACGGAAGACATCAAGGCACAAGGCGTACACGGGCATCTGGGCATCGCCCATACCCGCTGGGCAACGCATGGCGCACCCACTGAATCCAATGCGCATCCTCATCTGAGCCGAGGTGAAGTGGCGGTGGTGCACAACGGCATCATCGAAAACCACGAAGTATTGCGCGAAAAACTGAAAGGGCTGGGTTATCACTTCGAGTCCGAGACTGACACCGAAGTCATCGTCCATCTCGTACATCATCATTATTACCAGAATCGAAATTTGCTTGATGCGGTCAGGCTAACCGTAACCGAGTTGCAGGGTGCCTATGCCATCGGTGTCATCGCCAAGGATTCACCGCATCAGCTTGTCTGCGCGCGCAAGGGTAGTCCGCTTATCATCGGTATGGGTATCGAGGAACATTTCATTGCCTCGGATGCCTCGGCCCTCCTGCCGGTTACCCAGCGGCTGATCTATCTGGAAGACGGCGACATCGCCGATCTGGGTCTTCTGCACGCCAATATTTATAACCGCAAGGGCGAGGAGATCACACGCACAGTGCATGTTTCAGAACTGACGGCTGACATGGCGGAGCTGGGCCATTACCGCCATTACATGCAGAAGGAAATTCACGAGCAGCCGCGCGCGCTGACAGATACGCTGCAAACTGCCGTGATGGGTTCAACGCTCTCGCCCGCGCTGTTTGGCCCGGAAGCGGAAGCCACGCTGTCCAGGGTCAAGGCCGTCACCATTCTGGCGTGTGGCACCAGCTATCATGCAGGGCGCGTTGCCGGCTACTGGCTTGAGTCCATCGCCGGCATCCCTGCCAATGTGGAAATCGCCAGCGAATACCGTTACCGTGACACCATCCCCAATCCGGATGCACTGATAGTTACCATCTCCCAGTCCGGAGAAACAGCCGATACCCTGGCCGCCTTGCAAAACGCAATCGAATTGGGACACACCCACACGCTCACCATCTGCAATGTGCCCGAGTCGGCGTTGACGCGGGCCAGCAAACTCAAATTTTTGACCCGGGCAGGCCCGGAAATCGGCGTGGCCTCAACCAAGGCCTTCACGACCCAACTGGCCGCCTTGTTCCTGTTGACTCTGGTGCTTGCCAAGCTGCGCGGACGTTTGAATCCGGAGCAGGAAGCCACATACCTGCAGGCGCTGCGTCAACTTCCCTTGCAGGCGCAGGAAGTGCTCAAACTTGAACCTGCGGTCGAAGAATGGGCCAGACGCTTTGCCAACAAACATCATGCGTTGTTTCTGGGGCGCGGACAGCATTACCCGATTGCACTGGAAGGCGCGCTCAAGCTCAAGGAAATTTCCTATATCCATGCCGAGGCTTACCCTGCGGGTGAACTCAAGCATGGGCCGCTGGCTCTGGTGGACAAGGACATGCCTGTCGTGGCAGTTGCACCCAACGACCAGCTGCTCGACAAGTTGAAATCAAATCTGCAGGAAGTTCGTGCGCGCGGTGGCGAACTTTATGTGTTTGCCGATATGGAAACCCATATTCGGGAAGAAGAAGGCGTTCACGTCATTCAACTGGGCAGTCATGCCGGGCCGCTTTCGCCAATACTGCATACCCTGCCGTTGCAGCTTCTGTCGTATCACGCGGCGCTGCAAAAGGGCACCGATGTGGACAAACCAAGGAATCTGGCCAAGTCGGTTACGGTGGAATGAAGCTTGTAGGGTTTTGCCAGCACGGGCGGCCCCAGTTCATAGTGATACGGATTTACCACGCCAGGGGTTTGATCTTGCCTTTGATCAAGTGCTGGCTTGACCTTAAACAAAGTGGGCTGTAAATTGGTCAAATAATTTCACAAACATTTGAGGGGAGTCATGATGAAAAAGCTTATTCCAGCCCTGTGCTTGTTGCCGCTGGCCATAACTCAGGCCTACGCAGGTGAATTCACGGCCGAGCCTTCGGCAACCGCTTACTGGCAAATCCCGCTAACTGTCTCGCAGACTGGTAAAGAACGCCACGCTTTTGGCTTCCGCATGGATCAGGTGGTGCGTGACTATACCGGTAACCTGGTGTCCTCTTTCTCTACAGGCAATCGTGCTCCAACGGTGGATTTCCGCTTCAATGACAAGGGCCTGCGCGGAGTCTATGTGCACGGTGTGAATATGGCTTCTCCCGCCGTCATGAAAGTCGCCGGCGCCGATGACATGGTGCCCTGGATCGTCGGCGGTGCAGTTGCCGGCATGGCTGGGCTGGCGATCTGGGCGGAGAATAAGGGCGGCACTGAGTGCCCTCCCGTAGTTCCAGGCTTTAGTCAGAACGTAGCAGTTGTCTGTGGTGGTCCCACCCTTATCGAACCCTGAGGGGCAGCTGTAAAAATTCCAAAAAAGGCGCTATCGGCGCCTTTTTTATTGGTCCAATTATTTACCGCCGCCGCCGGTCTTCCTTCAGGGCTAGTGTCGCGACTTGCACACGGTTCTTGAGCCCCAGTTTTTCCATGATGTTGCGCAGGTGGTTACGCACGGTGTTTTCGGAAAGCTTGAGGTTGTAGGCGATCATCTTGTTGCTTTGCCCCTGCTTGACGAATTCAACAATTTCCAGTTCGCGTGGTGTCAGGGCATCCAGTGCGTATTGGCCCAGTTCGCCCTTGGCCATGCGCTGCATCACATTCAGCGGGAAGCTGCCCTGGCCTGCGCAGACGCTGCGGATGGCTGAAAGGACATGATCCGGTTCACTGCTTTTGATGACGTAGCCGTCGACTCCAGCGCTGATCGCTTCGGAAATTTCTTCCTCGCTGTCGGCAATGGTCAGCATGATGACCTTCATCCCGGCCTCGCGGATGTCTGAAACGAGATCGAGTCCATCAGCATCGGGCAGGGAGCGGTCAAGCAATACGATGTCAGCCCGATTGTTGGCAGCCATCCAGGCATTGAGTGAAGCCGCATCGGCAAACTGCGCGGCCAGCTCCATGTCTTCGGCCTGATTGATTGAATTGGCGGCGCCCATTCTCAACAGTGGGTGATCGTCGACCACCACTACTTTTAATGCACTTCCCATGTCTCCCCCGCGGGTTTTTTGAATTATGTCTGGTGTAGGTGAATATAGTACAGATGTTCCATCCCGCCAATACGGATCAGGTTGGCAGATTTCTCGGCTTGCGGGGTGCTTTTTCGAACAGCCGGTCGTAAATGGGGCGGGGCATGCAGCGCAGGAGCGTTGCAACGATTGCCATCTGCCAGGGAATCACCCTTTCAGGCTTTCTTTTTTCAATCAGGCGGACAATCTTTTGCGCGGCTTTTTCCGCGGATAACTTGAACGGCATGGGATAAGGATTGACCTGGGTCATGGGTGTGCTGACATAGCCGGGCAAGACCGAAACCACGCTGATACCCGAAGATTTGAGTTCCAGCCGCAAGGACTCCAGATAAACGCGGGCTGCTGCTTTCGAGGCCGAATATGCGCCGCCACCGGGCAGGCCACGAACGCCAGCCACGCTGGCGATGCCGCACAGAACGCCCGTGCCTTTGGTTTTCATACTAGCGATGAAGGGGTGGAAAGTGTGCACCAGCCCCATGACGTTGGCGTCCATGACAGCCTGGAAAACGGCTAGGTCTTCCTTCTCTTCTGTAAGCGTGCCTACGGAAATGCCCGCGCAGGCAATGACGATATCGGGCGTGCCGGCAGCGTCGATAAAACTCAACGCGGCTTCTTGCATGGCTTGTGCGTTGCGCACATCGGCGATAAAGCAATGCGCGCTTAATCCGGAAGCGGTGTTTTCGAGTGCGTCGGCCCGCCTGCCGGTCAGGCCGAGAATGGCGCCCTGTTTTCCATAATGCCGGGCCAGCGCGGCACCCAGCCCGCTGGAGGCGCCGGTGATAAAAACAACCAGTGGCTTATTTGACCGCTGCAACGGGCTTGGCGGGCTGCTTGGCGGTGGCTGATTGTTTGGCGGCGGGTTTAAGCTTGACGATGTTATTGCCGCGCTCATTGCGCGCGCGCGCGACCAATTCGTCGAGCACTTCAAAAAGACGACCTTCCGTAATTGTCATGGATACGGAGGTCAGGTACTTGCCATCTACAAGCAGCGCAGGCACGCCATCCAGCCCCGCCGCCCGCGCGGCTGTAGCGCCTTTCATGGCCTTGGTCTGAACAGAGAATGAACGGTAAGCGGTCTGGAAGGCAGCTTCGTTCAAACCTTGCCGCTTGACCCATGCCATCAGTTGCGCATCGTCATTCAGGTTCAGGTTTTCCTTGTGGTAAGCGTCGAATACCTTGCCATGCAATTTGTCCAGCACGCCCATTTCCTGCAAGGTGTAGTAAATCTTGGCGCCAGGCAGCCAATTGTCGTTGAATACAGTAGGCACTGGCCTTAACCGGGTATCTGCGGGAAGGTTTTTAGCCCAGGCCTTCAAGCCAGGTTCAAGCTGGTAGCAGTGCGGGCAGCGGTACCAGAAAAATTCTGCGACTTCGATCTGTTTGCCGGTTTCTACCGCCAGGGGTTTTTGCAGCCGCTTGAAATCGGTTCCCTCTACCGCGGGATCGGCCGCAAGCGCCGCGCCGGAAAAGATGATGGCTGCCAGCATGGCAAATCCGCTAGAAATTACTGAAACACGCATTACGGGGTCTCCTTGGTTGGGTTTTCAGGCGCAATCTTGATCAACAGAGTATCTATGCTGTTTTGCGTCAGACGCGCACGGGTTTTATTTAGTTCATCCATGCCCTTGAACGGTCCAATGCGAACCTTGTGCAACTGGATGGCTTCGGCATCTTCCACTTGTATGACGCTGGCCTCGAAACCCAGCAGGGCCAGCCGGGCTTTCATTTCCTCGGCGTCCGCTACGTTAAGAAAGGCACCTGCTTGCAAATAATATGTCGATTCGGTTTTGGCCGGCGGAGTGTCTTTCGGTGAGTCCGCCGGGGCGGTTTCGCCGGGTAATGTTTTGTAAAAATCGTAGCTGGGCGCTTCCTTGGGGGTGGCCTGGCCTTCGGTTGGTGACGTGGGGGTGGTGGGTGGCTCAACAAACGGATTGCTGAATCCGACCCAGATTGCAACGGTGAGGGCTAGGGCCAGACCGACGGCAAGGCCAGTCAGAAAACCGTTGAGGAAAGGCCGTTTTGCAGTTGCCATTACATTTTCTCGGGTGCGCTGACACCCAGCATCAACAGGCCGTTGGACAGCACCTGGCGGGTGGCGGTGATGAGTGAAAGCCGCGCCAGTTTCAGCGACTCATCCTCGACAAGGAATTTTTCCGCGTTGTAATAGGTGTGCAGGTCACCGGCCAGGTCTTTCAGATAATAAGCAATCTGATGCGGAGATAGTTCCTTCGCGGCGGTTTCCAGCATTTCAGGATAGGCCACCAGCCGTTTCATCAAATCCAGTTCATAGGGCGAGGTCAACAAACCGAGATCGACACGGGACAGGGTTGAAAGGTCTCCTCCCCATTCTGTCAGAACGCTGCATACGCGCGCATGCGCATACTGGATGTAATACACCGGATTGTCGTTGCTTTGAGATTTGGCCAGATCCAGATCGAAATCCAGGTGCTGGTCGGATTTGCGCAGCACATAGTAAAAACGCGCCGCGTCGTTGCCGACTTCACTACGCAACTCGCGCAAAGTGACAAACGAACCGGAGCGGGTGGACATCTGTACTTTCTGCCCGCCGCGATACAGCACGGCAAACTGGACAAGTGAAACAACCAGTTTTTCCGCGTCCAGCCCCAGCGCGGACAGAGCCGCTTTCACGCGGGGAATGTAGCCGTGGTGATCAGCGCCCCAGACATCGATGACGCGATCAAAGCCGCGCTCGAATTTGTTGGCGTGATACGCAATGTCAGAAGCAAAGTAGGTGAATTCGCCATTGGCGCGCTGCACCACCCGATCCTTTTCGTCGCCAAAAGCCGTGGCCTTGAACCAGCGCGCGCCATCCTGTTCGTAAAGATGGCCGGTGGCTTCCAGTTTTTTCACGACTGCCGCCACCTTTCCGGTATCAAACAGGCTCTTTTCCGAAAACCACTCATTGAACGTGACGCCGAATTCCAGCAGGTCTTCCTTGCAGTCAGACAGTTGCTCGTTGAGAACAAACCCGTGGAAATAAGCGTAATCGATTCCGAGCAGTTTTTTCGCGGCAGCGATCAGACCGTCAAGATGGGCTTCGTTCTGTGCCTTGGCTTGCGGGTCGCCACCTTCCACCAGTTCGTCATCCGGCCGCGCCGGCACACCATCGAGAATGCGCGAGGGATCGTGCATATAGCGGTCGCCATGTTCCTGCAAAATGGCTTGCGCCATCGCTCGGACATATTCACCCTGATAGGCGTTGGAGGGAAAGGGAACAAGAATGCCCTGTAATTCCAGATAGCGCAGCCAGGCCGACAGGGCCAAAATATCCATCTGTCGCCCGGCGTCGTTGACGTAGTATTCGCGCGTGACCATGTAACCTGCGGTTTCCAGCACATTGGCGAGACTGGCGCCGTAGGCCGCGCCCCGGCCGTGTCCAACATGCAGCGGGCCGGTGGGATTGGCGGAAACAAACTCAACTTGTACTGATTGACCTTTGCCCAGATTGCCACGGCCAAATCGTGTTCCCTGTTCATTGATGGTTTGCACGATACCTGTCCATGCAGCAGGCTTGAGCTTCAGGTTGATAAATCCCGCGCCGGCGATCTCAGCTTTTTCAATGATATTGGAACCAGGCAATGCGCTGACGATTGCCTGCGCCAGTTCACGCGGATTTTTCTTCAAGGGTTTGGCCAGGCGCATGGCAATGTTGCACGCGAAATCACCGTGGTCAGCCGATTTCGGGCGTTCCAGTTCGATAACCGCCTGCTGGCCGGGCAGGATGTCGGCAACCGCCTGTTCCAACAAGTTGGCGAGATGTTCTTTTAAGGTCATGCGAAATTCGCGCCCGGCCGCATGATGCAATGCGGCGGGCACGCCTGGAAGGTGAGGGCAGATTATACCGCGACTAGAAATTGTGCCCTTTCAGGAAGGTGCTGATGGCATCAGCAGCCTCTTCGGCATACAGATCGCGAAAGAAATGATCTGCACCATCGATATTGACCACTTGAACCCGCTTGCCATCTGCGTGCGGTTTGGTTTTTTCGGCGACGCCGGGCGTGATTTCATCCGCCGAACCCGCGACCATCAACACAGGCAGGCGAATCTTGTCCAGGGTGCCGTAGGCATCCAGGCGCGGGTCAAAGCCATGGTAGGAAACCAGCGTCTCCAGTGTTGATTGAGTGTCCTTGCAATAAACCACATCGATTTTGCTCATCATGGCCTTGCCCTTGCCGGCCTTGATCTGCAAGCGGGCTTTTTCCAGGAGCGGGGTGAGTTCCTTGTCAAAGCGTTTGTGATAATCCTCTTTCAGGTATTCAGGCGTCCATGAACCGGGCGCGATCAGCACGATGGCTTTTACTGCCGCATCCGGCTTTTCCGAGGCGTACCAGGCAGCCTGGTTGCTGCCGCGGGAATGACCGAGAACGGCAATTTTGCCGGCACCCTTGGTCTTGAGCCAGTCCACCCAGGATGCGATTTCATCGACAGCATCTCCATTCGTGTGGGTTTGAGGCAGGCCGCATTCGTGCATGACGAAGGGGCGGTTGTTGACGCCGTATGACAGGTTGATGGACAGGCTGTTATAGCCGCGCGTTTTCATGTTGTCCTGCAGCGTGGACATGATTTCCATGCGGCCATGCACCAGCGTACCGTGCGTCATCAGGATCACGCCGTCCTTCAGACTTTTGCCATCGGCCATTTCCAGATTGGCTTTAAGCGTCAGGCCCTGATGAGCCGTCGTCACTTCCTCGGCCATGGTGGGCAGGCAGAATAAAAGGCAAAGCGCGGCGCTTGAGAATTTGCGGAACATGGTGGTCTCCTCGTGTTCAATGTTCTGTTTATGCGTGATCGACGGCTGGCTTGCAAGTGCCATTTCTACCAGAATTCGAGATGCTAGTTTTCAACCGGATCCACATCCAGATGCCATCTTATTCCGGCCGCACGCAACGTGTGCAATTGCGGCACCCATTCCTGCAACGCTTTTTGCAGGCTTCCTCGCGATGTGGACTGGAGCCAGAGTTGGGCACGTTCGAGGCCGGCCTTTTTCAGCATGGGCGCCGGAACCGGCTCGAATATCTCGACGTCCGGACTTTCCGGGATTATTTCGCGCGCACGCGCCAGCCAAGCCATTGCCGCGCTCAATTGATGTGCTTCCGCGCGAAGGACTGCCTGGCGCGAAAATGGTGGCAGCAGGCCGGTCTTCCGCATTGCAAGCTGCGCCTGGGCAAAACCTGCAAAGTCGTGTGTAGCCAGACTTGAAAACAGCGGGTGATCCGGAAAACTGGTCTGGATCAGCACCGAGCCCGGCTTGTCCGCCCGCCCGGCTCGTCCGGCAACCTGCATCAGCTGCGCGAACAGTCTTTCCTCTGCACGGAAATCCAGACTGAACAGCGCGCCATCTGCATCCAGCGCTATGACCAGGGTGAGATTGGGAAAATCATGGCCCTTGGCAATGAGTTGCGTGCCAACGATCAGATCCGCCTTGCCGCTGTGGATGCTGGCCTGCATGGTGTCCCAGCTTCCCTTGCGGCGTGTGCTGTCACGGTCGGCACGAATGATTCTTGCGCTTGGGAAATGCCGCTCAAGCGCTTCTTCCACCCGTTGCGTACCCTGACCGATGGCACGAATGTCCGGATTGCCGCAAGCAGGACAAGCTGCAGGAATGCGTTCCTCGTGCCCGCAATGATGGCAGCGCAACCGATGTCTCGGCCGATGCAAAGTTAACCTGGCAGAGCAGCGCGGACAGGGCGCCACCCAGGCGCAGACCGGGCAATGCAGCACGGGTGCATAGCCGCGCCGGTTGATGAAGACCAACGCCTGCTCTCGCCGTGAGAGGGTTTCTCCTATTGACAGGATGGCGCGTTGGCTAAGTCCTTCATCCAGCAGCTGATTGCGGATGTCGATCAGCGAAGTTTCCGGCAAGGAAGCGCCCGTCGCGCGATCGGGCAGGGTCAGGCGGGTGTAGCGCCCGGTTTCCGCGTTATGCCAGCTTTCCAGGCTGGGCGTTGCCGAACCCAGTACCACTGGAATGTTTCGCTGGCGAGCGCGAAATACGGCCAGGTCACGCGCTGAATAGCGCAAGCCTTCCTGTTGGGAAAAGGAAGCATCATGTTCTTCATCGACAATGATCAGTCCCAAACCCGGCATGGGCGTAAATACCGACAACCGCGTACCCAGAACGATGCCAGCCTTGCCAGCCGCAGCCTGTTTCCAGCGAAGCAGGCGCTCGCCTTCCGCCAGCCCACTGTGAAGCACGCTGATGGATGTTTCAGGAAATCGGGCGGCAACCCGTTGGGTAAATTGTGGCGTGAGGCCGATTTCCGGCACCAGAATCAGTGTCTGCCTGCCTTGGGACAAGGTTTCTTCCACCAGGCGCAGATACACCTCGGTTTTGCCACTGCCGGTGATTCCGTGAAGCAGAAAAGCGGAAAACCCCCCCCAATCGTGCTTGACTGCATCAACGGCTGCCTGCTGTTCCTTGAGCAAGTCGGGGCGGACGATAGCGGTTGCAGCGGGGGCATCTTCCTGGATGATGGCCCAGCCTTTTTCCAGCCAGTCCTGAATGACACGCGGCGCATCGCCGCACAGGTGATTGAGTTCGATTGAATCGGCACTGCCGGTTTTCAGGCGCGCGGCCAGCCGGTGCCTGGCCACTGCGCGAGCGGGCAGGGCATCCGGCAGCGCTAGCTGGCCCGCAATGGTCAGGGCGTAGCGAACAACAGGTTTTGGCAGCTCAAATTTCCAGCGCCGCAAGGCGGTAGGCAAAGCGGACAGCGCAACCTGGCCGATTGGATAATGGTAATAACTCGCGCAAAACCGGAACAGGTCGAGCACATCGCTAGGCAAGGGCGGCAAGGTGGAATCAATTGCCTTGAGGGGTTTGAGCTTTTCCTCGGGACAATCCGGCGTATCCGTGATTTCCAGAACGAGTCCGACCAGAATCTTTTTTCCAAACGGAACCTCTACCCGGCGACCGACATCATCAGTCGAAAAGCCCGGTGCTTGATAATCAAACAGCCTGGGGAGCGGGACATCCAGCGCTATACGGGCGAAGCGGGCCATTGCTAGTGGATAAGTAGGGAAAGTTAGCGTCTGAAGCTGGAGTTTATTCGTGAAATCCCGCGTAAATCTATATGATTAATAAAGGTTTTGGGGTTGTCCACGATTTCTGTGGATAATTTTGTGGATGATTGGTCAGAATAACCCCAACAAGGCGTCAATAAGCCAAGATGACGAATCGGTTAAAAAACAGGCGAGACGCTAATTTCTTTTAAATCAATAAACTAGGCTTTTGTCATGTCTGTCAAGCCCAGTCATTAAAAAATCCTGACATGCGCGCAAATTGTGCATAAGTGAGCGCTGATGGATTATTTTTGATGATATTGACGGCTGGAATTACGGACAGTATTCAACAGTAAGTCCACACTATCTGGCAGGGTGAACTGATTGATGCCGTGGCCCAGATTGAACACGTGCCCTGAACCCGCACCATAACTTTGCAGGATGGATTCAGCTTCCTTGACGATGGCTTCCGGGCTGCCCATCAGACACAGCGGATCGAAATTTCCCTGCAAGGCAACTTTGTCGCCCACGCGTTTTCTGGCTTCACCGATGTTCACCGTCCAGTCCAGCCCCAGCGCATCGCAACCTGTGTCCGCCATGGCTTCCAGCCACAGACCGCCGCCCTTGGTGAACAGAATGCTGGGCACGCGGCGTCCTTCGTTTTGCTTCTTCAGACCCTCGACCACGCGAGCCATGTAGGGGAGCGAAAATTCGCGATAGGCGCGGTGGCTCAGCATGCCGCCCCAGGTATCGAAAATCATTGCTGCCTGCGCACCGGCTTCAATTTGTGCGTTGAGATAATCTGTAACGGCTTTGGCGTTTACTTCCAGAATGTGGTGCAGCAGATCTGGCCGCTGATACAGCATGGTTTTGACTGTACGAAAATCATCCGAGCCACCGCCCTCCACCATGTAGCAGGCCAGTGTGAACGGGCTGCCGGAAAAGCCAATGAGTGGCACGCTTCCGTCCAGCGCTTTTCTGATGCTGCGCACCGCATCCATCACATAGCCCAGCTTGTCATTGGGGTCCGGTGCTGCCAGGTCGCGAATTGCCCATTCCTCACGCAAGGGACGTTCGAATCGCGGCCCTTCACCCTGCGCAAAGTACAAACCCAATCCCATCGCATCCGGCACGGTGAGAATGTCCGAAAACAGGATCGCCGCATCCAGCGGGTAGCGCGCCAGCGGCTGCATGGTGACTTCCGTGGCCAGATCAGGTGTTTTGCACAGCGTCAGAAAATCACCCGCCCGGGCGCGCGTCGCGTTGTATTCAGGCAGATAGCGCCCGGCCTGGCGCATCAGCCAGGAAGGCGTGTACTCAACGGGTTCGCGCAGCAGCGCGCGCAGAAAGGTATCGTTCTTGAGGGCGGACATGGGGCTATGCGGTTGTTGGCAAAACCCCAAGTTTAACAGGCCGGCCGGGCTCCGGCCTGCCATGGAATCAAGTTCGGCGAAACTCCCATACGCCGCGCCCTTTCGGGCAGGCCAGTACTTCTTTTGGCTTGCGGCCATCGACAGTCACTGTAGCGTAACGGCAGCCGCCGCGCGCTTCGCCGCGCGGGGTAAAGTGGTAATGATGTTTGCCGCTCTTCCAGACAACAGGAACGCCGGGACGGCCAAGTTCCAGTGCATGGCCCATGCAGGCTCGGTCGTTATCGTCCATTTCATCGCCGATGGCGTGGCCCAGCACGGCACCCAGCACGCCGCCGATGACCATGCCGACGACACGATCGTCACGATCGGCAACCTGGCTGCCGATCACTGCGCCCGCCACGCCGCCGATGACGGCGCCGATTTCGTCACGGTTGCATCTACCTGAGCCGATGCCGTAGTCGCGGGCATAGTAGGCGCCGCTTTTGCCATGATATTTGTGTTCCTTGTGCTTGCCGTGATGACGGTCATCATCATCATGATGTTTCTTTTTATGATAGCCATGCGCGGGAGCATGGCCGGGCGGATCGGCCAGCGCGGTTCCGGCGGCCAACAAGGTAATCAGGGCGAGGTTGAGGGCGATTTTCATGCGGGTTTCCTTTTGGTCATGAACCTTATCAGTAACGGACATCGGCAAGTATTTTTAAGCAGACTGCGACAGACGGACAGCAGAAAAACCTGCCGGGTTCCCCCGGCAGGCTGTAATTGGGTTTATGAATCAGCGATCAACGATTCCAGGGTTTGTGGCCACCATAACCTTCATTCCAGCCGCCGCCATAATAACCCTGGCTAGGGCGGCCCTGGCCGTCATGCGCTTCACGGAAGATGTTCTTGCTGGCGACATCCAGGGCATAGTCCAGTTTCTGGAATTCGTGCCGGTTCAGAAAACCGTCCGCCATGAAGCTGCGTTCCATTCTGCGGATATCGGTCTGCTCTTCCATCAGCTTACGAAATTCAGGCTGGGTCAGGCGACCTTCGTAAAAGCGGGCAAGGATGCGCTCAAGCTGCCTGTCCTGGCGATTATTCACATTCTGAATCAGCTCCAGATTTTGCTTGAAGACCGGGCCATTGTTGTAGCCGGGGAAGCCGAAGCGCGGGCCATCGTCATTCCAGCCATCCGCAAGGGCGCCAGTCGATACCGCCATCACGGCAGCCAGACTCAGGGTTTTCAGAATCATCTTGGTTTTCATTTCTCACTCCTATTCAGTTAAGGGTTGTGCCGCTGGAATCTTTTTTTATTGGTGCAGATTCATATCAACAGCGCACGATTGCACTTTATGCGCGAGATGTATGCGGAGTGTTTTGTGTGAGTAACTGTGTGTAAGGAGTTGTAACCAAGATGTATCGGCAATAAAAAGGGCCTCTAATGAGGCCCATTCAGAGGGATTGGTCAAATTCAGGTCAGGCCAAGATAGCCCAATATGCCTTTCGCCCCCTCGCGCCCTTCCCACACGGCAGTGACGACGAGGTCGGAGCCGCGAACCATATCGCCGCCGGCGAAGATTTTTTCATTGGCGGTCTGGAAAGCATGGGTGCTGCCTTTGGCGATGACGCGGCCGCCCTGATCGGTGGTGATGCCGAGATCGGCAAACCAGGGCTGAGGATTGGGGCGGAAGCCGAAGGCGATGATGACGCGGTCGGCGGGGACAATTTCCTCGGAGCCGGGAATCACAACCGGTGTTCTGCGACCGCGCGCGTCGGGCGGGCCCAGTTCGGTCGTGACGAGCTTGATGCCTTCAACTTTGCCGTCGCCGATGATTTCCACCGGCTGGCGATTCCACAGGAACTTCACGCCTTCTTCTTTCGCGTTGGCAACCTCGCGCTTGGAGCCGGGCATGTTTTCCTCGTCGCGGCGGTAGGCACAGGTGACCGAGGCAGCGCCCTGGCGGATGGAGGTGCGGTTGCAGTCCATGGCGGTATCGCCGCCGCCCAGCACAACGACACGCTGGCCTTTCATGTCGTGGAAGGCTTCGTTCTTGCCCGGCTGGCCCAGGCAATTCTTCACGTTGGAGATCAGGAAGGGCAGTGCTTCGAGAACGCCGGGCAGGTCTTCGCCAGGAAAGCCGCCTTTCATGTACGTGTAGGTGCCCATGCCGAGGAACACGGCGTCGTATTCCTTGAGCAGGTTGTCCATGCTCACGTCCTTGCCGACTTCGGTGTTGAGGCGGAACTCGATGCCCATGCCTTCGAACACTTCGCGGCGGCGCGACATCACCCACTTTTCCATTTTGAATTCGGGAATGCCATACGTCAGCAATCCGCCGATTTCAGGATAACGGTCATACACAACAGCCTTGACGCCATTGCGGGCAAGCACATCGGCGCAACCGAGGCCCGCCGGGCCCGCGCCAATGATGGCGACTTTTTTGCCAGTGGCGGTGACGTTCGACATGTCCGGCCGCCAGCCCGCCTTGAAGGCTTCCTCGGAAATGTATTTTTCGACCTGCCCGATGGTGACGGCGCCGAAACCTGAATTCAATGTGCAGGCACCTTCGCACAGACGGTCCTGCGGGCAGACGCGGCCGCAGACTTCCGGCAGCGAATTGGTTTCGTGCGACAGTGCGGCAGCCTCGAACAAGCGGCCTTCATCGACGAGCTTCAACCAGTTGGGGATGTAGTTGTGTACCGGACACTTCCATTCGCAATACGGATTGCCGCAAGCGAGGCAGCGGCCAGCCTGTTCCTTCGCCTGGCCCACCTCCATTTGGGCGTAGATTTCCTTGAACTCGTGAATGCGGATGACAGCCGCTGTCTTCTCGCCGTCGCGGCGAGGCTTGTCGAGAAATTGAAAAACGTCAGACATGTTGTTATCTATCCTTATGCCGCCACGGCCTGCTTCTGTGCACCGGGCAGATCATCCAGCAGGGCTTCCAGCGAAACGCGCTTGGGCTTCACCAGCCAGAATTTGCCAATGTCGGCATCAAAGTTCGCCAGCAAATGCTGCGCACGAGGCGAGCCGGTCAGTTTGGCATGACGTGCGATGCTGGCCTTGAGGAAGACGCGATAGGCCTCGGTCTCGTCGCCTACCAGTTTGTGCGCATCCACCAGTTCACGATTGATGCGGGTGGCGAATTTTTCCGATTCGTCATAGATGAAGGCCATGCCGCCGGACATGCCCGCGCCGAAGTTCAGCCCGGTGTCGCCCAGCACGATAATCGTGCCTCCGGTCATGTATTCGCAACAGTGATCCCCTGCGCCTTCCACCACGGCAAAGGCACCGGAGTTGCGCACGCCGAAGCGTTCGCCCGCCATGCCGGAGGCGAACAGTTCGCCTCCGGTGGCGCCGTACAGGCAGGTATTGCCGATGATGATGTTGCGATGCGGCTCGAAGCTCGATGTTTTGGGCGGATAGATCACCAGCCGGCCGCCATTCATGCCCTTGCCGACATAATCGTTGGCATCGCCTTCCAGTTCGAGCGTCAGGCCGCTGGCGTTCCACACGCCAAAACTCTGGCCGGCGGAGCCCAGCAATTTGATATGCAAGTTGTCATCGGGCAGACCGGCATTGCCCCAGGCTTTGGCGATTTCGCCCGACAGACGTGCGCCGATGGAGCGGTTGACGTTCTGAATGGCGTAGGTGAAGGATTTTTTCTTGCGCTCCTTGATGAAGGGCAGCGCATCGCTGACCATCTTTTCCGCCAGCTCGCCCTTGTCGAATGAGGGGTTGCGGTCCTGCTGCGCAAAGCGCGGTTCGGTCGCCGGAATGCTGCCCTGGTCGAGCAGCACATCGAGCTTGAGTTTTTTCTGCTTGCTGGTCTGGCCTTCCATCAACTCGAGCAAATCCGTGCGGCCGATCAGGTCGGTTAGCTTGCGGATGCCGAGCTGCGCCATCAGCTCGCGCGTTTCCATGGCCATGAAGGTGAAAAAGTTCACCACCATGTCCGGCAAGCCAATGAAGTATTCCTTGCGCAGTTTGTCATTTTGCGTGGCGACGCCTGTCGCGCAGTTGTTCAGATGGCAGATGCGCAGATACTTGCAGCCCAGTGCCACCATCGGTCCGGTGCCGAAGCCGAAGGACTCCGCGCCGAGGATCGCAGCCTTGATGACATCGAGTCCGGTCTTCAGGCCGCCGTCGGTTTGCACGCGCACGCGCCCACGCAGCCCATTGGCGCGCAATACCTGCTGTGCTTCGGACAGACCGAGTTCCCACGGCGTGCCGGCGTATTTCACACTGGTCAAGGGCGAAGCGCCGGTGCCGCCGTCATAACCGGAAATGGTGATGAGGTCAGCATAGGCCTTGGCCACACCCGCGGCCACCGTGCCCACGCCGGGTTCGGCTACCAGTTTCACCGACACCTGGGCGGCGGGGTTAACCTGTTTCAGATCGAAAATCAGCTGCGCCAGGTCTTCGATGGAATAAATGTCGTGATGCGGCGGCGGCGAAATCAGCGGCGTGCCGGGCTTGCAATGGCGCAGCGTGGCGATGGTTGCGGACACCTTGTCGCCGGGCAGCTGGCCGCCCTCGCCGGGCTTGGCGCCCTGCGCGATCTTGATCTGCAGGACTTCGGCGTTGACCAGATAGGCCGGTGTGACACCGAAGCGGCCCGAGGCAACCTGCTTGATCTTGGACATCTTGATGGTGCCATAGCGCTTGGGATCTTCACCGCCTTCGCCGGAGTTGGAGCGGCCACCAATGCGGTTCATGCCTTCGGCCAGCGCCTCGTGCGCTTCCGGCGATAATGCACCCAGCGACATGCCGGCGGAGTCGAAACGCTTGAGGATGTTTTCGATCGGCTCAACCTCATCCAGTGGAATTGGCTTGGTGCCAAATTTCACATTCATCAGGTCGCGCATCATCGCCACCGGGCGCGTGTTCACGATCTCGGAGTATTTCTTGTATTCCGCGTAATCGCCGTTCTGTACGGCTTTCTGCAGCTGCTGCACCACGTCCGGGTTGTAGGCGTGGAATTCCTCGCCAAACATGAACTTGAGCAGGCCACCCGCGGGCAGGCGTTTCAAGGGGTTGTAGGCATTTTTGTGCAGCTGCTTCTGGTCGGTTTCGAAGTCAGCAAAGTCCGCGCCGGAAACACGAGACACCGTGCCTTTCAGGCACAGATCGATGACTTCCTCATTGAAACCCACGGCTTCAAAAAGTTGTGCGCCGCGATAGCTGGCGACGAGCGAAATGCCCATCTTCGACAGCACCTTGTAGATACCCTTGTCCATACCCTTGCGGTAGTTGGACAGCGCCTTGTCCAGCGCCGTTTTGCATTCACCGTTTTTAACCAGATCGGCGATGACTTCGTAGGCGAGGTAGGGATACACCGCCGTTGCGCCGTAACCGATCAGGCAGGCGTAGTGATGCGGGTCGCGCACCGTGCCGGTCTCGGCCACAATGTTGGCGTCGCAGCGCAGGCCCGCGTCGATCAGCGCATGGTGGACCGCGCCCACGGCGAACAGCGCAGGAATGGGCAGCGTGTCCTTGCCGATCGCGCGGTCGGACAGCACCAGAATGACTGCGCCGTTTTTAATGGCGGCCACGGCATCGGCGGCCAGTTTTTCGGTGGCGGCTTTCAGCGTTTGCTTGCCGGCATCGTAATTGAGCGACAGGCGATGGCTCTTGTAAGCGGGATCACTTTGGGTGGTGATGGACTTGTACGCGGTTTCCGACAGCAGCGGCGAGCTAACTTCCAGGCGGTGCGCATGCTGTTTCGATTCCTTGAACAGGTTGCGCTCGGGGCCGAAGCAGGTGGCCAGCGACATGACAATGGACTCGCGTATCGGGTCGATCGGCGGGTTGGTCACCTGCGCAAACTGCTGGCGCAGGTAATCAAACGGCGAACGCACTTTCTGCGACAGCACTGCCATGGGCGTGTCGTCGCCCATGGAGCCGATGGCTTCCTGCCCGTCTTCAGCCAGCACGCGCAGGATCTGGTCACGTTCTTCCAGGCTCACGCTGAACAGTTTCTGATGCGTGAGCAGCGAAGCGGCATCCATGGGTTGCATGTCGCCGTCGGGATAGGCGCCGAATTCCAGCTTGGTGGATTCCTTCAGCCATTCGCGATAGGGGTGGCGTTTTTTCAGCTCGTTGTCGATGTCCTCGGGCAGCAAGAGTTTGCCGGTAGCAAGATCGGCAGCGACCATCTGGCCGGGGCGCACGCGGCCTTTCATCACCACGATTTCCGGCCCGTAATTCCACACGCCCACTTCCGAGGCGATGGTGAGAATGCGATCTTTCGTCAGCACCCAGCGCGCGGGGCGCAGGCCGTTCCGGTCCAGAGCACACAGACCATATCTGCCATCGGTCATCACCAGACCGGCAGGACCGTCCCAGGCTTCCATGTGCATGGAGTTGTATTCGTAAAAAGCCCGCATGTCCGGGTCCATGTCCTCGACGTTCTGCCAGGCCGGCGGCACCAGCAGGCGCACGGCGCGGAACAGCCCGGTGCCGCCCATGACCAGGCCTTCGAGCATGTTGTCGAGCGAACTGGAGTCGGAACCGTCTGTATTCACGATCGGTCGCACGTCTGCCATGTCGGGGATGAGGTCGGATTCAAATTTCATCTCCCGCGCACGGCTCCAGTTGCGGTTGCCCTGCAGGGTGTTGATCTCGCCGTTGTGTGCGAGGAAGCGGAAAGGCTGAGCCAGTTTCCACTGCGGCCAGGTATTGGTCGAGAAACGCTGATGGAACACGATGAGTGACGAGGCGAAACGCTCGTCGTTCAGGTCGGGGTAAAACACCGGCAGGTTTTCCGGCATGACCAGACCCTTGTAGGACATCACGCGCGAAGACAGGGTCGGAATGTAATAGACCTTGTCGGCGCTCAGTGCCTTTTCCGTGCGGCGGCGTGCGATGTACAACGCGCGCTCGAAATGTTCTTCGTCCAGACTGTCCGGACAATTGACGAATACCTGTTCGATCACCGGCAGCGAAGCCAGCGCATACTGGCCGCACACCGAAGTGTTGACCGGCACATTGCGGAATCCGGCCACTGCCAGCTTCTGCGCCTGCAATTCGCGTGTGAGTGTGTCCTTGGCCGTTTTGCGGGCGGCTTCATTCTGTGAAAGAAACACCAGACCGGCGGCGTAGCGTTCGCCTAGCGTGAAACCGGCCTCCTTTGCTGCAGCGCGTAAAAAAACATCCGGCTTCTTGAACAGCAGGCCGCAGCCGTCGCCCGACAGGCCGTCGGCGGCGATCGCGCCGCGATGAGTCATGCAGCCCAGCGAATGGATGGCCGTCTGCACCAGCGTGTGCGAAGGCTGGTCGTCCATCTGGGCAATCAGCCCAAAGCCGCAGGAATCCTGTTCAAAGTCGGGGGAGTAAAGCGTGCCCTCGAGCCAATCTTGTCTGTTCATGACACCTAAACCAAATCGGATGAAAACCGCCCCGGAATTCGGGCGAAAAGGGCATATATTCTAGCGCCAAGCCGGGGGCAGGGGCAATGGCAACGGGGGGAATTCCCTTTTTGTCACAAGGGCTTCCATCTCTACGCCAGGCAGGATAATGTCAGGCGGAATTCGGGGTGATCCGCGTCTGCATGAGGGCTCACTGCTAGAATGGCGGCCTGTTGTCAGGCATTTTATTCAAAACCAGCCGGTTTAATTTCCCCATAAACATTTCATGAACAACCCCTGCCCGTTCTCCATGCAGCATGCCGTCAAAACAGGCGGCGTGGCGGCCATCGAATTGCGGCAGTTGTCCAAACGCTACAAGGGGGCACGCGCCCCGGCATTGAATGGTATTGACCTGACGGTCAGGGAGGGCGGTTTTTTCGGCATTCTCGGTCCCAATGGCGCGGGCAAGACAACCCTGATGTCGGTGCTGGGCGGCCTGCTCAAGCCCAGTTCAGGTTCGGTGCTGATCAATGGGCAGGATCTTCATCGGCATCGAGCCGCAATCAAGCGCGTGCTGGGCATGGTGCCGCAGGAGCCTGCCATATACCCTACGCTTACCGCGAGGGAGAACCTTGAATATTTCGGCCGCATGCAGGGCCTGACAGGAATGCATCTTCAGTCCCGCGTCGAAGCCTGTCTTGAGATTGCCGAAATTTCCGGCGAGGCCGATCAACGGGTTGAACATTTTTCTGGCGGATTCAAGCGGCGGCTGAATCTGGTGATCGGCCTGATCCATGAGCCACGAATCCTGATACTGGACGAGCCTACGGTGGCCATCGATCCGCATTCGCGCGCGCTGATTCACCAACGCCTGCGTGAACTGCATGCGGCAGGGATTTCCATCCTGATTTCGACGCATTACATGGAAGAGGCGGAACAGCTTTGCCAGGAGATTGCGATCATGCACCACGGGCGGATTCTGGTGCAGGGCACGGTGGGTGATCTGCTTGCCATGCAGCGTAATGAAACCATCCAGATGCAGCTGACAGGCGACCCTCCGGCAGCGCTGGCGCAGAAGTTGCAAAAACTTCCCGGATTGCAGAATGCGTTTGTCAGCGGGCGCTGCGTGATGGTGACGGCAGAACGGCCCGATGAGGTAGCCGTTCAGCTGATGCAGACCGTGCATGAATACGGGCTGGGTGTGCATTCGATGGGATTTGGTGCTTCCAGCCTGGAGCAGGTTTTCCTTTCGCTGACTGAAAGTAAAGCGGAAAAATGAAGCAGAACCTGACCAAGTTGGTAGCCAGCATCCTGAAGGAAGCGCGCATCATCGGCCGCGATCGCCAGGCCCTGTTCCTCTTTTTTGTCATGCCTGTCGTGTTCGTCCTGATTCTTTCCCTTGCATTGCGCGACGCGTTTGGAGAGCGCCCGGGCGCGACCTTCCCGGTGCTGGTGGTGGCGGGTGATCGAGGTGAAATCAGTGCAAACGTGATTCAGGCCTTCCGTTCCAATTCGCATCTTCAGTTAACCGAGTCCGACCATGCTTCCGAGGAACAGGTACGTCAGTGGCTGATCGAGGGCCGCTACAAATTTGCCGTACTGATTCCCGCTGGCGCGACCGAACAGGCCAAACGGCGGATCGGCGAAATGGCGGCGCGCGTTCCCAAAGAACTGCTGATGGAAAAGCCGGTTGAGGTGCGCGTGCTGGCCGATCCGGCTCTGCGCGGGGACTATCGGAAAGTGTTGGAAGGCGCGTTAAGCCTGGCCCTGCATGGTGTGGAAATGCGTCTGGGCGGCGAGCAGCTGGATCAAATGCTGAAGACCACCTTGGGCGAACGCTATGTCCCAATGCCTGACATGGAACAAACGCCAGTGTTCATGCCCATACATAGCGAGGTGGTGACCAAGGAGCGGGGCGACCCCACGCCGACTTCAGTGCAGCAAAATGCGCCGGCCTGGACGCTGCTGGCCATGTTTTTCCTGACCGTGCCGCTGTCGGTGTCGTTTATCAAGGAGCGCGAGCAGGGCAGCCTGTTTCGCCTGCAAACCATGACCGTACCGGCCTGGGTGGTGCTGGGCGGCAAGGCCCTGCCCTATTTTGTCATCAACCTGATCCAGATGGCGTCCATTCTGGCGGTGAGCGTTCATGTGTTGCCGCTGCTGGGTGGCGACCGGCTCGATCTGGGACATTCTCCGCTGGCGATTCTGGTCATGGGCGCTTCGGCCAGCCTGGCTGCCATCGGCTTTGGCATCGCCGTGGCCATGTACGCCCGCACGGCCGAACAGGCGGCCAGTTTCAGTTCCGCGGTGGTGATGATCATGGCGGCGCTGGGCGGCATACTTGTTCCCAAGGCCGTCATGCCGCCGCTCATGCAGGATTTGGCGGTCTTTTCGCCCTTGTCCTGGGGGCTGGACGGTTTTCAGGATGTCTTTGTCCGTGGCGGTGCAGTGACGCAAGTCATGCCCGAAGCGCTTGGCTTGCTGGCCTTTTCCGCGCTTTGCCACGGCATTGCGATTCTGCGTTATGAAAGCAGAATTTGATTTGCCAGGGGAAAAACATTTTCAAGCTGCCCTGATTTGCGAACAACGGATAGAATAAACATACCAGGTTCGGGGGCGCGAAGCTCTCGGCATCGATTATCCGATTCAAGCATCGGCCAATGAGCAGCACGGCAAAATACACTTACCTAAAGCGCTATGCGACACCTCTGGTGGCGGCGCTTCTTGTTTTCACGGGATACTGGTTTACGGCTGAACCGGCCATGTCCTCCGCGGAGCGCCGTGCCGCGGCATCGCGTTTCAAATTTACCCCGCTGACTCTGCCTGAGCCGGCAGGCATCACTTACAAATCGGTCCGTCAGGTGCATCCCAGCTTTGAACGCGTGTCGGCCATGGTGTCGGCGCTGGGTGCGGCAATCGCACTATACGATCTGGATGGCGATGGGTTGGCCAATGATCTATGCCATGTCGACCCGCGTACCGACCGTGTAACGCTTGTCCCGGTTCCGGGCACGGGAAATCGTTTCGCGTCTGTCATGCTTGATGTGCGCGGCTTGCCCATGGATGCCACCATGGCGCCCATGGGTTGTCTGCCGGGTGACGTAAATGAAGATGGCTGGCCGGATGTGCTGGTCTATTACTGGGGCCGCACGCCCCTCGTGTTTCTCAGGAAGCCCGATTCAAGACTGGAAGGCCAGGCTTTCGTGGCGCAGGAACTTGTACCCGGCCACGAGCGCTGGTACAGCAACTCGGCTGCGTTCGCGGATCTCGATGGCGATGGCCATCTCGATCTGATCATTGGCAACACGTCACAGGACGGCGCGCGGATTCTGGATGCCAAAGCCGGCGGAATTGAAGTGCTGCCCGAAAGCCGCTCCCGCGCATTAAACGGCGGCTGGAACCGTATTCTTCGCTGGACAGTCGCCTCCTCGGGTGACAATCCTTCAGTTTCTTTCCGCGAAGTCAAGGGATTGCTGGCCGAAGAAGTGGCGCGCGGCTGGACCCTGGCGCTGGGAGCGGTTGATCTCGATGGCGATATGCTGCCGGAAATTTATTTCGCCAATGATTACGGCCCGGATCGTCTGCTGCATAACCGTTCCAGGCCAGGTCAGATGCATTTCGCTTTGGCTGAAGGCAGCAAGAGTTTTTTCACACCGGCATCCTTTGTCATGGGACGCGACTCCTTCAAGGGCATGGGTATTGATTTCGCGGACATGAACGGCGACGGCTGGCTCGACATGTATGTGAGCAACATTGCCGCACCCTATGCTTTTCAGGAAAGTCATCTGCTTTGGATGAGCACGGGAGATCCTGAAAAATTGCGGGCTGGCGTCGCGCCCTACAAACAGGAAAGCGAACGATACGGACTTTCGCGCAGCGGCTGGGCATGGGATGCGCGTCTGGCCGATTTCGACAACGATGGTGTGGTGGAAGTCATCCAGGCCACCGGCTTCATCAAGGGCACAGTCAACCGCTGGCCGGAGATGCAGGCCTTGGGTACGGTCAACGACACCCTGGTGCATGATCCGCGCAACTGGCCGCGCTTCAAACCTGGCGATGATCTTTCCGGCCATGAGCCCAACTGCTTCTTTGTGCGCGCCAAAGACGGGCGCTACTTCGATATTGCGCGGGATATCGGGCTGGGCAGCCCCATGGTTACGCGGGGCATTGCAGTGGCCGATGTGGATGGCGATGGCGACCTCGATATGGCCTTGGCCAATCAATATGAGACCTCGGTTTTCTACCGCAATGACAGCCCTGTGGCAGGCAATTTCCTGGGGCTGAATCTGCTGCTGCCAGTGCCCGGAAAGGAAGCTGCATTGACCACTTATAAAGGACGCATCGCCAACAAGGGTCGCCCGGCCATCGGCGCGCAGGCAACGGTGATATTGCCCGATGGCCAGCGCAGGGTAGCGCAGGTCGATGGCGGATCGGGGCATTCGGGCAAGCGGGCGCCCGAGCTGCACTTTGGCCTGGGGCAATCGGGCAATGCGCCGCTCAAGGTAGAGTTGCGCTGGCGATCCGTGACGGGCGAGCCGCAGCAAACAACGCTTACTCTGGAACCGGGCTGGCATACCATCATGTTGGGTTTATTGAAAGCGGGGACATGAAGGAAACGCTGGCCACCCTGCAGTTTTACCCCCGCCATGACCCGCGCATGCGCTTGTTTGCGTTATGGTATTTCACCATTCTGCTCATCATTGGCACTTTTCTGGGCCACACCATCCTTGGCTTTGAACAAGCCTGGGCGCATCACGTTGTTGGCGTGGGTGCGGCCATGGGAGCCCATATTTTTCTGGAGTGGGTGGATGCGCGATCAAAGGGACGGCCATTGCGATTTGCTGGCGGGATAGGCAATTTCATCAATTTCCTGCCACCGGCCATCATTCCGGGGCTGGCCATCGCGACTCTGCTCTATCCCAATGAAAAGCTCTGGCCCGTGGCCTTCGCGGCAGTGCTTTCGATTGCTTCCAAGGTGCTGATACGCGCGCCAGTAAGGGAGAACCTGACGCAGCACGTATTCAATCCGTCCAATTTCGGCATGACGGCAACCCTGCTGATACTGTCTTTTGTGGGCGTAGCGCCGCCTTATCATTTCACGGAAGGCATTACCGGCGCATGGGACTGGGTGGCGCCAGGCATTCTGCTGACTTCGGGCATCATCATTCACGCGATCTTCACCGGGCGGCTGGTTCTGGTCATGGCATGGATTGCTGGATTCGTGCTGCAGGCGCTGCTGCGAAGCTGGTGGTTTGACATTCCCTGGATTGTTCCGCTTGCACCCATGACCAGCGTCGCGTTCATGCTCTTCACCCTGTACATGATTCCAGACCCGGCCACTACGCCGTTGAAAAAATCCCATCAGGCCTGGTTTGGTTTGGCGGTGGCAACCATGTACGGCGTGCTATTGATCAACAATGTGGTCTATGGGCTGTTTCTTGCCCTGTTCCTGGTATGTGCCGCACGCGGTATTTTGCTTTACCTGTCTGACTGGCAACGCCGCCTCGGCCCCGTTCCCGCCAGCCCCTGATCTGGCCGGCAGAAAGCCGATTCATCAATGCACCGGCAGTTTCTTTATGCGCGCCATTTCCTGTGCCATGGCTTCGAGTTTGATCTTGGCGTCGTGTTTGAAAATCTCGGTCGACATTTGTGGGGGAAGGGGAAACCCGGGTTCAACCGTTGATCGGTAGACCAGACGGATTTTTTTTCTGCCCTGTATCTGCCATTCTCCCTCGATTGCCCGGATATTGCCGGCGACGCGCTGGAAACGCAGACCCTTTCCGGGCGTTTCCTGAACGCTGGCAATCACCACCAGCGGGAAGTTGGGCAGCCACGGAATCACACCGCGCTGTTCGACCAGCAAGGGTTCGCCCGGTCTTGAAACCACGCGGCTGACTTGCATGTCCGGGATGAATTCGGCCCAGCGGTTGTAATCGGAAAGCACCTTCCAGGCGATGTCCCGATTCACCGTGGTGTCGATTTCGGCGATAACGCGGACGGTGGTTGCGTTGGCTTCAACCGTGACGGTTGCTTCCGCTCGCGATATCGCGGAACAGCAAAGACAAACAGTTAGAAATGCGAGCTGGATTGCTTCCCGCCAGGCCCTCATAGGCTGGATGCGGAGGACATGCGTTTGAGAATTTCCCTACCAATCGCGTTCATCATGTTTTCGATATCTGACTCGATAAGCAGATGATCGCCGGGTGCGCGAAGGGACAGCAGGCCGGGTTCCATGTGGGCGCGATAGTTGATTCGGGTGACAGCGCCTTTCTGGACGATCAGCCATTCACCAAACATTTTCTTGATGTTGCCGGAGACGAGGCGGAACTTGATGCGCGTACTCGGCGTTTCGTCCATGCGGAATACCATCTCCAGCGGCATGTTGAGCAGCAGCCAGGTCTTGTCGCCCTTCTGGTAAACATGAGGTACCTCGCCGGGTTTGCTGATGACGCGTGAGACATGCATGTCGGGAACGAATTCAGCCAGCTTGTTGTAGTCGGTCAATACCGACCAGGCGATGGCGGCATCCGCGGGAATGTCAACAAAGGCAACAATGTCGATATCGCCCAGTATCAGGCTGCGGTCCACTCGTGCGCGGGCTTTGGGTTGGTATGCCACCGCCGGCCCGGTAAATACGGCCAGCGCCGAAAAAGCCAGGAAAGCGCGAAGTGCGTCACGTCGATTCATTGAGCCATCCGGTCATGTTCATTACCAGTATTCCCGATCAATTGACATACAGAGCATAGCCTGTTTCTCAGGTTCCCTCAGTAACCGGGTAACTTTGAACCACGTTTGCGCTAATTTCAACCGCTTTATAGAAAAAGAAAAGGATGGCCAACGGCCATCCTTGAGTAATGAAGCAGTCTGAATTATTTTGCGGTAACCGGGCAGGGGCAAAGTCGGGCGCGTTTTTTGGCCTTTTTTGACTTGGGATTCTGCGTGCCATCAAGGTTGGCCAGGGAAGAGAGCACTTGCTCGCGCTTTATTTTCCACTGGCCTGCTTCGCGTTCCCAGTCCAGGCGTTTGTTGACGATGTCACGGAAATCCTGCGACGTATAAACCTGGCGGAATTCAGTAACGGCCTTGTCTGGGCTGGCCTGGTCAACCTTCAAGTCAGAAATGTCCACCCGGATTTCGCCTGGCTTGGCCAGACGGGCGCGGCGTTCCTTTGTCCACTGCTCTAGCGAGCGGCCATCTTCAGGCTGGAAATTTTTTGAATAAAAACCGAGATAGCGAGGCGTGTCTTTGGCGGACCAAGCGGCTGCCCATCCATTCAAAGCCTGCTGTACGGTCGGACCAGCAGTTGCGATGGGCTTTTCAGGCAGGGGGGGCGGAGGCGGAACCGGTTTGGCTTGAGCGATTTCGAGTTCATTTATCGCCAGAACAGGGGCTTCTCCGGGGCACTGAATATCAGCCGCATCGACCCCTTTGCGATCCTGCCCCAGTTCCTGCGCGGTCGGCATGCCGTCTCTTGCCACTTGCAGCGCGGGAACAAGCGCTCCCATGCCTGCCAGGGTGCGGGCGTGGGCAATGGCATAATCATAGTTGGCGTTTGCGTAGGCGCGGCGTGCCTGGAAATATTCGTTTTCCGTGTCCAGCAAATCGAGCAGGGTGCGTTGTCCGATGTCGAACTGCTTCCGGTAGGCCTCGCGAGCTTTTTCGATAGAAAGCTGGTGTTGATCGAGGAAGGCGAGCTGTTTGGACAGACGGCCGACATCGTTGTAGGCAATCGCCAGGGTCTGGCGAATGTCGCGACAGGATTTGTCCCGCAGATCTCTGGCCAGTTCGAGGCGCTTGGAAAACTGGTTGACCCGTGCGCGGTCGGAGCCGCCCTTGAACAGGTTGTAATTTAGTACGAGTTCGATGATTTCATCATCGCGGCGGCCAGAGACGCCATTGTCATTAAATGCGATGTCCTTGCTGGCGCGCAAGTCAACTCGAGGATGAAAGTTGGCCTTGGCTGTGCCGATTTCGGCCTGAGCGGCACGGACATTTTCAATGGCTGCATTGAAAGCCGGGCTGCCTTGAAAGGCCAGTTTCAGCGCTTCTTCGATTGAGGCCGGAATGCCCTGTTTGAGCAATTCTGGGGAAACCATTTCGCCAGCGGGCAGTTCGCCGACTATGCGCTGATAACGTGCGCTGACATCATGCAAATTGCTGGCTTCCGTTAGCAGGTTGGATTGCGCCAGCGCCAGACGGCCACCCGCCTGTTCCAGATCGACGCGCCGGCCAACACCCGCCTGAACACGCTGCTGGATCTGGTCGAAAATCTGCTTGTGCTGGGCGTAGTTCTCCTGGGCAAGCCGGGAGAGTTCACGATAGCGCAGCACGTCTTCATAGGCCCGGGTCACTTCCAGCGCGGTTGATTCCGTGGCATCCAGAACTTCGTAGTAGCGTGTCAGTTTGGCGTAGGCCAGCTTGGTAACTTCGCTTTTGGTGGCAAAACCGTCGTAAAGCATCTGGTTGAGCGTAAGCGCCGCGCCGCGCCGGGTGAAGCTGTCACTTGGCAGGCTGGGCTGCTTGATGTTTTCCCGGCCGACCCCCGCGCTCAAATCCAATCGTGGATAGTAGCCGCCTCGGGCGACGTCCACTTCATCCTGCGAAGCAAGAAAATCGTGCCAGCGCGCCTGCACTTCTGGATTGCTGACTATTGCCTTCTTGACGGCATCTTTAAGCGTGCTGGCAGGCGCCGCACCAGCCTCTGCTGAGAGAAGCGCGACGATCGCCAACGCGAATGAAATTTTTCTTCCTTGCATTGATAAAACCCTTCTGATTCGAGCCGATACCTTAGATGTAGGACGGTACGAATTTATGACAGCAACTAACGTACCTACATGATTTATTAATATTTTTTACCTGGGCACGGCAAGGTTGTCGTGAAAGCGGGATTTGCCGGCCTTGGAACCCAGAAGAATCAGGGGTTTAAGGATATTACGGGGCGACTCATCCCGGAGTAAAGGGCGCTTTGTAAAAAATGCATCAAGAAACCAGACGCCAGAACCATATAACAATCCCGCCCAATGTCGAATTTTCAGCGATTCTTTCAAAAACTTGACCGCTGGCGACTGGCCTTATTCCTGATTTTTGCTTCGAGCCTGACCTTCGCCGGGGCGGATCTGGACAAGGTCCTGCTGGTGGCTGCGCAGAAATATGGCAACCAGGGTCTGGAATCCGTCAGCGCATGGCGTAAATTGTTGCTGGATGCCTCAAATCAGACCGAGTTTGCCCAGATTCGCCAGGTCAATGAGTTTTTCAATCGAAAAATTCAGTTCGAAGAAGATATCAATATCTGGGGCGAGCGAGATTACTGGGCAACCCCGCTGGAAACGCTTGGACGGGGGCAGGGCGATTGCGAGGATTTCGCCATAGCCAAATTCGCGACCCTCAGGATTCTGGGTGTTCCGGTCCAGAAACTTCAGCTTACCTATGTCAAGGCCCGCATCGGCGGGGCCCATAGCACCACCACCCAGGCCCACATGGTGCTTAGTTATTATCAAACCCCCAATGATGAGCCCCTGGTGCTGGATAATCTGGTATCCGATGTTCGTGCCGCTTCCCGCCGGCCTGATTTATCTCCCGTTTTCAGTTTTAATACGGAAGGCGTGTGGGTTGGCGGGGCGCAATCCAAGACTCACTCTACCGAGCGGCTGTCCAGGTGGCGGAAGCTGATTGCAAGAATGCGCGAGGAGGGAATCGATTGAAACACCTGTTCCGTAAGGAAATGCCATGTCACTGACCAAGCAACTCTGGCTTGCCATTCTGGCAATCATGACCATCGCTTTCAGCGTGAGTTTTCTGATAAGCGCGCTATCCGCCAGACAGTATCTGGAGGATCAACTGCGGCTGAAAAACATCGACAATGCCAATTCGCTGGCATTGTCGATGTCGCAGATGCAGAAGGATCCCGTCACGATCGAGCTGCTGATCGCGGCCCAGTTTGACAGCGGACATTATCAATACATCCGTCTGACTTCGCCTACCGGTGTGGTGATGGTGTCCCGAACGAGCGATTTGGTCGCCGACCGGGTGCCAGCCTGGTTCGCCAATCTGATTCCCTTGCATGCCGAGCCGGGCATCGCAAAAGTGCAGGATGGCTGGCGCCAGTTCGGCACCTTGACCGTCAAAAGCCACAGCCGCTACGCGCAACAGGCACTCTGGCAAGGCAGTCTTAATCTGCTCTACTGGTTTCTTGCGGGCGCCTTGCTTATTGGCCTGGCGGGCACCGTTATCCTGCGTTTGATTACCCGCCCTCTTCGTGATGTGGTTGAGCAGGCGGAAGCGATTGGGGCGCGGCGGTTTATTACGCTTCGCGAGCCGCATACCCTGGAGTTTCGCAGCCTTGTTCGGGCCATGAACACGCATGCGACGCAAGTCCGCACCATGCTGGAAGATGAATCGGCGCGGCTCGAGCAACTGCGTCGCGATGCGCAGCACGATCCGCTGACTGGACTGTTGAATCGCGAACACTTCCTGAAACAGACCAGGCAGGCGCTGCAAGGCAAGAACATGGCGCCGACAGGCGCGCTATTTGTCCTGCGGCTGCCAGAACTGGTGCAGATGAACAAGGAGATTGGCCGGGATTCGACTGATGCCCTGTTGCGCAGGATTTCCGAAGCGCTGGATGAATTTTGCGGTGAGTGGGAAGGATGCCAGATTGGCCGCCTGAATGGCGGTGAGTTCGCCGTGCTGGCGCCCAATGTCAGCTCCATTGAAATGCTGGCGCATCAAATCTTCTCGCATACCCTGTTGTCGATCAACGATCCCAGCACGCCTGCTGAACAGAAAGTTCTGGTGGGCGCGGCGGTGTACCAGCATGGCGATTCGGTGGAACAGCTCTTGTCGCACGCGGATACCGCATTGGCGCGGGCCGAGCAGAAAGGCGGCAGCGCGGTTGAAACCGAGTCGTCAAACATCGACACGCAGCCGGCCTCAAGCATGGCCGCCTGGAAAGATCTGATTGAAACGGCGCTGGAGAAGAACCGTATCAAGTTTGCCACCTTCCCTGTGCTGAACGGGCAGGGCAAGTTGATTCATCTTGAGGCGCCCGCGCGCATGCAGATCATCCAGGATGCGTTATGGATGTCCGGCCAGGAATTCATCCCGTGGGCAAGCCGTCTTGGATTGATCAAGCAGATTGATCAGGCGATATTCGGACACGCGATGTCGTGGCTGGAAAATGAAACCGGATCGCTATGCATCAATTTATCGCCGCAATCCATGTGCGATGCCGCGCTGACGGAGCGCATGCACCAGGCGCTCAGCCGTTATCCTTCATTGGCCGGAAGACTCTGGATTGACATTCCAGAATTTGGCGCCTATCTGCACGCCAGAGCCTTCCGCGAGTTTTGCAATAATCTGAGACCGCTGGGCTGCAAGATCGGGCTGGAGCATGTGGGCAACCAGATTCATCATATCGGCGAACTGCATGATCTTGGCCTGGACTATCTCAAGATCGACAGTTCCATCATTCATGACATCGACAAGAGCCCTGGCAACCAGACCTTCCTGCGTGGCGTCTGTACGATTGCACATACGATGGGGATGATGACCATTGCCGAGGGCGTGTTGAATCAGCACGAGGGGCATTGCCTGGTCGGGCTTGGCTTTGACGGCATGACGGGTCCGGGCGTAGTGATGCCTTGAGAATTTGAATTCCTGCCGGAATAGTCACAATAACAAAGGGCGGCCGATTGGCCGCCCTTTGTTATTTCACTTTCAGGCACGGTTTTCTACACGATTTCGTTGCTGCCGCTGAGCAGATTCAGCGCACCCAGTGATTGACGCATGGATCGCCTTTCCAGCAACTTTTCCTGGGCAGCCTGCGGCAAGTCCGTAAACCGGATGACATCGCGGGCGATCAGCAGGTCGACCAAGTCTTCCAGCACGCGTACCAGCCGCATGTCGGATTGCTGAAGGCTGCCTTGCTCCATGCCCATGCCTTTCATGAACTCGATCATTTCGGGTGAGTTGGCCGGCACTTCCAACAAGCCTTCTCCCGGTTCCAGGTTAACCATCGCAATATGGCCTTGTTCGTCATGTTTTACATAAGGCATCACATAACCCCTTGATCGGACAATCTCTCACACTTAATACGCATGTCGTTCTTGCTTAATCGGTAATCAGCTTGCCCTTGGTCAGCAGATCAGAAATGATCTGTTGATCATTGGCAAAGCTTCCAACCAAATCAACATTCTGCAAGGTGATTGTTTGTACATCCTTGGAGCCATTGAAGCCTGCGGAGTACTCCCCGACGCTACTTATATGGACGATAGTGTCATCCCCCGACTTCTCGAAGTGAAGGTAGCTCGCCAGGTTGCCGACCCCGACATCGTGGCTCTCACCAGACAGGATATCCCTGAGATCGAGCACATCACCTCCCAAGGCGAAAGACGCAGGATCAAAATCAGTGACGATATCAGCCGCAGGCGTCCCCTTTGCCCCCGCATCGGTGAGTTCCCACTTGAACACGTCAACGCCGATACCGCCTCCGGTCAGCGTATCGTTTCCGGCACCGCCAGAAATCGTGTCGGCTCCCAGACCGCCGTTGATCAAATCATCTCCAGTGCCACCGAAGAGCTTGTCGCCGCCATCGTTGCCGTTCAGCGTATCGTTTCCTGCCTCGCCGTAAAGCTCATCACTTCCCGTGCCGCCGGATAGCATGTCGTTGCCGCTGCCGCCATAAAGCTGGTCATCGTCAGCGCCGCCGTCAAGCGTATCGTTGCCTGTTCCGCCCTTGAGGATATCGAATCCGGCTGCGCCGTACAGGACATCGTCTCCGGCATGACCGGAAATGAATTCATTCCTGGCAGTTCCATTAATCGTGTTGTTTCCGGAAGTGCCGGCAATATCATCGGTCATGATATTCAACCTGAGCGTGGCCGAGGAAGTGTCTCCATCACTGTCAGTCAGGGTATAGGTGATCACTTCCGGTTCGAAGAGGGTGTCAACTGGCGGACTATCGTTGTCCGAAATGGTCCCAACACCCGGGCCAACAATGCCTTGTATGTTTCCGCCCCCTGTTCTGGCGACCGTCAGGGTGAAACTTTCGGCGGACTCGGCCAGGGCATCATCGGTGGTGGCGACTCTTACCAGGAAGCCGCTGGATCCTACAGCAGAAGCAAAGGCCGCTGTGTAGTTCAACCAGGTCAGGCCATTGTCTACCGAGTATTGCATGCCATTGGTGAAGTCGGAACCACTGGTGGCCGTGCCGCCCGCCAATGCCAGGCTGAAGGTGGTACTGGAGGTCAACGGCTTGCTGAAGCCCACGTTGAAAACCGCCATCTGACCTTCTGTCACTGTAGGGCTGGAAACAGTCACGGCCGGCCTTGTGCTGTCATCATCAATTATTGTCGCGATGCCCTGTGAATCAAGAACCAACGCGTTGGTCGCATTGCTCAGATTCAGGAAAAAAGTTTCAAGGGTGTTTTCGCCATTGGCATCATTGGTGATGGGAACCGTCACGGTTAGCGTGGTCGTGCCAGGGGCAAAGGTCAAGGTGCCGGTTGTGCTCGTGTAGTCGCCGGGGTTTCCGGCTCCGCTGCCATTGGCGGTAGCGTACTGGACGGTGACGGTCTGTGAGCTTGGCTGGCTCAAGCTGATAGTGAATACGGCCGTGGCCCCTGCGCCCTCGGTTACAACCACATCTGTCACGCTAATCGAAGTATCAACGATGCTTGAATAGGTAACACTTGAAATGCTGCCCCAGCCGCCTGCGTACGATCCTGCGCCTCCCGAGTCAATCACGATCTTGCCGATTCCGCTAAGGTTGGACGGCAAAGTTACTGTGCCTTCCAGATTGCTTGCGAACTGGCCAATCAAGTCGCCATGAATGTTGTAAACCGTATAGTTGAACGCATCCGTGCCCCCCAGGTTGCTGTTGCTGGTGTCGATCACGAGGCTTACGCCTTCGACGCCATGCGGATGTTTGCTGGCATCAAAACTTATGACCAGACTTTCCAGGCTGTCGATTTGCGTACTAGAGGAATTACCCACCACGCCGACACCATCATCGTTGGGGATGCTGACACTGGCGCTGCCTTCATTGCTGCTGGTCCTGGCTATGGCGGTTAAAGTCATGCCGTCATTTGCAGCAGTGGTAACAAGTGCGCTACTGGTAAGGGCGTACGTTCCCGCAGGAAGGGTCAGGGTGGGCGTGAGTTCGGCTGTGGGCGGGGTGTACTTGTAGTAGCCCGCTTCATTAAACAACAAAGAAGCGCCGCCGGTTGCGGCTGTCCAGGTAAGCGTGTTGACGCCGCCGATGGAAGTGACGGTATAGCTTCCGCCTGCAGCCGGGGTCGGGCCGGTTAGCGTGGTAAGGTCAAAAGTAAGCCCTTTGAATACAATTGAAGTGACCTGAGCGTTATCAACTGCGTTATCTTCACCAGAGCGTCCGGTACTGAAGGAGGTCAGCTGAATATTATTGCCATCGTCGGTTCCTATGGCGGTGATAACGTTACCCTCAAGGAAGGTGGCGCTGCCAAGCAGGCTGTCGACATCATCATGTGCTTCTGGCTTGCCGTCGATAATCTGGATGGTCTGCTTGCCGCTGACCGTATCCCCATCAAAATCGGTGGCAACAAATTTAAGATCAAACTGGTCGCCTTCAACGGCCAATCCCAGGGTCTGATACGTGTAGTCCCCGCTTGTGAAATTGAATTTGAACACGCCCTGGACGAAACCCTTGGCAGCGTCCAGGGTCAGCGCATCTCCCGTCAGGGGGAACCCCGCCGCAGGGAAGGGACCAATCACGCTGATTGAATTTGTTGCCTGATTGTAGTTAAAGGTGACGTCGGTATCTGCAATGCCGTCGGCATTGGTATCCAGCTTCATGATCAGACTGAGGATATATCCGCCATCTGCCCCCAATTGCAGGTTCGATGAGCTGGTCGATCCGACGACTGAGCCGCCGAAATCGGTTGGCACGGATGCAAGCAGTACTTCATCCAGCTTGGCAACATCAGTCACGATAATCGCAGCATCCTTGGCACCGCTGTTATCACTGTCAATGTTGTGAATGTTATTGAGTTCAGTAGGATTGGAAATGTCGGAAGCGATACCGATCGCATACGATTGGATGCCGTTGGCATTCACGAAGTCCCGATAGCCATTCCCGCCACTGGCAATGGAAGCACCCGGATCAGTGGTATCCCCTGCAGTGGGCACGCCATCAGAAATAAAGTAGATCGTGTTATTTTCAGTTGCGTTGACTGGGCCATCTACATTGAAAGCATCCATCGCCTTTTGCAGGCCGTCCTGGTAGTTGGTGCTCCCGCCCAGCGTCAGTGCATTGATGGCTGCGATCGCTGCCTCCTTGGAGACATAGGCAGCACCGCCATTCAACAACGTGGCTGATGAACTGAAACTGACCAGCTTGATCGAGACGTTGCCCGACTGACTGTAATATTCGTTGATGACACTGATCAAGGCGAGCTTGGCGGCCTCAAGACGATTCATGATGGTGACAACACCATCGGAGTCAATATTCTTGACTTCTCCCGCCATGCTCCCGGAAACGTCAATGACGAACACCAGGTTGGTATCCGGCAATGTGCCCTGGGCAACCTCAACAATGGAATCCTGGGTTTTGGGCGCATCGTCCGTAATCGTGACCAGCAAGTTAATGGGCGTGCCAGCCCCCGTCACGTTGCCTGTGTAAGTAAACGTCTCTACATAGCCATTGGTATCGGCGCCAGCCTGGCTGTCGTTATCTACATTGTTATTCAGGGTGTAGGTATAGGCACCTGTTGCCGCGGTGACCTGCAATACGCCGTAAGCGGTGGTCACGGTATAAACGCCACCGGAAAGCACGCCACCGGTTACGCCTGTAATGCTTGTATTGCCCGCGTCGTTGGTCAGCAGATTACCCGTCACCACACGCACACCACCGCCCGTGCCATCAGGCAATGCAGACTCGTTTACGGTAGCCAAATCGGTGCGGGTATTAAATGTGCTGAGGTTGACTGTTGCCGTGTCGGTTTGGCCGTCATCATCAGTAATGGTGTACGTGAACGAGGCACTCCCTGCTGCACCTGGATTGTAAGTATAGGTTTGCGTACCGGCGTCATAGCTCAATCCTGCGGGCAGCGCACCGGTAGCTGTGATCGTTGCATGATCGAGCAATGCATCGTTAGCCAGTAGTTGGGCACGGGTAAAGGTAATGGGTGTCCCCACCACGGTCTGGAAGCTGTCGTTCACCGCATCCGGTGTGCCGTCATTCACAGCCGTAATCGTAATGGTCTCGGTTGCAACGGGCGAAATGAGGCCGTCATTATCCTTGGCAGTAAAATTAAAGCTTGGCATGCCGCCATAGGTGCTGTTGAAATCTGCTTCCGGTTTAAAGTAAAGCGTCAAACTATTTGCTGTCGCAGGGATGTCCGTTCCCGTTGTAGCCAAAATCGTTAATCCCGCATCCAGATATAGCGCGCCATTGGTAGGCAAGCTGGAAAGGTTAAAGCTTGCGACGGTGCCATCCACGTCGGTGCCCGTTAACACAACCGGGATCGAAACCGCATCCTCAGCGCCCGTATTGTTGTTTCCAATGGCCACCGGCGGATCATTGACCGGGGTGACCACCACCGAGACGGTGGCAGTTTCAGTCACGCCGCCGGAAATGACGGTGTAGGTAAAGCTGGTGGGGCTGCCGGCGGTATTGTTGTAATTGGCTGCCGGGCTGAAGTCCAATGTGCCATCGGCCTTTAGCGTGACCATGCCGTTGGCCACCGCCACGCTGCCGCCGACTGCGATCGCGGTGCCATTGATGGCGCTGATGATGTGGCCGGCGTTCTCGAAGCTGTCGTTGCTGTTGACATTGATGTTGACCAGCGTGTCCTCGTTGGTGCTCGCTGTGTCGTTTGCGATGTCGGCCACGGGGGAGACGGTAATCACCACCATGTCGCTGGCGCTCAAGCTGCCATCACTGGTGACGACCGAGAGCGTGGCGGAACCGTTGTAATCGGCGGTCGGCGTGTAGGAAAGACCATTCAATGCTGCCGTGATGCTGGCGGGAGAGCCGACCAAGGTGACGCTTCCGGTGCCATTGTTGGTGATAGAGACACCGGCGGTGGTCACCGCGGTCAGCATGCCGTTGGTGACCGAGACTACCGTGGTCACGGAGCCGCTATCGACGTCGGCAATAGTGATGGCGTTGCCGTTGGCGCTGCTGAATACCTTGACCGTGTCTTCCATCGTGCTCTGCGCGCCTGGTAACGTATTCGCTGGAGCGTCATTGACCGAGTTCACATTTATGGTCGTGCGCGCAATGTTCGAACTGTTGGAGCCGTCAGTGACCACCACGGTCACGGTGCGGTCCACGGTCGAGGGATTCTCGCTGGTGTTGGCAAACGTGATGGCGCGGATGGCCGTCTGGTAGTTGGCTGTGGTTGCCGAGCCAGATAGCGTTACAGTGATTTCTCCGGGGATTGCGGTATTGATGACGGCGGAAATGCCCGAGGGCAGCACGCCAGCGGCAAGCACATCACCGACCTGAGCGTTGGTCAGCCGAATAGTTGCACTGGTGATGTTGCTACCGTCAGCATCGGACACGCTGATGTCGGTATCGGCGATGGACACGCCGACAGCACCTTCCGTATAGCTGGTCCGGAAGTCAGCATCGGTAGCCAGACTGCTGTTGTCGGCATCCAGATCGAGAACCGGTGTCGTGTCATTGTCGGTGATGGCGGTGGTGACGGAGCTGGCCGCTGCATTGACGGCGATGGCTTCA
>ERZ1645185.72-NODE-72-length-44379-cov-5.789730_pt1 | contig 44379 bp, 40 predicted proteins | sample MGYA00575351_ERZ1645185 | MGnify/ENA primary metagenome ERZ1645185 (study PRJEB40838, sample SAMN11284767) | freshwater sediment metagenome | isolation source: river sediment | host: Sediment | place: India: Jana village, Kanpur | collected 2015-12-17 ... | reverse complement strand
CCATCATCACGCCGAAGATCAGCGGCATGAAGGTCATCATCTTCTTCTGCAGCGGGTCCATGCCCGGCGTCGGGGTCAGCTTCTGGGTCAGGAACATCACCACCAGATTGATCGCCGGCAGGATGAAAAACGGGTCGGGCGCGGTCAGGTCATTGATCCAGCCGATCCATTCGGCCTGACGCAGTTCGACGCTTTCCACCAGCACCCAGTACAGCGCCAGGAAAATCGGGATCGGTATCAGCATCGGCAGGCAGCCGGCGGCCGGATTGATTTTCTCTTTCTTATACAGCTCCATCTGCGCCATGGCGAACTTCTGGCGGTCGTCGCCGTAGCGTTCCTTCAGGGCCTCGATGCGTGGCTGGATGGCGCGCATCTTGGCCATGCTCTGGTATTGCTTGGCCGACAGCGGGAACAGCAGCGCCTTCAGCACCACCACGATGGCGATGATGGCCCAGCCCCAGTTGCCCAGCAGATCATGCAGCTTGGACAGCAGCCAGAACAAGGGTTGCGACAGGAACGCGAAAATGCCGTAATCCACGCTCAGGTCGAGGGTGGGATGCACGTTGTTCATGGCTTTCTGGGCTTTCGGGCCTATCCACAGCTGGTCTTCGCGGCGGATCTTGGCGCCGGGCGCCAGCACGCTTTCATTGGACACGCCGCGGATGATGTAGAACGGCTGCGCGGCATCGCCCTCTTTGGCCAGCGTGTAGGTTTGCGTGTCGCCTTTGCCGGGCAGCCAGACCGTGACGAAATGATGCTGCAGCATCCCGAACCAGCCATCGGCGATTGCCTTGTTGGGGCTTTGCAGCACGCCATCGCCGTCGGTGTAATCGGTGAATTTGATTTTTTCATACTTATCGGCCGGGCTGTACCAGGCGGAGCCGACGAAGCTGAAGGAATCCGGATTGGTCAGGCCGGCGGTTTTCGACGGCGGCGGCGGCGCGATGCGCTTCAGCTGCTCATACGCGAAACCGGACCATGGCGCCGTGCCGGTGTTGTGCAGTTCCTGGACCTGCTTGATGGCGAAGCTGCCGCGGGTCAGCACCAGGGTTTTGGTCAGCTGCACGCCGCTGGCGGGATCCGTCCAGACAAACGGCACCGAGAGGCTGTCCTGGCCATCGGCCAAGGCGAAAGCGGTTTTTCCGCCAACGGTCTGGAACAGCGCTTCGTGGGTCGGTGCATTCAGGCCGCTTTTGGTCAGCCAGCCCGATTGCGCCACGAAGAAATCGGCGGGCGCGGTATCCAGCATCAGCACGTTGGCGCTGCCGGATTTCTTTTCAAGCGGGTAGGTCAGCAGCTCGGCGCGCACGATGCTGGCGCCTCTGAGATCGACGGTAAGCCGGAAAATATCGCTCACGATCTCCACGGTCTGCGAAGATTGTCCAACACCGGCGGGCAGCGTGGCGTTAACCGGCGCGGCGGCCGTATCCGGCAGTGCCGGCAGGGAAGATCCAACCGGTTGCGGCAGCGCCTGCGTGTTGTTCAGCGCCGGTGCGGGAGCGGGTGCAGCGGGTGATTGCCATTGCTGAAACAGTAAAAAAGCCACGGCGAGCCAGGCGATCAGCAGAAAAGTGCGGGTTTGGTTCATTGGATGGTCTTTATCAACAGGAGGCCGAGGCAAGACGCCAATTTTACTGTGTTTACGGCGTTTGCGCGTGTTTTATTCGGCGGGCGGCGCGGAAACCCGCGACAGCAGATGCTCCAGCTCGGCGCGGAGCTCGCGCGGCGTGGCGGTTCTGGCCTTGGCCTGGGCGACCAGCACGAAATCGCCGGCGGCCAATGCGTCCTGCTGGCGGAAGGTTTCCCGGCAGACCCGCTTGATGCGGTTGCGGGTTACGGACAAGGGCGCCATTTTCTTCGGAACCGCCATGCCAAGGCGCGGTGCGGCGCCGGGGGCGGCCAGAAAGTACAGGCGAAAAAAAGCGCCCGAACGTTTCAGGCCGTTTTTGAATACGGCTTGAAACTCAGGCGCTGCACGCAGGCGTGCTGCTTTCGGATGGATCTTCGGCGATGCTTCAGCCATTGCCGGACGGCAGCCCGGAGGCTGGCGCGGGGTTAGACGCAAAGACGCGAGCGGCCTTTGGCGCGGCGGCGGGCCAGGATCTTGCGGCCGTCAGCGGTTTTCATGCGGCTGCGGAAACCGTGGTCACGTTTGCGTTTCAGGTTGCTTGGCTGGTAAGTACGTTTGGTTGCCATGATGGCACCTCAAAAGGTAGGGGTGTAGTGAACCGGGGATTATAGCGGACTCCGGCCGCCTGCGTCAAGTGAGAAACGGCTTGGCAGAACAGGCGACAACACGCTAGACTTGTCAATCCGGTAAAGTTATCCACAGAAGATTTAACGCAACATGAATGTCTGGTCCCTCTGTTTACAGCGCTTAGAGCAGGAATTTCCGGCTGACGACGTGCTTTCCTGGCTCAAGCCGCTGCAAGCCAGCCAAAACGGGGCCGAGCTGCACCTGTATGCGCCGAATGCCTTCGTCGTGGAGCACGTCCAGGAACACTACCTGCCGCGTATCCAGGAGCTGGCCAAGCACTTCGCCGACGGGCCGTTGGCCGTCACCTTGCGGGTCGGGTCCAGCCAAAGGCCGGCGCCTTCCGCCAAATCGGCTCCGGCCGCCAAAAAACCGGCGGCCACGGATTTCGCCGGCAACGTCGATCCGCACTACACCTTCGATAATTTCGTGGTCGGCAAATGCAACCAGCTCGGCCATGCCGCGGCCCTGCAGGTCGCCAAAAACCCCGGAAAAGCCTATAACCCGCTGCTCCTGTACGGAAGCACCGGCCTGGGCAAAACCCACCTGATGTATGCGGCCGGCAATTACATGCGCAGCCATAATCCCGGCATGCGCGTGCTGTACATGCGTTCCGAACAGTTCCTGAACACCATGATGCGGGCCATGGCCAGCAAGAGCATGGACCAGTTCAAAAACCAGTTCAAGCAGGTCGACGCGTTGTTGATCGACGACATCCAGTTTTTCGCCGGGAAAAACACCACGCAGGAGGAGTTCTTCCATACCTTCAACACCTTGGTGGACGGCAAGCAGCAGATCATCATGACCTGCGACCGGTTTCCGCGCGAAGTGGAGAACCTCGAGCCGCGGCTCAAATCGCGTCTGGGCTGGGGCCTGTCGGCCGTGCTGGAACCGCCCGATGACGAAACCCGGGCCACCATTCTCATCGACAAGGCGCAACGGCGCGGCATCGATCTGCCGGCTGATGTCGCCTGGCAGATTGCCAAACGGCTGCATTCCAGCGTCCGTGACCTGGAAGGCGCGTTGAACACCCTGGCGGCACGCGCCAATTTCACCGGGCGGGCCATCAATCTCGAATTCGCCCAGGAAACCCTGCGTGATCTGATGCGGGCGCAGGCCACGGTAATTTCTTTAAGCAATATCCAGAAAACCGTGGCAGACTACTATCAATTGAAGCTGTCCGATCTGCTGTCGGTGCGCCGCACGCGTTCCTTGGCGCGGCCGCGGCAGGTGGCGATGGCTTTGGCGAAGGAATTGACCGAACACAGTCTGCCGGAAATCGGCGAAGCGTTCGGCGGGCGCGACCATACCACCGTGCTACATGGTTGCCGCGTCATTCTGGGCTTGCGCGATTCGGATGCGAAAATACGGGAAGATTGGGATAAATTGGTACGGAAACTGACAGAATGATTCTTTGGGGATGGGTTGTGGATAAGCTGTGTTGGATAAATCGGCCGTAAACTTATCCACATTTCACGCACAGGACTTACGGCAATCCGCCACAACCCCTTAAGCTGAGTTTATTTTAATATTATCAATATGTTACATACGTTATCCAGCGATTTTTGCAGCCCAACCACCACCACCTGTTTAAATAATTAACATAGCTATTGGGAAATCATCTATGCGATTCAGCCTCTCTCGTGAAGCCTTTTTGAAACCGCTGCAACAGGTGGTCAATGTCGTTGAACGCAGGCAAACCCTTCCTGTCCTGAGCAACCTTCTGGTGCAGGTGGAGAACGGCCAGTTATCCCTGAAGGGAACAGATCTGGAGGTTGAACTGACATCCCGCTCAAGCGTCGACGACAGCCAAGACGGCGAAGTCACCATTCCGGCCCGGAAACTGTTCGACATCGTGCGGGCCTTGCCCGACGGCAGTAAAATCACCTTGAGCCATGCGGGTGACAAAGCGACCATCCAGACCGGTAAAAGCCGGTACACGCTGGCCACGCTTCCAGCCAAGGATTTCCCGGAGAACGATCAACTGGCCATCATGGAACGTATCCGCGTTCCGGAAGCGGCTTTGAAGGAATTGATTGAACGCACCGCTTTCGCAATGGCGCAGCAGGATGTGCGCTATTATTTAAATGGCCTTCTATTTGATTTAAAAGGAAAAACACTCCGTTGCGTGTCAACGGACGGGCACCGATTGGCGCTTTGTGAGACGGAATTGAACGATGCGGTCGAAAACCGCAAACAAATCATCATGCCGCGCAAAGGTGTTTTGGAACTGCAACGCCTGCTGGAGGATGGCGACGGTGACATCGAACTGGAAGTGGGCAACAACCACCTGCGCATCAGCCGCAGCGACGTCACCTTCACCACCAAGCTCATTGAAGGAAAGTTTCCGGATTACGAAGCGGTCATCCCGATCGGCGCCGATAAGGAAGTCCGCGTCAACCGCGATATGCTGCGTAATGCCCTGCAACGCGCCGCGATTCTATCCAATGAAAAATTCAAAGGCGTCAAACTGGATATCAATCCCGGCGTGCTGAATATCGTGGCGCACAACCCGGAACAGGAAGAGGCCCAGGAAGAAATCGAGATCGAATCATCCATTGAGGGCATCAGCATCGGCTTCAACGTCAACTACTTGCTGGAAGCCCTGTCCGCGCTGCGCGAGGATACTGTACTGATCAAGTTACGGGACGGCAATTCGTCGGCTTTGGTGCGTGAGGCCAGCCATGAGCGTAGCCGCCATGTTGTCATGCCTTTGCGCCTGTGATGGTCCTGACCCACCTGCAGGGCAAAAACCTGCGTTGTTTTCCAGAGTTTTCATTAACGCCCGTTTCGGGCGTTAATCTTTTGCTTGGCGCGAACGGTGCCGGAAAAACCAGCATCATCGAGGCCATCCATATCCTGGGCTATGGACGAAGCTTTCGCAGCCGCATCCGTGAGGGACTGATTAAAAACGGTGCCGACCATCTGCAGGTGATGGTGCGTTGGCTGGATCAACAGAATAGGCCACACCAGGCCGGTCTGCAGCACACTGGTGGTGCCTGGAACGCGCGCATAAACGGCGAGGATGTTTCCAATCTTAGCCAATTCTGCGGACAATTCCCGGTTTTGACGTTTGAACCCGGCAGCCATGAACTGATTACCGGCTCAGCCGAGATCCGCCGCCGATTCATTGATTGGGCGTTGTTTCACGTGGAACCAGCCTTTTTCCTGCAATGGCGCCGCTTTAACCGCGCCTTGAAACAACGTAATGCCTTATTGAAGACGCAACCTTCAAAACAGGCGTTGGAAGCATGGGATATTGAGTTTTCCGATGCGGGCGAACAAATCACGGTATTCCGAAGAAAATACCTGGAATCACTGGATATCCCCCTGAAAAAACTGATAAATTCTTTTCTGCCCGAGTTTGATGCGTTGCATCTGGCATTCAGTTCGGGCTGGAAGGATCAACAGGTCGGCTTGCTGGATGCTTTGCGTTTGAACCGCGATCGCGACATGCTGGCCGGATTTTGCGGAATCGGCCCACATCGCGCCGATTGGCAACCGAGTCTGGATTCCGTATTGAACAAAGACCATTTTTCACGTGGACAAGCCAAATTATTGGCCTTGGCGTGCCTACTCGCGCAAGGCCAGCAATTTTTGAGCGAAAAGGGCTATTGGCCCATACTTTGTTTCGATGATCTGGCCTCCGAGCTCGATAGACGGCATTTTTCATACGTCCTGGCTTTTCTAGCTGAAACCTCGGCACAAATATGGATTTCAGGGACTGAGGCCATTCCCCAATACATGGAAAAGTTTCCAACCATGCGTGTGTTCCACGTGGAACACGGTACGCTCCGCACCGAAGAATTAAGCTAGGAAGGACAGGGGTTTTGGTGTATAATTAAAACGAGATGATTATTTAAAAATAAATCATATAAATCAATGAGTTATTTAATAATTTAGGATTGCGGAAAGCATGTCTGAGCAAGAAAAAACGGGTGCGGGATCGACCTACGATTCCAGTCGAATTACGGTGTTGCGCGGCTTGGAAGCTGTCCGCAAACGCCCGGGCATGTACATCGGTGACGTGCACGACGGCACCGGCCTGCACCACATGGTCTTCGAGGTGGTCGACAACGCCATCGATGAGGCTTTGGCCGGGCACTGCGACATCGTCACGGTGGTCCTGCATAACGACGGCTCCTGTTCGGTGTCCGATAACGGCCGCGGCATTCCCGTCGATATCCACAAGGAAGAGGGCGTCTCCGCCGCGGAGGTGATCCTGACCGTGCTGCATGCGGGCGGCAAGTTCGACGACAACAGTTACAAGGTTTCCGGCGGCCTGCACGGCGTCGGCGTGTCGGTGGTCAATGCGCTGTCCTCCAGCCTGTGGTTGGATATCTGGCGCGACGGCGGGCATTACCAGCAGCAATACGCCCTGGGCGAACCGCTGTATCCGCTGAAAAAGGTCGCCGATTCCGTCAAGCGCGGAACCACGCTGCGTTTCCTGCCCAGCGCCGAGATCTTCACTGACGTCGAGTTCCATTACGACATTCTGGCCAAGCGTCTGCGCGAACTGAGTTTCCTGAATTCCGGCGTGAAAATCGAATTGATCGATGAACGCATCGAAGGCAAGCGCGACCTGTTCCAGTACGAGGGCGGCATCGCCAGCTTCGTCGAGCACTTGGCGCAGCTGAAGACGCCGCTGCACCCCAAGGTCATTTCGGCCAGCGGCGAAAAAGACGGCATCGTGGTCGATATCGCCCTGCAGTGGACGGATTCCTACCAGGAAACCATGTTCTGCTTCACCAACAACATTCCGCAGAAGGACGGCGGCACACACCTGATCGGGTTCCGTTCGGCCTTGACCCGCACCTTGAGCAATTACATCGAGCAAAGCGGCATTGCCAAGCAGAACAAGATCGCCCCGACCGGTGACGATATGCGCGAAGGCATGATCGCCGTGCTGTCGGTCAAGGTTCCCGATCCCAGCTTCAGCTCGCAGACCAAGGAAAAGCTGGTGTCCTCCGAAGTGCGCCCGGCCGTGGAAGCGGTCATAGGCCAGAAGTTGGAAGAGTTCCTGCAGGAAAACCCGGCCGAGGCGAAAGTCATCGCCGGCAAGATCTGCGACGCCGCCCGCGCCCGCGAAGCGGCGCGCAAGGCGCGCGACCTGACGCGCCGCAAAGGCGCGCTGGACATCGCCGGCCTGCCCGGCAAGCTGGCCGACTGTCAGGAGAAAGACCCGGCCAAATCCGAACTGTTCATCGTCGAAGGCGATTCCGCCGGCGGCTCGGCCAAACAGGGCCGTAACCGCAAGACACAGGCCATCCTGCCCTTGAAAGGCAAGATCCTGAACGTGGAACGCGCCCGCTTCGACCGCATGCTGGCTTCCGCCGAAGTCGGTACGCTGATCACCGCGCTTGGCTGCGGCATCGGCAAGGAAGAATACAACCCCGACAAACTGCGCTACCACCGCATCATCCTGATGACCGACGCCGATGTCGACGGCTCGCACATCCGCACCCTGCTGCTGACCTTCTTCTACCGGCAGATGCCGGAGCTGATCGAGCGCGGCCACATCTACATCGGCCTGCCGCCGCTGTACAAGATCAAGCAGGGCAAGAACGAGCTGTACCTGAAGGACAATGCCGCCTTGAACGCCTATCTGGTCAGCAATGCGGTCGACAACGCCGAATTGGTGCCTTCCCCGGATGCGCCGGCGATCCGTGGCGAGGCGCTGGAGAAACTGATGCTGCAGGTCGTGGCGGCGCAGGACGTCATGGAACGATTCGCGTACCGCGTCGACACCGACGTGCTGCAGGGTATCCTGGACAGCAAGGCCCTGCGCCTGGAGGACTTCCAGCAGGCCGGTGCGCTGGCCGAGTGGCTGGACATCCTGGAGCGCAAACTGAACGCCAAGGGCATCGGCCGGCCGAAATACCGCGTCAGCGCGCAGCTTGGCAGCGACGAGCAGGCCGGCGCGTTGGTGATCGAAAAGCAGCATAACGGCCTGCAGGTCATCCAGACCCTGGCCGCCAACCAGCTGATCAACGGCGAATTGCGCCTGATCACCGATGTCGCGCAGATCCTTCACGGGCTCATACAGCCGGGCGCTTATGTCCAGCGTGGCGGCAAGAAGCATGAAGTGGCGCGTTTCATCGACGCCCAGCTGTGGTTGCTGGATGAAGCCAAGAGAGGCCGGATGATACAGCGATTCAAGGGCTTGGGCGAAATGAATCCGGAACAGCTGTGGGAAACCACGGTCAATCCGGAGACCCGCCGCATGCTGCAGGTCAAAATCGAAGACGCCGTGGCCGCCGACCAGATCTTCTCCACCTTGATGGGTGAGCTGGTCGAGCCACGCCGTGACTTCATCGAGGAAAACGCGCTGAAAGTCGGTAATCTCGATATTTGATTTATGAATGGCAGCTGAGCCGTTCGTTGGCACGCTTGAGCTTCTGCGTTAGAGGCTTTACTCTATTCGTCCGGTTCCGTAGATTGGGTTGACACATGTACTCGAACAAAAGAAAAATCGCCGTCGCGTTCTGCTTGGCCGCCATGATCACTGCCGGCGGTGTTTCAGCGCAGTCCTGTAAAAAAAACATCAGGACCGGTGAATGCATCGAAAACAAGGATAAAGACAAAGACAAAAGCAAACAGGCTGCGGCGGGCGTAGAGCTGAAATACCCGAACGCGACCCGTCAGGAACCCTCAAAGACGCCCAGCAAGATCGTCAAGGAATGGAAAGCGCTGGTGGATTCATCCATCAGCGGCGAAGACAGCGCGAAGACGATTGCCGCCGCGGATGCCGTGCTGGCCAATCCAAAGGCCAGCAAGTACGAGCAGTCCACCGCCGCGCAGATCGCGGGCTTCGCTTGGATCGGCACTGAAGACTACGCCAAGGCCATGCCCTACCTGCAAAAAGCGGTGCAAATCGACGGACTGAACAACACTAGCCACTTCGACACCCTGTTGGCCATTGCCCAGGTGCAGATGGCGGAAGATAAATATGCCGACGCGGTGCAGACCCTCACCCGCTTTCTGCAGGAAACCCAATCGGAATCCGCCAAGACCTATGGTCTGCGCGGCAACGCCTACTATCGGTTGGAAAAATACAAAGAGGCCATTTCCGACCTGAAAAAAGCCATCGAGCTGGATACGGAAGGCGACAGGGGGCTGACGCAGCTTCTGATGGCGTCTTACGCAGATTCCGGCCAGCCGCTCGAAGCGGTCAAGTATGCCGAAGCGGCGGTTGCCAAGAACCCTAAGGACAAAGGCGCTTTATTGAATCTGGCCAGCGTGTACCTGCAGGCGGACATGCCGGACAAAGCCGCGGGAGTCTTCGACCGCATGAAGACTGCCGGGCTGCTGACCGAAACCCGGGATTACGAGAGCGCCTACAAGTTACTCGCCAATATCGAGGGCCGCGAGAAGGACGCGATTGCCGTCATCGAAGAAGGTCTGAAAAGCGGCAAATTGACCGCAAATGAGTCGTTGTACGGCACGATGGGGCAGATATACTATTTTTCCGGTCAAACGCCGAAAGCCATCGAAACCTGGAAAAAGGGCGATGAACTGTCCAAGTCCGGTGAGCTGGCCTTGAACCTGTCGAAAGCCTACTCCCAGGAAGGGCGGTACGCCGAGTCACGCAGTTATGCCCTGCAGGCCTTGAAAAAGGGTGTTCGGGATACCGGTGACGCCTATATGACCCTGGCCGGTACCGAGGGTCAGTTGGGCAACAAACCCGCAATGGTCGCTGCCGCGAAAGAGGCGGCCAAGTACCCCGGAACGCGCGACAAAGCCAACAAATTACTGAAGCAGGCAGGTGCCAAGTAACACTTGGCAAGGCCCGAAAATATGCTGTAAACTTATAGGTTCCCGCCTTTGGGCGGGTCACGGCGCAGAAGCGTCATTGAACATCACTTTTAGCAGAGCCGCCGCCACATGACGGATTTGAAATCAAGATACGAACAGCAACGGAAATTCAGCTGGTCACGCGTAGCAGCCAATACGGCGGCGATATCCGTGCACGTGCTGATTTTCATGATGCTTATGGCACCCGTTGCCGGCCCGGATTCAAAAAAGGGTGAGGATGAAGTGACCTTGGTCTCGTTTGCCGAGCCACCGCCACCACCTCCGCCGCCGCCGCCGCCGCCGCCCGAGCCGCCGAAGGAATTGAAAAAGCAGATCATCCAGTCGACGCCGCAGAAAAACCTGCCGCCGCCGCCGGATCCGCCGATTACCTACGACACACCAGGACCGGTTGATGTGCCTGCGCCGCCACCGTCACCCCCGTCAAAACCGTCAGGTCCGCCTGATAGCTTCGGTGGCGACGTGGACGCGAGCACACGTGCCCGCTTCCAGCCGGTGTATCCGCCTGCCGCTTTGCGTGCCGGCATCACCGGCACCGTCGTGGTTCAGGTTACCTACGATGCCAATGGTACGGTGACCGAAGCGTCTGTATACAAATCCAGCCGCAACCGTGATTTGGACCGTTCCGCCGTCACTGCGGTTAAAAAATGGAAAATTAACCCTAATATCAAAAATGGACAGGCTACAGGCGGTTCGGCTCTGATTACCGTTGATTTCACGCTGTAAATACACCGTTGTATCGATTCTTCTTCTTCTTCTTTAACTAACTTATAAAGGTATTCCTTATGTTGCAGGACCTCATCTTAACCGCTACTGCCGCCGCTCCCGCTGCGGGCGGCTCGTCCAACAACGCTGAAGCCCTGCAGCAAATGGGTTTCAGCCATATGATCCAGAACTTCGACGTGGTCGGCTATGTGGTGTTCGTCACCCTGGTCATCATGTCGATCGGCTCCTGGTGGTATACGGTGGTCAACGCCATCAACAACGGCCGCATCACTTCCAACGCCGACCGTGTTGTCGACACCTTCTGGTCGATCAAAAACCCCCGTGAAGCCAAGCAGTTCCTGGAAGAGCAAAAGCCAAGCGAACCGTTCTCCAAGATCGCCTTGGACAGCATCGAAGCCGCTTCCCATCAGGAAGGCAACGCCCTGGCGCAATCCCTGAGCAAATCCGAGTTCGTCGACCGGGCCCTGCGCCAAGCCGTGACCCGTGAAAGCGCCAACATGGAAAACGGCCTGACCTGGCTGGCGACCGTCGGCGCCACCGCGCCGTTCGTCGGCCTGCTCGGCACCGTGTGGGGCATCTACCACGCCCTGATCCGTATCGGCGCGACCGGCCAAGCCTCCATTGACGCCGTTGCCGGCCCGGTGGGTGAAGCCCTGATCATGACCGCATTCGGTCTGTTCGTGGCGATTCCTGCCGTGTTGGCCTACAACGCCTTCAACCGCAGCAACCGCAACACCTACGCCAAATTCGACACCTTCGCCCACGACCTGCACGACTTCTTCGCAACCGGTTCACGCGTAGGCAACAAGTAATCAACCGTACGTTTCAAGGAACACACCATGGCTTTTGCATCCAACTCCAGCGGTGGCCCGATGGCCGACATCAACGTGACCCCTTTGGTCGACGTGATGCTGGTCCTGCTGATCATCTTCATGATTACCGCGCCTTTGATGTCGCATAAAGTGAAAGTCGAGCTGCCGTCGGCATCGCTAAACAAGAAGCCGGAAATCCTGGTGCCGCCGGTGACGGTGGCGATCAAAGCCACGGGTGAAGTGTACTGGAACGACCAGTTGATGAACGAAGCCCTGTTTGAACAGAACCTGGCGGTCACGGTTGCCCGTGACCCCCAGCCTCAGGTCGATATCCGTGCCGACAGCAACACGAAATACAGCCTGATCCAGAAAACGGTGAGAACCATCCGGAATTCCGGCATGCGCAAAGTCGGTTTCGTTTCCAGCCCCGAACGCGAATAATCAGGAAGTAAGTTATGGCCTTCAGTTCAAATTCCTCCGGCGGCGCAATGGCCGACATGAACGTGACCCCTCTGGTCGACGTGATGTTGGTTCTGTTGATCATCTTCATGGTGACCGCGCCTGCGATGTCCTATCAGATCCAGGTCGACCTGCCGCAGAACACCAACGTGCCGCCGCCCAAAGTGGAAAACCCGCCCGAGCCGATCCGCATCCATGTGCAGACCGGCGGAACCGTGGCATGGAACGGAAGCCCGGTCCCCATGGCCACCCTGCAGGCGCAGTTCGATGTGGAAGGCGCGCGGGATGTCCAGCCGACGATCGAGATCACCACCGATCCGGAAGCCGAATATGAAACCTTGGCCAAGGTCCTGGCCCGGACGAAAAACGCCGGGCTGCTGAAAATAAGTTTTGTTGAAGAATCCCTGGAATGAGAAACGCCCCGTAAGGGGCGTTTTTTATATGGACAGACTGCTCAAATCCGCCATCCTGCTGAGCGCCCTCCTATTGGCGTCGTGCGTGTCGATACCCAGAAAACCGGACCTCGACCTGCTGTACGGCGCCAGTTACCTGAATGAAAACGCGACGCCGATCATCATCATACCCGGCCTGATGGGAACCACTTTGGTCGACGCCAAGGGAATCGAGGTCTGGCCAAAATCGGTCGGCAACCTCGCGTTCAGCACTTTCGAGGACCTCACCGGGGAAGGCAGCGACGGCATACGGCCGGGCCGCCTCCTGGATGGATTGGCCGGCTTGGATTATTACGGTACGTTGCTGAAAACGCTGCATAGCGCCGGCCGTTACGAAGAGGGCCGGCTGAACAGCCCGGTCATCAATAAAAACAAGCGCCGCTATTATGTGTTCCTGTATGACTGGCGAAAAAGCAATTTCGACTCCGTCGGCCGCCTGCATGCTTTGATTGACCAGATACGCGCTGATTACAAAGATCCCGGGTTGAAAGTCGACATCATCGCGCACAGCAACGGCGGGTCGATCGCCCGCTATTACCTGCAGTACGGCCCGCAGAACGACCGGTCGCGGAAATCCCCCGAGCCATGGCTTGAAGGCGATAGGCGGATCCGTCGGATCGCCATGCTGGGCACGCCCAACCTGGGCTCGGTGATCAGCGTCAGCCGCCTGTACCATGGGTTCCGGATCGGACTGCGGACAATACCGCCGCATATCATGGTGAATTTCGCCACGCCGTTCGAGGCCTTTCCAAGCCCGGCGCACAATGTCTTCATCGACGCCAACGGCACTCCGGTGCCTTTATCCATTTACGACCCGGCCGTATGGCGACGCAACAAATGGTCCATCTATTCCGATGAAAGCCGGCAGCTGGTGCGTGACGAAAGCAAGGATCCGGAGCGCAGGTTGGCGCAGCTGGATGAGCGGTTCACCGAAAACCTGCAGAAGGCCTTCGACTTCCAGTCCGCCTTGGCCAAGCCGATTACGCAGACCGGCACCCAGATCGCCCTGTTCGGCGGTGACTGCGACATGACGGCGTCGCGCGCCGTGATCGACTGGAAAAACGGGCAGATGAAGCTCGTTTTCGAGGAAGACGATATCGCGGCCAAGGGCAAGAACATCGACTACAGGCATCTGCTGAACGCCCCCGGCGACGGCCTGGTGACGCGCGAATCACAATTGGCCCGCGCCTCTACCGCCTATCTGGACGGCGATCTGCAGAAGGACCTTTTCCCCATCGCGCAGACCACCTTCTTCTGCGAAAGCCACGAGCTGCTGACCGGGAACCCCTACTTCCAGAACAACCTGCTGTATTTCCTGTTTCATTGACAGGGATGCGGCGAGGTCAATGGCAAAAACGGCACAAACGCGGGGCAATTGCGAAAACTTCTGCAAGTTTGTCTTTATTCGCCCTACAAGCCCCGATATAATAGTGCTTTCCCCACATTCGGGCTCGGCCCTGATAGGTGTTTTGTGCGCAATCACGACTTAGTCTTTATGAAGAACTTCGCCCAGGTCATCGTGGTGCTGGTGTTGATTACCGGAGGCCTGATCTTGGCCGGCATTTACATCAACAACGCGCAGCCGGAACGCATCAATCCGGCCGCCCAGGCCGCAACCGAAGCGCGCATCGCGCCGGTCGGCGCGGTGTTTGCCGGGGAAACCGGAGCCGCGGCGCAGGCCGCTGCGGCAGCAGCGGCGGCGGAAGCGTCCAAGGGCCAGGTCGCCTACGGCGGCACCTTGGACGGCGGCGAGATTTACGGCCAACTGTGCACCGGCTGCCATACGGCGGGCGCCGGCGGCGCGCCGAAACTGGAGAAAGCCGCATGGGGCGCGCGCATTGCCCAAGGCAACGATCTCATGCGCAAGCACGCCATCGAGGGCTTCACCGGCGCAGCCGGCATGATGCCCGCCCGCGGCGGCAATCCCGCCTTGTCCGACGAACAGGTCATCGCGACCGTGGATTGGATGCTGGCTAATCTGAAATAAGCGCTTGAACCAACATACTGCGCCGCCTTCGGGCGGCGTCGTCGTTTACAGGCTTTATACTGATGTTGATGGACTTCCCCGAACACACCGGCCACATGACGCTGCAGGGACCCGCCGGGGATCTGGAGGCGATGCTCGAGCTGCCGGCGCATATCCACGCAGGCACGCCGGTCGCGGTGGTGTGCCATCCGCACCCGCCCGATGGCGGCACCATGCACAATAAAGTGGTCAGCACCCTGGCCAAGGCGTTCACCGAGTCCGGTTACATCAGCCTGCGCTTCAATTTCCGCGGCGTCGGCCATTCCCAGGGCGGATACGACCACGGCATCGGTGAGCTGGCCGATTGCCTGGCGGTGCTGGCGTGGCTGCAGCGGGTCAGGCCGCAGGCGCCGTTGGCGTTGGCCGGGTTTTCCTTCGGAGCATGGGTCGCGCTGAAAGCCGCCCCGCAGGGTTCTCCGGTGCTGATGGTTTCCATCGCGCCGCCGGTCGGCTTCCGTGATTTTTCGGATATCGAACGCCCCGATTGCCCTTGGTTGGCGGTACAGGGGCTGCAGGATGAAATCGTCGATGCCGGAACGGTCCTGGCCTGGCTGGAGCGGCAGGCGCCGCGTCCGGAAATCGTTGCGATGGCGCAGGCCGGGCATTTTTTCCATGGCCAGCTGGTGCCTTTGCGGGCGCATGTGAAAGCCTTTCTGCAGCAGCACGCACCACAGCCATGAACGGCCCGGCCAACCGGCTGTATCAGGCGAAAGTGCATGCCGGCCTCATTCAGGCCGATGCCGCGCAGCAACGCGTGCTGGATTATCTCGACAGGATGGCGGCCGACCTGCGGGCACGGCAGCCCAAGCGGATTTTCGGGATTGCGGTTGCCCGGCCGAAAGCGGTCAAGGGCCTGTATCTTTGGGGCCGGGTCGGCCGCGGCAAGACCCTGCTGACCGAGCTGTTTCTGCAGTCGATAGACGGGGTGCCGCATCAGCGTTGGCATTTCCACCGGTTCATGAACCATGTGCACCAGCAGCTGGCGCGCATGCCGGACACCGCCGATACGCTCGCGGTGCTGGCCAAGGCCTTGAGCAGGAAGTGCCGTCTGTTGGTCCTGGATGAATTCTTCGTTTCCGACATCGGTGACGCGATGATCCTGTACCGCCTGCTGGAGCAGCTGCTCGGCCATGGCGTCAGCTTGATCACCACGTCCAATGTGCCGCCCGACGAGCTGTATCTGAACGGTCTGCAGCGCGCCAGCTTCCTGCCCTGCATCGCGCTGCTCAAACGCGAATGCGAGGTGCTCGAGCTGCTCAGCGCCCAGGATTACCGGCTGCGTACGCTCAGCCATGCCGCCACCTATATCAGCCCCAACGACGAGGCCGGCAGACGGCTGCTTGGCCGGCAGTTCAGCCTTCTCAGCGGCCATCCCCCGGCACCGGACAGCATTGAAATCAACGGGCGGCCGATACCGGCCCTGGCGCTCAGCGCCGGGGTTGCCTGGTTCGCGTTCGGCGCCCTGTGCGAGGGTCCGCGCTCGGCGGCCGACTACATCGAAATCGCCCGCGATTTCCACACCGTGCTGATCTCCGACGTGCCGCGCTTTGACTGCCGGAATGAAGACGCGGCGCGCCGCTTCGTGTATTTGATCGACGAGCTGTACGACCGTCACGTCAACGTGCTGCTCAGCGCCGAAGCGGATGCGTTCTCCCTGTACCAAGGGCACCGGCTGCAGCGCGAATTTGAGAGAACCAGTTCACGTTTGGCCGAAATGCAGTCAAAAGATTACCTCGCATTGGAACACCGCCCGTAATCGCCTGTGCTAGCATTGTCGGAGAGCTTACGGAGGCCCGCGATGACCAAATTAACCCCCCTTTTCCTGGCCCTGGCGCTGCCAGTGTCCGGTCTTTCCGCCGCTGCCGATATCGAGGCGTGGGCGAAACCCGTTGACGGCAAAGTGCTGGACTGGCGGCGCGACATCCATCAATTCCCGGAGCTGGGCAACCGCGAGTTCCGCACCTCCAAGCTGGTCGCCGAGCACCTTAAAAGCCTGGGTTTGGAGGTTAAAACCGGTGTGGCGCATACCGGCGTCACCGCCATCCTGAGAGGCGGCAAGCCCGGTCCACGCATCGCGCTGCGCGCCGACATGGATGCGCTGCCGGTCACCGAAAGCTCGGGGCTGCCATTCGAGTCGAAACAGACCGCCGAGTTCCGCGGCCAGAAAACCGGCGTCATGCATGCCTGTGGCCACGATTCGCATACCGCCATCCTGATGGGCGTGGCCGAAGCGATGGCGAAAAACAAGGCCGACATTCCCGGCGAGGTGCTGTTCATTTTCCAACCGGCCGAAGAAGGCCCGCCTGACGGTGAAACCGGCGGCGCGGATCAGATGCTGGCCGAGGGCATCTTCAAATCCTTCAAACCGGAGGCGGTGTTCGGCCTGCATGTGTTTTCCACGCTGAACGCCGGTCAGCTCGGCTACCGTTCCGGCCCGCTGATGGCGGCCTCCGACCGTTTCAACATCGTGGTCAAAGGCCGGCAGACGCACGGTTCGAGGCCCTGGGGCGGCATCGACCCGATTGTGGCCGCGGCCGAAATCGTCACCAGCGCGCAGAATATCGTGTCGCGCCGCCAGAACCTGACCAAGCAGCCGATCGTGGTCAGCTTCGGCGCCATCAACGGCGGCATCCGCTACAACATCATTCCCGATTCGGTCGAGCTGGTCGGCACCATCCGCACCTTCGACGACGGCATGCGAGAGCAGGCCTTCAAGGACCTGGCCAATGTCGCCGAACATGTCGCCGCCGCGCACGGCGCCACGGTGGTGGCGAAGATCCCGGACACCGTCGGCAATCCGGTTACCGTCAATGACCCGGCACTGACCGCGCGGGTGCTGCCGAGCCTGAAGAAGGTGGCCGGCGCCGAGGTGGTGGAAATGACCCTGACCACCGGCGCAGAGGATTTCGCCTATTTCGCCAAGGAAGTGCCCGGCTTCTTCTTCTTCGTCGGCTCAACGCCCAAAGGCGTGGATGCCAGCACCGCGCCGAGCAACCACTCGCCGCAGTTTTTCCTGGATGAATCGGCGCTGCCGCTGGGCACCCGCGCGTTGCTGCAGATCAGCATGGACTACCTCAACGGTGTGCAAGGTGGCTGAACACGGCATCCTTGGGCAACGTACGGCGTACACAAGCCAATACAACCCCAAGCTGCTGTTCCCGATAGCCCGCCAGCCGGCGCGCGATGCATTGGGAATCCCGCAGCCGCTGCCGTTCGTCGGGCAGGACATCTGGAACGCATACGAATTGAGCTGGCTGGACAAAGCCGGCCGGCCGCGCGTCGGCCTGGCCGAGATCGTCGTGCCGGCCACGTCGGAAAACATCATCGAATCGAAAAGCTTCAAGCTCTACCTCAACAGCTTCAACCAGACCCGTATCGGCGACAGCGAACGCCTGCGGCAGATGCTGGTCAGCGACATCGGCCAGGCCTGCGGCGGCAAGGTCACCGTCACCATCACGCCGGCCACCGCCAGCCACGGCTTCCCGATTGAATACCTGAACGGGGAAGTGATCGATGACATGGAAGTGGACATCAATTACTACGGTCCGCCTGAGCCGCTGTATCTGGGCATCAGCGAAGATACCCAGGTCGGCGAGTCCCTGGTCAGCCATATCTTCCGCTCCAACTGCCCGGTCACCAACCAACCGGACTGGGCCAGCATCCAGATCCGCTATCTGGGCAAGCGCATCGAACGCGAGGGCCTGTTGCGCTATCTGGTCTCGTACCGCACCCATAACGACTTCCACGAAAACTGCGTCGAGCACATCTTCATGGACATCATGCGCCAGTGCAAACCGCTGCAGCTCTCGGTGTATGCGCGCTTCACCCGGCGCGGCGGGCTCGACATCAATCCGTACCGCAGCACCGAAGGCATGTCATCGCCCGGAAACATCCGCCTGATCCGCCAATGAAGCCCATAATCAAAACCCTGCCCGTTTTCCTGCTCCTGCTCGCCGGTGCCGCCGCGGCGCAGGATGCCGTCCATTACAGCCTGCGCATCAGCAACGCCGCGCAGCATACAGCGGAGGTTAGCGCCCGCTTCCCGGCCAGCGCCAAAGCCGACCCGATCGTGCAGTTGCCGAACTGGCGCACCGGCCGCTATGAAATCCTGCCGCTGGCCAACGGCCTGCGCGCCGTGAGCGCGAAAACCGCCGATGGCAAAAACGTGCCGATCCACAAAACCGACAAAGCCACCTGGCAGCTGAACCTGCCGGCCGGCGTGCCGTTTGAAATATCCTATGAACTGTATGCCAACGAGCTCGGCCTGCGAACCCGGCACATCGATGATTCGCACGCCTACCTTAACGCCAGCGCGGTGTTCGTGTACGCCCCGGAATTCCGCGCCAATCCCATAGACGTCAAACTCTCGGTACCGGACGGCTGGCAGTCGCGCTCCGGCATGGACAAGGGCGGCTGCGGACACTGCTTCACCGCCGCCAATTACGATGTGTTGACCGACGCGCCGATCGAGACCGGCATCCACACCTACGTGCAGACCCGCGTGGACGGCAAGCCGATTGAGCTGGCGATATGGGGTGAAGGCAATTACGACGCCGATGCCATGCTGAAGGACCTCACGGCCATGGTGAAAAGCACCAACAGCCTGTTCGGCAGCGTGCCTTACCGGCGCTATCTGTTCATCGTGCATGCCACCGACGCCGCGCGCGGCGCCACCGAGCACATGAATTCGACGGTGATCCAGAGCACCCGCTGGAGTTTCGCGCCGCGCGTCGAATACCTGAAGTTCGCGCGCACCGCCGCGCACGAGTTCTTCCACACCTGGAACGTCAAGGCCTACCGTCCGAAGGAAATGGTGCCATACGACTATCAGAAGGAAAACCATACCAACCTGCTGTGGATTTCCGAAGGTCATACCAGCTATTTCGAGAACCTGATCGCCCTGGACGCCGGCGTACAGGATGAACAGGAATACCTCGGCGACGTGTCCGCGACCTTGGACGGCTATCTGCGTACGCCGGGCCGGTTCGAGCAAAGCGCCAACGAATCCAGCTTCGATGAATGGATCCAGCCCGATGGCGACCGGCACCAGAACGCGTCGGTCAGCATCTACCCGAAAGGTGAGATGCTGGGATTGACCATGGACTTGACGTTGCGCAAGGAAAGCGGCGGTTCGGCCGGCCTTCGGGACGTGCACAAACTGCTGTGGCAGAAGCACCGGGTCGATCAGGGCGGCTATTCCGAGGCGGACGTGCTGGCCGCGCTGCAGAAGGTATCCGGCCGGAGCTGGCAGGATTTCTGGGCCCGCCATGTGATCGGCACCGAGGAGCTGCCGGTGCTGGCCCTGCTGAAGGACGCCGGCATCGATTGGGTGGCGGACAGGAAGCCCGAGGATGGCAAACCGTATTACTGGACCGGCCTGTCGGTGGCCGCCGGTTCCGACGCCGAATTCGCGGTGGTCAAAGCGGTCGAAAAAGGCAGCCCGGCCTGGAAGGCGGGCATCACCGCCGGCGATGTGCTGGTGTCCATCAATGGCTTCCGGGTCAGCGCGAAGAGCGCCGATGCGCGGTTACAGACGTTCGGCGGCAAGGAAATGGCCATCACGGTCTTCCGCCGCGAGCAGGCGCAGCGCATGAAACTCAGCGCCGAGCAGAAACCGGGTGCGGCCATGAAGCTGGAGGCGGACGGCAAGGCGACGCCGGCGCAGCTGGCCTTGCGTAAGGCGTGGCTGGCTAATTGAGTTGGTGCCGCATGTCACTGCGGCGCCGGAATTCTCAGGGTGTCGGGAATTCACCGCAATGGTAATACCAGCGGCCGTCCTCGAAAATGAATTCGCTGCGCTCATGCAGCCGCTGCGCCGGAAAGCCGCCCTCTTTGTATTTGGCGATGAACTCGACCCGGGCGCGGTTCCCGGTGGCTGCTTCGGCTTTCAGCACCTGCAGGCCCAGCCATTTTGTGCCGCTTTGCAGATGCAGGGTGCCGGGAGAAGGCCGCGTGCTGCCGTGCCATGTCGCCAGCAGGTAGTCCTCCAGGTTCAGCACATAGGCGCTGTAGCGCGAGCGCATCAAGTGTTCGGCATCCGGCGCAGGGCGCCCGGCATGGTAAGGCCCGCAGCACTGCGCGTAGTTTTTGCCGGAACCGCAGGCGCAGAGCGTGGCGGTCACGCGGCCTTGCCGGCCGTTCTCACGGTGGGCTGTCCGCGGCCGGGCCCATCATGGCGCGGACGTCGACCAGCGGCTGCTGGGTGACCAGGATGAGGCCGGGCCGGTCGAGCGCGATGATCAGCGACAGCATGATGCCGAACGAGCCGGCCAGGATCGCGGTGGCCCGCGAGCGGCTGGAGCCGGCGATGCCGGTCTGGTAGCCGAGCGCCAGCATGCCGATGATGATCAGGCTGGCCAGCGTCAGCCAGATCGCCAGGTGTACCCGCGCATGAACGCCGATCGCCAGCCGCAGCTGCTGCAGGCTGGTCATCTCGTTGAGGGCGTCGATATACATGGCGCCGATGTCGGAATTCATGTCGCGCCGGGCGTTGATCACCGCGCCGTTCCAGAGCTTGACCTGGATGGCGACGGCCTCCGCCGTTGTTTTCCGGATATTCTGCAGGTCCACGCCGGGGTTATGCTTGGCCGCGAACGGCAACGAGATGCGCAGGTCGGTATAGCGCCGGATCAGCCGTTTGGCTTCAAGCGCCTCGGCTTCCGGCAGGAAATCCGAACGCTGGTAGACGGTCCAGATGATGTTGGCCTCTTCACGCACCAGCGCCTTCTTGCTGTCGTAACGGTCGTGCACGATGCCGAAGGTGAACGCCAGGACGAAGGCGGTCAGGCCCAGCACGGCGCCGGCCATGGCCGAAACCGGCGACTCCATCTCACCGTTGGTGCCGCGGTGCGCTGCGGCGCCGAAGCGGTAACCGGCTTCGATCAAGAGCGTGATCAGCAGGACTGAAAGCGCCAGCAATCCCCAAATCGGTATGGAATCCATGCCTGTCCATCCTGTCATTCATTATCCCGTGCACCCGGCACGTGCGGAATACTTTAATCTATGCGTCTGCCTGCCGGGCGTCAATGCTTCTGTCGGCGGTCAGCGGCCGCCGTTTTTGTTTGCCACCAGCAGGCTGATCAGCCAGGCCACCACCACGGCGACGTAAAACTGCCCGATGACGGCCTGTACCGAGACCATCATCTGGGTCAGCGGGGCGGCGGGCAATACGTCGCCATAGCCAAGCGTGGCGATGGTGACGAAGCTGAAATAGATGTAGGCGATCTCGCCCAAGTGGCCGTCCGTCCTGATGAAGTGGTCCGGGTAGGTCAGGCCGTTGCTGATGGTCGCGTCTGCGATCGCATACAGGTTGCCGAACAGCAGCGCGATCAGGATGTAGACCACCACGCTGGCGAACAGGGTGTCGGTGGTCACCCTTTCCCGGCTGACGATCAGGCGCAGGATATGAAATACCGTCAGGGCCAGCAGCAGGGTCGAGAAAACCCGCGAAAGCAGGTAGATTTCAGGCGCATGCTCCCTGGCCGCCATCACGCGGGTGACCGCGCAGGCAAACCAGACCAGGAATATCACCCAGCGCGCCAGGCGTCCGGCCTGGATGCCGGATACAGCCACCAGCATCATGTTCAGATACAGCAGGGCGGCGACGCCGGCCAGCAGCAGGGACGGCTTGAATACAGCCTGCAGGAAAATCACCAGGAGGATGGACAAAAACAGCTGCATGAAGCGTCGGGACAGCAGCTGTTCGGAAAAAGTTTCCTTATCGGTCATGGATGTTCAGCCCAAGAGTTAGAGTTTTTGCCGCCTGCTGCAACGCCCCCGTGTCATCATCATATAACGCCCCATGCCGGAAGCGCCATGGCTTCATGGCCTCGACTAACGGGGAACAGTGTCTGTCGCCGGCGTTCAAGGTAAACTGGTCCGTCGGGGTTTCACTGAATTGACCGCTCCCATCCTACCGCCTTAAGCATGTCCGAATCCTCTCCGCCAGCAGCCAGCCTTGCGCTCGCCCGACGCGCCTTCGAACAAGGCGATGCGGCTGCCGTGCTGCGGATGTCCGAGCAAGGCCAACGTTCCGGCGCGGATGCGCTGCCGTGGACAATCCTTAAAGCGGCGGCCTTGAGCGTATTGAAACAGCCGTTGCAGGCCTTGCCCGAATACCGATGGCTGTGCGCAGCGCAGCCGCGGAATGCGGCGCATTGGTCCAACCTGGGCAACTGCCTGTGTGAACTCGAGCGTCAGTCCGAGGCCCTGCAACCGCTGCAGAAGGCCCTGTTGCTCGGCGCCACCGATCCGGCCGTGCATTTCGGCCTGGCGCGCGCCTATGCGGCGGACGGGCCTCTGGAGCTGGCCCGGCGGCATATCGATACCGCCATCGAACGCGCGCCGCATGATGCCGAATTCCATCTGTTCAAACTACGCATCCTGCAGGCCATGGACCGTTGGCCGCAGGCCCGGCGCTGCGCCGATTACCTGCAGTCCATCGTGCTTGATGAAGGCCAAGGCGTGGATTTCGGCTATCTGCTGTTCCGTGGCCAATGGTACGAAGAAGCCATCGCCCGGTTCCTGAACACCCCGGCCGACCCGGACCTGTCGTGTGACAGCCGGATCGGCCTGGTGATGGCTTACGAGCGCACCAACCGGCTGGCTCAGGCAAAAGCCATCCAAGCCGGCCTTCATGAACAGGATGTCCGTCACAACCCGAAGCTGCTCGACAACTTTCTGCAGATGCGGGCCAAGATGGCCATGCGCGGCAAGGCGTTTACGGCCGCCAAGGGCTATTTCGAGCGCATCCTGCACTCTCCCCACAACGACCCCGGACTGAAGCTCGGTCTGGCGTTCGAGTACGCCGCGGCCTTGGATAAATGCCGGGAGCCGGCCGCGGCGATGGCCGTCCTGCAGCGCGTGCACACCGGGCGCCGGCTGCTGTCCGGCAAAACCCATCCGGCCCTGCAGGACAGCACCGAAGCCTTTGCGGTCCTTGAACAGCCGGTTCCACCGTGGAATCCGGCCTGTCATGGCCGGGATACGTATGCCGATCCGGTCTTTGTGGTCGGGTTTCCGCGCTCGGGCACCACCCTGCTGGAGCAGCTGCTGGACGCCCACCCGGCGCTGGCGTCGTTCGACGAACAGCCGTTCCTGCAGCATATGGTGCGCCGCCTGACGGCTGACGGCGAGGATGTTTTCGAGCGCATCAGGCGGCTCACGCCGGCGCGCTGGCTGCAGGAGCGCGAGGCCTACTTCGCCGAGGTCCGGCAGGCCGCGCCGGCGGCGGCCAAGCGCGCGGTCGACAAGAATCCGCTCAACATGGTGCGGCTGCCGCTGCTGCAGAATTTTTTCCCGGCGTCGCGGGTGGTCCTCGCCGTCCGGCACCCGTGCGACGTGGTGCTCAGCTGCTATATGCAGAACTTCCGCGCGCCGGCCTTCGCGCTCACCTTCGAAACCCTGGAAAGCACGGCGCGGATGTACGGCAAGGTGTTTTCACACTGGCAGCAAAACGCCGGGCACCTGCACCTGCCGGTGCTGCAGTGGAAATACGAAGAGCTGGTGGCCGATACCGAAGGCCGCGCCCGCGCGCTGTTCGAATTCCTGCAGCTGCCCTGGCACGATGAACTGCTGGCGTTCACAGAACGCGCCAAAAACAAAGGCGCCATCAAGACGCCTTCATACACGCAGGTGGTGGAACGTGTCAACGCCGGTTCGGTCGGCCGCTGGCAGGCGTATGCCGAGTACTTCACGCCGGCCGTGATGGAGCCGCTGAAGCCCTGGCTTGAACGCTTCGGCTATTCGGCCTGAGCGGCGATCCAGGCGTCGATGTGCTTTTCCAGGGCATCGAGCGGAATCGAGCCGGTGCCCAGCACTTCGTCGTTGAAGGCGCGTAAGTCGAAGCGCGCGCCGAGCTTGGCCTGGCTGCGGGCCCGCAGTTCGGAGATCTTCAGCTGGCCGATCTTGTAGGCCAAGGCCTGGCCGGGCGTGCCGATGTAGCGGTCGATCTCGTTGACGATGTCCTGCTCGGTCTTCGGCGCGTTGGCCTTGAAGTAATCGATCGCCTGCTGCCGGCTCCAGCCTTTGGCGTGCATGCCGGTATCGACCACCAGGCGCACGGCGCGCCACATTTCATAGGTCAGCTGCCCGAACTTGTCGTATGGATCAGTGTACAGCCCCATGTCATAGCCGAGCTGCTCGGCATACAGGCCCCAGCCTTCGCCGTAAGCCGTGAAATACGCGGTGCGGCGGAACATCGGCATATCCGGCAGTTCCATGCCGCGCGCGAACTGGAAGTGGTGTCCGGGCACGGCCTCGTGCAGTGACAGGGCCAGCATTTCCCAGTTCGGCCGCACTTCCGGCTTGAACAGGTTCACGTAGTAATAGCCGGCGCGGGTGCCGTCGGTGGCGCCGGGCTGATAATAGGCGGTGGTGGTGTCAGGCGCGATGCTGTCGGGAATGGCGCGCACGCCATAGGTCATGCGCGGCAGCACATGGAACACGTTCACCAGCTCCGGATCGATGCGCTTTGATAGGGCCTGATAGCCTTCCAGCAAGGCCTCCGGCGTTTTGTAGAAGAACTGCGGGTCGCTGCGCAGGAAGGCGAAGAATTCCGGCAGGCTGCCCTTGAAGCCGGCTTCGTCCTTCACCGCCTCCATCTTGGCCCGGATGCGCGCCACTTCCTTCAGGCCGATGGCGTGGATTTCCTCGGCGCTCAGCCCGGTGGTGGTGTAGTAGCCGGCCAGGAAATCATAATAGGCCTTGCCGTCCGGCAGGCTGGCGGCGGCGATGGTGTCACGGGTGGCCGGCAGATATTCGGCATTGAAGTACCCGCCGAGTTTGGCGTAGGCCGGCACCACCCGCCCGGCGATCACCTGCCTGGCCTGCTCCCGCAGTTCCGCCTGGCGTGGCGCCGGAATGCTGTCGGGAAACTTTTTGAATGGCGCATAGAAGCCGCTTTTCTCCGGATCGGCGACCACCTGGGCGGCGATCTGGTTCGGAACCCGTGACATGATGGCTTTCGGCGGGGTGCGGCCGGTGCGCGCGCCTTCCTGCAACAGCGCGATGTTCTGGTCAATCAGCGCGGGCAGCGCGTCCAGCCGGGCCAGCCAGTCGCGGTAGTCCTTTTCGCTGTTGAACGCGAGCAGCTCGGTGATGCCGTCGGCGGTCTGCACGCCGCCTTGATGGGTCATCGGCATCAGGTATTCGCGGTAACGCTGGCGCTCGATGCTGCGCGCCAGCTGCCATTCGAAGGTGTCGTAATTGAGCTGGTCGGCCGGCGACAGCCGGGCGCGCCCGATGGCCTGCAGCTTCACCAGCGCGGCTTTGTCGGCGGCCTCGCGGGCGCCGATGGCGGCCAGGCTCATGTCCGTCCAGCGGTCGTTGTAGCGGGTGTCGCCGCTGAAGCTGGCGTTCTCGGGATAATCGCTCAGGCCGCGCTGCCATTCCTGTTCGAACAGCTGGTGCAGCGCCGCGTTTTGCGCCGCGTTTTCATGCTGCGCAAGCACAGGCGTGGCGGTCAGCAGCAAGGCAAACAATAAGGCGATTGAACGCATTTCATCACTCCACGGACGGATTTCCAAAGTGTATCAGCATCAGGAAAAAAAAACCGCAGCGCTATGGCTGCGGCGGCAGTCCATGGAACCGGTCGGTCAGAAGCTGTAAGTCAGGTTGGTCCAGTAGTAGCGCCCCACGGTGTCGTAGGTGCGCTCATCGGTGTTGCCGTTCAACGAGTTGTTCTGGTAAAGGATCGGCGGCTGCTTGTCGTTGACGTTGTCGATGCCGACGCGGACGGTGAGCTTGTCCAGTTTCACGCCGGCCTGCAGGTTATGGTAGGTGTATGCGCCGATCGAAAACTGGCAGCCCGGGCTGCCTTTCGGCAATCCGCGGTTGGCGCACACGCCGTCCGGTTCCAGGCTGCCGACGGTGAAACCGTCGATGTAGCGCAGGGTCCATGACACGTCAAAGATGTCCTTGCTCCAGCCGAGCGTGCCCAAGGCGCGCCATTGGCTGTAATTGCCTTCGCCGCCGTTGGCCGAAGACAGGAAGGTGCCGGCATTCCGCTGGCTTTGCAGCACGGCCCCGTCGTAAATCACCTCGACGTCGTATTTGTCCGTGTAGGTGGCGTCGAGGTTCAATCGCAACCTGCCGAAATCGGTGTCCGTCCGGTAACGCAGGCCGATATCCACGCCGGCGGTCTCGACCTTGCCCTTGTTGGCGCGTTTATCGAACAGGATTTCCATCTCGCCGCTGTCGCGGCGGCTGAACAGCGCGCAGAACGGCGAGGGCGCGGCGGCGGTGCTGGCGTAACAGACGTCCAGGATGTTCTGGGTGCCGATGGTGCCGATGGCATTGTCCAGATTGACCTGCCAGAAGTCGACCGTGGTCGAGAAACCCTCAACCCAGGCAGGTTCATACACGAAACCGAAGGTGGCCGACTCGCCTTCCTCCGGCTGCAGGGTGTCGGTGCCGCCCTTGATGGCGTTCAGTTGGGTGTCGGTCTGCGAGAAGCCCGGATTGTAGTTCGGTGCGTCCGGGTCGTTCTGCATCGGCAGGTTCGGGTTCGCCAGCAGCGGCACGTTGTCGCAGGCCGGGTTGTCGGCCATGGCCTGGCCGTTGCATGGGTCGGTGAAGCCGTCGGAGGCCGCGGTTTCGCCGCCATACAGATCGGTGATGGTCGGCGCGCGGAACACCTGCGCATAAGTGCCGCGCAGCAGCAGCTGCACCGAGGGACGCCATTCCAGGCCGAGCTTGCTGTTCAGGGTGCCGCCGAAGGTCGAATAATCCGACCAGCGGGTTCCAACCGACGCGGTGATGCTGCCGGAGACCGGGATCAAGGCTTCGCCGTACACTTCCTTCACCGTCACGTCGCCGTCGGTCGGCGACGTACACAGTTCCGACGAGATGCCGCAGGTGTAGCCGGCGTCCGGGTCGATCACCGCGCCGGGATAGGGATTGAAGTCCAGGCTGCTCTTGCGGTATTCGAAACCCACGGCCGCCTGCAGGGTGCCGGCGGACATGTCGAGCACATCGCCCGAGAAGTTCGCCTGGAAGCCCTGCAGTTTTTCGGTTTGCCGGTGCAGTACGTCCAGACCGATCGCTTCCAAGGCCGCCAACTGGGCCTGGCCGGCGGCCGAGGCCGGGTCGAAATTGCCGACGAAGTCAATCGGCGTGCAGCCGGCGATGGCGGTCGTGAAGGTGCCGTCGGTGTAGCACACGCCGCCTTGCGACGGGCCCAGCGCGAGCTTCAGGGCGTTGTAGTCGATGTAGCCTTGGTTGTCGTTTTCCTGATCGATCTTGCCCGCGCCCGCGCTGATGTCCCAGCTCCAGGAGCTGTCCTTGAAAACGCCGCTCAGGCCGGCGTTGACCTGCGCCACCTCGGTGGTGTATTCATAACGGCGGTTGCCCAGCCGGCTCAGGCGCAGGCGGATGTCGTCGACCTGCTCGCCCCACACGTTGTATTGGTTGTCCTTATCCAGAGAGATGCCGTCGGACAGGCCGTCGAACGGCAAGGGCGCGATCTGCGCCGCCGAACGGGTTTTGTTGCTGAATGCGTCCACGTAGGCGGTCACGTCGTCGGTCAGGTCGAAGTTGCCGGTGATGAACAGGCCGGTGCGCTCCTGCGGCGTCAGCACCAGGTTGCCGACCGCCTGATAGTTGAAACCGTCGCGCGAAAAATTGAAACAGCGGAAATCCCCGGCCGACGTGCCGGCTTTGCTTGGGTCCAGGGTTTGCGCGCACGGCAGCCCGGGCACCGTGTAACGTCCGGTGACGGCGCGGCTGGAGCCGCCCTGCACCACGCCCGTCGAGGACGTCGAACCCAGGGACAGGGCGTAGTAGGAGAAGGCGCGGTCGGAAGCGCGGACTTCTTCCTGATCGCTGTAGTTGGCGCTGATGATGATGTTGCCCCGGTCGCTGGACGCGCCCCAGGCCATGCTTCCGCCGGCACGTTGGCCGTCGCTGCGGGAAGAGATGCCGTAATCGAGGCGCGCTTCGAGGCCGTCAAAATTCGATTTCAGGATGAAGTTGACCACGCCGCCCACGGCATCGGAGCCGTAAATGGCGGACGCGCCGTCTTTCAGGACCTCAACGGTTTCCACCATGGACATCGGGATGGCATTGACGTCGTTGGTGACGATCCGGCGCCCGTTGATCAGGATCAGGGTACGCTCGTCGCCGAGGCCGCGCAGCGAGACGGTCGCTTTGCCGGTGCCGCCCCCGTTGTTGACCGCCGGGTTGGTCGCGGCGCCGGCCACAGCGGGAATATCCTGGATGAAATCCCCGATGGTCAGCGCACCGGTCCGGTCTATGGCTTCCCTGCCCATGACGAACACCGGGCTGGAAGTTTCGGCATCGACGCGTTTGATGCGGGACCCGGTTACCTGTACGGTATCCAGGCTTTGGGCTTCTTCCTGCGCGAAAGCGGCCGTCGCCATCAAGGCGCCGGAACTTAGAACCAGCACGCTACTGACTGCTGCGCAGAGTTTTTTGCGGGTAATCATGGTTTCTTGCCTTGGTTATGATGTAATGCCTGTACCGGGCAGCGATTTCTAATTATGATGGGCCTTGGGGATTATTAAGGGATTTTTAACTTTTTGTCGAGAGGCAACCGTATGCAGCGGTTAAATTCCTTGACAAATCGCGTAAAGTTTACTGTTCTATAACTTACAAACAAATTCGGGGGCTTGAATAAACAAATGAATGCATTGTCTGGAAAGTGCCGTACCTTGACGTATCTGGGCCTGCCGCTGTCGCTGTGTTTTGCCCTGGCGGCCTGCTCGGACAAAGCGGCGGACCAAAAAAGCGCCGCCTCGCCAGCCGTCGTGCAAAAGCAGAAAATCACCTCCTCGGTCGACCGCCTGATGCAGTGGCCCGAAAAGGACCTGCGCATGAAGGCCAGCAAGGCGGTCATCGAGCAACGTTGGTACAAGCCGACCGGCGACAGCGCGCTGGAATATTATCTGGCGTTGAAAAGAAAGCTGAACGCACCTGACGAATCGGTCGACACAGCGTTGACGGATATCCTGCCGTATGCCGTGATCGGCATGGACCAAGCCATCGCCAACTTCGATGACAAAGAAGCCCTGCGGCTGGAAAGCCTGATCCGCATGGCGGACCCCAATGCGCCGGCGTTGGCGCGGGTGAAATCCGACCTTGAAAAAATGAAGACCCGTCAGGCACAGGCCGAGACTGACAAGGCCAGCGCCGAGCAACTGGCGGCCGAGAATGAAGCAAAGGCCAAGGAAGACGCCGCCAAAGCCAAGGAAGCCGCCGCCAAAAAAGCCAAGGAAGCGGCCGACAGGGAGGAGCAGCAGACGACATCGACGGTACCCGCTCCGGCAGCGCAGCAGGTCGTACAGGCACCGCCGACGCCCGCCCAACAGGCCCCGGCGCCGGTACAACAGGCGCCCGCCCAGGCAGCGCCGGCACCCGCCGCGGCTAAATCCGCGCCGGTCGCGGTCAAGACCCCGACGCCTCCTTACCCGCCATCCGCTTTGGCGGCGGGAACCAAGGGCGAAGTGGTGGCCGAGATCGTGATCAGCGGCACCGGTGACGTCATTGGCGTCAACATCATATCCTCCTCGCCGCGGAAGGTGTTCGACAGTACGGTGCAAAGCACCGTCCGCCGCTGGAAATTCCGCGGCAACGGTGAAACCACCACCATCCGCCGCACATTCCAGTTCAATTGATGGCGACAGTCCGTTTTGAGCTGCAGGGCGAATACGTGGAGCTCAACCAGCTACTCAAGCTGGTCGGACTCTGCGGCAGCGGCGGGATCGGCAAACAGATCGTCGCCAGCGGTGCGGTGTCCGTGGACGGCCGTCAGGAATTACGCAAAACCGCCAAAATACGCAGTGGCCAGGAAGTCAGCGTCGATGACGTGACCATTGCCGTTGTCTGATTCCGCGGGGTGGTTGCCTTGCCATGAGCCCCGTTGCCGTTACGCCGCCAGCGTGGGACGCCGGTGATGCTGAGCCTTGGGGTTAAACGCATATGTCCACAGGGAATCCGATGAACCGCCTGAAACCGCTGCTTGGATCGGCACTGCTTCTTTTCTGCCTGTCTGTGGCCGCGCTTGAAAAAAAACCGCTGTCGGCCTATTCGCGCGAAACCTGGACGACCCGCAACGGCCTGCCGCATAATCAGGTCAACGCGGTCACCCAGACGCCCGAAGGCTATCTTTGGTTCGCCACGTGGGAAGGGCTGGTCCGCTACAACGGCCAGGATTTCCGGATATTCACCCCGAAAAACGTGCCCGGCCTGCAGGATCACGGCATCCGGCATGTCAGCACCGGCGCCAACGGCCGACTGATCGTCGCCACCTCGCGGGGCGGCGTTTCGGTCATGGATCAGGGCGTCTGGCGGCATATCGGCAAGGCCGACGGGCTGGCGCAGAACGAAACCATGGCCGCCGTCGAGGACAGCCACGGCGCGATCTGGGTGGCGCAGGAAAGCAAAGGCCTGTCGCGCGTCGAATCCAACGGGCGGGTCAGCGTGTTCGGAACGCGCGAAGGCTTGCCGTCGGAACGCATGTACGCGGTCACCATGGATAAGAACAAGGCCATCTGGGCAGGGTCGTCTAATGGCCTGGTACGCATCGAGAACGGCCACATCCAGCGTTTCACCACCGCCGATGGGCTGCCGACGGGCGCCGTTTACGCCATCGTGGAAGCGCCCGAAGGCGGCTTGTACATCGGCACGCATCACGGCCTGTATCTTTCGCGCAACGGCAGGTTCAGCATCATCAAGGCCGGTTTCCCGGATGAGGCGGTGATCAGCCTGAACGTGGACCGGCAGTCCAACCTGTGGATCGGCACCGTCAACCGGGGCATCCTGCGCATGGGCCGGCGGGATCTGGAAACGCTGGATGCCACGTCCGGCCTGCCCAACAACCGGGTGGGTTCCATCTTCAGCGACCGTGAAGGCAACCTTTGGGCCGGCACCAACGCCGGCCTGGTCCGCTTTGCCGATACGCCGTTCGTGACCCTGGACAACTACAACGGATTGACCGACAACTACGTGCGCGCCGTCGCGCAGCTCGGCGACGGCAGCATCATGATCGGCACCTCGCGCGGACTGAACCGCTACGCCGATGAAAAAATAACCGCCATCGAGGACAACGCCAGCCTGAAAGACGACGCCATCCTCAGCCTGGCGCCGGCCAAGGACGGCAGTCTCTGGGTCGGTATGTATTCAACCGGGCTGGTGCACTGGAAGGACGGCCGTGTCCTCGAAAGCGTCAGTCCGGACAGCCCGTTGTACGGTTCGCAGATCCGCGCCCTGCACGAAGACCGCCAAGGCAATCTGTGGGTCGGCACCTCGCGCGGCGTATACCGGAAAAAAGGCGGCGAGTTGAAGCGTTTCGGCGAAGCGCAGGGGCTGCCGCGCGATTTCACGCTCAGCCTGTTCGAAGCCAAATCCGGCCGGATCTGGGTCGGCAGCGCCAACGGGCTGGGCTACATCGACGGCGACAAGGCCGGCGCCATCGATATTTCACCCTATGCACTGTCCGAGGATGTTTTCGGGTTCAGCGAGGATCCCGACGGCACCTTGTGGATTTCCACGGACCGCGCCATCCTGCGCCTGCGCAACGGAAAAATCGACAGCGTCGGCACCAGGCAGGGCCTGCCGGTCGCCACCGTGTTCCAGATCATCACCGATACCTACGGCAATTTCTGGCTGACCTCGAACCGCGGCGTCATCCACGTCAAGCGCGCCGAAATGGAAGCGGCCGCAGACGGCAGAGCGACGCAGCTGAACCCGGTGAGCTTTGCCGAAGCCGATGGCATGGGCAGCGCGCAATGCAACGGCGGTGCCGGCCCGGCCGCACTGCGCGCCAAGGACGGCAGCATCTGGGTGGCCACGGCCAAAGGCCTGTCGGTGGTGCAGCCGGATGAGCTGGCGCGTTACCAACTGCCGCCGCCGCCGGTGGTGATCGAAAGCGTGATGGTCGATGACCGGGTGGTCGTGCCCGCGGCGGGCGCGCTGGTGCTGCCGTCCGGCACCCGCAAGCTGGAAATGTTCTACGTCAGCCTGACTTTCCGCACCCCGGAACAGATCCGTTACCGCTACCGGCTTGAGGGCTTTGACGACAAATGGATCAACCGCGACCAGCTCCGCAACGTGCAGTTCACCAACCTGCCGCCCGGCAACTACACGTTCCGGGTCAGCGCGGCTGTGCGCGGCGGCGCCTGGAGCGAAAACACCGCCAGCCTGAAATTCGAGATCCAGCCGAAATTCTACCAGCGCGCCTGGTTCGCGCCGCTGCTGTTCGTGCTGTCGGCACTGCTTCTGTACGGGCTGTTCCGGATGCGGGTCAGCCGGCTGGAGGCCCGGGAAACCGAGCTCAGCGGCATCGTCGAAGAGCGCACCCGCGCCCTGCATGAAACCAACATCGAACTGGTGTCGCTGAACGAACGCATCAGCCAGCAGTCCGAGGCCTTTGCCCTGCAGGCCCGCACCGACGCATTGACCGGCCTGGCCAACCGCCGCAGCATGGACGAGACCCTGCAGCACCAGTTCAATGCCGCCGTTACGGCCGACCGGCCGTTCTGTTTCGGGCTGTTGGACGTCGACCACTTCAAGCGCGTCAACGACAGCTTCTCGCACGATGTCGGCGACCAGGCGCTGAAACGGATCGCGGAAGCCATGCAGCACGTGATGGGCGAGCAGCACCATGGCCTGTGGCGCGGCAGCGACCTGTGCGCGCGTTGGGGCGGCGAGGAGTTCGCGCTGGTGTTCCCCGACCAGGACCTGTACAGCGCGCGTGAGAAATGCGAATTGATCCTGCGTGCGATCGAGGCCATCGACTGCAGCGGGTTCGCGCCCGGCCTGCACCTGAGCGCCAGCATCGGGCTGACCGGACGCACCGGCGTGTCGCACCATGAAAAAATGGTTTCCAAGGCCGATGAAAACCTATACGCCGCCAAGCATCAGGGCAGGAACCGGGTGGTGGCGCTGTGAGCGTCGCCGGGCCGCTGCGGAAGGCCTCCGTAGGCCCGGCACGGGCTTATTTCTTCTTGGCGGCTTTTTCGGCGCGTTTTTCCTTCAGGGTTTTCTCCGGTTTTTTCTTCACGTCTTTCTTCTGCTTGTCCATGCTCTTGGCCATGATGTTTCCTTTGTCAGTTCGGGGTGGCAAACGGTGTCGCGGAAACCATGATAACGCGTGATCCGGCGCTTGTCGCTAGATGTGGCAATGGCGCTATAATCAATTCCCGCCTTCCAACCCAAAGCGCCCCGATGACCATTTCACTGCATGCCGCCTCCGTTCCCGTATTCAGCCAGATGTTGAACAGCCTCAGCGATATCCTGCATAAGGCCGAGGCGCATGCCGCTGAAAAGAACATAGATCCCGGCGTCCTGCTCGCGGCGCGCCTGTATCCCGACATGTTCCCGCTGGTCCGCCAGGTGCAGATCGCCGCGGACTTCTCGCGCGGCGTGAGCGCGCGCTTGGCCGGACTCGAACCGCCGGTGTTCGAGGACGACCACCGCAGCTTCGCCGACTGCCAGGCGCTGATCCGGAAGACCCTGGATTTCATCGCCGCCATCGAGCCGGCACTGATTGACGGCCAGGAGGCGCGCGAAATCGTCACCCGGCCCGGCACCCCGAAGGAAAAGCGCTTCAACGGCCAGTCCTATCTGCTGGGTTACGGTATTCCGCAGTTCTTCTTCCATGTCAGCACCGCATACGCCATCCTGCGCCATAACGGCGTGCCGCTCGGCAAGAAAGACTACATGGGCACCTATTAAGCGCGGCTAACGGTGCCTGAAACAGCCGGTCAGGTGGTCGTCGACCATGCCCACCGCCTGCATGAAGGCATACATGATCGTCGAGCCGACGAAATTGAAGCCGCGGCGTTTCAGGTCCTTGCTCAAGGCGTCGGACAGCGCCGTGCGCGCCGGCACGTCCTGCATCCGCTGCGGGCTGTTGATGATCGGCGCGTTGTCCACGAAGCCCCAGAAATAGGCGTCCAGCGAACCGAACTGCTCGATGATGCGCAGCGCGCCGCGCGCGTTGCGGACCGTGGATTCGACCTTCAGCCGGTTGCGCACGATGCCGGCATCGGCCATCAGGCGCGCCATGTCGGTTTCGTCATAGGCGGCGATCCGCTGCAGGTCGTAGCCATGCAGGGCGCGGCGGTAGTTTTCGCGTTTGCGCAGCACGGTCAGCCAGCTCAGCCCGGCCTGCGCGCCTTCCAGGATGATGAACTCGAACAGGGTCCGGTCGTCATGCACCGGCACGCCCCACTCATGGTCATGGTATTCAACATATAACGGGTCGGTGCCGCACCATGGGCAGCGCGCTGTCGAGTCGCTCATCCCTGCAGTATAAAGCCATTCAGCGCATCTTCGAGCCGGTGCGGATGATTTCGCCGGCGATCATGAAGCGGCCGTCGCCGATGTGGTGCAGCGTCTTCGGCGCGGTCACCTGCGGATCGACCCAGGCCTTGACCGCCTGCAGGACGAAAAAGCCGTAGGCATCGACCATGCCGGTGTCGACCACGCGGCATTCGACGCTGGCGTAGCATTCCCCGATCAGCGGCGCGCTGACCTTTTCCGCGGGGACCGCGGTCAGTTTGAACTTCCTGAATTTATCGGTCCGCACCCCGCTTGAATTGCCGCATTGCACGACCTGCCCGACCAGTTCGGCGGTCGGGATGTTGAGCACGCAGTCCTTGGCGGCCTGCAGCAGCTTGAACGACAGGCTGCCGCCGCCGAGTACGCAGCCGATCAGCGGCGGTTCGAAATCCAGCATGGTCTGCCAGGACAGGGCCATCACGTTCGGCCGCTTTTTTCCGGTCGTGCTCAGCAGTATGACCGGGCCCGGTTCGAACAGGCCATAGACTTTGCCCAGTGGAAAGGATTTCTTCGCCACAGCATCATTTCAGCACTTCGATGCGGGTGATGCGCACCATCGTGCCCCACATCCGGGTCGACATCATGTCGGTTTCAGGCGTCGCTTCGAAGCGCACGCGAAGGCCTTCCTGCTGGAACCTTGCATCAAGGCCCATCGGATCGAATTGACGGCCGTCATCGGCGACGATGCCCCAGAAACCGCCTTCGAGATCCAGATGGCGGACCGTGCCGGTGGCTTGGATGCCGGCTTGCGGTGGGACGGGCGTGCTTGGCTTGGCCATGGCGGGAGTTTCCAATGCGGAGGGAGCCATCGGGCTGACGGGCCCGGCGGCGTTCGGGCTGGCGGCGCAGGCGGTCACCGCCAACAGAGCCAGAAGGGCAAGAGAGAATTTCATGGGCGTGTCCTGGTGGGGTGTTGCTCCATCTTACTCCGGCGGCGCTTTCGGCGGAATGGCCGGGCTGGCCGGCTGGATGAGTGGCGCCCACTCAGGCTGCATCGACTGCACCAGGCTGTTCACCGGCTGCGGGTTGGTTCGGATCGGGCCGCTGCGCGGCCGGTCCAGGGTGATGATCAGGTAGAACACCAGCACCAAGGTCACGGCCAGGATGGCTGCACTGATGCTGGCCCGCTCGCCGGAGATGCCCGAGGCAAACCCCAGCAGGCCGGTCGCGAACAAACTGGCGACCAGGATCAGCCAGATCACGATTTCCGGGACATGTCGCGACAGTTCGGCATAGCGGGCGGCGGTGGCGTCTATCTGGTCGTTCAAGGTCTGGATGAACAGCCCGCTGGTCAGCAGCCGCGGGTCGCGCTCGGCGGCCTTGATGGCCTGGCTCCAGATCTGGTTGGAAAGCCGCGTGGCCTGGTTCTGCAGCGGTGCGCGCGCCGCGCTGTCGGCCAGTGGCACCCGTCCTTCCTGGATCAGCACCTCGACATACCGGCGCAGCAGGACGCGGGTTTCCTCCTGCATGTCGGCCGGCAGCAGCCAGGTGCGCAGGTAGGTGGTGCCGATGGCGTTGGTTTCGGTCACCACCGCCTGGTTGCGGGCTTCGTAACGCTGCACCGCCAGCGAGAAGGTGAAGCCGAGCAGCAGCGCCAGCAGGCCGACGGTCGAGGCCAGCACGCCGTTGACCTGGGAGCGGATCGAATCGGAGATTGCCGGCCGTCGCTTCCGCCCATACAGGAAGCCGAGTTCGACGGCGATGAACAGGCTCACCAGCAGCCCGGCGACGATCAGCAGTTCGCTGTAGCCATACAGGATTTCATTCATTGCCGCAGGCACTCCCGGTGTGCGTCTGAACTGCTGCATGCGATGCGTGCATGCAGGACGTTCTCCGCATTCTCGGTATTTCCCGGCATCAGGTCAAGGCAGTGCCGGCCGGCACCGCCACCTTGCCGGAGCGGTCAGGCCGAAATCGCCAGCTTCTCGTTGTGGTAGCGGCGTGCCGCGATGAACCACAGCAGTGCGCCCAGGCCGAAACCGCACAGCAGGTAAACGCCCCACTCCAGCGCGGCGATGTTCTCGCTGCGGACGATCTTCAGGATCATCTGGTTCTGCGCCAGGAACGGCACCGCGAACTGCCAGAGCTGGTTCTTCATCGGGTTGACCATCAGGATGATGGTCGGCAGGATCGGCAGCATCATCAGCATGCTCATGTAGCTCTGCGCCTCCTTCACCGATTTGGCGCCGGCCGCGATGGCGGTCAGCAGGCAGGTGCCGATCAGCACGATCGGCACCAGCACCAGCAGCATCTGCGCGACCTGGCTCCAGCTCATGCTGAGCTTGATGCCGAGGCTCGGCGCCAGCATGAAACTGAGCTTGAACGACAGCAGGGTCAACAGCAGGCCGAGCATGCCGACCGAACAGGCCGCGGCGATCTTTCCGCTCATGATCAGGCCGCGGCCGGCCGGCGTGGCCAGCAGCGGTTCCAGCGACTGCCGTTCGCGTTCACCGGCGGTGGCGTCGATGACCAGGGCCGCGCCGCCGAGGAATCCGGTCAGGATCAGCAGGTAGGGCAGGAACGCCAAGGCCTGGCCGATGCGGCTTTCCGGCGTGGCCAGGTCTTTGTGGTCCATGCGCACCGCCTGATTGGCCATCGGACTGATGCCGCGCGACAGCAGGCGCAGCGCGCCGGTGGTGCGGCTGTAGTTCTCCAGCAGGTTGTTCAGGCGCTCGACCGGAATGCGCGCGTCATCGCGCGAGCTGTCGTGCCAGATCTCGACGGCGGCCGGTTCGCTTTTGCGCCAGTGGCCGGCGTAGCTTTCCGGAATCGACAGGATGACATCGACGTTCTGCGCGGCGATCTCGCCTTCCGGGTTTTTCGGCGCCGGCTTGATCACCACGTTGCGGCCGGCCAGGTAATTGACCAGGTTCGGCGCGTGCTCGGCGCCGATCACCGGCAGCTCGAGCGGCTTCTCCAGCTGCGTGGAGATGCGGTTGCTGGCCAGCTTGCCCAGGCCGAGGATCAGCGCCGGAAACAGCAGCGGGCCCATCAGCAGCGAGAGATACAGGGTTTTCCTGTCGCGGAACAGGTCGAGCAGTTCCTTTTTCATCACGGTGATCAGCGCGTTCATGCGTGCAGGCCCTCCTCGCTGCCGATGACCTTGACGAAGGCTTCTTCCAGATTGGCCTCCCCGGTCTGGGCGCGGATGTCATCGGGCGTGCCGTTGGCGACCACCTTGCCGCCGGCGATCACCACGATGCGGTCGCACAGCGCGGCCACCTCCTGCATGATGTGGCTGGAAAAAATCACGCAGCGGCCCTCGGCCCTCAGTTGCAGCAGGAATTCGCGCAGGCCGCGGGTGGTCATCACGTCCAGGCCGTTGGTCGGCTCATCCAGGATCACGTTCTTCGGGTCGTGGATCAGGGCGCGGGCGATCGCGGTCTTGGTGCGCTGGCCCTGCGAAAAGCCCTCGCACTGGCGGTCGAGGAAATCCTCCATGCCGAGCGCCTTGGCCAGGCGCGCGGTGCGTTCGGCGATGAGCGCGTCGTCCATGCCGTGCAGGCGGCCGAAGTAGGCGATGTTCTCGCGCGCGGTCAGGCGCTTGTAGACCCCGCGCGCGTCAGGCAGCACGCCCAAGCGCGAACGCACCTCAAACGATTGCGCCACGGTGGAAAAACCATCGACGGTGATCGCGCCGCTTTCCGGGCCCATCAACGTGTAGAGCATGCGCAGCGTGGTGGTCTTGCCGGCGCCGTTCGGGCCCAGCAAGCCGGTGATTTCGCCGTCGCGCGCCTCGAAGCTGACGCCTTGCACGGCATGCACCGTGCCGGCCTTGGTTTGGAAGCGTTTATGCAGGTTGTTGACGTGGATCATGGGGATTCCTTAAGGTTCCGAGCCGTAAAAGCCGGTGAACATCGATGCGTAGGTCAGCTTGTCCATGCAGCTGGCGTCCAGGTTTTTCGCGTCCGCGGTTTCCAGGAACCTGGCGAACAGTTTCGGCATGCAGCCGACCGGCAGCACGTTGTGCCCGGCGCCCTTGGCGATGATGTGCCGCGAATTCGGCAGGTGTTTGGCGACCATGTCGCCGTAGCGCGGCGGCGTGACCGGATCGAATTCGCCGGACAGGATCAGCACCGGAAGGGTGCCGGTCAGCGGCGTGCGGAAATCGGCCGGGCGCGCCTTGTGCGGCCAGACCGCGCATTGCGCCTGCATCAGCTCCACCAGGCCGGTGCCGAGCAGGCGCCGGCGGTCTTCCGGATCGATGACCAGGTCGGGCGCGTCCTCGCCGCACATCACCGACAGCTGCATGCCGTGCATGATCATGCCGCTGACGTCGTGGTTGACCATTTCGCTGAGCGCCATCAAGGAGTCGACGTTGCCTTTGTTGGCCTCGCTGAACTGCAGCGGCAACAGCGCCGCGGCCTGCGGCTGGTAAGCCAGCAGGCGGGTCAGCATGGCGAGGTGGCCGGCGCTGAATTCGCCTTCCCGCCATTCGCCGGTGATGGCGTCCCGGTAGCGCACCGGTACCGGGCCATTGGCCAACGTGGCCAGCAACCGGTTCAGCTGCGCGCGCGGATCGCCCATTTTCTCCCGGCAGGCCTTGTCTTCGCTGCAGCGCGCGAACTGCAGGTCCAGCGAGGCCTCCAGGTTTTTGGCATGCTCCTGGCCGAGTACGGTCTGCAGCGGCGCGACGCCGTCGATGGTGATGGTGCGCACGCTGCCGGGGAATTTCTTGGCGAACTGCTGCGCGACCCGGGTACCGTAGGAAATGCCGATCAGGTTGATCTGCGCCGCGCCGACGGCCTTGCGCGCCAGCTCCAGGTCGATGACCGCATCGGCGGTCGAGAACTGGCTGACATCGACTTTGCCGGCGTACACGGCGGCGCATCTGCGCGCGAAATCGGCGGCCGCCTGGTCGCTGTAGTCCTCGCCTTCGACCACCGCGCTGTCGCCTGCGCTGTCCGCGCATTTCAGCGGACTGGAATCGCCGGTGCCGCGCTGGTCGAGCAGGATGATGTCGCGGGTCTTGCGGGCTTCGGCGAACGCCGCCGCGACGGACGGAAAGCTTTGCCGCGCGCCTTGGCCCGGGCCGCCGGCCAACATGAAGATCGGATCGGGTTCGGCCTGCTTGCTGGCCGGCAGCCAGGAAACGGCGAGCTGGATTTTCCGGCCGTCGGGCTTGCTGTGGTCTTCCGGCACGCTCAGGGTGCCGCACAGGGCCGACAGCGATTCCGCGCCCTGCGCCAGCGCACACGGCGTGAACGTCACCGAGCCGAGCTTGCGGCCGGTGTCGACCTTGGCGGCGGCGACCGGCACCGGTTTCCGTTCCACCTCGGGCTGTTTCATCCAATACGCTTTGCCGGCGTAAGCGACCAGCGCCAGTCCGGCGGCTATGCGCAGCGCTTTCTTGTGTTTGTCCTGCATGGCTCAGTCCTCGGTGAAAATGGCTTCAATCGGCAATTCGAACAGGCGCGCCAGCTTGAACGCCAGCTTGATGCTCGGGTCGTACTTTTCGGTTTCGATGGCGTTCACGGTCTGCCGCGAGACGTCCAGGCGCTCGGCCAGCTCAGCCTGCGACCAGCCGTACTGCTCGCGCAGCAGCCGGACCCGGCTTTTCACGCGTGGAACCGCCAGATGCCGATGTAACGGGTGATGATGTAGCCGACGCACAGCGCGCCGACGATCAGCGTGATCAGGCTGCGCTGCGAGAGCGCCAACAGGGCATGGTCGCTCAGGAACAGCAGGGCCATGCCGCACAACACGCCCGACATCGCCGAAATCGCGATGGCGTCCATCTCGATCTTGCGTTCCAGTTCGTCGCATTCGGCCAGATAGCGGAAGTAATAGTGGAAAATCCAGGCAATCGGCAGCAGCGGCGACAGCGCCAGCGCGGCTTTCAACCACGGCGCGTCGGTCTGTTCGGCCAGCGGGTGGGACATGATGATAGCGGTCGTGTACACCATGGCGGGGATTATTGACCGGATGTAGTAGCGTTTCAGCGGGGTGCGCATAGGAGCCTCAGCGGTAACGGCGGCCGGCGAACCATTTGGTCAGCCCGTAAAAGCCGCACAGCAGCGGGAACACCCAGACCGCCACGGTCACGCCGTCGAGCGCGATGACCTTGGCGCGGCCCAGAAAGCCCAGGCTCAGGAACAGCAGGCCGACCACCAGGCTGCTCAGCCCGACGGCCTCCAGTTCAATCCGGCGCATCAGCTCGTCGCATTCGTTGAGATACAGCACAAAGGCCTTGCCGAAGTACGCCACCGGCAGCACCGGGCTGACCGCCAGCAGGGCCTTGGCGATGACCGGCCAGCCGTCGGCGCTATAGCGCAGGATCCATACGGAGGTGAACAGCAACAGCACGTACAGGCTCATGGTGACGAGCATGCGGTGGTTGTAGCGTTTGAGGGCTTTGTTCATGGGCGGCGTGTCAAGTTGGCTTGACATAAGCTACCAATAGATAAGTGCATGTGTCAAGCAGGCTTTACATATTTTTTCTGGCCGTAGCCACCGCGCTCAGCACTCGGCGATTTCCACCCGGTTACGGCCCTTGTGCTTGGCGCGGTACAGCGCGGTGTCCGCGGCGGCCAGCAACGTGTCGATGTCGTGCGTATCCAGGCCGCGGTTGCTGGCCACGCCGATGCTGGCGGTGATCGGTATGCCGGTTGATTCGAAGCGCACCGGCGGGTCGGCCAAGCCGGCGCGCACGCGCTCGGCGACCGCGCAGGCCTCGTCCAGGGTGATGCGTTCGAACAGCAGGATGAATTCCTCGCCGCCCCAGCGCCCGATGATGGCCTGTTCCGGTACGGCCCGGATCAGCCGGTCGGCGACCTCGCGCAGCACCGCATCGCCGGCCAGATGGCCGTGGCGGTCGTTAATCTGCTTGAAGTAATCCAGATCCAGCAGCAGCACCCCGACCGCACGCCGTTCCACGCCGTCGCGGCTGAGGAAGCGCCGCAGGGCGTTGGTCAGCGCGCGCCGGTTGCCCAGGCCGGTCAGCGGATCGGTCAGGGCCGCGCGCTCCAGGTCGGCCGAGCTGTCGACCAGGCTCTTGTGCATCTGCGCCAGCTGGTCGCGGCTGGCGCGGATTTCCAGCTGGCTGCGCCGCACGCTCTTGTAGCGCCAGTACAGCAGGCCGGCGACCAGCAGCAGCACCGCCAGCCCGGCCAGCAGGGCGATGCCCATGTTGCGCTGCCGGTTCAGGGTCAGCGCCTGCACGGCGTTGTCGCGTTCCAGCATGGCGCGCTCGGCTTCGGTGCGTTCCTGTTCCAGGCGGCCCTCGAGGTTGGAGATCTTGCGCGCCGCCATGTCGATTGACAGTTCCTTATCAAGCGCCTGGTGCTGCTTGCGGGTGATGTAGGCGCTGGCGGCATCGCCGACCTTCAGCTGCTGTTCGGCCAGCAGGTCGAGCACGGCGCGTTCCAGGATGCGGTCGCCGATCCTGCGGGCGTTGGCCAGGGTGTCCTGCGCCTGCTGCAGGGCTTCGGCCGACTGGTTGCGTGCCGCCGAGACCTTGGCCTGGGTGAACAGCAGCAGGGTCTGGTCGCGGATAGCGACCTCGTTGAACAGCTCAAAGCCCTGTTTGGTCCAGGCATCGGCCTCGTCGACCTTGCCCTGCGCCAGCTTCAGTTCGGCCATGCGCGCGAACGAATTGACCCGGTTCGGCGGGCTGCCGGAACGTTTCGACAGTTCCACCGCCTTGACCGCGTGCAGTTCGGCCTCCGCCATGCGGTCGAGCAGGGTCAGCGATTTCGACAGTTCGCCATGCAGCACGATGGCCTCGCGCACGTTGCGCTCCTCGACATACGACAGCGCTTCCTGCAGGGCCTTGCTGCCCAGCTCCTCGTCGTCCAGGTTGCGGTACAGCACGCCGAGCATGCGCAGGCCGCGCGCGGTCTCGCCGCGGTCGCCCTGCCCGCGCGACAGCTCCAAAGCCTCGGTATGCGCCAGCACCGCGTCGGAGAACTGCCCGGTGCGGCCGTGGATGACCCCGATCGAATTCAGTTCGCGCGCCATGTTGATCGGGTCGTTCAGCCGCCGGTACACGTTCAGCGCCTGCCGAAAGAAATCCAGCGAGGCGTCGAAATTGCCCAGCTTGCGCTCCAGCACGCCGCGCTCGTGCAGCCAGCGCGCGCGCCAGGCTGGATCGGCGTCGCGCTCGGCGTCGATCATCGCCTTCATCTGCTTGAGCGCCGCGTCGGTCTCCTCCGACCGGCCGCGGTTGACCAGAACCACGCTGCGCACGCCGAGCGCCTGGAATTTCAGGTCCGGCAGCTTCAGGGCCTCCGCTTCGGCCTGGGCTTCGTCGAGCATGGCCAGCGACGCATCGGCGTTTTCCAGGTCGTTCTCGAATTCGGCCAGCGCCAGCGCGGCCCAGGCCCGGTGCCTGCGGTCCGGGGTGGTGTCGCGCAGCGCGATCGCCTGCAGGCGCAGATCGGCCGCCGAACGCACCTGGCTGGCGCGCAGCGCGGCGATGTCGGCGGGCTCGGTGGACGCGGCGGCGCGTGCCGGCAGCGGATTCAGGGCAAGCAGCAGGCCAAGGCAAAGCGCCGCGGCCCACCGGGCGGACTTCCCTGAAGCGCTATCGGCGCGTGCGTGCATGGCTCCCCTGTCAGGTTGAAAATCCCTGCTATTTTCGGCATGGTAGCACGCCACGGCCGGCGCCATGCCGGCGCCGGGTGCGGCCCGCCGCTGCGGTATGATGGATGCTTTCCCGACCCGGACCCGCCCATGCCCAGCCCCCGCCCATTCCTGCTCTGCGACGTGTTCTCCGCGCGCCTCGGTGCCGGCAACGGCCTGGCCGTGGTGTTTGACGGCGCCGATTTATCGACCAATCAGATGCAGGCCTTCGCGGCCTACATCAACCAGTCGGAAACCACCTTCGTGCTGCCGGCCAGCACGCCCGAGGCCAGCTACCGCATCCGCATCTTCACACCGGTGTCGGAACTGCCGTTCGCCGGGCACCCGAGCGTGGGCAGCGCGCACGCGGTGCTGGAAGCCGGGCTGGCACTAGCCCACAACGGCGAATTGGTGCAGGAATGCGCGGCCGGGTTGCTGCCCATAACCGTGCAGGGCGAAGGCGCAGCGCGGATGATTTCCGTGCGCGCACCGCATGGCAAACTTGTTCCAACAAACGATGCGGCAAAGGCCTTGCTGCCTGCGGCATTGCAGGGCATGCGTTTGGGCGAACTGGCGCCGGCGCTGATCAACAACGGGCCGCTGTGGTGGTGCGTGCAATTGGCCGATGAAGCGGCGGTGCGAACCCTGCAGCCGGCGCAGGCCGCCATAGCCGCATTGAACCACGCTACGCAGTCGGTGGGTTTGGCGGTGTTTGCCAAAGCCGATGCCGGTGATTATCAACTGGTGGTGCGGGCGTTCTGCCCGGCCGACAACATCCCCGAAGATCCGGTGACCGGCAGCGCCAATGCCGCGATTGCGGCGTATTTGCACCAGTGCAGAGCGCTGGCCGCGATTGGCAATCCGTACACCGCCAGCCAGGGCCGCGAACTCGGCCGCGATGGTTTGGTGCAAGTGCGGGTGGATGCGGATGGTGAAGTGTGGATTGGCGGGAAGACGCAGACGGTGGTTGAGGGG
>ERZ1645185.70-NODE-70-length-44459-cov-8.291303_pt1 | contig 44459 bp, 40 predicted proteins | sample MGYA00575351_ERZ1645185 | MGnify/ENA primary metagenome ERZ1645185 (study PRJEB40838, sample SAMN11284767) | freshwater sediment metagenome | isolation source: river sediment | host: Sediment | place: India: Jana village, Kanpur | collected 2015-12-17 ... | reverse complement strand
GGGTTGAGCGCGGCGACATCGTGGCCACGGTGGAAACCGACAAGGCCATCATGGATGTGGAAGTGTTCAAGGCCGGTTTTCTGGCCGGCCCGCTGGCGGAAGTCGGCGCGACAATTCCGGTCGGCGGCGCGCTGGGCTACATCACCGATACGGCAGGCGATCTTGCCATTCAGGCAGATGAAGTAGTCGAAGAAAAAGCCCAGACGGAAATGATTCCGCATCATGCGGGCACACCCATTGTCATGCCGCAGTTGTCCGACACCATGACCGAAGGGGTGGTGGTGACATGGGAAAAGCAGCCGGGCGATGCGATCAAGCGCGGCGACATCGTGGCCACGGTGGAAACCGACAAGGCCATAATGGATGTGGAAGTGTTTCAGGAAGGCTTTCTATCCGGACCGCTGGCGGATGTCGGCAGCGTGGTGGAAGTCGGCCATCCCATGGCTTTCATCGTGACGGATGCCAACAAGGTTAATGAAACGGGCGTAACCATCGGCGCGGACCACAAGGTCAAGGAATCTCATCCGATCAAGCACAGTGAAACCCCGCGCCCGGCCAGTCTGCCTATTCCGAAATCTGCGCCTGCCACTGCCCCGGCTGTTTCCCACCCGGGAGCCGCGCCTGCCCCTCGGATAACCGGCCGCAAGGTTTCTCCTTACGCTCGCAAACTGGCCGGCCAAATGGGCGTTGACCTGAAATCCCTGGCAGGCAGCGGGCCGGAAGGCATCGTGATTGCCGCGGACGTGGCGCGTGCGCGTCCCAACATGGCTGAAGTGGCACACTCGCTGCCACAGGTCGATGTGCCCGGCACCGGACGGGCTATGAGCTCGATGGAAAAAGCAGTGAGCCATGCCATGACGGCATCGCTCACACTGCCGACGTTCAATGTCACCATGAACATCGACACCGGCAGGTTGACCAAGGCCGCCAAGGCGCAGGGAGTGTCCGTCACTGTCGCCATCGCCAAGGCCTGTTCGGTGGCCATGGAAAAATTCCCGCGCATGAACTGGGCTTACCAGCCAGTGGACAAGCTGGTCGAGCGCCCCAATCATGACTTTGGCGTTGCGGTTAAATCCGACGACGGCGGCCTGGTGGTACCCATCATCAATGGCATCGAGCACAAAAGCCTGGCCGCGATGCAGGCCGACTGGAACGATCTCGTTCCGCGCGCGCGCATCCGCAAGCTGGCGCCGCGTGAGTTCGCCAATCCCACCTTCACCATCTCCAACATGGGGATGTTCGGCGTCACCCATTTCACCGCGATTCCCACGCCCGGCATCGCCGCCATTCTGGCAATCGCGGCGAGCGGTCCGCAGGGCACGCCATTCAACCTTACCGCCGACCATCGCGTGCTGAACGGCGCCGACGTTGCCGGTTACATGGCCGAGTTGAAGCAGGTAATCGAAGCACCCGAAGCTTGGATGGCCGGAAGCGCGGGCGTTGCCGCAACAGTTGCAACACCTGCGATAGCATCTACTCCGGCTTTCAGAATTCCTGAAGGAAGCTGGGACTACTCCGTTGTCGTCATCGGCGGCGGCCCCGGCGGCGAAGACTGCGCACGCGATCTGGCCGATCACGGCATCAAGGTCGCCATGGTGCACAATGAGCCCTTCCCGGGTGGAGAATGTCTGTGGCGTGGCTGCATCCCCTCCAAGGCCTGGCGCGCCGCCGCCGACATCATCCGCAATAGAACGCACGACGCGGAAATAGGCATTTCCGGCACGGACAAGCCAAAGATGGACTGGGCCCAGATTGAGAAGCATCGCCGCTGGGTACAGCAGTCGCGCGGCGAAATGGCACTGAAGACCGACAAGGGCATGAAGATCGAGGTCATCGAGGGTTTCGGTGAATTCGTCGATGCGCACACGGCAAAAGTCACTTCACCTGACGGCGTGGTACGCAATATCAGCTTCGGCGCGGCAGTCATCGCCACCGGTGCCCCCGCTTTCGTGCCGCCCATTCCCGGCGCATGGGAAAATCTCTCCAATGGCGGCGTGGTCACCTCCGACACCATCTGGAATATGGCACAACCTCCGAAGAAAATGGCCATCGTCGGCGGTGGCGTCATCGGCGTGGAAATGGCGCAAATCTTCCGCGACTTCGGCTGCGAAATTCTGATGCTGGAACGCAATGACCGCATCCTCGGCGAAGTCGAAGAGGAAATCGCCAAGACGCTGATTGGTCTGCTGGAAAAGGAAATCAAAGTTGTCACCAAGGCCAGCATCGACGGCGTAAGCGGAACACCCGGCAAGATGAGCGTGGCTTACAAAAATGGTGCGAACGAAGCGCAGAAATTCGACTGCGATGTGGTGCTGATAGCTACCGGCAAACGTCCGGATACCAGCAAGCTCAGTCTCGACAAGGCCGGTGTGGTACTGGATGGTTCTGCCATCCAGGTCAACAGCCGCTGCCAAACCTCACAGCCACACATCTTCTCTGTAGGTGACGTCATCGGCGGCTACATGCTGGCGCACACCGCAGCGACGCAAGGCCGCGTGGCCGCCGATACAATCCTGGGCCACGATGCCGAATACGATCAGGACAAGGACTGCGCGGTGACTTTCTCGCGACCGCAGGCCGGCTTTGTCGGCTTGAGCGTGTCCCAAGCAAAAGCAAAAGGTATCGACGCGGTCGAAGCCAAGATGCCAATGAGCATCGACGCCAAGGCGATGATCACCGGCGAAACAGAGGGCATGATCAAACTCGTGGCCGACAAGGCCACCGGCCGCATCATCGGTGTGCACTTCCTCGCCGACCACACCGACACCCTGATTGGCACCGGAGTAATGATGGTTGCGGGTGAGATGACCTTGACTCAGGTGGCTAAGGCCATCTTCCCGCACCCGACCCAGACTGAACTTTTCGGTGAACTGGCGCGGAGAATCCTGGCACGGCTACGGCGAACAATTAAAAAGTAATCCCGATTCTCTTCTATAAAGGCCCTGCACAAGCAGGGCTTTTTTGTTGCGGTGCTGCCGTCTGAAGCTTGAATTTTTTCATTCAGTTATTCACGAAAAAAGGACACATTACTCTATTTTATAGATCCATTTGACTTTTCTATATTAGTATTATCTAATTATCAAAATTAATTTTTGCTTCCTATAGATTTAGGAAGCCAGGCTAAAAAAGGAGAACCGCCATGCAGATCAAGCCTTTTTTCGACGCACGAACCTTTACCATGACCTACGTTGTTCAAGATCCTGCGACCAAGGACGCCGTGGTCATTGACCCGGTGCTGGACTACGACCCGGCCGCCTCCAAGGTTTGGGCAGAGTCGGTTGAAAAGGTCATCGACTTCGTTCGCGACCAGAACCTCAATGTCCACTACATCCTGGAAACCCATGCGCACGCCGACCATCTTTCCGGCAGCCAATTGCTGAAAAGGGCTTTCCCAAAGGCGAAGATCGCCATTGGCGAGCGCATTACCGTTGTCCAGCAGACCTTCAAGACGATTTTTGATCTGACCGAAAACTTTCCTACCGACGGCAGCCAGTTCGATCGCCTGTTGAAGGACGGCGAAACCGTTGATGCCGGCTCGCTCAAGGTCGATGTGATTTTCACACCTGGCCACACCCCCGCCTGCGCGACCTACAAGATCGGCGATGCCCTCTTCACTGGCGATGCGATCTTCATGCCGGATGGCGGCACCGGCCGCTGCGACTTTCCGGCTGGCAGCGCCAAGGACCTTTACAACTCGATCACGAAAAAGCTCTATACCCTCCCAGACGAGACTCGTGTCTTTGTGGGCCATGATTACCAGCCGGGCGGGCGTGAAGTCGCATGGGAAACTACCATCGGCGATGAGAAACGCAACAATATCCAGTTGAAGGCGACGACCAGCGAGGAAGAATTCATTCAGTTCCGCTCGGCACGAGACAAGACGCTGGCGGCGCCGAAATTGCTGTTCCAGAGCGTCCAGGTCAACATCGATGCCGGGAAAATGCCCAAGCCGAACGAAGACAAGAAGCGTTACCTGAAGATTCCGGTCAACATCTTCAACTTGCCCGCCGAGTTGAGATGCGAAGACATCAAGGAAGCCACGGTCTGAAAGACAAACAAATTTAAGAATACAAATTAAATTCCGGCCCGCGCGGCCGGATTTCCAAAGCTCAAGGAGGAAAGATGGAAAACTTCACCCCCGTCACGGGTCTTATTGGCGGCATCATCATCGGGCTTGCCGCCACACTGCTGCTTTGGTTCAACGGCCGCATAGCCGGTATCAGCGGCATTTTCAATGGTCTGGTGACCAACAAGAAAAATCATGACACGTTCTGGCGCCTGCTGTTTATCCTTGGCATGGTTGCCGGCGGATTGGCACACCAGCACTTCATCGAGCCCAGCTACCAGCCGCTCAATGCGCCACTCTGGCTGCTGGTGATTGGCGGCTTGCTGGTGGGATTCGGCACCAGCATGGGCAGCGGGTGCGCCAGCGGACACGGCGTCTGTGGCTTGGGGCGCCTATCCGTCCGCTCGCTAACCGCTGTTCTGATCTTCCTCTCGATGGGCATTTTGACCACTTTTGTGGTTCGCCACGTGCTGGGAGGGCTGTGATGGAACATATTCACAAATTCAAATTCTTTGCCTTCCTCGCCGGCTTCCTGCTGAGCTTCGGCATCTCCTATTCCGGCATGATCAACCCCAACAAGATTCTGGCTTTCCTCGACGTGGCTGGCGATTGGGATCCAACCCTGCTGTTTGTGCTGGGCGGTGCCGTGGTGGTGACACTGATCACTTTCCGCTTTGTCATGCGCATGCCCAAGCCTCTGCTCAGCCACAAGTTCATGTTGCCCACATTGACCAAGGCAGATCGCCCGCTGATCATTGGTCAACTGCTTTTTGGCATCGGCTGGGGATTGATTGGATATTGCCCGGGTCCGGTGTTTTCGGCGCTGGCGCTTGGCTACGCTGAACCCGTCATCGTCATGGCGGCCATGATTGCAGGTGCCTTCCTCTACAAGTGGCTGCAGGCAGCCAAGTAAGTCGTCGCTCGCCTGGAAATAACATTTTGCAATCCTGATTTCGCCAAGGAACAAAACCATGTCAAGAATCGAACACATATTGGTCCCAGTGGAAGACTGGGAACTGGCCAGCGATATTGTCAAATATGCCGAGAAGATCGCCCAGGCGTTTTCCGCAAAAGTGACACTGCTGCATGTCGCCCCTGATCTCTCTAAACTTCCCGACACCCAGCAGCTGGCCGCACTGGCCGAACATGAAAGCCTGCTGGCCGCGTTCAAGACCAAGACCTCCAGGGAAGTCAAACTACGCATGGGTGAGCCGGCTTCCGAGATCGTCAAGTTCGCCCTGCTGGAACATGTCAACCTGATCGCCATGCCCACCCATGGACGACAGGGAATTGATCGCCTGCTAAAAGGTTCGGTTACTGAGGAGGTACTGCGCCAATCTCCCGTTCCTGTGCTGATGAGCAATGAACCAGAGCGGGCTGCGACAGGCCATAGCCTTGAACAAATCCGTCGCATCCTGATGCCTGTCTACACTTCAGCAGCAACAAGGTCAATTATTCCGCTCCTTGTAGATCTTGCAAAAAACATGGATTCTGAAGTCATTCTTTACCATGATGAGCGTGGCATTAATGATGTTGGCACGATGCTGGAACCCGAGGAAGCGGCGCTGGCAATAGAGAAATGTTCCAAACAGCTGACTGAGGAAGGTGTTCGCCATTCAACCATTCGCGCTACTTCTGAACCGGTTGCGAGTGACATCCTCAACAGGATCAAGGAAATGAATGTCGACCTCGTCGTGATGACCACCCATGGCCGCAGTGGTTTGATGCGTGGGGTCTTTGGGTCAGTAACCGAAGCCGTGCTGAGAAACAGCCCGTGCCCGCTACTGGCGCTAAAATATACCCCTGCGACTTGAACCCCATTAACTGAAAAGGACGTTTTCCTGTTCGGCAAAACCGGAATTCCCTTACCCGTTTCAGAAATTTTTATGTATCACGGCAAGCTTTGAACATCTCCGCCCAGGCTGACCTGAGCAAAATCCTTTCTGCCCTGAAAGCCCTACACCGCGCCTTTCCCATTGAGCAGCGCCTGAAAATCCAGGCTTGCGACAGCAGCCGGGAAACCTATCTCGCCGCGCTGACGCGCTGGATGCGGACCTCTTCCGCGCCCGCGCCCGCCGGTTTTGATGCCGAAGCGCTGGAGGAACTGATGGCACTGGATGCTCTGTACTTTACTGAGGACGAACAGGCCATCGGCGTACCACCGTTCTGCCCAGTCGAAACCGATATTGCCGTGCATTTCCCGCACGAAAAACTGTATGCCGTATCGGCAATCGACGCCCTTGCCCTGCCGCGCATCCTCACTAGCGCCGCCACCATCGAAACCTTCTGTCCGGTCAGCGGACAGCCCATTCAAATACGGGTGGACGCCCAGGGTGCGCCATTCGAAAGCGACCAGGACAAGGCTATTGTCGTCTTCCGGAAAATCAGCGATGACCCGAAGCACTATGTCGCCGATGTCGCACCGGGTATTCGCTTTGTGCAACCCGCGCTGGCCAGCCAGTTTCCCCAGCAGTTAACGTTGGCGGAAGCGGCTGCTGTGGCGCATGGCTTCTATGCCTTTCAACGAAAAATGTTCCAGCCATGACAGCGAATCAACCGCCTGAACTGGACAAGGTTTTCGGCTCGGCTTTTATCCGTATCGGCATCCTGCTGGGCCTGGTTCTGGCCGGCTACCTGTTTTACAAACACGCCACCAAACCTGAAATAGAAATCATCAGCGCAAATGAAGTGCGCTTGCAGCGTCAAAACGATGGCCATTACCACATCAGCGGCACCATCAATGGCAGCCCCATTCGCTTCATGGTTGATACGGGCGCCAGTATGGTGAGCGTATCCGAACATGTAGCCAAACAGGCCGGACTGGAATGCGAACAGGATGCCATCTTCACCACTGCCAACGGAAAAATAAAGGGCTGCGTGGATCGACAGGTTGAGGTTGCCTTTGGCGGCTATCGGCTCTTTGACGTGGACATCGCCATCATGCCCAATATGGATGGAATCGCGTTGCTGGGCATGAATGCACTGGGGAAATTCAATCTCCAGCAGTCAGACGGCACCCTGGTCATTCAGCACAAGCAGCCGGAATAAGCCCCTTGCTCGGTTAAAATATTGGATTGATCGCTTCATCCCGTTGCCATGTCCTCCCTGGAACAAGAAATACACCGCCGCCGCACCTTCGCCATCATCTCGCACCCTGATGCGGGCAAAACCACGCTGACCGAAAAGCTGCTGTGGTACGGCGGCGCCATCCAGGTGGCTGGAGAAGTACGCGCTCGCAAGGCCAGCCGCCATGCCACGTCGGACTGGATGGAACTGGAAAAGCAGCGCGGCATTTCCGTCACCTCCTCGGTCATGCAGTTTCCGTATCGGGAACACATCATCAACCTGCTCGACACCCCAGGCCACGAGGATTTTTCGGAAGATACTTACCGCACGCTGACCGCCGTTGACTCGGCGGTAATGGTGATCGATTCGGTCAACGGTGTGGAAGCACAGACCATCAAGCTGCTGCATGTCTGCCGCATGCGCGACACGCCCATCATTACCTTCATCAACAAGCTGGACCGGGAAGGCAAATCGCCCATCGACCTTCTGGATGAAATCGAGTCCGTGCTGGAGATGCAGTGCGCACCCATGACCTGGCCAATCGGCATGGGCAAGCGTTTTCGCGGCGTGTACCACCTGTATGACGACAAGGTGCTGGTGTTTGATCCGCAGGCCGACAAGGGCACGGGAGAAATCATTTCGGGCCTGGATAACCCGCTGCTCGATGAATGCATTGGCGATCAGGCGGAAGAGCTGCGCATGGAAGTGGAACTGGTGCGCGGCGCCTCGCACGCATTCGACCGCGAAGCCTATCTTTCCGGCAAGCAGACTCCGGTGTTCTTCGGATCGGCTGTCAATAATTTCGGCGTGCAGATGCTTCTCGATGCCATCGTCGATCTGTCGCCCGCGCCGAAAGCCCGGCCGACCGAAACGCGCGACGTGCAGCCGGAAGAAACCAAATTCTCCGGCTTCGTGTTCAAGATCCAGGCCAACATGGACCCGCGCCACCGCGACCGAATCGCCTTCGTGCGTGTGTGTTCAGGACGCTTCGACCGCGGCATGAAGATCAGGCAAATCTCGACCGGCAAGACACTTGCAGTCAACAACGCCATCACCTTCATGGCCCAGGACCGCAACACAGCGGAAGAAGCATATTCGGGCGACATCATCGGCATTCCCAACCACGGCACCATCCGCCTGGGTGACACATTCAGCGAGGGCGAATCGCTCAAGTTCACCGGCATTCCCTCCTTCGCGCCCGAACTGTTCAGAAAGGCGCGCATCAGGAATCCGCTCAAGATGAAACAGTTGCAGAAGGGCCTGCAGCAGCTTGCCGAGGAAGGTGCCACGCAGTTGTTCAAGCCGCTGGCTACCAACGATTTGATTCTGGGCGCGGTCGGCGCGCTGCAGTTCGATGTCGTCGCGCATCGTCTCGAAAATGAGTACGACGTGGACGTGGCGTTTGAACCCTGCGAATACGCCACCGCCCGCTGGCTGCGCGGCAACGACTCCGACCTCAAGCAACTCACTGACAAGTACGGCTATAACGTCGCCCTGGATGGCGCCGAGGAATACGTTTATCTCGCGCCCAATCGCGTCAACCTGCAACTCACGCAGGAACGCTTCCCAGAAGTGAAATTTCTGGAAACGCGCGAGATTTACTAATGTTTCGCTACGCGCTACTTCGTCCTCTCCTGTTTTCATTGCCTCCAGAAGCCGCGCACGACCTGACCATTGCGACGCTGGCCAGGGCGGGAAAGCTGACTGGATTGTTGTGCTGGAAGGCAAAAGGCAAACCCGTGGAAGTCATGGGGCTGACCTTTCCCAATCCGGTGGGGCTGGCCGCAGGTCTGGACAAGAATGGCGAAGCCATCAACGGGCTGGGTGCGCTGGGCTTCGGGTTTATCGAGATCGGCACTGTCACCCCGCGTCCGCAGCCGGGCAACCCCAAGCCGCGCATGTTCCGGCTATCCCAGGCGCACGCCATCATCAACCGCATGGGCTTCAACAACGATGGCGTCGATGCGCTGGTGGAAAACGTCAAGCGCGCCAACTACAAGGGCATACTCGGCATCAATATCGGCAAGAATGCCGATACACCCATCGAGCGCGCGAATGAAGATTACCTGGCCTGCCTGTCCGCGGTCTATCCTCATGCCAGCTACGTCACGGTCAATATCTCCTCGCCCAACACCAAGAACCTGCGCGACCTGCAAGGGGCCGATGCGCTGGATGGGCTGTTGTCAGCGTTAAAGAAACGGCAGGATGAACTCGCCCAGATGCATGGCCGTTATGTGCCCATCGCACTCAAGATCGCGCCCGATCTTGACGCTGTTCAAATCACAGCCATATCGGATTTATTGCGCCGCCACCGCATGGATGCCGTCATCGCCACCAACACCACCCTGGATCGCGACCGTGTCGCTCATCTTCGTCATGGCCAGGAAGCAGGTGGTCTTTCCGGCGTGCCGGTGCGCAACAAATCCAATAACGTCATCCGTCAATTGAAAGCCGAACTGAAGGACGAGGTTCCCATCATCGGTGTCGGCGGCATTCTCTCTGGCAAGGACGCGCAGGAAAAGATCGCCGCTGGCGCCAAACTGGTGCAGCTTTACACAGGATTGATTTACCGCGGTCCTGGCCTGGTAAAGGAATGTGTCAAGGCGCTAAACGGACAATCTCACGGCTGATTTTCCGCTGCCGGATGGCAAGCTTTGCCACGCTGTGCTAGCGTTGCTGAATTCCTGAAATTCATTCTTGCTCCATGCGACTACCTCTCCTTTCCAGCGTGTTGCTGGCAACACTTTCTTCATTCGCAATCGCCGCGGGCATTGAATCGTTTTCGCCTCAAGGCGAAGTCAAGGGCGTGCGCCAAGTGTCCGTCAGGTTTACTCACGAGGTGGTGCCTCTGGGCGATCCGCGACTGACCGAACCCTTCATCATCGACTGCGCTGAAAAAGGCAGCGGGCGCTGGGTGGATGGACGAAACTGGGTGTACGACTTCGAGCGCGATTTGCCAGCGGGCGTACGCTGCACGTTTACGCTCAAACCGGATGGCAAGGCACTGGATGGATCAATTCTGGATGCCATCAGCAAGTCCTTCTCGACCGGCGGCCCGGCGGTGCTGGTGTCTTACCCGTCGGAAGGCAATGAAGCCGTCGATGAAAACCAGATTTTCATTCTGGGGCTGGATGCGCCGGCCAAATCATCAAGCCTGAGCAATCGTGCATGGTGCGTGGCCGAGGGCGTCGGCGAAAAAATTCCAGCGCGTCCGGTGGATGACGCCACGCGAAATAAAGTGCTGGAGAATGCCCGTGAATTTTTCGCCGAATATGGCTACGCGATCGACCTCTCCACCGTGCAGCGATTCTTTCTCCGCATGCCCGGCGGCACCGTCAGGGAAAAAATCCTCGCCGCATCCAGTCAGTCCGATGCGCCGGTTGTGGTCCTGCAATGCGCGCGCCGACTTCCCGCAGGCGCCAAGGTGGATCTGATCTGGGACAAGGGTATCGAGTCAGTATCCGGTGTACCCACCAGCACAACTCAAAAACTGGCCTATCAGGTACGGCCTGCCTTCTCCGCCAAGCTGCGCTGCGATAAAACCAACGCCAAGGCTCCCTGCCTGCCCATCCTGCCCATGACCTTGAGCTTTACCGCGCCGGTGCCAGTCAAGCTGGCTGCCGCCATTTCCCTGACAGGCTCGGGCAAGCGCTGGAAACCGGAAATCAGCAAGGACGATCTGAAAGCGGGTACAACTCAAACCCTGACCTTCAAGGGCCCTTTCCCGGAAGCGGCTCAACTCGCCCTCAAACTGCCCAAGGGATTCAAGGACGATGCGGGCCGAGTGCTGGCCAATGCCAAAAAGTTTCCGCTGGCCATCAAGACCGATGCCGCGCCGCCGCTGGCAAAATTTGCCGCATCGTTCGGTCTGGTCGAACGCCACGCTGACCCCATGCTGCCGCTGACCCTCCGTTCCACGGGCGAGATGAGCAAAAGCCACGCCGTGCTGAACGGCGAACGGCTGGTCACGCAAAAGCCGATGGAAGTCATTTCCTGGCTGAAGCGCATTCAGCAGCTTGACCAGAACCAATGGGAATACGACAAGAAAACCGGCAAGGATGTAGTCAAAAAATATGGCGCCGAGGAATCCATTTTCGGGCCACAACACAAAATTCAATCCTTTCCCCTGCCCAAGCCGTTGCCCGACCGCGAAATGGAAGTCATCGGCATTCCGCTGAAGGAACCCGGCTTCCATGTCGTTGAAGTCGCCAGCCCCAGACTGGGCGAATCGCTGATGGCGAAGAAGAAGCCCTACCACGTTCGCGCAGCGGCACTGGCCACCAACCTTGCCGTGCATTTCAAGCAGGGCCGCGAATCCTCGCTGGTGTGGGTGACGGCGCTCGATACCGGCAAACCCGTATCCGGCGCGGATGTCGCCGTGCGCGATTGCGGCGGCAGGATACACGTGCAAGGCAAAACCGGCATCACCGGCATGCTGAATATCGAAAAGGATTTACCGGATACCAACGGACTGCCTGGATGCATGAATAGCTGGGACAGACAGTATTACGTCACTGCCTTCAAGGACGGCGACTTTTCCTTTGTGCTGTCCGACTGGAACGAAGGCATTTCCACCTGGCGCTTCAATCTTTTTCAAAACAGCTGGCAAGGGCCCTACATCGCCCATGCGGTGCTGGACCGCAGCCTGTTCCGCGCCGGCGAAACAGTGGGCATGAAACTTTTCATGCGCAGGAAAGCGGTAAACGGCTTTGCCTTTGTCGACAAGGACAAGCTCGGCAAGGAAATCATTCTCCAGCACGAAGGCACGGGCGACGAGATCAAACTGCCGGTAAAGTGGGACAGTCAGGGTATCGCCGAAGTCAGCCATGCTCTGCCTAAAGAAGCGAAGCAGGGCCGCTATTCGATTCTGCTGCCGCACTCGCTGCGCGGCCAGGAAACCCGTCTGGAAGCAGGCGGCTTTGGTATCGCGGCCTATCGCGTGCCGACCATGCGCGCTTCACTGTCGGGGCCAAAATCGCCCGCGTTCAATGCGCAAAGCCTGGAAATCGACACTCAGTTATCGTACCTCGCGGGCGGCGCGGCCAGTTTCGCGCCGGTGAAGCTGCGCGGCCAGTTGCAGGAAAAAACCGTGCGCTTCGAGGATTACGAGGAATGGGCTTTTGCCAACGGTGCGGTCAAGATCGGCAAGGAAGACGAGGAACAGGACTGGCACATTGGGGAATACGATGTCGACGGCGAGACAGGCAGTTCGACTACAGCCAGGACCATCAAGACCCAGTCTCTCAAACTCGATGTGGGTGGCGCGGCGCGGATAAAGGTCGCCGACCTGCCCGCCAGCGAAACCCCGCGCGATCTGCTGGCCGAACTGGAATACCGCGACGCCAACGGCGAAACCTTGACTTCAGCCACGCGCATACCGCTGTACCCTTCTTCCATCCTGCTGGCAATCAAGCCGGATTCCTGGCTGCTGTCGAAAGACGGGCTGAAATTTACTGTGCAGGCGGTAGACGTGCGCGGCAAGCCGCTCACCGGCGTTGAAATCAAAACCGAAATTCTCAAGCGCGACTGGTACAGCCACCGCAAGCGGCTCATCGGCGGCTTCTATGCCTACGCGCACGGCCGTGAAGTCAGCAAGGTTGCGGATGCCTGCGCGGGCAAGACTGACGACCTGGGCCGCTTGTCCTGCGAAATCAAATCTCCCGCCACAGGCGACTTGACATTGCAGGCACGCGCCAAGGACGCGGCAGGCAACGAAAGCGCCGCCCATGCCGACACCTGGGTGCCCGGCCCGGATAGCTGGATGCAGGTGTCTGACAACGACCGCATGGATCTGGTACCGGAGAAACGGAAATACGACATCGGCGAAACGGCAAAATTACGATTGGCCCTGCCATTTGAAACAGCAACCGTGCTGGTCAGCGTGGAACGCGAAGGCGTGCTCGACGCCTGGGTCACCGAGGTCAAACGCGATTCGCCAGTAGTTGAAGTCTTGATCAAGCCTCACTACGGCCCCAATGTGTTCGTCAGCGCGCTGGCCGTGCGCGGGCGCATCGCCGGCGTCGCGCCCACCGCCATGGTTGACCTGGGCAAGCCCGCCTTCCGCATGGGCGCGGTTGAACTCAAAACCGGCTGGTCCGGCCATGCGCTGGACGTCAAAGTCACCACCGACAAACCCAAATACCGCGTGCGCGAGCAGGTCAAGGCAAAAATCCGCGCAACGCGTCCCGATGGCAGCACGGCCAGAAATGGCGAAGTCGCGATCGCGGTGATTGACGAAGGCCTGCTCGAATTGCAGGCAAACGATAGCTGGAAGCTACTGGACGCCATGATGGCGCGACGCGGAATCGAGGTAGAAACCAGCACCGCGCAAATGCAGGTGGTGGGCAAACGGCATTACGGCCGCAAGGCCGTTGCTGCTGGCGGCGGCGGCGGAAAGCAATCCGCGCGCGAACTGTTCGATACCCGCGTGTACTGGCAAGCGCGGGTAAAACTCGACGACAAGGGCGAAGCCGAAGTCAGCTTTCCGCTCAACGACAGCCTGACTTCATTTCGCATCGTCGCGGTGGTCAATGTCAACGTTGGCCGCTTCGGTACCGGCGAAGCCTCCATCCAGACTCAACAGGATTTGATTCTGCAATCCGGCCTCGCGCCGGTGGTACGCGAAGGTGATGTCTACGCCGCCTACACTACAGTCAGAAATGGTTCCGAACGCACCATGAAAATCACGGTCAAGGCTGCCATCAGCGGACTGCCAGACCCCGTGCCGCAAACCGTATCGCTCAATGCGGGCGAAGCGAAGGAACTTGCCTTTCCGGTTGTCATTCCGCATGGCGTCAGCAAGCTCAACTGGGAAATCAGTGCCACGGAAGAAGGCGCGGAAAAAAATGGCGGCGCGAAAGATCGCATGAAGCTTTCGCAAACCGTCATCGAGGCAGTGCCGGTGCGCACCTTCCAGGCGACACTTCTGCAACTCGACAAACCCGTCAGCATGGCCACGCAGATTCCGGCGGATGCGGTCCCGGGGCGTGGTGGCATCGGCGTGAAACTTCAGGCGAAACTCGGCGACGATCTGCCCGGCGTGACCGAATACATGTCGCGCTATCCCTGGACCTGTCTGGAGCAACAGGCATCCGTCGCCGTTTCCCTGCAGGACGAGTCCCGCTGGAACAGCCTTGCCGCGCGCCTGCCGCTGTATCTCGACCGCGATGGCCTGGCAAAGTACTGGACCGACCTGCCGGAAGGCAGCGATACGCTCACCGCCTATTTGCTGAGCATTACACATGAAGCCGGGTACGACATTCCCGACGAAACCCGCGCGCGCATGATGCAGGGTCTGTCCGGTTTCATCGAAGGCCGCGTGGTGCGCGGTTCGGTGCTGAACACCGCCGATCTCGCGGTAAGAAAAATCGCCGCCATGGAAGCGCTGTCCCGCTATCCGGATGCGGAATTCAAGTCCGAATGGCTGGATAGCTTCAGCCACACGCCCAACCTCTGGCCCACCACCACGCTGCTCGACTGGATTGCAGTCCACGACCGGATAAATTCCCTGCCTGACCGCGAGACGCGCTTGAAAGAAGCGCGAACCATACTGAAAAGCCGGCTGAATTTTTCTGGCACAGTAATGACCTTCTCAACCGAACGCAACGATGCCTGGTGGTGGCTGATGTGGAATACAGATGTCAACGCCAATCGCCTGCTGCTGGCCGCCAACGAGGACCCGGTCTGGAAAGAGGATATCGGACGGCTCGTGCGCGGAAGCCTCTCGCGCCAGCAGAAAGGCCGCTGGCATACCACCGTCGCCAACGCCTGGGGTGTGCTGGCAATGAAGAAGTTTTCCGCGAAACATGAAGCCGTGCCGGTTTCCGGAAAGACCACCGCCGATTTGGCCGGGAAGTCCTTTGCCAGCGACTGGAAACAAAACGAATCCAGCGCCGTGCTTCCCTGGACTGCGCAAACAGCGCCGCTCAAACTGGAGCACTCGGGAAGCGGCAAGCCCTGGGCAACGGTTTCCAGCCTCGCCGCCATTCCCTTGAAGCAGCCGCTCAACGCCGGTTACCGCATCACGCGCACCGTCACACCCATCGATGCGAAATCGGCCAAGGGCTGGCATCGCGGCGATGTGTATCGTGTCAGACTCGACATCGATGCGCAAACCGACATGGGCTGGGTGGCGGTGTCCGATCCCATCCCCTCAGGCGCGACAATACTCGGCACGGGACTGGGCCGCGACTCGGCGATTCTTGCCAGCGGCGAAAAACGCGAAGGATGGGTCTGGCCTGCGTATGAGGAGCGCACGCACGACAGCTTCCGTGCCTATTACACCTGGGTGCCCAAGGGAAAATTCGCCGTAGAGTACACCGTGCGCATCAACAATGAAGGTGAATACAAACTGCCGTCCACACGAGTCGAAGCCATGTATGCGCCGGAATTGTTTGGCGAGTTTCCGGTGGCAGATGTGGTTGTGAAACCATGAAATTTATTGTCGTCATCGCGAGGCGTGTAGCGCCGTGGCGATCCAGAAAGTCAAAAAAACTGGATTGCTTCGCGGAGTTTATGCCCTCCGGGTGCTCGCAATGACGACCTATGAAATACTTTCGAAAATCTCTTCATCACGTCTTTCTCAGCGTCTCCGCGCCTCTGCGTTCATTCTGTTCTTCGCATCGCATGCCGCTGTCGCCTCATTGCCTTCCTTCGACACGTTCAAATCGCAACACCAGGTTTCCGATGCCTGGCTGATGGACAGGCATGGCGAGCGCCTGCACACGCTGCGCATGGACGACACCATCCGCCGTCTGCCCTGGGTCAAACTGGATGCGCTTTCTTCCGCAATGCAGGAAGCCTTGATCGCGTCGGAGGACAAGCGTTTTTATGAACATGGCGGTGTTGACTGGAAAGCAGCTTTGGGCGCGGCATGGGACCGCCTGCTCACCGACAGCAATCGAGGCGCTTCAACTTTATCCATGCAGCTTGCCGGTCTGCTCGATCCCAGGCTTGCGCGCAATACTGGCGGCAGAAGCTACGAGCAGAAATGGGATCAGATGCTGGCCGCACGCGAGCTGGAAAGAAACTGGAGCAAATCACAGATACTGGAAGCCTATCTCAATACCGTGCAGTTCCGAGGCGAGCTTTCGGGCATCAATGCAGCAAGCTGGGGGCTGTTTCAAAAGCACCCTTCGGGACTGAGCAAGACGGAAGCCAGCCTGCTGTCCGCGCTGCTGCGCGGGCCTAATGCCAAGGCGGACAAGGTGGCCGAGCGCGCATGTGATGTGGCGGGAAAACTTTCTCCTCCTCGTCCGGATTGCAAAAGCATCACCGCTCTGGCCTGGTCTTCGCTGGTGGCCAGGCCGCGCATTCCTTTCCAGAACCAGATTGCGCCGCATGTTGCGCGGCAGGCATTGAAGAAGCCGGGCCAGGTCGTCAAAACCACTCTCGATGCCAATCTCCAGCGCTTTGCCTTGCGCACGTTGCAGCAACATCTTGCCGAGTTGAAAGATCGCCAGGTGGAAGACGGCGCGGTCGTGGTACTCGACAATCAAACCGGCGAAATTCTCGCCTACATCGGTTCCAGCCAGACCACGTCCGAATCACCGGAAGTCGATGCCGTTCGCGCGCCACGTCTGGCGGGCTCCACGCTCAAGCCTTTCCTGTATGCGCTGGCCATTGAAAAGCGCATGCTGACTGCCGCCTCGCTGCTGGACGATTCACCCCTGTCGGTGGAAACCGCTGGCGGCCAGTACCTGCCGCAAAACTATGATCGTGATTTCAAGGGTTGGGTGTCGCTCAGAACCGCGCTGGGCTCATCGCTCAACGTGCCCGCCGTGCGCACGCTGGTGCTGCTGGAACCCGAGCCTTTTTACGATCAGTTGAAAAAACTGGGTTTCTCCACGCTGACGCGCGATGCGGACCACTACGGCTATTCGCTTGCACTCGGCGGCGCTGAAGTCACGCTGCTCGAACTGACGAATGCGTACCGGACATTGGCGAATGGTGGCGTGCTATCACCTGTCTCCCCTCTCCCAGGGGGAGAGGGGTTGGGGGTGAGGGCGCAAAGGAACGTAATGGACAGGCAAGCCGCCTGGATCATCGGCGACATCCTCGCCGACCGCGAAGCCCGCGCGCTCACCTTCGGCTTTGACAACGCGCTCGGCACATCCGGCTGGTCCGCCGTCAAAACCGGCACCAGCAAGGACATGCGCGATAACTGGTGCGTTGGCTACTCCAATCGATACACCGTGGGCGTATGGGTCGGCAACGCGTCTGGCGAACCCATGCACGATGTCTCCGGCGTCACCGGCGCCGCGCCGATCTGGCAAGCCATCATGAACAATTTGCATGCAAAACAGCCCAGCCGCGCGCCCAAGCCGCCGGCGGGCATCACGCTGCAAACCATCCGCTTCGACCCTGCCGTTGAGCCGCAACGAAAAGAAGCTTTCCTCAAAGGCACGGAATTGTCGCTGATCAGTTTGCCGGGAACCGACATCGTCCAGCCGCGCATCATCGGCCCGGGGAATGGCGCCGTGATCGCACTCGACCCCGATATTCCGGCCAGCCGGCAAATTGTCCGATTCACGGCACGGCCGATACAGGCCGGGCTGACATGGCGTTTGGATGGAGATGAAGCCTCGCCGCAAAGGGATGGCGCTCTGTACTGGCAACCCATTCCGGGTTTGCACACTCTGCAACTACTCGACGAACACGGCAAACTCATCGACGAGGTGAAAGTTTCCGTTCGTGGGCCACGCCATGAAATCAAACCGGACATCAGCCTGAAAGCCATGACTGAGCGTCGGCACTCCGCAAACTGAGGCCAATTTCACAGCAGGCTGAAAAAGAAAACATTTAAGGGGACTTCTACAAATTGTCATCGCGAGGAACCGCGAGCGGAGCGTGGCGGGACGTGGCGATCCAGAAGGAACGTTGATATGTCGAAGATTCTGGATTGCTTCGCTGAGTTTATGCCCTCTGGGTGCTCGCAACGAAAACTGAATTTATAGAAGTGTCCTAACCCGCCTAATGGATTATCCGGGTTTATTCATTCATGCCAATTGCTGGCACGATCATGCTAGTATCTGGCCATGTCCATCGCCAGCGCCCTTTTTTCAGATAGCCAGGCACGAGTGCTGCGCTGGCTATTCGGCCAGCCCCAGCGGGGCTTTCACCTGAGCGAACTACGCCGCCTGACTGGTCTTGGCAGCGCCTCATTGCAACGCGAACTCAACCGGCTGGCCGAGGCGGGCCTAATCCAGTCAGAACGTGTCGGCAACCTTCGCCGGTTCCAGGCCAACCCGCAAAGTCCGGTATTCAATGAACTGGCTGCCATCACGCGCAAGACCCTCGGCATCCAGCCCATGCTGCGCGAAGCGCTGCAACCGCTGGCGTCCCGCCTGCAAGCCGCATGGATTTGTGGCTCCGTGGCAAAACAGACCGACACGGCGCAGAGCGACATCGATCTCATGCTCATCGGTAAACGTCTGCTTCTTGCAGATGTGCTCGAATTGCTGATGCCGCTGGAAGCCCAGCTTGGCCGCAAGATCAATCCGACCTGCTATACGCCTGCCGAATTTGCCCGCCGCCGTGACGAGCCCGATTCATTCGTCAACCGAGTGCTTGCCCAGCCTGTCCTGCCACTGATTGGAAATATCAATGAGCCTGCCTGAGCTGGATAACCTGGCACGCATCGGGCAAATCTGACCACGAATATTAATTTCATGCCCGCCCCAGCCCAGCTCACCGATCTCGTCGCCCGCTTCCGCGAGCACCTGCCCGACTACCACGCCGGGGCATACAACGAAACCCAGTTGCGGCGCGATTTTCTCGATCCCTTCTTCAAACTGCTGGGGTGGGACGTTCACAACAAGGCCGGTTATGCCGAGGCCTACCGCGAAGTCGTGCACGAGGACAAGGTCAAGGTCGGCGGCATGACCAAGGCGCCGGACTACTCGTTCCGCGTCGGCGGCCAGCGCAAGTTTTTTCTCGAAGCCAAGAAGCCTTCCATCTTCATCAAGGAAGACATCGCACCCGCCTACCAGTTGCGGCGTTACGCATGGTCTGCGGGCTTGAGCCTGTCCATCCTCTCCGACTTTGAAGAATTCGCCGTTTACGACTGCCGCATAAAACCCGCTGCCAGCGACAAGGCCAGCAAGTCACGGCTGATGTACTTCACCTTCGAAGAGTACGAATCCCGCTGGGATGAAATCGTCGGGCTGTTTTCCAAGGAAGCCATTCTCAAGGGCGCGTTCGACCGCTACGCCGCCACCGCAAAAGGCAAGAAGGGCACCGCCTCGGTGGATGCCGAGTTCCTCAAGGAAATCGAAACCTGGCGCGATGCGCTCGCCCGCCACATCGCCCTGCGCAACCCCGGCCTGTCCGGGCTTGAACTCAACTACGCCGTCCAGCAGACCATCGACCGCATCATCTTCCTGCGCATTTGCGAAGACCGCGGCATCGAACCCTATGACCGTATGCAGGCATTATTGAATGGCAACAACACTTACGACCGGCTCAAGCAACTGTTCCGCGATGCCGACGATCGCTACAACTCGGGGCTGTTCCATTTCCCTTCTTCACACCCCTCGCCCTCTGGGAGAGGGGCAGGGGGTGAGGGTGAACGGCGCGGACATCCCGACGAACTCACCCTGTCCCTCAAGCTTGACGACAAGCCGTTAAAAGAAATTCTCAAGGGCCTGTACTACCCCAACAGCCCTTACGAATTCTCCGTGCTGCCCGCCGACATCCTCGGCCAGGTGTACGAGCAGTTTCTCGGCAAGGTCATCCGCCTCACCCCCGGCGGGCAGGCCAAGGTGGAAGACAAGCCCGAGGTCAAGAAAGCCGGCGGCGTTTATTACACCCCCACCTACATCGTCGACTACATCGTGCGCCAGACCGTGGGGCGGCTGCTTGAAGGCAAGACGCCCAAACAGATCGAAAAAATCCGCGTGCTTGATCCGGCCTGCGGCAGCGGCTCCTTTCTCATCGGCGCCTATCAGTATCTGCTGGACTGGTACCTGAATGCCTATGCCAGCCAGGACCCGGAAAAACACGCCAAAGGCCGCGCGCCGAAAATCCGCCAGGGCGCGAACGGCTGGCGGCTCACCACCGCCGAAAGAAAGCGCATTCTGCTCGCGCACATCCACGGCGTGGACATCGATCCCCAGGCCGTGGAAGTCACCAAGCTATCCCTGCTGCTCAAAGTGCTGGAAGGCGAATCCGACGACAGCCTGACCAGCCAGTTCTCCCTGTTCCGCGAGCGCGTCCTGCCCGACCTCGACGCCAACATCCAGTGCGGCAACTCGCTCATCGGCAGCGACTTCTACGACGGCCGCCTCGATCTGGACGAAGACGAACGCAGACGAATCAATGCCTTCGATTGGGAAACGGGATTCCCCGAGGTGTTCAAGGCAGGTGGGTTTGATGCGGTGATCGGCAATCCGCCCTATGTGCGCCCTCATAACATTCCTGAGGAAACCAAACAGTATCTATGGAAAGCGTATAAGACATTCGTTGCGAAGTCTGATCTTTATTCCTGCTTCATGGAACGAGCCATTTCACTTGTAAGAAATGGTGGAAGGTTATCCTTTATTGTTCCAAAAACTTGGACCTCCCTAGAAAGCTTTACAAAAATCAGATTGCACCTCTTGGAGAATTGTCTGGTTCGAGTTCTGACCCAATTACCCAAGAAGGTTTTCCAGGATGCCACAGTCGAAACTTGCATTTTCGTAGTGGAACGTAATGAAAAAACAGTGACCAGGAAAACCAATGAAATTAGCGTTGAGTATTTTGATATCTACGGTGTTACCCCAATAAGGAAATTCTCCCAATCGGCTATTGCAAATTTCCACCTCTACAACTTCCAATTGTTTGGTGCAAATGACAACGACTCCCTTTTTGAACGAATAAATACAATTGGCAGCCCACTCAAAGAGTACGTGTCATTCGCCTACGGATTTAAGACCGGTGATGACGAAAAGTTTATCCATGCCGATAAACGTACAACAGAAAGCCACGCATTTATTCGCAGCGGGGCTTTAGAGCGATACTGGCATGAACCACCAGAAGAGTATGTTTGGTATGTACCACATTTGATGATTCAGAACCGTAAGACAGCTAGGCCAGGAGAAAAAGAGCGGTTTGAATCCCCAAAAATCATCGTATCAAGAATGGGGAAAGGCCTAGCAGCGACCTATGATCATGGGGGTCTTTACGTGAAGGATGCAATGTTGTTACTCGCCAACCCTCGCACGAGTGTATCGTTACTCTACCTACTAGGCGTCATCAACTCAAATCTATTACGTCATTATTATCAGCACCTATTCATTACCATTGATGTTCTGAAAAATGCCCTCCTGCATTTGCCGATACGTAGTATTTCACCTGACAACAAACTCGACCGCGCCCGCCACGACAAGATGGTCAAGCTGGTGGAATCCATGCTCAAGCTGCATGAGCAGCTTGCCGCCGCCAAGACCGCGCACGACAAGACCCTGATCCAGCGCCAGATTGACGCCACCGACCGGCAGATCGATACGCTGGTGTACGAACTCTATGGCCTGACCGAGGATGAAATCCGCATCGTCGAGGCGGGCGGTGCATGAACCGCGAGGAACTCAACAGGGCGGTGGAAGCTGCCCTGGCGGGCGACTGGCATCAGGCGCACACCATCGTCCAGCAGGACGAGCACGACCCGATGGCCTGCTGGATTCATGCGGTATTGCACAAGATCGAGGGTGACACCTGGAACAGCCGCTACTGGTATGCGCGAACGGATCATCATTATGAGGAGCGGGATGATCCGCTTGCGGAATTGCGTGCGATCCTCGATCAGCTCGCCAGAAATACCGAATAACGCCCTAAAGATTGTCATCACGAGGCGCGTAGCGCCGTGGTGATCCATGGGTTGAAACTGGATTGCTTCGCGATGCTCACAATGACAACATTAGGAAAATTACAGCATCCAGCCAGGACAAAGCTGGTAGAAACTCTGAGGCAAACATGCTGATCGGCATCCCCAAGGAAACCAAGAATCACGAATACCGTGTCGCCCTGACGCCCGATGGTGCAGCGGCTTTAACTCGGTCCGGGCACTCCGTTCGAATCCAGTCGGACGCGGGCAAGGATATCGGGCTGACAGATGATTCCTATCGACAGGCTGGCGCTGAAATCGTCGAAAGCCCCGCGCAGATTTATGCGGCCGACCTGATCGTCAAGGTCAAGGAACCCCAGCCCGCGGAAAGCCTGCTGCTTCACCCGGGCCAGATATTGTTCTGCTATCTCCATCTCGCCGCCGCGCCAAAACTGGCCGAAGCGCTGATCGACCGCCATGTCACGGCCATCGGCTTCGAAACCGTGACGGACGATGCGGGCGGCTTTCCCCTGCTGGCGCCCATGTCGGAAATCGCCGGGCGCATGGCGCCGCAGATGGGCGCGCTGGGACTGATGCGTCCTTACGGCGGAAACGGCACGCTGATCACCGGCGTGCCCGGCGTGGCGCCCGCCAGCGTTCTCATCATCGGCGGCGGCAATGTGGGCATGAATGCCGCGCGTGTGGCGATTGGTCTGGGCGCTCAGGTGAAACTCCTCGACCGCAAGGCGGAAAAACTGCGCCATGCGGAAGAACTGTTTGATGCGCGCATCGAGACCGGTTTCGCCAGCGCCGAGGAAACCGCCGCGAGCGTGCAGGATGCCGATCTGGTCATAGGCGCCGTGATGATCGCGGGCCGCCGCGCCCCGCATATTTTGACCCGCGCGCATCTCAAGTCCATGCGGCCCGGTTCCGCGTTTGTCGATGTCTCCATCGACCAGGGCGGCATCAGCGAAACCTCGCGGCCGACGACGCACAGTGAGCCGTTTTACGTCGATGAGCGCATCGTGCATTACTGCGTGACCAACATGCCCGGCGCCGTCGCACGCACCTCGACCCTGTCGCTTTCCCACGCCACCCTGCCTTTTGTGAAAGCTTTGGCGGACAAGGGGCTGGGTGCTTTGGATGCCAGCCCGCATCTAAAAAACGGCCTGCAAATCCACAATGGGGAAATTGTTTATCCAGGGCTGGCCGAGGATATCCAGCAGTCAAAGTAACAACCACGGTCTCTATCCCGTCTGAGCCGCCGCAGCCTGGAGGTGGAGGGCGGAATAACGCGGCGCAGCCTGTCTGAGCCCCGCTAACTTCTGCAAACAAATAAAAGCGGGGCGAGTTCTGCGCCGCCCGCCCGGAAGCTTCAGGCTAAGGGAAGCCGAAGGCCGGCACAGTCGGGGCGTCTTTCTTTGGTTCCTTTCTTTGACGAAGCAAAGAAAGGAACTTGCTGCAGGGCAACCCCCGGCCAGCAGGTTTCGCTGACTACCCCAGACTCAAATTCACCCTGAAACCCCAAGTTCAATCCGGTTGAATATCCCCCGCCAAAGCCTGATAATTCAGGGATTCTCACCCTTTCCGGCTCGGCTTTTGGATCACTATCTTCTGCTCCTGATCGGCACGGTGTTCGTCAACAACATCGTCATGTCCAAGATTCTTGGACTGTGTCCTTTCATGGGCGTTTCAAAAAAACTTGAAACCTCGATCTCCATGGGGCTGGCCACCACGTTCGTGCTGACTCTTGCTTCGGGAGCTTCTTACCTCATCAACGAATATCTGCTGGGCACCGATCTGTTTTATCTGCGCACGCTTTCGTTTGTCGTCGTCATCGCCGGCATCGTGCAGTTCACGGAAATGTTCATACACAAGACCAGTCCGGTGCTGTATCAGGTGCTGGGCATTTATCTTCCGCTCATCACCACCAACTGCGCGGTGCTGGGCATTCCGCTTTTGAATGCCCAGGCGCAGCACAACTTTGCCGAGTCGCTGATTTTTGGCGCGGGTGGCGCCATCGGATTCACGCTGGTGCTGGTGCTGTTTGCCGGCATCCGTGAACGCATGGAGGCCGCCGACGTGCCGAAGATTTTCCAGGGCACCAGCATCGCCATGATCACCGCCGGGCTGATGAGCCTGGCCTTCATGGGCTTTTCCGGACTCGTGAAAATCTGATGCTGACCGCCATTCTCGTCATGGCGGGCATCGCCATCTTGCTGGGCGCGGTACTGGGCTACGCCGCCCTGCGCTACAAGGTCGAAGGCGATCCGCTGGTGGAGAAAATCGATGCCATTCTGCCGCAAACGCAATGCGGCCAGTGCGGCTTTCCCGGGTGCAAGCCCTACGCCACCGCCATCGCCAAGGGCGAGGTCGACATCAACAAGTGCCCACCCGGTGGTGAGGAAGGCGTCAAGAAACTGGCCGAACTGCTGGGCGTGGAAATCAAGCCTCTGGACGCGGAACCCAAACCCAAGTCCGTCGCCTACATCGATGAAAACACCTGCATCGGCTGCACACTGTGCATCCAGGCCTGCCCAGTGGATGCCATTCTGGGCGCGGCCAAACAGATGCATACCATCATCGCGTCAGAATGCACGGGCTGCGAACTGTGCGTCGCGCCCTGCCCGGTCGACTGCATTTCCATGGTGCCGCTCAGGGAAGATCTGCCGCACTGGAAATGGAAGTATCCCGTGTTCAAGTTGAAGCAGGCTGCGTAAGCGATGCGTCAACTTCACCAATTTCCTGGCGGCATCCATCCCGAAGAGCACAAGGCCGAATCTTCCGCGCGGCCGATTCATGCGCCCTTCATTCCCAACAAGCTGGTCATTCCGCTCAGGCAGCACATCGGCCATTCCGCCAAACCCATCGTCAAAGTGGGCGACAAGGTATTGAAAGGCCAGATGATCGGGCAGGCGGATGGCTATGTCTCCGCCGCCGTCCACGCATCGTCTTCCGGCGTGGTCACCGAAATCGGTTTTCATCCGGTGGCGCACCCTTCTGGCCTGTCCGATCTGTGCATCACCATCGAAACCAACGGGCAGGATCAATGGACGGATCTACAGCCGGTTGACTGGCAAAACATGGATCCCGCCGCCGTGCGCGGCTATGTGCGCGACCTCGGCATCGCGGGCCTGGGTGGGGCGGTGTTTCCCAGCTCCATCAAGCTCGATCCCAAAAGCCAGCCCGTTCACACCCTGATTCTTAACGGCGGAGAGTGCGAACCCTGGATCACCTGCGACGATCGGCTCATGCGCGAACGCGCGCTTGAAGTTCTGCAGGGGGCGCGCATCATGCAACATCTGCTGAACGCGCAAACCGTCGTTGCCGGCATTGAGGACAACAAGTCCGAAGCCATTGCGGCGATGCAGGCCGCGGCGGATCAACTTGGCTTCGCGGTGGAAATCGTCGCCATCCCGGCAATCTATCCCGGCGGCGGCGGCAAGCAAATCACACAGACGCTTACGGGGCTGGAAACGCCTTCTGGCAAGCTTTCTACCGATGTCGGCGTGCAGGTGTTCAATGTCGGCACAGCCTACTCGCTCGCTCGCGCACTCATGCATGGCGTACCGCTGATCTCGCGTATCGTCACCGTTACCGGCCACGTACTGGGTGCGCAGAATTACGAAACCCTGATCGGTACGCCCATGGGCGAACTCGTCACTCATGCCGGTGATCGGGAAGGCACATCCGGCCTCATCATGGGCGGCCCGATGATGGGTTTCGATGTGAAACCGGAAGCGCCCGCAGTCAAGGCAACCAATTGCGTGCTGGCAAAATCGGCCGAGCTGTTTCCTCCAAGACCAAGGGAGCTTCCCTGCATTCGCTGCACACAATGCGCGATTGCCTGCCCCGCCAGCCTGCAACCGCAGGATCTGTACTGGTTTGCCCGCGCGAAGAATTTCGGCAAGGCACAGGAATACAACCTGTTCGACTGCATTGAATGCGGATGCTGCAGCTACGTATGCCCCAGCCATATTCCGCTGGTGGATTACTACCGTTTCGCCAAGAGCGAAATCTGGGCGCGCGAAAAGGAAAAGCAGGCCGCCGACATTGCGCGCGAACGTCACGAATTTCGCCTGTTCAGACAGGAACGCGAAAAGAAGGAAAAGGCCGAACGTCTCGCCGCCAAGGCACAAACCAAGAAAGCCGAAGCGCCAACACTTGGCTCCGACGAGCAGGATGCCAAGAAGAAAATGATTGAAGAAGCACTGGCCCGCGCGCAGGCGAAAAAAGCCGCCGTCGCGCCCAAAAATACCGACAACCTCACGCCTGAACAGCAGGCCGAGATTGCAGAGATCGAATCGCGCCGGGCAAAGATTCGCGAGATGGCGAAGAAGACCATAGAACCTGAAAAACATTTATGACCGCCTCGACCCACACACTCCCCTCCAATACCAGCGTCACCCGCGTGATGACGCTGGTGCTGGCCTGTCTGCTGCCCGGCGTACTGGTTTATGCGTGGCAGTTCGGCTGGGGAATTGTCATCAATCTGGTCTGGGCTTCACTCATCGCGCTGGGCATCGAGGCGCTCGCCTTGAAGTTGCGTTCCTATCCGGTCAAACCTTTCCTGCTGGACGGTAGCGCCGTGGTCACCGCCTGGCTGCTGGCGCTTTCCATTCCGCCACTGGCGCCGTGGTGGCTCACGCTCGTGGGCATGATCTTCGCGCTTGGCGTGGCCAAGCATCTGTATGGCGGATTGGGGCAGAACATTTTCAATCCGGCCATGATCGGCTTTGCCGTGCTCATCATTTCCTTCCCCGTGCAGATGACGCAATGGTCCGCGCCACTCGCACTGGCTGGCCATGCGCCCGGTTTCGCCGAAAGCCTGAGCCTCATCTTCACCGGCGCGCTGCCGGAAGGCGTAAAGCTCGATGCCGTCATTTCCGCGACGCCGCTGGACACGGTCCGCACCGGGCTCATGCAGCAGCACACGCTGGATGAAATTCACTCGGCCAGCCAAATTTTTGGCCAGATCGGCGGCGTGGGCAGCGAATGGATCACGGCAGCCTATCTGGCTGGCGGCATCGCCCTGTGGGCATTGCGCATCGTGCCGTGGCAGGTGCCGGTTGCCTTCCTCGCCGGCATCTGGCTCACCGCCGGCTTCCTGCACTGGTTCGATATCGGCCGCTATGCCGCGCCGTGGTTCCAGATCGCCATGCCCAGCAGCATGCTGGGCGCGTTCTTCATTGCAACCGACCCGGTTTCCGGTTGCACTACGCCAAAAGGCCGTTTGATATTCGGCCTGGGCGCGGGTTTCCTCACCGTCATCATCCGCGCATTCGGCGGCTATCCGGATGGCGTTGCTTTCTCGATATTGCTGATGAATCTGTGCGTGCCGCTGATTGATGCCTGGACCCAGCCGCGCGTGTTCGGCGTGGCGAAGAAGAAATGAATCCCATCCTCCGGAACGCCTTCCGCACCAGTGCCATTCTGTTCGTCTTCGCCATCATCGGCACGGCGATGATGGCCTACACCTTTCGCCAGACCCGCCCCGTCATCGAGAAAAGCGAACAGGCCGAGAAGCTTGCCCTCATCAACCAGGTGCTGCCCAAGTCTCTGTATGACAACGACCTGCTGGCCGCGCACCGCGAATTGCCCGCCGACGATCTCCTTGGCACACGCAAGCCCACCAGCATGTGGCTGGCGACGAAATCAGGCCAGCCAGCCGGCATCGTACTGGAAGCCATCGCGCCCGAAGGCTACAGTGGCGACATCGGTCTGCTGGTCGGCATCTCGGCCGATGGCGTCATCACCGGCGTGCGCGTTACCCGTCACAAGGAAACGCCGGGGCTGGGCGACTACATCGAACTGGCAAAGAGCCCCTGGGTTCTGCAATTTAATGGCAAGCGCATGGAAGAGAACGACAAGCCGCGCTGGCGCGTGAAAAAGGACGGCGGCGAGTTCGATGCCCGAGCCGGCGCCACGGTTACACCACGGGCCATCGTCAAGGCGGTGCGTCAGGCGCTAGAATACTTTGACAAGCATCGCGATGAACTGTTGAGAACGACACCTGTCACGCCATCATGATTACCAAAGAGACCTTCACCCAACTCGCGGAAAACGGCCTGTGGAAACAGAATCCCGGCGTGGTTCAGCTATTGGGCTTATGTCCCCTGCTCGCCATCAGCAACAATGTGGTCAACGCCTTGTCGCTGGGGTTGGCCACCATTTTCGTCATGGCAATGTCCAGCCTCGCGGTTTCCAGCGCGCGCAACTTCGTGCCGCATGAAATCCGCATCCCCGTCTTCATTCTCATCATTGCCGCATTGGTCACGATCATCGACCTTGTATTCAATGCCTTTGCCCATCCGCTTTATCTGGTGCTGGGCATATTCATACCTCTGATTACCACCAACTGCATCGTGCTGGCCCGCGCCGACGCCTACGCCTCCAAGAACCATCCGCTGCACAGCGCCATCGATGGCTTGCTGATGGGACTGGGGTTGACACTGGTTCTGGTGATGCTTGGCGCCATTCGTGAAATCGCCGGTCAGGGCACGCTGTTATCCGGCATCGACCTTGCGCTCGGCCCGGCGGCAAAAAGCTGGATCATCACGGTGCTGCCCGACTACAAAGGCTTCCTGCTGGCCATCCTGCCGCCTGGTGCATTCATCGGGCTGGGACTGTTGATCGCCGGACGCAACTGGCTGGACATGCGGGCAAAACGCCGTGCCCATCTTCAGGCCAGGCAGGCCGCTGCCCAGGCAAGCACCGCATGAAGATACGTTACAAGGCGCCCCGCAAGCCTCGCAATCCCCTGGTTGTACTGGTCAAGCAGCGCAAGGCCGGCAGCCATTCGCCAGACATGAAGACCATGCGGCAGAAAGCAAACCTGGCCCTGAAGAAACAGCTGAAAAAACCGGAGCAATAAAATCAAAGGAACGCAGAGACGCGGAGACGCAGAGAAAAACATGAAGGTAAATTTGGGAAAGACTAGCCTCATGAATGCTTACCGCACACCCAGGATGTTCATGCCAACTTCATTTTGGTGTTCTCGGCGTCTCCGCACCTCTGCGTTCAAAGGTTTTTTAAGTGAATCAAGTTAAACGCGCAGAAATCTTCCGCCGGCTTCAGGCCATCGACCCGCATCCCACCACCGAACTGGAATACAAAACGCCGTTTGAACTGCTGGTCGCCGTTGTCCTCTCCGCGCAGGCCACCGACAAGGGCGTAAACCTCGCCACGCGCAAACTGTTCCCCGTTGCCAATACACCGGCCAAGATTCTCGCGCTTGGCGAAGACGGCCTGCGCGACTACATCAGGACCATTGGCCTGTACCAGAGCAAAGGCAAGCACATCATCCAGACCTGCCGCATTCTTATTGATGAACACAGCGGTGAAGTTCCCGCCGACCGCGAATCGCTGGAAAAACTGCCCGGCGTCGGCCGCAAGACCGCCAACGTCATCCTCAACACCGCGTTTGGACAACCCACCATCGCCGTCGATACGCACATCTTCCGCGTGGCCAACCGCACGAAACTTGCACCCGGCAAAACCCCGCTGGAAGTGGAAAAGAAGCTGCTCAAGTTCGTGCCGGACGAATACAAGCACGACGCCCACCACTGGCTTATTCTTCATGGCCGCTATACTTGCATTGCGCGCAAACCTAAATGCGCAGAGTGTGTGATTGCGGATTTGTGTGAATACCCGATGAGCCAAAGGCCACTATGATCGTTTCTCAATTCAACACCGGCGCCCCGACTCCCGAACTGGTCGCCGAAACCATACAGGCCGCCTTGCGAAAGGCCGAAGCGGATAATGCGAACAGCGTACTGCTTTTTCTGACGCCGCATTTCACCAGCAAGGTGCTGACGGTCTTGCAGACCGCCACTCGGGTCAGCCGCTGTCTTCAGGTGTCAGGCAGCATTGTCTCCAGCATCCTGACCGATGAAGCCAGCAGCCAGGGCCGACCCGCCTGCGCAGCCCTGGTCTTTACCGGAAACCATTCCTTCCAGACCGGCAGCGGGCCGGAATGCGAATGCTGGTTTGGCCACACGCAGCCGCAAAACCTGAAAAGCCACATCGGTGCGCTGATCTCGCCGCAGGGCGGACCCGCCTTCCCGGCCTGGCGCGGCGGCCGGCTGTCGCCCACGCAGCAGGTATGCGTCAACTTTCCCGGCCTGAAGGCGGGCGGATTCATCTCGCAAGGGGCGCAAGCCCTCACCGCGCCTCTGCCGGTCAGCGAAAATTACGGCCAGGACTTGGTCGCGCTCGGCAGCCAGCGCGCCCTGCCCATGCTGGCGCGAGAGCTGCCGGTCGAGTGGCGCGCCCTACCCGACATCCCCATCAACCGGCTGGCCGCCGGGCTGGTAACCGGCAACCCCGAAGATGCCATTCCCCAGGGCCGCTACCGTCTGGTGCCTATCCAGGGCACCAATGCCGTTACGCAGACCGTGACCCTGTCGGAACCCCCGCCGCCGCATAGCTGGATTTTCTGGGCGCAGATGCAGCCGGACCATGCCGAACGCAACCTGCGCCATCAGCTCATCCATTTGCAGGAGCGCAGCTTCGATCCGCTGTTCGGCCTTGGTGTCTGCACCCGCCTGCGCGGGCTGTCGCTGCCCGATCAGGAAAACCGCGACCTTGCCCTGCTGCGCAAAACCTATCCCGGCATGCCCTTCATCTGCATCCAGGCCGATACCGTTCTGAGTAAATCCGACGAAGACCAGATGGCCGCCTACCCGTTTGCGCTGGCGCTCACGGTTTTCAATCAGGCCTGATATCGTTTCCTCATCCATGTTCAATCCCAGCCGCGACCAGGTCAGGCAATTCTTTTTCGGCGTGTGGGACAAGTACCGCAACAAACAACCGCTGGAAGGCGCGGAAACCCTCGCGCTCACCGTCATCCTCGACCACCCCGAATACCACGGCGTGCTGGAAACCCCCGACCGCTACCAGGACCGCGACTACCTGCCCGAACACGGCGAGACCAATCCCTTCCTGCACCTGAGCATGCACCTCGCCCTGGCCGAACAGATCTCCATCGATCAGCCGCCCGGCATCCGCGATGTGCTTGAACAGCTTTCAAACAAACTGGGCGAACGCATGGCCGCCGAACACGCCGCCATTGACTGCCTGGCCGAAATGATCTGGCAGGCGCAACGTCAAGGCACGGCGTACGATGCGGGACTTTATTTCGAGTGTTTGAAAAAGGGATTGCCGGGTTAGGCCATTGGTTGTATTGCGTTCAGACTTGGATACTGCAATGCTTAAAACTGTTTTTTATTCGAGGCCCGTTTAATTGCAATTCAGAATTCGGGCGCTTCCATCGCCCACAGTGTCGCCCCGCTGATCAGGCACCAGGCGGCCGGAATCGGAAATAGCCAGCCCGAGTGCCTCAGCTTGATTGTGAGCAGCACGCCGAGCGTGGCGAGCGCGGTGGGGTCGGGCGCCATGCCGAAAAGTTCGGCCGAGATCCAGCCGCGGCCCAGCAGCGGGGCCAGCAAAGGGTAAATCACACATGCGGTCCCCACCAGGGCCAGGCCAAACCCGCGCCGCAGCGCGGCCACCGGCGCCGCATCGAAACGGCACCACCATGCCGCTACGCCCAGCAGCACCGCCTGCACACCCCACGCCCATGCAAAATACCCGGCGGCCCAGTTGATCGGGGCGTAGCGCTGCGCGTGCCAGGCCCACGCCACCCACAGCCAGCAGACGGCCAGGATAACGAGCAGCGCCCGCCCTGCCCGCTCGCCGCCGCCGCGCCAGGCCAGCACAAACAGCGCAGCACCGAGCGCGAGTGCGAACAGCGGCAAGGGCCACCATTCCTGGTTATGCAGTTCGAACAGCCGGATGTAGGTGCGCTGCGAAAACAGCAGCAGGTCGCGCAGGCTGTAGGTCCACCACTCGCTCATCCACGGCCCGCTACGAAGGCGGCCATGCGCGCGCGCATCGCGGTGTCGGGCAACCGCCCTGACGCGGCGGCTAGGTTCTCGCGCACATGATCGACGCGGGTGGTGGCGGGAATCGCGCAGGTGACGGCAGGGTGCGAGATGATGAACATGAGCGCGAACTGCGCCCAGCTCGTGCAGTCGATTTCGGCCGCCCAAGCCGGCAGCGGGCGGCGCGCCAGACGGTCGAGCAGCGCGCCCTGCTGGAACGGCCGGTTGACGATGACGGCGATGCCGCGTTCCTGTGCCAGCGGCAGCAGGCGCTGCTCTACTTCGCGGTCGACGAGATTGTAGGTGAGCTGCACGAAGTCGATCGGCTGGCTCGCCATGATACGCTCCAGGTCGCCGTGGCGGCGCCCGTGCGAAGTTGTGATGCCAACGTAGCGCAACTGGCCCGCCGCCTTCATCGCGAACAGCGTGGGCAAATGGTCTTCCCACGCCAGCAGGTTGTGCACCTGCATCAGGTCAAAGCGCGGAATGCCCCACAGCCGGCGCGAGGTCTCCATCTGCGCGCGGCCTTCGGCGCCGTCGCCGATCCACACCTTGTCGGCGGCGAACAGCCCGGCCGGGCGGCCGAGTTTGGCCAGGCCGTAACCGATGACTTCCTGCGCCGAGCCGTACATGGGCGAGCTATCGATCAGGCGCCCGCCTGCCTGGAAGAAGGCGCGCATCACATCGGTGCTGGCATCGCGCGCGGCGCGGTCGTTGCCGACGTTGAAGGTGATCCAGCTGCCCAGCCCCACCAGCGGGATCGTCTCACCGCTGGTGGGAATGGCGCGGGTTGCGGGGCGGGTGGGCTGCGCAATGGCTGCCGCCGGGCCGAGCAGCGACGCGGTGGCGAGCGCGCCGAGCAGGCGGCGGCGGGTGAAATTGGGTTTCATTGTCTGAGCCTCCAAATTATGATGTTCCCGACCACGACGCCGGGCCGGGGTTCCGGACCGATGCGACGATAATAGCCGATCAGCCCCGCAGCCATGCCCGACTTTTGGAGACTCCCATGACCCCTATTCCCGTCTTGCTTGCTGTCTTTGCCACCGTCCTGCTGGGTGCGGGCTGCAGCCACACTCCTGCGCCGCTGCCTACGGTCGCGGCGGTCGATCTCGAGCGTTACGCCGGACGCTGGTACGAGATCGCGCGTCTGCCAAACCGCTTCCAGGCGCAGTGCGTGTCCGACACCCGCGCGACCTATGCACAGGTCAAAGACCGCATCACGGTGCTGAACGAATGCCGCGTCGCCGACAACCGTTTCGAATCGGCGCAGGGCATCGCCCACGCCGTCGAAGGCAGCGGCAACGCCAAGCTTCGCGTGAGTTTCTTCCGCCCATTTTACGGCGACTACTGGGTGCTGGCGCTCGATCCCGACTACCGTTGGGTGCTGGTGGGCGAGCCCGCCCGGCGCTACGCCTGGATTCTCGCGCGCAGCCCCGAGCTTGACGCTGCGACGCGCGAAGCACTGCTCGCGCGCGCGGCCGAACTCGGTTTCGACCGCAGCGGCTTCGTCACGACGCTACACACGCAACCGTGAAACCCGTGCTGCGCGCCGTCCAGGCCGACCTCACCACGCTTGCCGTCGACTGCCTGGCCGAAATGATCTGGCAGGCGCAGCGACAGGGCACAGCTTACGATGCAGGGCTTTATTTTGAGTGTTTGAAGAAGAAGCTGGGCTAGACTATTGGCTGTATTGCACAGCCACGCGAATACTGTAATGCTTGAGGCGAGTCTATCCCCTCACTTGATCCGGCAACTGTGGCGACTGCTTAAGAGACGCATTCATGCTCATGATTAGGATGCCCTAAAAAAACATAACAAAATGATTTGTATCATATTTATCTCAGTCCAGACACGAATGACGGTTTATAAAGCGTCATTTAGGATGGACACTTTACGTTAGACCGCACAGGGAACGTTATGGCAACCGTGTACCGCTCAAAGATCGACACTTGGATCGTTGTTGTGATCATCCTTGGCATGCTTGCTTCCATGGGCGGCGCAGTTACGTCCCTGAGCGTTGCGCCAGCTTCAGTGGCTTGGCCAATAGCTTTGCTTGTCGTCGCGATCGGTGCGGGCCTGCCGACGTGGCTTCTAACAACCACGTACTACCGGATAGACGGAGACACGCTTTTTGTTAGCTCCGGGCCCGTCCGATTGCGCATTCCGATTCGCGAGATCGTCAGCATCACGCCGACCAACAATCCGCTGTCTAGTCCGGCGCTGTCGCTAGATCGGTTGCGCATCGAGTACGGGCGTGGCAAGTCGGTCATGATCTCTCCTCGCGACAAGGAGAAGTTCATTCGCAGTTTGGAGGCCGCACGAGGCAGTGCGGTCTAACATTTCGCTCAAGCGGACAGATCAATCGCTTCGCGATTGATGCTGCCGCTTAGCTCAGGTGTTATCCGAATTGAGTTGATCAACCCGCACCAAAGACATTGTTCAAACTTCATTACTCTCTGTATTAGCCCATGAAAGAAACCCTGAAACCCGGCATCAGGTACGAGCACAAATTTGTCGTGCCTGCTTCAAAGACCGTCCCGGCGCTGTATCCCGAGTCGGAAGAATTCGTAGCCATGCCGGAGGTGTTTGCCACGGGCTTTCTGGTCGGGTTTCTGGAATGGGCCTGCATCAAGGCCATCAATCCTCATCTGGACTGGCCAAGCGAACAAACAGTCGGCACACACATCGACGTGAGCCACGAAGCCGCCACGCCACCGGGGCTGGAGGTGACGGCGACGGTTGAACTCATCGCGGTGGAAGGCAGAAAGCTGGTGTTTGCGGTGGAAGCGCACGACGGCGTGGACGTGATCTCGCGCGGGCGACACGAGCGCTTTGTCATCAACAAGGAAAAGTTTGATGCCAAGGTAGGGGCGAAAAAGAAGTGAGCCTCAAGAACCTCTCCACTACCCAAGCCATGATCGAGCCATGCATGCTTTGCTGAAGATGCTGTCGGGCGGTGACCGGCGTTCGATCGGGCAATCCAACCGGGTAGCGTCAATGATTATCGATGAGCCGGATTTGTTTTCCATCCTGTTTGATGGCCTGGCAACGACTGATCCCGTTCTACGCATGCGCTGTGCCGATGCCGCGGAAAAGGTGACCGCCTGCCACCCCGAGTATCTGCTTCCCTTCAAGAAAGTCCTGCTCGAAAAATTATCCATGGACGAACAGCAGGAAATACGCTGGCACGTTGCGCCCATGCTCGCGCGTCTGCCGCTGTCAAAGGTCGAAGAGGATCGCGTCGTCAATATCCTGCTTGGCTACACAAATGACCGAAGCAGTATCGTGAAGACCACCGCCATGCAAGCGTTGGCTGACATGGCGCTGCGCAGCAAGCGGTTGTGCCCAGATGTGCTGCAGCACATCCAGGAACTGACGGTGATTGGCACACCTGCCATGAAAGCCCGTGGCCGCATACTGGAGGTAAGGCTGTCAAAGCTATGCAAGAAAGCCTGACTCTATCTGGACTGGAACCGGCGCAACTGAAACTCCAAAAAAACGGCCGGGTTGAACCGGCCGCTTTCATTTGAATAAAATCAGGCAATCAGTACTTCTGGTTCAGACCTTTCTGCTTTGAGTAATACGCCGCAAGGTCTTTCATGTCCTGGGTGGACAGGTTGGCTACCTGGCCGGACATGATGGGGTTTTTGCGCTTGCCGGACTTGTAGTCTTTCAGCGAGTGGTAGAGATAGTCCGCGTGCTGGCCGGCCAGCTTGGGAAAGCTGGGGGTGGGGCTGTTGCCATCCGCACCGTGGCAGGCGGCGCAGGGCGCGGACTTGGCCTTGCCGGCTTCGGCATTGCTCCCGGCATAAGCTGGCAGGGTGATGACAGCAGCCATTGCAAGCATCATCAGGCTCATTGTCTTGTTCATGAATGTCTCCCTTATGATTATTTGCTGGGGCCGCTGTAGGACGAGGCGTAGTACGCGGCCAGGTCTTCCATGTCCTGATCGGTCAGGCTTGTCGCGATGCCTACCATGCTGGGATGGTTGCGTTCCCCGGTTTTGTATTGCTTGAGCGCGGCCATGAGATATTCGGCGTGTTGCCCGCCCAGCTTGGGAACTTTGTAAGTGGCCGGGTAGGCGGTTTTCCATCCCGGAATGCCGTGGCAGCCTGCGCACATGGAGTTCTTGTTCCGGCCCGCTACCGGATCGCCTGCCGCCTGTACCGACAAACTCGCAGCGCATGCCAGCGCCGCAACAACAGCGGTGAAGTGTGTTGCTTTCATATGCCTCTCTCTCATCATGGTGGGTGTTATAATTTTCAAGGTCTGATGCCTTGTTGAATTCCTTAGTTTGACAGGCATTTTATGCCCATGCGGCAAATTGCCGCAACCGGTTGCGGAGCATTTCTTTGGCCCTGCCGCAAATTCTGATCCCCCGCCATATATATGCGATTTGACGCATCCGCCTGCCCGCTCTGGCTGTACAAGTTCCTGCCGTTTCTGCGCTGGTGGCCGATGGTCAATCGTGCTTCGCTCAAGTCGGACGGGCTGGCGGGGCTGACTGGCGCCGTTATCGTTTTGCCGCAGTCGGTGGCTTTTGCCATCATTGCCGGCCTGCCGCCGGAATATGGGCTGTATGCCGCGATGGTGCCGACCATTGTCGCCGCGCTGTTCGGCTCAAGCTGGCATCTGGTTTCCGGTCCGACCACCGCCATCTCGATCGTGGTGTTCGCTTCCGTCAGTCCGCTGGCGGAACCGGGCTCGCCGCAGTTCATCAGCCTGGTGCTGACGCTGACCTTTCTGGCCGGGCTGTTCCAGCTTGCCATGGGGCTGGCCCGACTGGGCGCGCTGGTCAACTTCATATCCCATACCGTCATCATTGGCTTTACCGCGGGCGCGGCCATTCTGATCGCCGCCAGCCAGGTGAAAAACTTTTTCGGCCTGGACATTCCACGCGGCGCGCATTTCCATGAGGTGCTGGGCCATCTCTTCACGCATCTGGGCGACATCCAGCCCTGGGTAATGGCAGTGGCGGCGCTCACGCTGCTGAGCGGCATTCTGGCGAAAAAATTTCTGCCCAGGCTGCCCTATATGATCATCGCCATGGTGATCGGCAGCGTGGTTGGCTATTTTCTCAACCAGCACTACGGCGTGGAAAACACGGGCATCCGCACGGTGGGTGCGCTACCTGCTGGCTTGCCGCCGTTTTCAGTGCCTGACTTCTCGATTGCCGCCATCAAGCAGACTTTTTTCAGCGCGCTGATCATCACGATTCTGGCTTTGACTGAAGCGGTTGCCATCGCGCGTTCGGTCGCCATGAAGTCGGAGCAGACCATCGACAGCAATCAGGAATTCGTCGGCCAGGGGCTGTCCAATGTTTTCGGCAGTTTCTTCTCGGGCTACGCCAGCAGCGGTTCGTTCAACCGAAGCGGCGTTAACTATTCAGCAGGCGCGAAAACGCCGCTTGCTGCGGTGTTTTCGGCCATTTTCCTGCTCGTGCTCGTCCTGCTTGTCGCGCCGCTGGTGGCCTATCTGCCCATTGCCGCCATGGCCGGCGTGCTGATCCAGGTGGCATGGGGCTTGATCGACTTCCACCACATCGAGGAAATCATCCAGCGCCACCGCAAGGAATCCATCGTGCTGGCCACCACTTTTCTTGGCACACTGGTCGATCTGGAAAAAGGCATCTTCCTCGGCATCATCGTTTCGCTGGTGTTCTATCTTTACCGTACCTCGCGCCCCAGCATGCGGCTGCTTGCACCCATCGCCGCCGAGAAGTTCAATCCCAACCGCAAGTTCATCGCCAAGGGAACTGAAGCGCCCGGCTGTCCACAAATGGAAATGGTGCGCATGGAAGGCTCGATTTTCTTTGGCGCTGTCGAGCATGTGCAGCTGACCCTGCGGCAGATCGATGAGTACGACCCGAACAAGAGGCATGTGATGATTTTTTCCCGCGCGGTGAATTTCATTGACCTGGCCGGCGCGGAAATGCTGGCAGGCGAAGCCCGGCGCAGACAGAAGCTGGGCGGCGGCCTGTATCTAGTCGGCGTGCAGCCGGGTTTCTGCTCCATGTTGCGCGAAGGCGGACAAGTGGACCATGTCGGGCAGGAGAATATTTTCGACAGCAAGGGACAGGCGATTTCCGCCATCTATTCCAAACTCGATAGCAATATTTGCCGCACCTGCAAGGCACGGATTTTCAGCGAGTGCGATGTCGCGCTGCCTGACGGAGAACCGCGCTGATGGGAAACCGTCTTAGCAAGATCACCACCCGCACCGGCGATGACGGCACTACCGGCCTGGCGGACAACACGCGCGTCGGCAAGGATCATCCTCGCGTGGAAGCAATGGGTGAAGTGGATGAACTCAACAGCCATATCGGTCTGCTGCTCACCGAAGCCTTGCCTGATGATATGCGCACGCTGCTCACGCATATCCAGCAAAACCTGTTCAATTTGGGCGGCGAGCTGGCCATGCCCGGTTTCAATGGCATCACGGAAGACAAGGTTTCCCTGCTGGACGAGGCTATCGCTCACTACAATGCTGGCCTGGCGCCGCTGAAGGAGTTTGTTCTGCCCGGTGGAACCCGCGCGGCTGCGCAAGCCCACATCTGCCGGACCGTGTGCCGACGTGCCGAGCGCCGTCTCGTTACATTGAGCAAAAGCGAATCCGTACCGCCTTTGCTGATGCAGTATCTCAACCGACTGTCCGACCTGCTGTTTGTGTTGGCCCGCGTGCTGAATCATGGCAACGAGCCAGGCTTGTGGGACAAGGCAAAATAAAAAAGCGCGGAACCTGTCCGCGCTTTTTTAATAAGGCCTGATACTCAGCGATAGCCTCGCATCATCAGCATTTGCATCAGGTCGAGACGCTTCTCGAGTTCATCGATGCGGTCTTCCAGCGCCGCGGCCTTGGGACAGCCGCCATCGCCATGGCCCATGTGGCCGCCACCCATGCCGCCCTTCTTGCATTTTTCGCAGCCGCCCATGCCACCACCGTGGCCCTCATGGCTGCCGCCATGCATGCCGCCCATGCCTTTCTTCTTGCACTTCTCGCAGCCGCCCTTGTTGCTTGCGGCCGGATCGATTTCGGGCACATTCTGTGCCTGCGCTTCCGGAGCAGATGCGGCGCCACCATGATGCTCGTGGCCCTGCGCCAAGACGGAGGTGGATAATGCAAACAATGAAACCAGCAGTAGTGAATTCAAGGTTTTCATGCGATGTCTCCTGTAGGTTATCTGGTTGGATATGACAGCCTGATCTTGCAGTTTCCGGCCGCTCCAGGTTAGTGAAGATTAGGCCTGAAACCATATCGAATCAAGCTGGCACCGCAACGCTGCCATGAAACCGCAGCGTCGCACGAAGCGGCGGCCCGGGTTCATAGCTGATGCGCGTGAATCCCGCGGTGGGCACTTCAATACGGTAGGCATTGGCCAGCGGAATGTGGAGACCATGCGCCATAACCATGCGGATAACCCCGGCATGACAGATGACCAGCACATGTTCTTCCGCGGAGGACTGCAGCAGGGATTCGACCCCGGCGGCAACGCGATTGAAAAAGGCCTCCAGCGGTTCGGCGCCTGCCGGACGGACATTCACCGGATCGGCCTTGAAGCGCTGAAGCTGTTGCGGATCTTCTTCATTGAGTTGCGCGGCGGACATGCCTTCCCAAACTCCGAAGCCGACCTCTTTCAGCCTGTCGTCAAACGACAATGGCAAATGCTGGTGCCCCGCCAGTTCCTCGGCAAAGACGCGGCAGCGCAGCAGCGGTGAAGATACGATGCGTGTCCAGGGCCGATGCTCGCCCACCGCCGCGCGCATCTGCGCCCAACCCTTTTCCGAGAGGGGATCGTCGACCTGCCCGCGATATTTCCGCCCGCCCACGGGTTCGCCGTGACGCATGAAGTCCAGGGTGATCACAGGCGAACGAGATTGTCGCGGTGAATCAATTCCGGCTCGTCGACATAGCCGAGCAGCGATTCGATTTCCGAGGTTGGCTTGCCGGCAATGCGCCGCGCTTCGGTAGCGCTGTAGTTGACCAGGCCGCGGGCGATTTCGTGGCCTTCATGATTGACGCAGGCAATCACTTCGCCGCGCTCGAATTCTCCTTCGACTGACTTGACACCGACCGGCAGCAGGCTTTTTCCGCCAGCGGCCAAAGCTTTCGCCGCACCGTCGTCAAGTATGAGCCTGCCGCGCATCTGCAAATGATCCGCCATCCATTGCTTGCGCGCAGCCAGGGTTGCTTCCTGTGCGATGAGCTGGGTGCCGATCAATTCACCCTGCGCCATCCGCAACAGCACGTTCTCTTCGCGTCCCCATGCAATGAGGGTATGCGCCCCGCTTCTTGCCGCGCGTTTTGCGGCAAGAATTTTGGTCAGCATGCCGCCGGTACCCACGTTTGAACCCGCGCCGCCCGCCATGCGTTCCAGTTCCGGGTCGCCAGCCCTCGCCTCGTGCACGAACTGTGCGTCGGGATGCTTGCGCGGGTCGGCGGTGTACAGGCCTTTCTGGTCGGTGAGGATGATCAGGCAATCCGCTTCGATAAGGTTGGTGACCAGCGCGCCCAGCGTGTCGTTGTCGCCCAGCTTGATCTCGTCGGTGGAGACCGTGTCGTTTTCGTTGATGACTGGCACCACGCGCAAATCCAGCAGGGTCAGCAGCGTCGTGCGCGCATTGAGATAGCGGGTGCGGTCGGCCAGGTCTTCATGCGTAAGCAGCACCTGCGCGGCATGCAGTCCATGTTGACGGAAAATGCTCTCGTAGGCCTGCACTAGACCCATCTGGCCAACGGCGGCGGCGGCCTGCAATTCGTTGAGTGCCTTGGGGCGTTTGCTCCAGCCCAGCCTTTGCAGACCTTCGGCGATAGCGCCGCTGGAGACCAGCACGACCTGCTTGCCGCTTTCTACCAGTTGCACAATCTGTTCTGCCCAGCGCGCAAGCGCGGCATGGTCGAGTCCCTTGCCATCGTTGGTGACAAGGCTGCTGCCGACCTTGACGACCACGCGCTTCGCCGAGGCCAGTGCTGAAACCGCCATCAGAACAATCCTCCCCCACCGCCACGCTTCAGGTTACGGATGCCTTCCTTGGCAGTGCGTATCGTGATTCCATCTGGACAGAAATGGTCCTCGAAAAGTGCCTTGTGATAGGACAGGAGAGAGCGCTGCTTGAAGGGTTCCCATTTGGCGCGTTTGTTTTCTGTCCATTTCCCGTCGGACTGGCCAAAGCCGTAAATTTTGTATTCGCTGGGATCGCAGCGCATGCCTTCGAAATTGATCGTGCGGGCGCCGCGCGGACTTTCGATGACCACGGTATAGCGCACGACCTGATCGTTGCCCACCGAAATCGAGGCCGTGTCGATCATGAACGTGTTGGACGTCGCCGATGAGACATTGAAGGTCACCAGGTTTTCATTTTTTGGATACGCCGGCAGGCTGGCGACAAGTTCTTCCCAGGGTTTGGAATCGTCGATGAAGCTCGAACCTTGTTCAAAACTGGGGTTAAGCACGTGAGGCCCGGCAGCCTGAACCGCAAACGGTACCAGCAGAAGTAACAGGAATATTTTCATGGCGTTATTTTACCGTGAGGCCGATGCCCTCAGGCGAGTTTGTAGAGCCTGACCGCCTGCCGCTGGCCCTTGAGTTCGACCAGGCCCATGTCTTCAACCTCTGTACCGAGTTCGCTGGAACGTTCCAGTACGCTGTCCGATACCAGCAGGTTTGCATTAAACAACTTGGTGGCCTCCTCTATGCGCGCCGCCACATTCACGGTTTCTCCAATAAGCGTATATTCCTTGCGGGTGCTGGCCCCAACGTTTCCCGTCATCAGGCGTCCGACGTGCAACCCGATGCCCACACGTGTCGGTGGAATGTTTCCGCCTGCGTTCATCTCCTGCAAGCGACGGATGATTTCCCGCGCCGCATCCACGCCATGACGGCACTTGTCGGTGTCCTCTACCGGCGCGCCAAAAACGGCCATGAAACCGTCTCCCAGAAACTTGTTGACGATGCCGCGATGGGCGTTGACGATATCGATGAACTCGCCAAACAGCAGGTTGAGATAGGCCATGACCTCGGCTGGCGATTTGCCGCTGGCCAGTTTGCTGAAGTCGCGAATGTCCAGAAACATCACGCATGCTTCACGTTCCTCGCCGCCGATTTCGATTTTCTGGCGCAGCAGGCGTTCTGCGATTTCTGGCGACACATGCTGGCCGAAAACGCTGACCGCGTGGTCGCGTTCTTCGGCATGATTCACCGCCTGGGCCAGTTGCTTTTTGAGTTCTTCCGCGAGAAACCCGGCCACCAGTCCGGACGCGAAGACCAGCGCGCTCTTGATAACATAGGCGCTGGGCTCCGCCAGCAACTCCATGCCGGGTTCGACCGGGTGACCATGCAGGTAGTACCAGGCGACCCAACCAAACTGAAGCGCCGCCACCGCCCCGGCAAACAGGCTCACCCACTTGTCCAGATACAGCACCGTCATGCCGACAAACAAGGGGTACAAAAGCGGCGCCGCGGAAGAGAGGGCCTGGAGATGGCCCATTTCCTGCGCCAGCATGACGATGATCACGGTGGGCACGGAAATTTCGATCAGGGAATTGGTATAGCGGAATACCCAGCCCGGCAAATGGCTTCTGATTAAAAGCCTGCGGATACGGTAGCGCAATACCAGTTCGTAAACCAGCATGCCGGCAAACAGCAGGCCCATCGGCCATGTCAGCCGGTAGATGGATTCGTACAGGCTTTCGGGCCAGGCACCGGGAATCAGCAGGACGACCCCAAGCAGACCGGCAAGCATGGCAAACACCCAGGCAGTCAGGGTCGCGCGACGACGCTCGCTGTCCAGCACGGCCATCAGCCGGGTCTGGCTGCCTGGTTGGGCTTCGCTGCGTCTTTGCATGCCGTTATGTATTAACGATAGATATAGTCACGCTGATAAGGATAATTCGGCTGCACGCCCGGCGCCAGCGGTTTTCCTGCCAGTACCTGCCACAATTCCATCCAGCCCTGATCGAAGGCATGGGCGGAGCCCGCCATGTAAATGCGCCAGATGCGGTAATTCCGTTCGCCGATCAGTTTTCGGGCTTCTTCGGCGCGACTATCCAGCCGGCGCACCCATTCCCACAAGGTGCGCGCGTAGTGCGGCCGCAGATTCTCGGCATCCAGGCATTCCAGCCCGCCACCTGTCGCATGCTGCATCACTTCCGAGATGTGTTCGAGCTCGCCGCCGGGAAATACGTAGTCATCAACGAATTCCGAGATGCCGCTGCCCAGCCCCTTCGACTTGAGTGCTGCCGCCGTGATGCCGTGATTAAGCACCAGCCCGCCTGGCTTCAGCAGATCGTGAATCCGCTGAAAATAGGCAGTCAGATTCTTGCGGCCAACATGCTCGACCATGCCAACGCTGGCTATCTTGTCGAACTCCCCGGCCTCTGGCATTTCCCGGTAATCCATCACGCGGACTTCGACGCGATCCAGCAGATTATTTGCCTTGATCTCTTCGGCAACATGATCATGCTGGTTGTCGGACAGCGTGATGCCGACCGCCCTGACACCGTAATGCCGGGCGGCGTGGAAAATCAGGCCGCCCCAGCCGCAACCGATATCAAGCAGCCGCTCGCCCGGCTTGAGCGCAAGCTTTCTGCAAATCAAATCGAGCTTGGCTTCCTGTGCATCTTCCAGGGACATATCTGGCTCGCGGTAATAGGCACAGGAATACATCCGCCGTTCATCCAGCCAGAGGCCATAGAAATCATTGGAGATATCGTAGTGATACTGGATGTTCTTGCGGTCGCGACTTCGGGTGTGCCGCCACCATTTCCATAAGTCCGATCCCTTTTCGTCCCGACAGAATTCAGCGCCACAGAGACTTGATCCCAATGAAAGGATTTCCCGGGGAGATCCATCCAGATCCATTTCGCCCTCGACATAGGCGCGTGCAAGCGAACCCAGCGTGGGTTTGATGAATGCCTTGAGTGCGGCAGGGGAAGTCAGGCGAATGTGGATAGCAGCAGTATCGGCATTGCCTGCTTGCGTGCCATCCCACAAGCTCACATAGAGCGGCAGGCCGCTGATACGCTGCTGAAGTTGTTTGAGCAACACGGGCTTCAGCATGATACCTCCGCCGTAAATGCAGTGTCCCGAATCAGCTCTTCAGATCAGCGGCGAGACTGTCCCGAACTGACTGGCTGACAACGGTTTCAGCCGTGTAGACCGGGTGATCGACCCCGACGGAAATGGCCGCTCCCGACCTGGCGGCAGCGATCATGTCAGGCGTAAGCTCAAAACGCAGGAAATGCACGGACGAGGTTTTCTCATCATTCTCGCGTTCAAGATCTTCGTCGGCGATCGCATGCACGCGCATGAAATCCATCACCTGCACCCATACGCGGTCTTCGATGCCCTTGAGCTTGGTCAGCATGACCCGGCGTTCGGTTTCCTCCGGGTATTCGATCATCATCGTCGCCTTCCAGTTGCTGCCATCCGGCACCAGCGGATTGTAGGCTTCCAGTTCATCCTGGATGCCTTCTTCCTCGTAGGTTTTTTCGATGCGCAGCATTTCCTGAATCTGATAGCGGACGGTTAGCTCATCTTCGAAATTGATCGTGAGGTTCTGGCCCAGATGTACCTGACGGTTTTTCTTGTGCGCCATGATCTTGTTACGAAATTCCGGGCGCGCCTTGGCGTAGGCTTCCAGGGTCA